>Ga0206117_101177_pt1 | contig 15354 bp, 6 predicted proteins | sample 3A5Ametagenome_FD_177997 | JGI IMG/M metagenome (GOLD analysis project Ga0206117, IMG submission 177997) | Enriched microbial communities from leaf-cutter ant dump, University of Wisconsin, Madison, United States - 3A5A | ecosystem: Environmental > Terrestrial > Nest > Insects nest > Nest dump... | reverse complement strand
AGAAACTTCGATCTTGATTTTCTTTGGAGATATCGTGAGCCGATACGCCTCGTTATTGCTATCTATTTTATCACTTATCTTTAGCTCTATAGCAATTCCGATGGTATTGGGTGATAGAACAAAATCTGAGATGAGTACATTCTTCAGATAATCTTTATTTTGCTTTTCTCCTTCAATATTAAAGCCAGGAGCCAAATTACAAATGCCATCTTTCATTTTTATAGATTGCGGATAGGGAATTATGTCTACATCTGTTGCTTTAGCCATCACCATGGTTAAAAGAAATAGAATTGAAAGTAATATTCTTTTCATATCATTTATTTATCTTCTGTTATTGTCAATTTAGTTCCGAATTGAGAAATATCCGTAAGACGCATGTGTTTTATCGTAATATTTTTCCCCGGAAAATCGTTAGAGAATCTATTGCCTCCAACCTTTACTTTGCGACAACCATCGAGGTACAAATTTGTTTTCCGATAGAATTGAGGATAAGTATTTGTCTTTATAAATTCATTGTTAATAAAGCTAAGATTATTGACCGAACGGGCAAATAGAATAGAATAGTCATAATGTCTAAAAATATTCTTCTCGATACGTATGTTATGATGATATGCAGGAAAATCATCTCCGGATGGACGAACTGCAGGAGTTATAGATATAACGGCTTCGCCCCATCCCCATGGATTGTCTAGAATATTATTGCCCGATGTATAACAATCCTCGAATACATTGTTTCGGATCACCACATTCTTTACAGCACCCGATTCGAACCACAAATCTGTATCACCTTCGATGAGAATGGCAGCTCCGGCAGAACTGAAGTAATTATTTTCGATGAGTATATTCGCCGGTGTTGTCACTAAAATCGATCGTGCACGATTCTTTTTTAGCATTTTGCAATTGCGAACAGTAAGGGTAGGGGTGCGGTCTTTATTTTCCAGAAGATCACCTATTTTTACTTTGCCTATTATCGAGCGATCGAATGTAAGAATGTAGCCTTCCAGTTTGTTTTTTTCATCATATTGAGGATGCTGTGTCATCACTCTTAGCTTATAATTACGCTGCATTGTAGCAGAATCCAAAGCCCATGCATTCGCTTTGGGGTCGAAGCCTATATATCTTCCATTAGGGGCAACCATGACAGTCTTACTGTCTAGTATTTTAGATACTTTGGCATACATTCCGTGTATGTTCATAAAGTCGTCACCCGCACCACTCACCGAGCAATTATCGAAGAGTATATGGCCTTTGCATCCGTTGAAGTGCGTTGCATCGGCTATGGTACTAAAGGCTCTGCCTTTCGTTTCATTATTTATGATATGCACATTCAGCAGGCTGATATTTTCGCTCTTATATCCATGTACACCGCAGCTCAGAGTGTGGTATATGTTTATGTTTTCGAGCTTGGTGTCGATACTTTCTTTCACCTCTATTCCATTTGTAATATATGTCCCGTGAAAAAACACAACTATCGTTCCGTTTTTGGGTTGTATCAAGGGTTTGAAATGGAAGCGAACCACATTTTCACCTAAGCAGCTAACTTTGGCATTGTATAGATCATTTCCCAAGGGACGGTCGCGAGTTTGATAAATAATATTTTTAGTATCTTCATCATACAGATTGGTGTATTGAGGTACAATTCCCTTGCGCCATCCTTCGCCCAAGAACCAAATAGAGTCATTCACTATTTCGTAAGGATATTCCTTCTTGTCAATAATCACATCTATATATTCGTCTGTAGTTTTTATTATCTTAGCTTGAGAGTTGTATGGACGGTCCCAATCTATATTGAAATTCTTTAGATGGATATTACTGGACTTATAGATATAGAAAGGCATTACTTTTCCATGAAAGATAAAATCGGCACTGTCTCCGTCTATCGTAACATTTTTCATCAGTTCCAAATCGAATGCAATTGTAGGTTTGTCATTACTCTGGTTGACTGGGTCTGCATAGAAATCATATCGTCCCCTTTCGAATATCAATGTTAGTGATTTGTGATTTTTGTTATCTTCTAAAAGTTTCTTTAAAAGAGGGATTGAGTTTTCTTTATTATTGGGTCGAATACCATATTCCGAAACCTTTATAGTATGGCTACTTACATGGATAGACATGCCGGCTAAAAGAAAAAAGACTGTCAGGACAATCCTGTTTTTTTTGTTATTCATGATTATATCTACTCTAAGGTTTTTTTATAATGTATACTTGAGTTTTCTCTAAGCTTCGGAAACAAATGTATTTACATAACGCCCTATACTCTATACCTATGAGTATAAAAAGTATATATAAAACTAAGTGTAATATAGGGGTATGTGTAAATTAAACAAATATGCACCTACTCTAAACAAATATATATAAATGTGTTTTATGTATTCCGAATCTATATTCTATCTTTAGTGCCTAAGATTTTGTACATACAATATCTGTTTTTAATTCTCTTTTCCGATTTTTAGTCGGGTTATAAGTAAGAATACATTTTTGTTCATTTAACCTACTTACATGAAGATCATAATTTCCCGAAATTGCATTACGCTCTTCTTTTTCTGCCTCACTATTTGCTTATCGGCTCAGGTAGATGACGTGATAAAAAACTATATCCATATTAGCAAAAATGATGGCATAGTCAATAATAATGTTACCACGATATCAGATGATATCTATAAGCGTATATGGATAGGAACAGCCAAAGGCTTGAATATATACGATAGTAATCATCTTACTACTATTCAGCGATATTCGGGTTCGTATATCTATTCGCTGTATGATACAGGCAAGGAAATGCTAATAGGAACCCAAGGATATGTAGAAGCTTATAATTATGATTTAGGAACATTTTCGCGTATAACATGTGAAGAAAAGGATATAGAATATACATCATCTATTTTTCGGTACAACGACCAGATTATACTTGTAGCCAATGGTTCTATTTATAGTTTCGATGATGGGAAGCTGAGTCTGATAAAAAAGAATGTGCCATACCATATAATGAGTGTAGACAAATTTGGTACTATGTGGGCATTGCATCGCGAAATAGTTTATAAAATAGACACAAAATTCAATATTATAAAATCTTATAAACTTACGAGTTCCGACCATTCTCCATTAATAGGAATCTGCTTATACCCCGATTCGAAAGGAACGATATGGATTGGTACTGTAAAAGATGGGCTTTACCGGTATAATCGAGCTTTTGATGATTTCAGAAAAGAAAACTTGATGTCGGCCTATAATATCAACGAAGTAGAGAATATTGGAAGTATAAATGAGGATAGATACGACCGCCTGTGGATTGGACACAATAGCGGCGTAGCTGTGTATGACTATAGCAACAACTATTTCAAAAACTATATGCTTGAGAATAGCTATAATATAACCTTGACCACAACTATAACAAATATATATAAGACGAAAGATCAGAATATGGTTCTCGGAACCTTTTTTACAGGATTCTTTTATATCAAAGAAGTAAACTCCAATATACAATTTAGTAACCTTGCCGATTTCAGTAAAAAGACGGGTGTCGTCACAGCCAATGGTATCGTAAAAGATAAAATCAATCGTCTTTGGGTAGGAACCAATTGCATGGGAATAAGTATTCTGGATGCAAAAGGAGAACTGATAAAGCATATAAACCATAGTAATGCTCAAATAAATGACAACATTGTTTCTCTTGAATTGGATGAGATGGATAATGTTTGGGCCGGATCGCTATCCACAGGGTTATACAAAATTGGATCAGGTGGAAATATAACTCATTATATCAATCAGCAAAACGATCAGACATCGCTTGTCGGTAGCAAAGTATATGCCCTATATTCACTCAATAGCGATAGCCTGATTGTTGCCAGCAACAAAGGTGTAGACGTATATATGTATGGTAAAAATATTTTCTCCAATATAGTAGGTGCTACATCCCAAGATTATGCATTTTCGGATATTTACCAATATAGAAATTATATTTATATAACAGACCTGTACTCATTTTTTCGTTTCGACATAAAATCGGGTAAAGTCGAAAAATTCAATTATCCACAATATCAGGACAATCAGTTTCAGTGTAGCTATGTAGACCGGCAAGGTCGTTTGTGGATTGGTACGGCCAAAGGGGAAATTTTGTTATTTGACAATGACACTCTCGCCACTTATATTTCAGACAAAAAGATGATCTATAATAGTATTTCCAACATTCAAGGAGATAGTAGTCAAAATCTTTGGTTGACCTCAGGTAATGAAATATTCCGAATTACGCCGGGGAAAAAAGTAAGAAGAATAAATTTGGCATGGGGATTGGGAGAGAATGAATTTAATGTACGGTCTTCTTATATTGACAAAGATGGAGTTATCTACTTTGGCACGACAGATGGGTTAATTAATTTTCGTCCTCAAGATATAGTTATACAAGACAAACAGCCCCCCGAGCTTTATATTTCAGACTTCCGTCTATTCAAAAACTCGGTTATACCGGGAGAATCGGATATATTGGAAAAGCATATAAATAACACGAAGAAAATAACTCTCAATAACCATCAAAATTTCATTTCATTCCTCGTTTCCAGCATCGACTTCACTCCTGATCAGGGCATTCCCTACAAGTGTGTATACATGCTCGAAAATCTTGACAGTGATTGGTATGAGGTAAATCCGGCATCAAACGAAATTACATTTACCGGCCTTTCAACAGGAAAATATATCCTTCATATAAAATTAATAACAGAAGATGGAGAAACTTTGGCTACGAAGGAAATAGAAATAAATGTAAGGCCTCCATTCCTGCTTAGTTGGTATATGATTGTATTATACATCATCCTATTATCTGGTATTTTATGGCTTATAAGTGGATTTGTTAAGAGGCAGCGGCAAACGAAAGAAATTATCAACAAAGCTAAACGCAAACAAGGCGAATTGACCAGATTGAACTCTTTGAAGTTAGACTTCTTTACTTATATTTCTCATGAATTCAAAACGCCGTTGGCCATTATTTCGACACTCCAAAACGAAATAATCCCTATTAGTAACGAGCCGGATAGCGACAGCAATATCTTCAAGCGGAATGTAAAACGTCTCGAATATCTGATCAATCAGTTGATGGATTTCCGCAATATGGAGTCTCAGCATGCTTCGATAAAGATAAAGAAATACGATATAATAACTTTTGTCGAAGGTATTTATGAGGCCTTTACTCCGCTATATAAACATAAGGAAATAGATCATCAATTTGTAACCGAAATAGACTCTCTCCCTATGATGTTTGATGCCGACAAGATGGAAATGTTGGTCGGCAATTTGTTGAGTAATACATTCAAACATACTCAGCAAGGAGGGAGGTGCTATCTGAAAATACAAAGAGAAGAAAACGTTGTAGTTATCGATATTTTCAATAGTGGAGCTTGTCTCTCCAATGAGCAAAAAACCATCATCTTTGAGCCTTATTATCGTACAGATACTTCCAGTACTTATCCCAATAGCGGTATAGGTCTGGCTATTGTAAATAGTATTGCCAAACTGCTGAATATAGAACTGTCGGTATTGGCTGTAGAAAACGAGGGGAATATATTCAGAGTGAGGATACCCATTAGCCAAGATGATAAAATGGAGATTAGCACGTCGTCTAACGGAAATAATATTCTGGATCAGATTATAGATAATACGATGTATATAGAGGAACAAACGAACTTGTTCAATGAAACCAGCTCAACGAAATTTCAGATACTAATAGTTGATAATGATAGCGATACACGAAAAATGCTTCGAAAGAAATTACAAGACTATTTTCATGTATTGATAGCATCCACAGCCAACGAGGCTCTATTGTTATTGAAATCTCAGAATATGGATCTTATTATCAGCGATATATATATGCCCGAAATGGATGGATATGACTTCTGCCGTCAGGTGAAAAGCAATCCGAAGACTCAGCATATACCAGTATTTCTAATCACATCCGAGCTATCCGGCGAGGCCAGGATGAAGGGATTTCAATCGGGAGCGGATGCATTCTTGCAAAAGCCAATTAATATTCAGGAATTGATATTGCGACTCGATAATATATTGAGAAGAAAAAATGTTCTTCGCGATTATTATTCCGGTCTCAATCAGTTAACTATCGATAAGACAGAGGTTAATAATGCAGACGAGATATTTATAAAGGAGCTGACCGAATATATAAATGAAAACCTCACCGACCCCGATCTTTCGGTTCATCAACTAGTACAGCATACAAACATTAGCCGTACTCAATTATATTTGAATATCAAGCGGTTGACAGATCAAACGCCCTCTCAGTTTATACTGAATATTAAGATGACCAATGCTAAGCATCTGCTCTTGTCCACCGATCTAACCTCATCTGAAATATCATACAAACTGGGGTATTGCAATCCGAATCATTTCAGCCGTCAATTTAAGGAGTTCTACAGTGTTTCTCCTAGCGAGTTCCGTAAACAGCAGTAAACGGTTATTAGTTATTCTATTATCTGTATCCTTCTAATCGTAGCGAAGAATCTCTTTCTTTTTGTAAGAGAAAAGAATCGTTCGCCCGAAAAGTACACTTTCATGTAACCCTGATGTAGTTTAAATTACCTCGCTTATTATCAGCCGGTTTATCACTTACAAGATAACAGAACTAAAAGACGAATATAAAAAAGGTGACAAAAGTAACACTTTTCAGCATGTTTTGTATTGTTACTTTTTTTCGTCTCGCTATCAAAAAAGCCTTTAAGTATAGATAAAAAAAATCCGTTTTCTTTCAATCCTTATTGCAAAAAAGATTGAAGAAAACGGATCTTCTATTATTTATAAGATCGTTAATTCGTATTCCTTACACAACGCACATTCACCATTTTCGAAGCTGTGCCATCTCCTTCGCTCCATGGACGAGACAGATAGTGCCATGGAACAATATCATTCGAATTCCAATCAAATATCTCTACCATGTAGGCTGTCGTAGAAGAGCCTACAGTCGTTGTCCAATATCCGGATTTGCCTCCACTGTCGGCGTTGTCGGGGGCACCTACATTGCCATGCCAGAACACCCCTCCGGGAACTAAATTCAAACCGCTACTATTTGTCACTTCCCATTGATTGTTCCAATACTGTGTCGATTTCACTTTCTTGGCCGGATTCGGAGACAAAGTGCTTATCAAGGCATTCCAATCTGAAAGTGTGGATACATGCCATCCATCAGGGCACACACCTTGTATAATACTGTTCTCGCTCGAACCTGCCGACTGCCACGTGCGCAGTGCTGTAGGCCATGTATAATATTGCCCAATCACATTCGCATCTGTTACAGCACCTCCCGTATAGGTTTTCGAAGCCAAATCTACAGTAGTGAAGGCTGTGCCATCGCTGTATTTAGTAGCTCGCAAGTTTGCTCCCATCCAGAAGTTATTCCCTATTTTCGTCACCGGATATGTTTGTGGAAAAGAGGCGTCTCGTTTGTCTACCAACGGTTTTATCATACCTGTCAATTTCATGTTATGTATGTCCGATGGTTCGGTCATTACAGCTACAGTTGTTACTATTCGCCAATAAACAGTTTTGGTCCAATACGAAGCTCCTAAGTCCGATAGCATATCGTCAAGCAGACTGTGAGTGAAACCGACTGTTTTGTTCGTTGTTAGTTCCTTCACTTTCGAGTGCGTCATATCAGCGTTCAAACTGTATTCTATGGCATACGTAACTCCGGTTGCCGAACAATCCCAATTAACTGTAGCAAAGTTTGCTGTTGGTGTCGATACATTGAGAGTATAGGCCGTTGCATCAGTAGGTAATGCTGTCAATTTGATTTTAGGAGCAGCCGTTACCGCCAAAAAGCGTCTTACAGTAAAAGTTCCGGTATGTTTCGAAACAGCGCGTAAAGGATCGTTTGGAATAACCTCCCAATACATTTTCTTTTTTTGTGATGCAACCATTTCAAATTTTTGTTCTAACAGTTGATCAAAATCTATTTGTGAAATTGAATATGCTTTATTGCTTCCGGCATCGAATTCCACCGATACATTCAACTCTTTGTCATACAATTTCACTTTGTAGGTTACTCCTGTGGTGTCACATGACCATTTAAACTGGAACATATCTGAAGCACTCTCTAAAGCAAGTAATACTGTACTGCCTTCAGCCGGCGTTGCCAAAGTCACCTGAGCCGGATCGCGGGCAAAACGTCTTATCGAAATCTCTCTTTCGGCACTATTTTCAATTGGGTTGTTCAAATTCCCTGTTCCTTTTACTCTCCAATAGAGCGGAATACTCTGACCTAGTGCTACTCCATGATTTTTGAGCATGTCATCGAAATATTTATTTGAGAATTCATGCGATTTTTCCGATCCATTTTCTATTTGTATCACATTATCGAAATTGCTATCGAAACTCATTTCCAGGACATAATCTTTTACTTCTGTTTGGCAAGTCCAACTAAATGTTATAAGATTCTCTGGATTAGCCTTGTCTAATGTCAGTTCAGCCAAACTGGAGGGACTATCCAACATGATTACATTTGTAGGTAAATCGCAACGGGTTATCGTCAACTTTCTGATCTCGTCACACCAGCCGGCTTCCGGGTCTACAACATCTATAGACCAGTAGATTGTATGTTGTTCTCCTATACCAATATTCATCGAACTTAGTATAGAATCTACTTGCATGGTTGTGAGATAGAAGTCTGTTTTAATTCCGGCTCCTACTTCTACTTTCTGAGTACTCATATCTTCGCTCAAGCTGAATATAAGGTTGTATTCAATATAGTTTCGCTTCGACTCCCACGAAAAACGATAGAGCGAGTCGGGCTTTTGGTAATTTAATACCCATGTGGTATCCTTTGAAGGATATTTAAGAAAAACAGGTTGTCGCCCAACTTCATAAAAATCGTTTTCGGTATTGCAGCTTACCAATACTATGAGAATACCGGTAACTGCCAAAATTGCATTTCTTATCATTTTATTCATGATATTGTCTTTTTAGTGGTTATATGCTCCCATATTTTTACTTGATCCGACAGCAACACCCCAGAAATCATTCGTTACGGGATAGAATCCTCCGTCCGAAACGGTGGTTCCGGTGGCGATAGCAGGGGAGCCGGTAGCCAATTTCAGCCCATTCAATATTTGATCTTTATCTACCAGATTGTTAGAGTTAACAAAGTCCGTAACTAGTTTAACAAAGTTAGGATCTATAGTTATATTTCCACTGTTGTAAGAGCCTGTACCCGGTATAGGTGTTGAATATCCATATACACAATTGTTCTGAAAAATGACTCCTTTATTCGAGCTCAGAGAACCTACGTTTAATTTACAAAACTCATTGGCTGTACCTGTTGTGTTGTAAAATATATTGTTGGCAAACACTAACGAATTAGGGATGTTGGTATAATTATCGAAAGTAATGGCACTATTATCGGCATGTTGTGTTGCCGATTTTGTTTTAATTATCGTATTGTTGTAGAAATATGTACCATCTACACGTCCTACTACATCGATAGCAGACGATATGGTCAACCCATTTTCTTTTACATAGTCGCGCGTGCCGTCATTGATACTTATATTATATCGTACAATAGTACCCTTATGGGTAGCATAACCTTTATCGAAAGCGGCATCGGCAGGACAAAGCAAGAAGAATCCACCCACATTGTTGTATGAGATATTATATTCGAAAAGTGTATTCTGGCAGTTTTGGTCACAGTCGAATGCTTGTCCGTCCCATGTGGCTTTGTGGTCTTGTACTATATTGTAGCGGAACACTGTTTCGTCGCTATGGATACACCACAATCCGGCTGATGCTTCGGCTCGGAACGAAGCCCCTTCGGGGGACCATCCTCCTTCGGCACAATTACGTACGATATTGTTTTCTACAATTGCCTTGTCACAGCTGTTTACAATAATTTGGTCGCCAGGAATACCTTCGAATAGATTACCTCTGAAAATGAAATTCGTATTTGCTTTTCTTTTGCTACGGTCACCGGTCGATACATATCCTGTCAATCCATCACGCTGACAATCTTTGATATGGCAATTTTCTATTACAATATCATTAAAGCTGCTGGGAATATTACCTTCCAATACATTGTAATAAAAAATACCTGCTCCGCCTCCTTCCAAATGATGTGTCTTAGTACCGTATACATCTTGCACAGTACACCCTTTGATATGTATGTGATTCATTATTCCATTTGGTATATTATCGGCAACAATGCGGATACCAACGCTTTTGGCACGAGGTTGCGCCCCCTTATTGGTTATTTTCAGGTTATGCAATTCCCAGTATTGCACATTGCGTATCAGGATTGTTTCGTCTTTTGTGCCGCCTCCATTTATTTCGGGTAGAGGCAGCTTCTCGTCTCCAAATGCCATGATAACAATAGGAGCTTCTTGTGTTCCATTTCCTTTTAGGGTAATCGTACCATTATATACGGTTCCTCTTTTTATCAATATTGTATCTCCCGGTATCCATGTCCGTTCGAGAATGCGGTCTACGCTTTCCCAAGCTTGCGATGGCGAATGTCCGGTATTATAATAAGCTCCGTTTTCGGGATCGATGTAGAACCGCTTTGGATAGAAGCTATTATCTATCTCCTGGGGATCAGGATTATCGACCGAAGAATCATGACACCCTGTTGCAAACAAGGGTAGTGCTAATAACCAGCATACATATATTAGTCTGTAAATATTCATCTTGCTCTTTTTTAGGTTACTTTATTTCATCCATAATACATCTTATCGGGTAGCAACGGTTTTCTACACCTGGAATAGCTGAATAGCCTTGCAGATAAATGCCTTCTACATCATCGTACATAGACATTAGCGTTGCTTTATTCTTATCGTCATCCAATGCCGCTTCACCCCATGCAAATTGCTGTCCTTTGAGGTATGGCGTAGAACTCCAAAATCCTGTGAAAGGGTTTCCATCGTCCAACCCCTGAGTTATAAACCCGACGCCTTCGTGCCAATAGTAACCCGATGCTATAATGTTCAGCTTTGTACTATTGGTTATGTTGGCTGTCGTTTTCCAATAAGATGGATCTTTTACCAGATTCCCTCCCGATTCGGTTCCTAAATATCTTCGTAGTTTATCAAACTCGGCCAACGAAGGTACATGCCAACCATCGGGGCATACTCCTTGTATATTTTCTTTATTGAGTGTTGCTGCTTTAGCTTCATCCCACGATATGCGAACGGTTGTCGCCCACGAATAATATCCTCCGGCCTTAGCATTGTATATCGGATCGCTGGTATAAGCCCCCTTGTATGGAAGAGGAAGAGGTGTCCCATCCGAATATTTTTTTGCCCGTAGGTTTTCGGCCATGATGGTCATCAACGATCCATCGTTCAAGACGAACTGTCGGGCTTCATATTCTTCACCATCCCGTTTGTCTACAAAACTTTCTACTGCCAGTATTGCATTAAAGTATCGCCATGTGGTAAATATTTCTCCGTTGGTATTTTGTTCTACTTTCCAAAAAAATCTTTTGATACTTGTAAAATCCGGCCATACCTCGCGTAGTACATTCAGAAACTCCTGATTTGTTACTTTCAATGAATCTTTGGTTCCTACGTCGAAAACATAAGGATTCTGAAAATGCATATCCGTATCGAAATATATCTTGTAAGTAGAATTGGGTCTTGTCTCCCAAGTAAAAGTCTGAAGTGCATCGGGCTTGAAAAAATCTATTTTTACAGTTGCTCCTTCGTTCGGATAGATTGCCCGTGCCCATGTAGGATCCACATTCTCTACTTTTTGTTCGCAGGCAGTAAGTAGTATCAGTGCGAATATTGCTGTATATTGTATTATCTTTTTCATATCATCACATATTAATAATTCGGATTCTGATCATTTTTGATCATAGGGTTGGCATTTATCTCTTTTTGAGGGATTGGCCAAAGGTAGTCCCTATCCTTATTAAAAGATCGTTTGTCGATAATTATAGATTCGTATTTCCAATCGGAGGTAACATTTCCATTCCAGTACCATTTTAGTTTAGACACATCTAAGCCAATGGCATCTACCATTACTTTTTCGGCAATCTTCCAACGGCGAATATCGAACCAACGTTGCCCTTCGTGAAAAAGTTCGACACGGCGTTCGTTCCTTATCAAAGCCCGCATTGTTTCCTTGGTCAGATTTGGCAGAGACTCCGATAGCGTAATCATCCCCACACGATTGCGCAATTCGTCTATCAACGGATATACATTGGCCGGTCCGTTTAGTTCGTTTTCGGCTTCGGCCCATGCCAATAGCACTTCGCCATATCGCATTATTATTTTGTCACAACCATCGTTTTGTGTATTAGCCAGTTTTTCGTTGGCTCCTTTCTTAGGACGGAATCCCGATATATTAGCCCAACTGGCAGGTACCCAATTTGCCTGGTAACGAGATTCGGCGTCTAAGCGATATTCCGATCCGGGACAAAGAATGGACATATGCAGGCGAGGGTCACGATTGCTAAAAGGATGGTCAGGATCATAAGACGCATCTTTAGGTATAGAACCGCCGCCGTCCGCTTCCAGTGTCTTGATTGGAAGTCCATTGGCGGTGAAGAAACTCTCTACCATAGGCAAAGTCGTCTGGAAAGAATTCCAATGATACCAAAGCATTGTCATATAACTGGAACGAAGGTCGGTTGCATAATTTATCTTCAAGATGATCTCTTTATTAGATGCATCGGTTGTACCTTCTTCTAGAAATAATTTTGAGAAATTGGGATATAAAGTATACCCTAATTTCTTAATTTCTTTAGCTGCATCTATTACTGCCTGATTGTTGTTTTCATATTGAGCAATGCGTAGCTTCAGCATATAAGCTGCGCCTTTAGATGCTGATTCGCCTCCAAATGAGTGTTTTAGATTGTCGATTGCAAAATCTATATCATCGTGCATAAATGCCAATACTTTAGATATTTCCTCGCGAGGCTGATTTTCCATCGGTGAATTTTCGTCCAGGAGAGGAACTCTTCCATAAAAGCAAATCAAGTCGTAATAGAATAAGGCTCTTAGGAATCGGGATTCGGCCATAATCGAATTTTTTTCTGTTTGCGACAGTGTTTTGTTCGATGCCAGACCTCGAAGCAACGAGTTGCTGCGCGAAATAGCTTGCCAGTCCCTTGTCCATTTATATTCGGCCCACCAGCTTGTCGCAGTTTGCGTGCCTTTGGCAAATTCGGCTGAAAACTCCCATGTATTGGGGTTGAATGAGTTGTCCGACATATTTTCCCATGTGTAGGGCGTTATATAGCTCGGACTTTCGTCGTATAAGCAATAATAAATACCAGCCAACAAGCTTTTAGCCTGATCTATATCTTTCAAGAATGTATCGGGAGATGCTTTGTCGGTAGGGACAGTATTCAGGTAATCGGAACAAGAACTTGCCGACAAAAGAAGCAATACTGCTACAATATATTTTAATGAGTTCTTTTTCATGACTTAGAATGTTACGTTTATACCTGCTGTAAATGTCTTAACTAAAGGGTAGGAGTAGATATTGGTTGCGTCTATCCCTGCTCTTTCGGGATCAAATCCCTTATACTTGGTGAGGGTGAACATATTTTGTCCACTGACAAACACTCTGGCTCCTGTAATGCTTATCTTATTTAGCAGAGAACTTGGTATAGTATAACCTAGTTCGATATTTTTGCAACGCAAATAAGACATATCTTCGACATAGTACGCCGACTTGATGGCCGATCTTTGGCTATCTATAAATACCCGCTGATAGGTATTGTTCGGCTTTTCGGGAGTCCATCGGTTTATCATCCATCCAGCACTATTGTAGTTGTTGAAGAATGGCGAAACCAGTTCGCCTGAGCTCCAACCCTCGCCACCCAATACGCCTTGCAGGAAGATAGTGAAGTCGAATCCTTTGTATCTGGCTCCTGTAGAGAACGAGAACAAACAGTCGGGTGATGGATCGCCAAGAGCAACACGGTCGTTGTCTTTGTCTATAATGCCATCTCCATTTTGATCTTTGAAGCGGATGTCGCCCGGAGCGGCTACAAGTCCTGAGTATGAGTTGACAGGGTTTCCGTATCGGTCGAAAGTTTTCAGATGATTATGAATCTCTTCTTCGTTCTGATAAATACCTTCCACTTCGTAGCCATATAGTGTATTGATGGGTAAACCTTCTTGTAACAAAATACCTTTTGTATCGTTGAGGATAGGGCTCATACCTTTCAGATCCAATATTTTATTTTTATTGAATGACAAAGTCGCATTTGCATTAAAATCAAACCCTTTGAATAGTTCTTTGTTATATCCCAATGTGAATTCATATCCCACATTGCGCATTTTACCGGCATTTTGCCAAGGGTCTTCAGTAAATCCAAAAGTACTGGATACTGGTAGTTGCATCAGAATATTGTCTGTTTGCTTAATATAGAAGTCGGCCGACACCGAAAATGAGTCGAAAATAGTGAAATCTAATCCTACATTCTTCTGTGTTGTCGTTTCCCATGTCAAGTCTTTATTGGCAATGTATGATACTGCCGATCCGGTTACACTTTGTTTATTCCATATATAATTAGCTGCTCCTACCGATAGAATATCTATTCCGGCATAGGAACTCCATATTTTCTCATTTCCCAGTTGCCCCCATGATCCACGTACTTTGAGTTCGTTTACCCACGGCAAGCCTTTTTTGAGGAAAGGTTCTTCCGAGATACGCCATCCGGCCGAAAAAGAAGGGAATAGACCCCACTTATTATCTATTGCAAATTTGGAAGATCCATCGTAACGCATGTTGGCTTCGAATAAGTACTTATCTTTATAATCATAGTTAAATCTCCCAAATAGAGACAACGATCTGACAGTGGAAGCCCACGCACTATTTTTCTGTGTGGCAGGATCTCCTACTTCGAGGGTTGGCAGGTTGGCTGTTAAGCGACTACGCTGTGTTTGATAATATTTGCCTTCCCACTCTGATTGCTGTGCTCCTCCCAATACCTTGAAGTGGTGGTCGTCGTTTACATTCAGCCAGTAAGAAAGGGTTGCATAGCTCGATGTTGTGCCATAGCGGTAGGTACTCTCTCTTATCATCGATTCACGCGATGAATTTTTACCGATTGTCTGTTCACCATTTGATCCGGTCTCTATTGTATACAAGCTAATATTTGGAGCATAAGTTTGTCCGAATTCCATATTGTAATCGTAACTAACAGCTCCTTCCAGTTTCAGTTGTTTAGTTATTTGAAGTATTGCATTCAGATTTCCGGTAAAGCTTTTTTTATCCAATCCTTTCTTACCTCCGGCTTCACGCACTGCATCGTTATAAAACCATGACGTCCATCCATATCCTTCCATTTTGGCCACAACGGTAGGGTGCATTTGAACCACACGAGCCAATGTCGATTCTGTTCCATCGACCAAATCG
>Ga0206117_101176_pt1 | contig 15384 bp, 14 predicted proteins | sample 3A5Ametagenome_FD_177997 | JGI IMG/M metagenome (GOLD analysis project Ga0206117, IMG submission 177997) | Enriched microbial communities from leaf-cutter ant dump, University of Wisconsin, Madison, United States - 3A5A | ecosystem: Environmental > Terrestrial > Nest > Insects nest > Nest dump... | reverse complement strand
GCCCAGGCGCAGACCATGCGTTTCGGCCTGGCCGAGGATCCCGATGCGCTGGATCCGACGATGGGCCGCACCTTCGTCGGCCGCATCGTCTTCTCGGCGATGTGCGACAAGCTTGTCGATATCTCGCCCGACCTGAAGGTCGTGCCGCAGCTGGCCACCGAATGGACCTGGTCGGATGACGGCAAGGTCCTGACCATGAAACTGCGCCCCAACGTGCTGTTCCACGACGGCGAGAAGTTCGACGCGGCCGCCGCCAAGTTCAGCCTGGATCGCCACCTGACCATGGCCGGTTCGCAGCGCCGCGGCGAGATTTCCGCGGTCAAGCAGGTCGACGTGGTCGACGACCTGACCATCCGCCTGACCCTTGGCGCGCCGTTCGCCCCGCTGATGGCCCAGTTGACCGACCGCGCCGGCATGATGGTGTCCCCGAAGGCCGCCCAGGCGCTGGGCGACAAGTTCGCCACCGCGCCGGTCTGTGCCGGCCCCTTCAAATTCGTCGAGCGCGTGGCCCAGGACCGTATCGTCGTCGAGAAGTTCGACCAGTACTGGAACAAGGACGCGATCAAGCTGAAGCGGATCGAATTCCGCCCCTTCACCGACAATTCGGTCAAGCTGGCCAATCTGCGCGCGGGCCAGCTGGACATGATCGAGCGTCTGGCGGCGACCGACGTGCCCGAGGTCAAGAAAGACCCCAAGCTGAAATTCGCCTCGATCGTCGAGCTGGGCTACCAGGGCATCACGATCAACACGAACAACAGCGACAAGTCGAAGTCGCCGATCGGCCAGTCCGAGAAGGTGCGCGAGGCGTTCGAACTGTCGCTGGACCGCCAGGCCATTGTCCAGGTCGTGTTCAACGGTGAATACCAGCCGGGCAACCAGTGGTTGTCGCCGCTGAACCCGAACTACGACAAGGCCTTCCCGATCCCCAAGCGCGACGTGGCCAAGGCCAAGGCCTTGCTCAAGGAAGCCGGCGTCACCAATCCCGTGGTCAACCTGATGACGCCGACGACAGGCGAACAGCAGCAGCTGGCCCAGGTGATCCAGGCGATGACCAAGGAGGCGGGGTTCGACGTCAAGATCCAGGCGACCGAGTTCGCCTCGTCGCTGAACCTGGCCGAAAAGGGTGATTTCGAAGCCTATCTGCTGGCCTGGTCGGGCCGCACGGACCCCGACGGCAACCTGTACAACTTCGTCGCCTGCAAGGGGCCGCTGAACTACGGCAAGTATTGCAAGCCCGAAGTCGACGCCCTGCTGGACCAGTCGCGGTCGACCACCGACATCGAGGCGCGGCGCAAGGCATGGAACGGCGTGGCCAAGGCGACGCTGGCCGACCGCCCCGTGATCTACCTGTTCCATCGCAAGTGGCTGTGGGCGCACACGACCAAGCTGACGGGATTCACCGAATATCCCGACGGCCTGGTCCGGTTCGCCGGCATCACGCTGAACTGAAGGGCCTGACGGGTGCTGCGCTTCCTTGTCCGGCGGCTGGCCATCATGGTGCCGACGGTGATCTTCGTCTCGATGATCATCTTCGGCCTGCAGCAGCTGTTGCCGGGCGATCCGGCAACCGCGCTGGCCGGCGAGGAGCGCGACCCCGAGGTCATCGCCCATATCCGTGCCAAGTACCACCTCGACGATCCCTTGCCCATGCGCTACCTGCGCTGGATCAGCGGGGTGGTGCAGGGCGATTTCGGTGAATCGATCCGCATCCAGCAGCCGGTGTCCCAGCTGATCCTGGAAAAGCTGCCGGTCACCATCGAACTGGCCGTGCTGTCGATGCTGATCGCGCTGCTGATCGGCGTGCCGATGGGCATCCTGTCGGCGGTAAAGAACGGCAAATGGGTCGACTATGCTGCCAATGCCGTCGCGCTGTGGGGCCTGTCGACGCCCAACTTCTGGCTGGGGATCATGCTGATCCTGCTGTTCTCGGTCGAGCTGGGCTGGTTGCCGGCCTCCGGCTATGTGCCGCCGTCCGAGGGGCTTTGGGAGAATCTCAAGGCGATGATCATGCCGGCCTTCGTGCTGGGCAATGCCATCGCCGCCGTGATGATGCGCCATACCCGCGCCGCCATGCTGCAGGTCCTGTCGTCCGACTATGTGCGCACCGCGCGCGCCAAGGGCCTGGTCGAACGCGTGGTGATCTTCAAGCATGCGCTGCGCAATGCGGCGGTGCCGGTAATCACCTTGGGCGCGCTCGAATTCGGCCAGTTGCTGTCGGGTGCCGTACTGACCGAGCAGGTGTTCTCGATCCCGGGGTTCGGCAAGCTGATCGTCGATGCGGTGTTCAACCGCGATTATGCGGTGGTGCAGGGCGTGGTGCTATGCACGGCCACCGCCTATCTGATGCTGAACCTGATGGCCGACATCGCCTATGTCCTGGTCAATCCCCGGCTGAGGGCCTGATCCGATGACCGCCGCCACCGTCGCCGCCAGGCCTGAGACGACCCAAAGCCCGCTGCGCCGCGCCCTGCGCCGCCTGACCCGCCGCCGCGGCGCGGTGGTCGGGCTGGCTGTCGTCCTGCTGTTCGTCGTGCTGGCCCTGGGCGCCGACCTGTTCAGCCCCTACGACCCCACCGCCACCGACTGGATGGCGGTGCGCAAGGGACCGAGCCTGGCCCACCCGTTCGGCACCGACGAAATCGGCCGCGACGTGCTGTCGCGCGTGATCTACGGGGCGCGCGCCTCGCTGATGGCGGGGCTGATCTCGGTCGGGCTGGCGCTGGCGCTGGGCATACCGATCGGGCTGATCGCGGGGTATGCCGGCGGTTTCGTCGACGGTCTGCTGATGCGGCTGACCGATGCGATGCTGGCCTGCCCGTTCCTGATCCTGGCGATCGCGCTGGCAGCGTTCCTCGGGCCTTCGCTGACCAATGCGATGATCGCCATCGGGCTGTCGGCGACGCCGATCTTCATCCGATTGACCCGGGCCCAGGTCCAGGCCGTCAAGGTCGAGGATTTCGTCGAGGCGGCACGCGCCGTCGGCAATCCGCCCTGGCGCATCGCGCTGCGCCATATCCTGCCCAACATCGTCCCGGCCCTGATGGTGCAGGGCACGCTGACCATCGCCGCCGCGATCATCGCCGAGGCGAGCCTGTCGTTCCTGGGGCTGGGCCAGCAGCCGCCGGCGCCGTCCTGGGGCAGCATGCTGAACACGGCGAAGAATTTCCTGACCCAGGCACCCTGGATGGCGGTGTGGCCCGGCCTGTCGATCTTTCTGGTGGTATTGTCGTTCAACCTGGTCGGCGACGGCCTGCGCGACGCGCTGGATCCGCGCCATCGGGGATAGGGCAGGAGCCTTGAGCATGCTGTTCATGGTGATCGAGACGTTCCGCGACCAGGATGCCAAGGCGGTCTATCGCCGTTTCCGCGATCACGGCCGCCGGGCACCGGACGGGCTGAACTATGTATCGAGCTGGACGTCGGCTGATCTGGGACGCTGTTTCCAACTGATGGAATGCGACGACGTGACCCTTTTGCAGCGTTGGGTCGCCGAATGGTCTGATCTCGTCGCCTTCGAGATCGTGCCGGTCACCCCGGGCGCGGCCACCGCCGAGGCGCTGGCCGCGCAGCTCTGATCCACCTTTGGTCTAGTGGCCCGCATTCGCCGGAACTACGGGGAAGGTTTTGCGTTCAGAGCGCGGACCTCGGTAATACGGCCGCACTAAAAGTGCGGCTGTACTCCCGTGTCATGTGAAAGATGATTAAGCGCCTGAAAATATTGAATTTTTTATTCTCTACATATTGATTTGTTTTCACGGAGCGACAGGTAATCGGTCAAGCTGCGCAAGTAAAAAATAGCGTGGCGACCTGCAACCGCCTGACTAATTCTCTTGAGGAGAACGTCGATGACTTTGTCTCGTCTGGTGCTCGCCGGCGGCATGATGCTGCCCGTAATTGCCACCGGTGCCGCGATGGCCGCGCCCGCTTCGAATGCGCCGGTCAATACCAGCGTTACCTGCGGCACCGTCGCCGATGGCAACAGCGTCCTGCCGACGACCAACATCATCAACGCCCAGGGCACCGACGTGTCGCTGCAGGTCGGGCTGAACATCAATCACGGCGGCGTTGCCACCCACTTCATCCTGGGCAATCGCAACGTGCCGGGTGCGACAGTAGACGTCCTCGAGGCGCGCTCGACCGCCGGCAAGGGCATGCAGTTCCAGACGTTCTTCCGCCAGGGCGACAACCAGACCTTCACCTTCCGCCAGGGCGCCGGCAATGCCGCGACCTTCCAGTGGGGCACCGGCAACAATTATGTCGGCGGCGACTACTACCTGAACGCCATCGACTGGACCCCGATCATCAACGACACCTATAACGGCCAGGCGACGTCGCCCTGCCCGGGCAATTCCGGCCCGTTCCTGGCCAGCGTCGACAACGGCGCGCTGGACATCGCCGCGGCGCCGATCCCGACCTCGGCCGGCAACGCCATCTCGATGACCGCGGCCTATACGCTGCAGTCCAAGTTCAACCAGTATTGGTGGTCGAGCGGCATGGCCTGGCAGGCCCAGCACGCCTTCAACCTGAGCCGCGTGACCGCGACCAACGGCGATCTGCGCTTCTATCTCGGTACGCGCGGCGGCGCGGTGGCCGGACCCTATCGCATCCATCAGGACGGCGAAGTGGCGCGATTGGCCGCCGAGAACCCGACAGCGGTCGTGCTCGGCTCGAACGGCAGCGACGTCAACCGCAACGAATCCGCCCTGGTGGTCGGCGCGACCGGCCGTTATGCGGCCTTCGTCTGGAACCTGTGGGGTCAGGACACCGTCGTCATCATCCCGAACGTGTCGAACGGCGCCACGCTGATGAAAAGCGGCAACAGCTATCCGGGCCTCGCGGCCTGCCCGAACGGCACGACCAATGCCTTCTGCGGTTCGATGACCTGGCTGACCAACATCCTGAACGCCCCGGGTTCGTATCAGATCGAGGCGGGCGGGCAGCGCCAGCTGGCCAGCACCTACTACATCGGTACCAAGGCGCAGGTCACCGCGCTGGGTTATCCGGTTCCCTGATCGATCCACAGGATCATGCTAGGCTTCGGGGCGTGGACCAGATCCGCGCCCCGGAGTGCTTTTATAAATGGCCTGGACCCGTCGCCCCACCGGATGGCTGTTCGACACCAATGTCGTCAGCGTGCTTGCCGCCGCCGACACGCCTGCCCATGTCCGAGACTGGATCGCCGGGCTGGCGCCGGCGCGTTGTTTCATCAGTGCGCTGACCTTGGGCGAATACGACAAGGGCATCGCCAATCTGCCTGACGGCCACGCCGAACGCCCCAGGCTGAACGGGCTGCGCGACGAGGTGGCCACCCGTTTCGCCGGCCGCATCCTGCCGGTCGACGCGGCGGTGGCCCGACGCTGGGGCACCATCTCGGGTTCGATCCTGGGGCGTACCGGCACCGCGCCCCCACCGGTCGACACGCTGATCGCTGCCACGGCAATCGAACACAACCTGTATCTCGTCAGCCGGGATGCCGACGACCTAAGGCCGTCAGGCGCGGCGATCTTCAACCCCTGGACCGACAAGCCGGGCCATTTCAAGCTGGCCTAGCCTGAAGGGCTTGCCACCGCCGCGGCGTCATGCCCTCCCATTGCCGAAAGGCACGATAGAAGGAACTGGTGTCCCGATAGCCCAGCAGCGACGCGATCGCGTCGATGTCGGCCGACGGATCCCGCAGAAGCTGCTTGCCCAGTTCCTGACGCGCCTCGATCAGCAACTCGCGGAACGTCGCGCCGCATTCGGTGATGCGACGCTGCAGCGTGCGCTCGCTGGTGCCCAGGTCGCGGGCGATGTCCGACAGATCGGGCCGTCCGGCCGCCATGCCGCGCTTGATCGCCAACTTGACCTCGGCCCGGATGATGCCGTCGGCCTGCTGATCGCCCAGCGCCGTCAGCAGGGCCGGCCAGAGGATGTCGAGCAGTTCGGGGTTGCGTCCGGGAAAAGGGCGATCGAGGTCCCGGGCGGCGAAGGCCAGCGCATCCCTTGCGGCATTGAACTGCGGACGGCAGCCGAAGAATGCCTCGTGAACCCCGGTTCGCGGATCGGGCCGGGCCAGGTCGACGCGGGTCGGTACGATATGTTCGCCGGTCGCCCGCCTACCCAGCACGATGAACGAGGCGAAATCCATGTCCACGGCGATCGCCGGTGGCGGGCCATCGGCATGCAGCCAGTCGACGGTGATGACGCATCCCTTCCTGTCGGGCGCCATGTCGATCTTCTTGGGCGCGGCCAGGCACTGGAATCGTGCCCGCATGCCCAGGGCGTCGCGAAAGTCCCTGGCGTGGAACGCGGCCAGGCTGAACGGCGGATGCGCGGCGGTTTCGGTGTCGGCGATCATGCGCAGCCCCGGCCCGGGCAATTCGGCCAGATCCTCGATCGCCCTGAACAAGGCAAACACTTCGCCGGTGCTGAGGTGACCCCGGGCCGTCAGATGGGTGGCTGCGGGCAGGCGTGCCTTGCGCACCACGTCCGGCGGGCGCAGGCCGATACGCTCGATCGCCAGCCAGAAGGCATTCGGCACCTTGCATCGATCTGCCGGCATCCCGCCCATGGTGTTCCTGTCGCCCTGAGATGAGGGAATGGAATCGTCGGATGATCCTGCGTGACACGCGCATCTCTAGTGCATTCGCGCCGCGTCCAGGTTTCACAAACATGTGCGGACGGCTCTTAGAGCAAGGCGCCGGGGCAGGGCAGCAATACCAATGTATGGCTGACGGTGGGTGCGCCGGCGGTTAAGCGCGGGGTGTTGGGGCACCCCGCGCATCGCAGGCAGCGGCAAGCGGGGCAGCCCACGTCAATCGGATAACATTGCTGTCCGCGCGCCCCGCGGCAATAGCGAACGGCGCCAGCCTTCTTGCCGAATACGCCATTCCAGCAGGGTTGTGATGGCCTGGCGGGTGAAGCGATTCGGTCGTTGTGACCTAAGTCATGCGAGAAGAATATATTCTTTATAAGGCAGGCTGATTCGGAATTTTTTCGTTGACTGAATCCGGGCGGGCGCGTCAGAAGACGGCCCCAGATTTATCCACCCGATGGCCTAGGCACTGAGCGTCAAAACCAACTGACATCGGCAAGGCGGCGGGCGGCACTTCATGTCATCCAATGGCACTGAAGGAGTATGCTCCTAGCAGGGTATGCGGTCGGCGCGGCCGTCCCGTATCTGTTATGAAGTATTATAGTGTTCAGTCAAATCTTTGCCGGACGGCATCGCGCCCGCTGACGGGACGGACGACGGACGGTTCCCCGACTTCGGACAGGAGACGATGCGCAGCTATGATCAAGGCACTGCAAGATATAAAGATCTTCCTCAAGCTGATCATTTCGTTCGCGAGCCTGGTGGTGGTCTGCGTCGTGTCTGGATTGATCGTCCAGTACGAGGTGGACGCGATGGAGGAGGCTGCGAACTCGCGCGCGTTCAGCTATACGGTGTTGAATGCGCTAGATGACAGCATGACCGCGGTGATCGATCAGCAGTCGGCGCTGCGCGCCTATATGCTCAGCGGTCGTGAAACGTACCTGGAAGGGTTTCGCAAGTCCGGTGATGATTACACCGAGGCGACCGCCAGGGCGAACCGCCTGACCCGCCATCCGGAGACGCTGCGGCTGCTGGCCGAGTATGGGGCCCTTGCTACCACCTGGCGCCGTGACTCGGCGGACAGGTTGATCGATATGATGAAGACCAATCCGGAGGAGGCCCGCCGCGCCGCCGTGGCCGACTCAGGCCGGCTGACGGCGGTACGCGCCAAGCAGGACGAGATCATCAAGGTTCAGGAAGCGTTGCTGGAGGATCGGCGACAGGCCTCGGACGATGCCGTCCGGCAGGCACGCCTGGTGATTCTGATCAGCAGCGGTCTGACCCTGCTGTTGTCGATCGTGATGGGCTGGGCGCTGACGCGGCTGATATCGCGGCCGATGACCGCCATCAGCGCCTTGATGGGGCGCCTGGCGCAGGGTGACAAGACCATCGCGGTCGTCGGCGCGTCGCGGGGCGACGAGGTCGGAGACCTGGCCCGCGCGCTGGAGGTGTTCAAGCAGAACGCCATCGCGGCCGAGCAGCTTGCCGCCGAGGCCGAGGACAACCGGCGCCGCGAGGCGGAACGGCAGAAGGCGGAAGAAGCCCGCGAACAGGCAGCCGCGGCGGCGGCGCGCCGGCAACAGGAAGAACAGCGCCAGGCCGCCGAGCAGCGCCGACTGGACGAGGAGGCGGCCGCCCGCGCGCAGGAGGCCGAGCGGCGCGAGGCGCAGGAGGCCGCGCGCGTCGAAGCCGAGCGGTCGCGCCGTCAGGCCCTGCACGAGATGGCCAGGAACTTCGAGGCCGCCGTCGGCGCGGTGGTCGAGACCGTCGCCACGGCGTCGACGGAAATGCATGCGACCGCCGGCGTCATGCAGGGGATCGCCGAACAGACGGCGCAACAGTCGCTGTCCGCCTCGTCGGCGACCGAGCAGGCCGCGGCAAACGTGCAGACCGTCGCCTCGGCATCCGACGAGCTTGCGGCATCCATCCGGGAAATCTCGAGCCAGGTGTCGAACGCCAGCCACATCGCCCAGGGGGCCGTCACCCAGGCCCAGGATACCGACCGGATCGTCCAGGGCCTGGCCCAGGCGGCGGACCGGATCGGCGAAGTCGTCGGGCTGATCAGCCAGATCGCCGGCCAGACGAACCTGCTGGCGCTGAACGCCACGATCGAGGCGGCGCGGGCGGGCGAGGCCGGCAAGGGATTTGCCGTCGTCGCCTCCGAGGTCAAGTCGCTGGCCAACCAGACGACCAAGGCGACCCAGGAGATCGGCGGTCAGATCGCCGAAGTCCAGACGGCGACACAGGCAGCCGTCGTCGCCATCCGCGCGATCGGCGCGACCATCTCCAACATCAACGAGATTTCGGGATCGATCGCCTCGGCGGTCGAGGAGCAGGGTGCGGCAACCCAGGAGATCGCCCGGAACGTCGAACAGGCCGCGACCGGCACGCAGCAGGCTTCGGCCGACGTGGTGCAGGTCAACCGGTCGGCCGGCGAGGCCGGCAAGGCGGCGGGCGAGGTCCTGAGCGCGTCGGCGACATTGTCGGAACTGGCCGAGAAACTGCGCGGCGAGGTCGACGGCTTCCTGTCCGAGGTGCGCGCCGCCTGACGACGGGCGTGCGGGCCGGTCTCAGCCCCGTCCCGCACGCGCCACTTCGTCCAGCAGCCAGGCGCGGAAGGCCGCGACCTTGGGCCGGTCCAGCGCGCCTGGCGGATAGACCAGGTCATAGCTGCGTTCGGCCTGCAGGGTTGCCTCGCCGAACGGTCGCACCAGGCGCCGGGCTGCCAGGTCTTCGGCTATCAGCACGCTGCGGCCCAGCGCCACGCCTTCGCCATTGATCGCCGCTTCGATCATCATGCTGCCATGGCTGAAGATCGGGCCGCGCCCGGCATCGATGCCGCCGACGCCCATCATGCCGAGCCAGGCATGCCAGTTGGCGCCCATCCGCGATTCATGCAGCAGCACGTGATCGCGCAGGTCTTCGGGCCGGCGCAGGCGGCGGCGCAGCCCCGGGCTGCAGACCGGCACGACATGTTCGGCGAACAGCCGTTCGGTCACCACGCCGGGATAGTCGCCGAAGCCATAGCGGATGGCGATGTCGACGTCGTCGCGGGCGAAATCGACCAGCGTGTCCGAGACGTTCAGGTTGACGTCGACCTCGGGCTCCAGCGCCTGAAAACGGACCAGCCGCGCGGCCAGCCACTTGGTGCCGAACGACACGTTGGTCGACACGGTCAGGTGGCCGGTGCGATCACGGCGCTTCAGCCGCCGGGTTTCCTCGGCCAGGCCGTCCAGCAGGCGGCGAACGACCGGCAGATAGGCCTGGCCCTCGTCGGTCAGGACCAGCCGCCGCGTGAGCCTGCGGAACAGCCGCACGCCAAGATAGTGTTCCAGTGCCTTGACCTGCCGGCTGACCGCGCCATGGGTGACATGCAGCTCGGCTGCGGCCTTGGTGAAACTGAGATGCCGGCCCGCCGCCTCGAAGTCGGGCAGAGTGTTCAGCGGCGGCAGCCGCATGTGTGAGTTTTCCTCGCGCATGCGTTGACTATATATCGATTGTCAGCGGGCGCCAGGGACAGCCATTGTCGCGCTCCCTTCCCGACTTTCGAACGCCGGATTGCCCCGCCATGACCGCCGCCGCCTCGGCCGAAACGACGAACCAGCCCATCCCCGTCCGATCCGTGGTCGCCCTGGTCCTGCTGGTGATCGTCTGGGGGCTGTCGATCCCGGTGACCAAGCTTGGTCTGGCCGATTTCCCGCCGATGACGCTGACCGCGTTGCGTTATCTGTCGGCGGCACCGTTCTTCCTGTGGTTCGCGCTGCGCGGGCCCCGGCCGTCGGGCCGGGCACTGGCGGCGATGACCGGCCTGGGCGTCATCGGCATGGGCGTCGGGCAGGTCACCCAGACCCTGGGCGTCAACCTGACCGCCGCCTCGGTCGCGACCGTGATCGGCGCGACCATCCCGATCCTGGTGGTGGTGCTGGCCGCGGTGCGGCTGGGCCAGCGGATCCATGCGGTGCATGTGGCGGGCCTGCTGGTGGCGCTGGGCGGCGTCGGCGTGGTGGCGACCGGCGGCGAACTGACGGCCCTGGCCGGGGCGGGCGACAGCCTGGTCGGCGGCGGGCTGGTGCTGATCTCGGCGGTCAGCGTCGCGCTGTACTACGTATTGTCCACCGAACTGGCCATGCGTCTCAGCGTGATCACCGTGGCAGCGTGGAGTTCGCTGATCGGCGCCGTCGTCCTGATGCCGTTCTCGGCCTGGGAACTGGCGACCGTGCCGCTGGCCGTGCCGTCGTGGCAGGGCATTGCCGCCGTGCTGTATCTGGGCGTGCTGGTCACCGTGGCCGGCGTCTGGGTGTGGCTGAGCCTGATGCGCAGCCTGCCCGCCCGGATCGCGGCGGGGTCGCAATACATGCAGCCGCTGGTCGGCGTCCTCGCCTCGGCCTGGCTGTTCGGCGACACGCTGGGGCCGGCCTTCATGACGGGAACGGCCCTGGTGCTGGCCGGCATCGCCCTGACCGCCTGGACCCCGCGCCGTTGATCCTTGCCAGTGTCCGGATTTGGACTATATCCTGATCCGGACATTGATGACAGGCGGTGCGATGCAACCCGATACCGGCACCGATGCGGCCGCCCGGCCGTGGCGCCTCGACAAGACGCGGTTCGCGCCGGCCAATCGCAAGCGGCTCAGCGCCCCGGCGCTGCGGACCTTTCTGGCCATCGCCGATCTGTGGCGGCTGACCGAAGAACAGCGGTTGCTGATCCTCGGCTTTCCGTCGCGCTCGACCTATCAGTCCTGGTGCAAGCAGGCGCGTGAACACGGCGCGATCACGCTCGATGTCGATGTCCTGACCCGGATTTCCGCCGTCCTTGGCATCCATCAGGCCCTGCAGATCCTGTTTCCGACCGAACGGGAAGGCATCAGCTGGCTGCGCATGGCGCACCAGGCACCGGTATTCGGCGGCCACCCGCCGCTCGACATCGTCACCGGCGGCACGCTGGACGGCCTGCTGACGGTGCGCCGCTTTCTCGATGCGGCGCGCGGCGGCCTCTACATGGCGCCCAATGCCATCGATCGCGATGCCGAACCCTACGGCGAGGACGAGATAACGTGGCGCTGACCGCGCCGGCACCGCGGCCGGCCCATCGCCTGATCCCGTCGCAGTTCCCGCCCATCGGGGTGTTCGACACCGTGGCCACCGCCGCCGATCTCGAGGCGGTGTTCGATCTGGTCGGCTGGACCAACGACCGGCTGGTCGCCGACCGCATCAACCGGCTGCCCCGGTCCGAATGGGTCTATGGCCGCCCCAATGCCAGTATCGTCATGGCCGCGTTCCTGCACGTCGCGCCGGGCGGCATGCGTTTCAACGGCCCCGACCTCGGCGCCTGGTATGCCGCCGGCGACATCACGACGGCCGCGGCCGAGGTTGCCCATCACCTGCGGCGCGAGGCCGCGGCCCGCGCGGTGGCCGGCATGACCAGGACCTACCGCGCCTATGGTGCCGTGCTGGAGGGCGACTACCGGGACATCCGCGGCACCGACATGCCCGCGGTCTATGCCGGCGATCGTTATGACGCCTCGCAGGCCTGGGGCGAGGAGGTACGGGCGGCCGGCGATGCCGGCATCCTCTATGACAGCCTGCGGCGGCGCGGCGGCACCAATGTCGTCTGCTACCGGCCGCGCTTGATTACCGGGATCGTCCAGGCCGATCATGTCGAGATCACCGTGACGACGGCGTCACGGCGGATCGAACTGCGCAGATTGAGGATCCCGTGATGACCTGGTCGCCCCAGCAATACGGCAAGTTCGAAGCCGAGCGTAACCGGCCGATCCGCGACCTGATCGCCCGGATCGCCAATGCCGAGGTGACGCGGGCCGCCGATATCGGCTGTGGCCCGGGCAATTCGACCGAATTGCTGGGCCGGCGCTTTCCCACGGCGGATCTGCTCGGCATCGACAGTTCGCCCGCGATGATCGAGGCGGCAAGGAAACGCCTGCCCGCCGCGCAATTCGCGGTGGCCGACATCGCCGCCTGGCACGGCCCGGACCGTTTCGACGTCATCCTGGCCAATGCCGCGCTGCAATGGGTGCCCGACCACGCCCGGCTGCTGCCGGCGCTGGTCGGCCGGCTGGCACCGGGCGGCAGCCTGGCGGTCCAGATCCCCGACAACCTCGACGAACCCGCCCATCGCCTGATGCGCGAGGTCGCGGCGTCGGGCCCGTGGGCCGACAAGCTTGCCGCCGCCCCGCGCGCCCGCGACAGCCGCCACGGCGCCGACTGGTATTTCCGTGCGCTGCGCGATGCCGGCGCTGAAGCCGATGTCTGGCGCACCATCTATCATCATCCGCTGGCCGGCGGCGCGGCCGCCGTCGTCGAATGGTTCAAGGGCACGGGCCTGCGCCCGTTCCTGGACCCGCTGGACGAAACCGAGCGGACGGCATTCCTGAGCCGTTACCAGGCGGCGCTGGCCGATGCCTATCCGGTCATGGCCGACGGCACCGTGTTGTTGCCGTTCCCGCGGCTGTTCTTTGTCGCGCGGGTGCCCTGACCGGATCCTGCGGCTACAGCGCGGCCAGGAACTGGTCGCAGGTCGCGGTCCAGCCGACGATCGCCCCTTGCGCCCTGATCATGTCGAGGGTCGCGACCTTGAATTGCGGGAAATAGCTTTCAGTCGCGTCCTCGATCAGCAGGCAGTCGTAACCCCGGTCGTTGGCTTCGCGCATCGTGGTCTGAACGCAGACCTCGGTGGTGACGCCGGCAAAGACCAGGTGGCTGACATGCCGGCTGCGCAGGATCGCCTGCAGCTCGGTGGCATAGAAGGCGCCCTTGCCGGGTTTCTCGATGACGATTTCGTCCGGCAGGGCGGCCAGTTCGGGAACGAAGTCGTTGCCGGGTTCGCCCGAGATCAGGATGCGTCCCATCGGCCCGGGATCGCCGATGCGCAGGCCGGGCTTGCCGCGCTGGCGCTTGGGCTCCGGGCAATCGGACAGGTCGGGTTTGTGCGCCTCGCGCGTATGCACGATCGTCAGCCCGGCGGCGCGGCAACCGTCGATCAGCCGGCGGGTGGTCGGCACGATCGCCTGCAGCAGGGTGACGTCGTTGCCCAGCGACGACCCGAACCCGCCGGGCTCGATGAAATCGCGCTGCATGTCGATGACGATCAGCGCGGTGCGCTCGGGCGGAAAGCGGAACGCATAGGGCAGGGCGGTTTCAAGCTGCTTCATGGGCATCCTCGCCGTGGCCGGCCATGTGGCGGCCGATCTCGGTCGGCCGGGTCACGGCGACTGCGGTTTCGTGGACGATGCGGCCGGCGAACATGACGGCGATCCGGTCGGCCAGTTCGAACAGTTCGTCCAGATCTTCCGAGATCAGCAGGACCGCGGCCCCCTGGTTGCGGGCCTCGATGATCTGGTTGTGGATTTCGGCGACGGCATGGAAATCCAGGCCGAACACCGGGTTGGCGACGATCAGCAGCGACGGCGGCTCGCCCAGTTCCCGGGCCAGCACGGCGCGCTGGATGTTGCCGCCCGACAGCGCCTTGATCGGCGCCTGGGGCGACGGCGTCTTGACCCGGTAACGCGCGATCAGCCCTGTCGCGGCCTCGCGGAAGGCGCGCGGGTTCAGCCAGGGACCGCGGGCATAGGGTGCCACGTCGAAGCGGCGCAACCCCATGTTCTCGGCGACCGTCAGGTTGGGGGCGCAGGCATTGCGCAACGGTTCCTCGGGCAGCAGGGCGACGCGATGGCTGCGGATCTGGTTGCGCCGGGCATGGAACGTCTGGCCGTCGACCAGCACCTTGCCCCCGGTGGCCTGGCGCTGGCCGGCCAGCACCTCGACCAGTTCGCGCTGACCGTTGCCCGACACCCCGGCGATGCCGAGGATCTCGCCGGCCCGCACCTCCAGGCTCAGGCCCCGCACCGCCGGCTGGCCGCCGTCGTCCAGGGCCGAGACCGTATCGATCTGCAGCCGCACCGCGCCGGGCAGGTGGGCGTTGCGCGATTTCGGCTGGGGCAGGGCGGCCTCGCCCACCATCATCGCCGCCATGCGGTCGGGGTCGAGGTCGGCGACCATGCCGCCGCCGACCAGCCGGCCGCGGCGCAGCACGCTGACCTCGTCGGCGAAGGCCATGACCTCGCGGAACTTGTGGGTGATCATCAGGATGGTCAGCCGGCCGTCGCGGGTCATCCGCTGCAGCAGGCCCAGCACCTCGTCGGCCTCGGCCGGGGTAAGGACCGAGGTCGGCTCGTCCAGGATCAGGAAGCGGCGGTCGAGATAGAGCTGCTTGAGGATCTCGACCTTCTGCTTCTCGCCTGCCGCCAGGCCGGATGCCATGCGGTCCAGCGGCACCTTGAACGGCATGTGCTCCAGGAATTCCTCCAGCCGCGGCCGTTCATAGCGCCAGTTGATCACGGTCGGCAGATCGGGCTGGGCCAGCACCAGGTTCTCGGCAACCGTCATGTTCGGGACCAGCGTGAAATGCTGATAGACCATGCCGATGCCCAGCGTATGAGCCTGGCGGGGATTGGCGATCTCGCGCTCGCGCTCGCCGACGATGACCTCGCCTTCCTCGGGGCGGTAATAGCCCATGATGCATTTGACCAGCGTCGACTTGCCCGCGCCGTTCTCGCCCAGCAGGGCATGGAACGATCCCGGGCGCACGCGCAGCGTGACGTCGTCCAGCGCGGTGAAGTCGCCGAACCGCTTGGTCATGGCGACGGCTTCGATCCCCAAGGCGCCCTGCTCGGTCACGACACGGCCTCGATCAACTGGTCCGATGTCGCGACGGCCCCGAACACGCCCCCCTGCATCTTGATCATCTTCAACGCCGCGTCATGGTTGCCGCGGTCGGTCGCCGCGCAGCAATCG
>Ga0206117_101175_pt1 | contig 15398 bp, 9 predicted proteins | sample 3A5Ametagenome_FD_177997 | JGI IMG/M metagenome (GOLD analysis project Ga0206117, IMG submission 177997) | Enriched microbial communities from leaf-cutter ant dump, University of Wisconsin, Madison, United States - 3A5A | ecosystem: Environmental > Terrestrial > Nest > Insects nest > Nest dump... | reverse complement strand
GCGCTGACGGGCGATTCCACCGACAACATCCCGGGCGTCCCCGGCATCGGCCCGAAGACGGCCGCCCAGCTTCTCGCCGAATACGGCGACCTCGACACGCTTCTCGCCCGCGCCGAGGAGATCAAGCAGGTCAAGCGGCGCGAGAACATCCTCGCCAGCCGCGAGCTGGTGCTCTTGTCGCGAACGCTCGTGACGCTGAAGACCGACACGCCGCTCGACGTGCCGCTCGACGGGCTGATCCTGCATCCGCAGGACGGGCCGAAGCTGATCGGCTTCCTCAAGGCCATGGAGTTCAACACGCTGACGCGGCGCGTGGCCGAGGCCTGCGATTGCGACGCGGCCGCCGTCGAGCCGGCCGTGGTCCCGGTCGAATGGGGTGCGGAGGCGCACGGCCCCGATCTCGACAGGGGCGAGGCGGCCCCACAGGACGGCGGCGAGACGGCGGCGGAAGCCGCGGCCGTGCTCATGCCCACCGCCCGTCCGGGCGAGGCGTCGCCGGCAGCGCTCGCCAGGGCCCGCGCCGAGCGCTTCTCCGGCGCGATCGTCGACCGTTCCGCCTATGTGACGATCCGCGACCTCGACACGCTCGACCGCTGGATCGCCGACGCCCGCGAGGCCGGCCTCGTCGGCTTCGACACGGAGACGACCTCGCTCGACCCGATGCAGGCGGAGCTCTGCGGCTTCTCGCTGGCGATCGCCGACAACCGCGCCGATCCGTCCGGGCTCGCGATCCGCGCGGCCTATGTGCCGCTTGCCCACAAGACCGGCGTCGGCGACCTGCTCGGCGGCGGGCTCGCCGAGGGGCAGATCCCGATCCGCGCCGCCCTCGACCGGCTGAAGGGCCTGCTGGAGGACCCGTCCGTCCTCAAGGTCGCGCAGAACCTCAAATACGACTATCTCGTCATGCGCCGCCACGGTATTTCCGTCGAGAGCTACGACGACACGATGCTGATGTCCTATGCGCTCGACGCCGGCGTGACGACGCACGGCATGGACACGCTGTCGGAGCGCTGGCTCGGCCACAAGCCGATCCCCTACAAGGACGTCTGCGGCACCGGCAAGAGCGCCGTGACCTTCGATCTGGTGGCGCTCGACCGGGCGACGGCCTATGCCGCCGAGGACGCCGACGTGACGCTGCGGCTCTGGCACGTGCTGAAGCCCCGCCTTGCCGCCGAGCGCATGACGACGGTCTACGAGCGGCTGGAACGGCCGCTGGTGCCGGTGCTCGCCCGCATGGAGGAGCGCGGCATCACCATCGACCGGCAGGTGCTCTCGCGGCTCTCCGGCGAGCTCGCGCAGGGGGCGGCGGCCTTCGAGGAGGAGATCTACGAGCTTGCCGGCGAGCGCTTCAACATCGGCTCGCCCAAGCAGCTCGGCGACATCCTGTTCGGCAAGATGGGCCTTTCCGGCGCCTCGAAGACCAAGACCGGCCAATGGTCCACCTCCGCGCAGGTCCTAGAGGACCTCGCCGCCCAGGGCGTGCCGCTGGCGCGGAAGATCGTCGACTGGCGCCAGCTCACCAAGCTGAAGTCCACCTATACCGATGCGCTGCTGGGCTTCGTCCATCCCGAGACGAAGCGCGTGCACACGTCCTATGCGCTGGCCTCCACCACGACCGGGCGGCTCTCCTCCTCCGATCCGAACCTGCAGAACATCCCGGTCCGCACGGCGGAGGGCCGCAAGATCCGCACCGCCTTCGTCGCGCCGCCCGGCCGCAAGCTGGTCTCGGCCGACTACAGCCAGATCGAGCTGCGCGTGCTCGCCCATGTCGCCGACATCCCGCAATTGAAGCAGGCCTTCGCCGACGGCATCGACATCCATGCGATGACGGCCTCGGAGATGTTCGGCGTGCCGGTCGAGGGCATGCCGGCAGAAGTCCGCCGCCGCGCCAAGGCGATCAATTTCGGCATCATCTACGGCATCTCCGCCTTCGGCCTCGCCAACCAGCTCTCGATCGAGCGTTCGGAGGCAGGCGAGTACATCAAGAAGTATTTCGAGCGCTTCCCCGGCATCAAGGACTACATGGATTCGACCAAGGCCTTCGCCCGCGAGCATGGCTATGTCGAGACGATCTTCGGCCGGCGCGCGCATTACCCGGAGATCCGCTCCTCCAACCCGTCGGTGCGCGCCTTCAACGAGCGGGCGGCGATCAACGCGCCGATCCAGGGTTCCGCCGCCGACGTCATCCGCCGCGCCATGGTCAAGATGGAGCCGGCGCTGGACAAGGCCGGTCTTTCCGCGCGCATGCTGCTGCAGGTCCACGACGAGCTGATCTTCGAGATCGAGGACGCGGAGGTGGAGCGCGCGATCCCCGTCATCGTCGACACGATGGAAAACGCCTCCATGCCGGCGCTGGCGATGAAGGTGCCGCTGAGGGTGGATGCGCGGGCGGCGCACAACTGGGACGAGGCGCACTGAGCGGGACGTTTTCGGCCACCGTCGTTCTCCTCCGTCATCCTCGGGTTAAACCCGGGGATGACCATGACGAAAGAGAGGCCTTCGGGAATTGGCCGGGCGGATGAGGGGCTATTCCGCCTCCGCCTCGATCTCCGCATGCCCCGTCTGGATGTTCCACAGATTGCGGTAGAGCCCCGCCCGCGCCACCAGCGCGTCATGCGACCCCGACTGCACGATCCGCCCGTCCTCCATCACATGGATCGCATCCGCATGGACGACGGTGCTGAGGCGATGGGCGACGAGGATCACCGTGCGCTTGCCCTTCATCTTCGCCAGAGAGCGCTGGATCGCCGCCTCCGTCTCGTTGTCGACGGCGCTCGTCGCCTCGTCGAGGATGAGGATCGCCGGATCGATCAGCAGCGCCCGGGCGAGCGCGATGCGCTGGCGCTGGCCGCCGGAGAGTTTTTGCCCGTATTCGCCGATCTGGCTGTCGTAGCCGTCGGGCAGGGCGCGGATGAAGCCGTCGGCCTCCGCCATCCTTGCTGCCGCCTCGACCTCGGCAAGGCTCGCCCCCGGCCGCCCGTAGGCGATGTTGTCGGCGATCGAGCCGGAAAACAGCGTCACCTCCTGCGGCACCCAGGCCATGGCGCGGCGCAGCCTTTCGCCCGACCAGTCGGCAAGCGGCACCCCGTCGAGCAGGATGCGGCCCTTCTGCGGGCGGATGAAGAGGCCGAGCAGCTTGATCAGCGTCGACTTGCCGCTCCCCGTCGGCCCGACCAGCGCCACCGTCTCGCCGGCCCGGATGGAAAGGCGGATGTCCGAGACGCCGCCGGGGCTGGTCGCATAGCGGAAGCCGACGCCGTCGAGGTCGAAGCGGCCCAGGACCGCGGCATCATGCGTGCCGTGCGGCTCGGCGCGGGGCTCGTCGAGCAGGCGCAGGATGCGCCGCGTCGAGGCCATGGCGCGCTCGTAGAGGTCGGCGATCTCGGCGAGCCCCGTCATCGGCCAGAGCAGGCGCTGGGTGAGGAAGACGAGCAGGCCGTAGGCGCCGACCTGCATCTGCCCGGTCAGCGTCAGCCAGCCGCCGATCAGGAAGGTGGCGAGGAAGCCCGACAGGATCGCCATGCGGATGATCGGGATGAAGGCGGAGGAGACGCGGATCGCCGCCCGGTTCGCCTCGACATAGCCGAGGCTTTCCCGCGTCAGCGCCGCCGTCTCTCGCGCCTCCGCCCCGAAGGCGCGGATCGTCTGCAGGCCCTGCAGGTTGGTGGTGAGCCGCGCGCCGAGCCCGCCGGCCCGGGCCCTGACGGCGTCGTAGCGCGCCTGCGCCCGCCGCTGGAACCAGAAGGCCCCGGCGATGATCGCCGGCACCGGCGTGAAGGCGATCACGGCGATCAGCGGGCTGACGATGAAGAACACCGCGCCGACGAGGATGACGGCCGAGAAGGTCTGGATCAGCTCGTTGGCGCCGCGGTCGAGGAAGCGTTCGAGCTGGTTGATGTCGTCGTTGAGCACGGCGACGAGGTCGCCGGAGCGGTTCTCCTCGTAGAAACTGGTCGGCAGGTGCTGGGCGTGGTCGTAACAGAGGATGCGCAGCCGGTGCTGCACGTCCTGGGCGAGGCCGCGCCAGAGCACCTGGTAGAAATATTCGAACAGCGATTCGCCGAACCAGATCAGGAAGGTGGCGATGCCGAGCAGCGTGAGCTGCTGCACCGGATCGGTGATGCCGAGCTGGGCGACGAAGGAATCCTTGCCGCGCACCACCACGTCCAGCGCGATGCCGATCAGGATCTCCGGCATCACGTCGAACAGCTTGTTGACGACGGACGAGGCCACCGCCCGGACGACGCGGCCGCGCTCGTCGCGGACGAGCGAGAAGAGGACGCGGAGCGGGTGGCGGGAAGCGGTCATGGCAACGGAACCTGTCTGTCGGGGCCGGGCGGGGCAGGTCTCCGCGTCTATCCGGGCGGGCCGCCGCTTGCAATCTCTTAATCCTGTCGGCGAAGAGCCGCCCGTCTTTAACCGCGCTTTAAGGCGGGCGGGTCTTGATCGGGCTGAACGGGCGGATGAGCCGGCCCGAGGAACCCGGATGATCATGATGGATCGAACCTCCCGCAACCCGTCTTCCGCCGGAAGGGCGCCGCTTGCCGTCCAGGTCGTGCGCCAGTACCTGCCGAACCGCGGCGGGCTGGAGGACGTCGTCGCCCATCTGTCGCGGCAATTGCTGGCGCGCGGCTTTCGCGTGCGCGTCGTCACGCTGGACCGGCTCTTCTCCGCGCCGGAGAAGACCCTGCCGGCGCGCGAGACGATCGGCGGCGTCGAGGTCGTGCGCATTCCCTTTTCCGGCAGCACTCGCTATCCGCTCGCCCCGCAGGTCTTCCGCCATCTCGCCGATGCCGACATCGTCCATGTGCATGCGGTCGATTTCTTCTTCGACGCGCTCGCCTGGGGCTGGCTGCTGCACCGTCGGCCGCTCGTCGCCACGACCCATGGCGGCTTCTTCCACACCGCGAAATTCTCCGCGCTGAAGACGGTCTGGTTCCGCACGGTCACCCGCCTCTCCGCCCTTGCCTACCGCCGCATCGTCGGCTGCAGCGCGCAGGACGTGCGCGCGTTCCGCGCCGTCGCCGGCAAACGCGTCGTCCCCATCGACAACGGCGCCGACACGCGCAAGTTCGCCGATGCCGCGGCACCCGGACCGCGCCGGCGCCTCGTCACCATCGGCCGCTTCTCCGTCAACAAGCGCCTCGACCGCCTGCTCGACGCCCTGGTGCGGCTCGTCGCCGGCAATCCCGACTGGCATCTCGACGTGATCGGCGTGCCCGGCGATCATTCGGTGGCGGAGATCGAGGCGATGATCGCCGCACGCGGCCTCCCGGCCCATGTCGGCCTGCATGTCGGCCTGCCGGATGATGCGGTGCGCGATCTCCTCGGCGAGGCCTCGCTCTTCGCCTCGGCGTCGGAATACGAGGGCTTCGGCCTCGTCGCCGTCGAGGCGATGAGCGCCGGCCTGATGCCCGTGCTCCATCCCAATACGGCCTATGCCGATCTCGCGGCGCGGCACGGCGAGATCCGCCTCGCGGACTTCGCCGATGCGGAGCGGGCGGCGGACGGCATCGCCGCCGCCTTCGCGGCCCTCGAAGGCGATCCCGCCGGCTACCGGGCCGCCGCGATTGCGGCGGCTGCGGCCTATTCCTGGGATCGGGTAGCGGATCGCTACGCGGAGGTCTATCGTGCCGCCTGCGGCGGGGACGGGCGGGCGTCGTCGTCTTCCGCCAGCCTTGCCGGGCGCACCGGCGCCTGATCCGGAGGGGGAAACAGCATGCGGTCTTCCTTCGGCACGTCCCTTTCGCGCCTCGTCGCGGCGGTGCTCGCCGTCGCGGTCGCCGGCAGCACCGAGGCGGCCTGCCTTCGCGGCGTCAACCTCGCCGGCGCCGAGTTCGGCAGCGGGCGCGGCGTCCATGGCGCCGACTATATCTATCCGTCGCCGGAGACGGTCGCCTACTTCGCCGGCAAGGGCTTCAACGCCGTGCGGCTGCCCTTCAAGTGGGAGCGGCTCCAGCCGCGCCTCGGCCGCGGCTTCGACCGGGAGGAGCGCCAGCGGCTGTCCGCCGCCGTCGCCGAGATCCGGCGGGCGGGGATGACGGTCGTTCTCGACGTGCACAACTACGCCTATTACGGCAGCGCGCAGATCGGCTCCGCCGACGTGCCGGTGAGCGCCTTCGCCGATCTCTGGCGCCGGCTCGCGGCCGACTACCGCGACGACGCGGGCGTGCAGTTCGGCCTGATGAACGAGCCGCACGACATTCCGGCCGTGCAGTGGCTTTCGGCCGCCAATGCCGCCATCGCCGCGATCCGCAAGGCCGGGGCAAAGAACCTCGTGCTCGTGCCCGGCACGATCTGGAGCGGCGCGCATAGCTGGGAGAGGGAGCTGCCGGGCGGCGCCAACGGCACGGTGATGCTGGGCGTCGAGGACCCGGCCGGCAATTTCGCCTACGAGGTCCACCAGTATCTCGACGACGATTTCTCCGGCACCTCGCCGCGCTGCGCGCGGGCGGACGACGCGGTGGCGGCGCTCGAGAACTTCACCGGCTGGCTGCGCCGCAACGGCGCGCGCGGCTTCCTCGGCGAATTCGGCGGATCGGCCGACAAGGCCTGCCTCGACGGGCTTGCCCGCATGACGGCCCATGTCGACGGGCAGCCGGACGTCTGGACCGGCTGGACCTACTGGGCGGCCGGCGAATGGTGGCCGGAGGACGAGCCGCTCAACATCCAGCCGAGGCCGGCCGGTGAGCGCCCGCAGCTCAGGGCGCTTTTCTCCGGCAGGGCGCCGGGCGCCTGCATGGCCCTGCGCCGCTGATCCTCAGCCGTCCTTCGGCGTGGGTCGCCAGGCGCCGGCGATGCCGATCAGGAGCCAGAACAGCGCGGCCGTCTTGATCGAGTAGAAGCTGTCGCTGATCAGCATCAGCAGCAGCAGGTAGACGATCCCCATCGAATGGAACCGCCAGGCCCGCGCATCGGCGAGCGGCGCGTGCACGAACAGCGCCCAGAGTGCCGCGAAGCCGATAAGGCCGAAGGCGGTGAGCGTATAGGCGAGCCCCGAATCCGCCACGAACAGGTCCGTCGTCTCGACGCCGAACACGACGGCGGGGGTGAGCTGCGTGAGGATATGCGCGGTGACGGCGAAACGGCCGGCGACGTCGTTCGGCCCGCCGGCCTCGACCGAGGTGATGCCGTAGACGGAGAGCACCGTAAGCAGCAGGAATGGCAGCACGCTCCAGACGAGCCGCGGCACCAGCGGATAGAACGGATAGAGCAGGGTGGCGAGGATGCAGCTGTAGAGGCCGAAGCGGGCGTCGGCGAGCGTCACCACGGCGAGCGCGAGTGCGAAGATGATCCAGCGCGCCCTGAACGCCCGGCCGCGAAACAGCGCCCAGCAATAGGCGATCATCGCGAAATTGCCCATCGACACCGGTTCGAGGAAGACCGAGGAGACGCGATGCTGGCCGAGGAAGGGCAGGATCGTGCGCGGTTCCGGGCGCAGGCCCGAGATGAACAGGCCGCGCGTCTGCCCGAAGGTCTTCTCCAGCGTCACCGAGCCGCGGGCGAGATAGTAGCCGATGACGTTGAAGTAATCGAGGAAGACGTCGAGCAGCAGATATTCGAGGAGGCCGAAGGCGACGACGATTGTCGCGCTCGCCAGCACCAGACGGTCGCCGAGCTTCGGATCGGCGAGCCGGCTGCCGAGGAAATAGAAGGCGATGGGGATGAGGATGTCGCGCACCGGCTTGGGGTTGATCTGCCCGCCGCGCATCATGAACAGGAGGACCATGTAGGAGACGAACACCGCGGTGAGCAGGTAGAGCGCGGACCTGCGCGTCATCGCCGCGAGCAGCGCGGTGCCGACGATCGCCATCTCCATCAGCATCACCTGGCTGTCGCTGACGCCCATGACGCGCGTGTTGACGAGGCAGAGGAAGGCGTTGAAGGTCAGCGCCCCGAGCACGGCGACGGTCGCAAGGAAGCGCAGGACGGGGGCGGCGAGCGCCGTCTCCTGGACGAGGCCCGGATGTCCGGCTGCGGCTGCCTGCATGTCCGCTACCCCCTCAGGCCGCCCGGTCGCCGACCAGGATGTTGCCGACGAGCTTGTCGCGCCAGGGCGCGATCTCGTCGAGAAGGGCGGTGAGCGCCGCGGCCCCGGCGGCGCCGAGCGCGGAGACGACGAGGATGCCGTCGACATGGCGCAGGATCGTCGGCAGGATCGCCTCGGCCGGCGTGCCGCAGCAGTCGACGATCGTGAAGCCGGCGGGCGCTGCGCTGAAGGCGGTGCTGACGCGGGCGGACGAGAGCGCCGTCACCTTGCCGAAGCCGCCCGCGCCGAGGCGGCGGAAGGCGAGCATGGTGTCGAGCGTCTGCGGATGGCCGCGCGGTACCGCGCCGTCGCGGCGGGCGGCGGCGATGTCGGTGCGGATGCGCACCGAGCCGCCGGCGCCGAGCCGCCCCGTTGCCGCGGCGCGCAGCGTTCCATCCGAGAAGAGCACGTCCTCGCCGAGCGCCTGCAGCTCGCGGGCAAGGCCGTAGGCCGCGTTCTCGCCGGCCGCCCCGGCGGAGAGGACCGCGATCGTCACGGGCACGCCCGGCTCGAAGCGGGCGCCGACGAGATGGGCCGCCCGGGTGAGGCCAGAGATGCGCGGGCCCGGCGCCGGCCGTTCCGCGTGGCGCGCGAAGGGCACGACGCGGGCGAACCTGTCCGTCCAGCGGGCCTCGCCGGAGGGGTCGTCCGCGGGCCCGATCATGCCCAGCACCGGCGCGCCGGTCCTCGTCACCAGGTCCCGCTCGGAGTGCCGCGGGCCGCCTGCGACCTCGCGCAGCACGGCGAGCGCCGCGCCCGCCGCGGTGCCGAATAGGATCGCTGCGGCGAGCACGAGCAGCCGCGGCGCCCGGACCGGGTTGCCGGAGGGGACGGCGGCCGAGATGATCCGCGAATTGCCGCTGCCGAGGTCCTGCTGGCGGCCGAGCTCCTCGGCGCGGGTGAGAAAGGACTTGTAGACGGCATCGAGCGTGTCGGCCTCGCTCATGAGTTGGGCGAGGCGGAAGCGGACCTTGCCGTTGTCGCCGTTGGCGGCGGTCTGCTCGTCGAAGCGCTTCTGCACGGCGGCGAGGTTGGCGTTGGCGCGCTCGTAGGTGTTGGTGGTCAACTCGCGGATGCGCGCGAGCTCCTTCTCGATCGCCGTGCGCATGCTGGAAAGCTGCGAATGGACCGCCCGCATCTGCGGATGGCCGTTGCCCAGGTTGGCAGAGAGCTCGGCCTGCCGCTCCAGCATCTGCGCATAGCGCGTGCGCAGGCCCGACAGCGACAGCGATTGCAGCGCCTCGGGGATGGCCCCCGATTCGACGTCCGACAGGTTGAGCTTGCGGGCCTGGTCGGCGGCCGCCTTCTGCTGCTCGGCCTGCTGGCGGGCGGTCAGCAACTGCTGATTGAGGGCGGCGAGCTGCTGGTCGGTGATCAGGCCCTGCTGGCCGGTGGAGAGCAGGCCGTTCTCGGCCCGGAAGGTCTCGACCGCCGCGCGCGCCTCGAGCACGCGCTGGCGCAGCTGCTCGGTCTCCTCGGTGATCGCCGTGGAGGTCTTCAGGTTGGCGTCGAGGCGCGACGAGTCAGTGAGCCTGAGGTAGCTTTCGCCGACGGCGTTGGCGATCTTCGCCGCCGTCGCGCTGTCGCGGTGCTTCATGGTGATGGCGAAGACGAAGCTGTCGCCGTTGCGCTCGACCAGCAGGTTCGCCGCGATCGCGTTGACGACGCCGTCCGTGGCGTCGTCTGCCGCGGGCGCGCCTGCGCCGGCGAGATAGGGGTCCCTGGCGAGGTCCAGCCGGGTGACCACGTCGCGCAGCACGTCGCGCGATTGCAGGAAATAGAGCTGGCTGCCGATCAACTGCTGCGTGTCGAGCCCGGTGCCGGCGCCGGTGCCGACGACCGGCCCGCGCTGCACGTCGACATAGAGCTCCGCCGTGGAGCGGTAGAGCGGCTTCTGCTGCAGGAGGAAGCCGGCGGCGAGCACGACACAGGCGAGCACGGAGAGGACCACATAGTGGAACCTCTTCCTCACGATGCCCGGCAACTGGAAGATGTCGATGTCCATGGAACGCCCGAACGGCCTCGAAAAGACGGCCTTGCGCGGGCGGCCCCCGCGCCACGGCCTATCGCCGCACGTTCTCAGGATATGGTTAACAAAACCTCAACCGCCGCCGCGGGCGTCCGCTCGCGGGCCTTGAAAACCCTTGAAAAGGAGAGGCTTTTCCGGCTCCGGCGTCTTTCCCGCACGAAGCGCCGGCCGTGCCGCCACAGCCCGCGTCTTCACCGAATCTTATCCATGTCCCTTCAGCCGATCTTATCTCCCCCGGGACTATGTGTGGGCGAAAGGGATGAACCCTGGACCCGCGCGGTCCGCGCGGCAAGACAGCGATGGAGAACGAAGACATGCAGAAGACGATCCGCGACATCCTCGCCAGGCACGGCGGCCTCTCGGTGCCGGTCGACCAGCTCGCCGACGACGGCGATCTCTATGCGGCGGGCCTCTCCTCCTTCGCCTCCGTCCAGGTCATGCTGGCCGTCGAGGAGGCCTTCGACGTCGAGTTCCCTGACAGCCTCCTGAACCGCAAGTCCTTCCAGAGCATCGCGGCGATCGCCCGCACGGTCGGAAGCCTCGTCGGCAATGCGGAGGCCGCCGCATGACGCTTTCCCTTGCAACGAGCCTCGTCGAGCGCGCCGGACGCGTCGCGGCGGTGGCCGCCGCGCATGCCGACGACGTCGACGCGGGCGCCCGCTTCCCGCGCGAGGCGGTCGACGCGATGATCGCCGAGCGGCTCCTGTCGATCCAGGTTCCGGAAGTGCTGGGCGGCGAGGGGGCGGACCTTTCCGAGATCGCCGAGGTCTGCGCGCTGATCGGCCAGAAATGCGCCGCCGCCGCCATGGTCTTCGCCATGCATCACATCAAGCTGTCGAGCCTCGTCTCGCACGGCATGGACAGCGAGTGGCACGCCGGCTTCATGCGCCGCATCGCCGCCGAGCAGCTCCTGCTCGGCTCGGCCACGACGGAGGGCGGCATCGGCGGCAACCTGCGCAACAGCATCTGCGCCATCGAGGTGGCGGACGGCCGCTGCCGGCTCGTCAAGGACGCGACCGTCATCTCCTACGGCGCCGAGGCCGACGCGATCCTGATCACCTCGCGCGCCCATCCGGACGCCGCCTCCACCGACCAGGTGATGACCGTCTTCACCAAGGACCAGTACAGGCTGGAGCACACGCAGGGCTGGGACACGCTCGGCATGCGCGGCACCTGCTCCGACGGCTTCCTGTTCACCGGCGAGGCGCCGGCCGCGCAGATCCTGCCGAAGCCTTTCGCCGAGATCGCCGCGCAGTCGATGCTCGCCACCTGCCATCTGCTGTGGAGCGCCGTCTGGTACGGCATCGCCGTCGACGCCGTCGCCCGCGCCCAGGCCTTCGTCCGCGCCGCCGCCCGCAAAAGCCCCGGCACGCCGCCGCCCGGAGCGCTGCGGCTCGCCGAGGCTGTCAACCTGCTGCAGCTCGTCAAGGCGAGCACGCTTTCGGGGCTTCGCGAATACGAGGTCGCCAAGGCCGACCCGGAGCGGCTCTCCTCCATGGGCTTCGCCGTGGCGATGAACAACGTCAAGATCGCCGCCTCCGAGACGATCCTCTCGATCGTCAACCAGGCGATGCTGATCTGCGGCATCCTCGGCTACAAGAACGGCACGCCCTACAGCCTCGGCCGGCATCTTCGCGACGCCCATTCGGCGCAGCTGATGATCTCCAACGACCGCATCCTTGCCAACACGTCGAACCTGCTTCTCGTGCACCGGCAGGACACCAGCCTGACGGGGTGATCCGATGGACATGCAATCCTCCCTTCTCGACCGCCTCTTCGACGCGGGCCTGCTGATCGACACCGGCGTGGAGGGCCTCTACGGCCGCTCCGGCGCCTTCGAGGACGTGATCGCCCGCTTCGAGCGGCTGATCGACGCCTATGGCGGCGCCGACGGCGCCGAGGCCATGCGCTTCCCGCCCGGCATGAACCGCGCGCATTTCGAGACCAGCGGCTACATGAAGAGCTTTCCGCAGCTCGCCGGCACCGTCCACAGCTTCTGCGGCGGCGATCTCGACCACATGAGCCTGCTGCAATGCATGGAGGTCGGCGACGACTGGACGAAGGAGCAGAAGGCGACCGAGATCGTGCTGACGCCGGCCGCCTGCTACCCGCTCTACCCGACGATCGCCAGGCGCGGCCGCCTGCCGGCGAAAGGCGGGCTCTACGACCTGCAGTCCTACTGCTTCCGCCATGAGCCCTCCAACGACCCGGCCCGCCAGCAGCTTTTCCGCATGCGCGAATACGTCTGCATGGGGACGGACGAACAGGTGACGACCTTCCGCCAGACCTGGATGGACCGCGGGCTGGAGATGATGGCCAAGGTCGGCCTCGACGTGACGATCGACGTCGCCAACGACCCGTTCTTCGGCCGCGCCGGCCGCATGCTCGCCAACAACCAGCGCGACCAGAACCTCAAGTTCGAACTGCTGATCCCCGTCACCTCGGCGGCGAAGCCCACGGCCTGCATGAGCTTCAACTACCATCAGGACGCCTTCGGTGCGAAATGGGGCCTTTATCTGGAGGACGGCGCGGTGGCGCATACCGCCTGCGTCGGCTTCGGGCTGGAGCGCATCGCGCTCGCGCTGTTCTCCCGCCACGGCCTCGACGTCGCCGAATGGCCCGAGAGCGTCCGCACGGCACTCGGCTACTGAGTATGGACGCCGTCTTCGCCGGGCTTTCGCCGGAAAGCCACCGGCCGCATGCGCTGCACGACGCCGAACGCATGTGGCCGGAGACGAACTGCTATGTCGATCTCTGGATCGAGGTGCTGAACGCCTTCGGCGCGGCGCCCGAGGCCATGCTCGGCTTCACGCTCGCCCAGGATTTCGAGGGCGACCAGTTCACCTTCTTCAAGGTGCCGCTGGAAGACCTCGAAACGCTCTACGGCATCCGCTGCACCGAGCTTGCGGTCTACGACCGGGTGGAGGCCCATGTCGCGGCGCAGATCGCCCGCAAAAACCTCTGCCTCGTCGAGATGGACAGCTACTTCCTGCCGGACACGCGCGGCGTCGCCTATCGGCAGGAGCACGGCAAGACGACGGTGGCGATCAACCGGCTGGACCTCGAAGGCCGCAGCCTCGACTATTTCCACAATGCCGGCTTCTTCCGGCTGGAAGGCGAGGATTTCGACGGCCTGTTCCACCGCAACGACGGCCCGGACGACCTGCCCTTCCTGCCCTATGCCGAATTCGCGAAATTCCCGGCCGCGCGCCCGCAGGAAGCGCATCTGCGCCGCGAGGCGGAGCGGCTGCTCGCCGTCCATTTCGCGCGCCGTCCCGCCGCAAACCCGATCGCCGAATTCGCAAAAGTCTTCCCGGCCGAGGTCGAGCGCGTGGCGGAGCGGCCCTTCGGCTTCTTCCACAAATACGCCTTCAACACGCTGCGCCAGTTCGGCGCCAATTTCGAGCTTGCAGCCGCCCATCTCGACTGGATCGCGCCGGACGGACGCCTGGGCGAGGCAGCGGATGCGGCGCGAAAAATCTCTGAGATGGCGAAGTCGGTGCAATTCCAGCTCGCCCGCGCGGTGACGCGGAAGAAATTCGCGCCGCTCGCCACCGCCCTCGACCCGGCCGCCGAGGCCTGGGACGGCCTGACGGCGGCGCTCGCCGCCCGGATCGGCTGAGGGCATGGCAGCGGAACGGGAGCTCTCCTCCGGCTGGCGCATGGTGCTGACGCCGGCCGGCGCCGCCGCCGATCCCGCGACGCTTGCCGCCTTCCCCGACCGCATCGATGCCCCGGTGCCCGGCACCGTCGCCGGCGCGCTGGAACGCGCCGGCCGCTTCGACCGGACGGCACCCGAACCGCTCGACCATCTCGACGTCTGGTATGGCCTCGACCTCTCCGGCGAGGCCCCCGGCCCGGCCGTGCTCGCCTTTGACGGGCTGGCGACAGTCTGCGAGATCTGGTGGAACGGCGCGCTCGCGCGCTCCTCCGACAGCATGTTCGTCCGCCACGACCTTGCCGTGGAGCTGACCGGCAGCGACCGCCTCGACCTCTGCTTCCGGGCGCTGCGCCCGCATCTCGAAAAGCGCGGCCCCCGCGCCCGCTGGCGGCCGCAGATGATCGTGCCGCAGGGCATGCGGCTCGTCCGCTCCACCCTGCTCGGCCGCATGCCCGGCTGGTGCCCGGAGATCCACGCCGCCGGCCCCTGGCGGCCCGTCCGCCTCCTGCGTCGCGATCCCGCCGTCCCCCGCGACGCACGCATCGCCGCGAGCCTCGATGCCGACGGCACCGGCCACCTGGAGGTCAGCCTCACGCTCGACGGCACGGCCGAGCCGGTGCTGGAATGCGCCGGCGCCTCCGCCGTCATGGTCCCGGACAGAGAGGGCCGTTTCACTGCGCGCCTTGTGCTCCCCGCTGTCGAACCCTGGTGGCCGCACACCCATGGTCGCCCAGCGCTGCACGACGTCACCCTCGTCGCGGACGGTCATCGACATGCGCTCGGCCGGACCGGCTTCCGCCGCGTCGAGATCGACCGCGGCGCCGACGGCAACGACTTCGCGCTGAGCGTCAACGGCCAAAGAATCTTCTGCCGCGGCGCCGTCTGGACCACGGCCGACATCGTCGACCTGCCCGGCACGCGCGCGCGCTACGAGCCGCTCCTCAAGCTTGCGGCGCAGGCGAACATGAACATGCTGCGCATCGGCGGCACCATGGCCTACGAGACGGCGGATTTCTTCGCGCTCTGCGACGAGCTCGGCCTGATGGTCTGGCAGGATGCCATGCTCGCCAATTTCGACTATCCGGCGGGCGATCCGGCCTTCGCGGAAAACGTCCGCCGCGAGGTTATGCAATTCCTCGACGCGACCGCCGCCTCGCCCTCGCTCGCCGTCATCTGCGGCGGCAGTGAGATCGACCAGCAGGCGGCGATGCTCGGCCTGCCGCGGGAGACCTGGGGCGGCCCGCTCACCCGCGAGGTGCTGCCGGCGCTCGTCGTCGCGCACCGGCCCGACGTGCCCTATGTGGAGAATTCGCCGGGCGGCGGGGCGATGCCGTTTTCGCCCAATGCCGGCGTCGCCCACTACTACGGCGTCGGCGCCTATTGCCGGCCGCTGGAGGATGCGCGCCGCGCAGAAGTGCGCTTCGCCGCCGAGTGCCTCGCCTTCGCCAACGTGCCGGAGCGCGAGACGCTGGAGGCGCACCTGCCCGTGCCCGCCGTGCACGATCCGCGCTGGAAGGCCCGTGTGCCGAGGGATCGCGGCGCCTCCTGGGATTTCGAGGACGTGCGCGACCACTATCTCGGCCTCCTCTACGGCGAGGACCCCGCCCGCCTGCGCCGCGAGGACCCGTCCCGCTACCTCGATCTGTCCCGCGCCGCCGTCGCCGAGGTGATCGAGGAGA
>Ga0206117_101174_pt1 | contig 15426 bp, 13 predicted proteins | sample 3A5Ametagenome_FD_177997 | JGI IMG/M metagenome (GOLD analysis project Ga0206117, IMG submission 177997) | Enriched microbial communities from leaf-cutter ant dump, University of Wisconsin, Madison, United States - 3A5A | ecosystem: Environmental > Terrestrial > Nest > Insects nest > Nest dump... | reverse complement strand
GGCGGCCTGCACCAGTTGTTCGGCCAGATCGATGGCACGGCGGCCGACGGCTTCCTCGGTGTATTCGACGACGACCTGGAAGGTATTGGCCTCCACGGTCTGGTGCGTGCGGCTGAACGTCACCGGGCACCCGGCCTGGGCCTGCAGCGCCAAGGCCGCCGATTCGAGCACATGGGCCATGGACAACAGGTTGTCCACGCCCTGCGCCTGCAAGTCGCCGATGGCCGGAAAGCGGGCCCGCACGCGCTCTTCGAAACCGGGGAGTTGCGTGAAGTCGCATTCCTGCGCCGTGCAGTGGACGATGCACTCCATGGCGGTATTGCGGCTCCACAGATTGGGGCCACGCAGGGCACGGATACGGGAAATTTCCATAGTACGTCTCGCAGTAACAGTAAGGAAAATAGGATGAATGAATGCTGAAACGCTTATTTCACCAGCGGTAGCAGCTCACATTTATCTCACATTCATTCAAAAACAAAGGTCTTGCAGCCTGCGGCCAGCAATTCGGGGCTGATGTCCAGTGCCCAGGCGCAGGCCAGCGCGGCCAGCAGGGCCGGGGTATCCGGCACGGCAGCGGCGGCGGGGCTGAGGGCGGCCACGCTGCCCAGGCTGCGTTCGGTGCCGCCCTGGGCCAGCACCACCTGGCCGTGCTGTACGAACACGGCCCGCCCGCCCTGCTCGCGGTGCGCGGCGATGTGCGGATTGGCCGCCTGCTGGCTGAACAGCAGCACCTGGCCATCGCACAGGCTGGCCAGCTCGGCCACGGCATCGTCGTCGGCATTGAGCACGCCGGTGCCCTGGCTCAACACCACGTCGATCTGCGTGCGCAGCACCCGGCGCAGGTCGGCGGCCTCGTGTACGTCATGATCGGCCAGGGTCTGCCAGCCGTCCCAGTCAGTGACCAGGCCGACCTGGCAACGGTCGTAGGCCAGCCCTTCTTCCAGAATGGAGCGGGCCGTGGTCTGGATGACGGCGGCCTCGGCCAGCCGATTGACCAGCAGCCGGTGCGCCGCCTGCCAGCGCGTGTGGTCGCCCGCCTGCGTCAGGCGGCCATTGAGGAAGCTGCCCTGGCTGCACGCCACGCCGGTGCGCTTGCCCGACAGTTGCAGCAGCCAACCGGTCAGGCGGGCCGTCCAGGCGTTGTGGCGCGTGCCGACCATGCCGACCACGGGGATGCGGGCGGCCATGCCCTCCTTGTCGGCCAGGGGCGTTTCAGGGTGGGGGAACAGGTGCTCCACGATGGCCTCGCCCACCGGCTGGGCCACGCCATGGCTGGGCTTGAGGTGCATCAGCAGGCCCGGCCCGGCGTTCACTTCCAGGATGGCGCCATCCTGCGCGGCCAGCGGCTGGTCGATACGCTGGCAGACCAGATCGACGCCGGCAATGTCCAGCCCCGCCACCTTGGTCGCCAGGATGGCCAGGTAGGCGGTGTCCGGGTGCACCTGGGCCGTGCAGTCGACGGTGGCCATCGCAGCGCGGGGATTGGCGCCGCCCTGGGGATATTCCCCGCGCGAGGCGGCCACCAGCTTGCCGCCGACCACCAGCAGGCGGTGGACGTGGCCGGGAATATGGCGCTCGACCATCACATACCGGGTCAATTGCCGGGCGGCGGCGTAGGCGCTGCGTACCTGCGCCTCGGTGGTGAGGTTCACGCCCACGCCTTCGCCCTTGTTCGAGTTGTAGGGCTTGACGGTGACGGGCAGGCCGATGTCCTGCGCCTCCTCCCAGGCTTCGTCGGCGCTGTAGACCAGCTCCCACTCGGGCACCGGCACGCCGCTGGCCTTGAGCAGTTGCTTGGCCAGGTCCTTGTCCTCGCTGATGCCCAGGCCGATGGCGCTGGTCTTGTCGGTTTCCGTGCTCCAGATGCGCCGCTGCGCCGCGCCGTAGCCCAGTTGCACCAGATTGCCGTCATTCAGGCGGATGAAGGGGATGCGCCGCTGCGCTGCGGCATCGACGATGCTGGCCGTGCTCGGCCCCAGGTAACGCGCTTCGATGGCCTGCTCGATGGCGGCCACGGCGGCCGCCACATCGAAGGGCCGGTCGTTGATCGCCGCCATGACGAGGGCGTGGCCCTGCTGCAAGGCCACCTTGGCCACCAGCTCTTCCGGGCAGCGGAAGACCATGCGGTACACCCCGTGCTGGCGCACGCTGCGGGTCTGGCCGAATTCGGCCCCCATGCCGGCCAGGTTGAGCAATTCGATAATCGTGTGCTCCAGGACGTGGCCGCACCAGGTGCCTTCCTGCAACCGCTCCAGAAAGCCGCCCCGGTGGCCCACGCCGCAGTGGTGCTCGACCAGGCCGGGCAGCCAGGCCGTCAGGCGTTCGTTGAAGCCGGGCAGCAGGTTGGAGGGGTAGTCCTCCAGGGCGCCCAGATCGAGCCAGACTTCCAGCACGGGACGGTAGGTCCAGATGCTGGGGCCGCGCAGGTAGGTGGTACGAAGCAGTTGAATGTCTTGAAAATGGGCCATAACGCTCTGTCAGCCAGAATGCAGTGTGCTGCGTTTGGAAAAGACCGCCGCGCGTAAAACCTCCATGTGTTCCAGGCCCGGCCGGCACTAAAAGAATCACCATGCAACCACCACAGATAGACGATCAAGCCCGCCTGCAGGCGCTGCTGGCACCCCAGGAGAACGTTCAAGAGCAGCTTGCGGTTGACGTCAGCCGCAGCCTGCGCTTTGCCAGTGGCGCCCTGGTCCTGACCGATACCCGCCTGCTCGCCCGCGACGGCGATGCCCCGGCCGACACCGGCTGGCAGTCCTGGCCGCTGTCGCCCGCCCTGAAGCTGCGCATGAGCGACCACGCCGGCATCGGCACCCTGGAACTGCACGACGGTCAGCAGCGCCTGGGCATGTGGCGCTTCACCCTGCAGCACCAGGCCCAGGCGCTGCGCCTGCAGTTGCGCTTCGAGGCGCTGTGCGCCGCCCGCGCCACCGGCCAGCCGCAGGCCATCCCGGCCCCGCCGGAGCTGCCGCGCTGCCCCGATTGCGGCGAAACCCTGCCGCCCGAGGCCGACGAATGCCCCGCCTGCGCCCGCCAGCCACAGGCCAAATCCTCCACCTGGGTGCTGCTGCGCGTGGGCCGCTTTGCCAGACCGTACAAGGGCTTGCTGCTGCTGGGCTTTGCCCTGACCCTGCTGGGCACGGCGGCCACCCTGGTGCCGCCCTACCTGACGATGCCCATCCTGGACGACATCCTCATCCCCTACCAGAACAACCGCCAGGCCATCGACCCGGCGCTGGTGACCCTCTACCTGGGCGGGCTGCTGCTGTCGGCCCTGCTGGCCTGGGGGCTGGGCTGGGCACGCACCTGGGTCATGGCCAAGGTGTCCGAGCGCATCGGCGCAGACATGCGCACCACCATCTACGGGCACATGCTGGGCCAGTCGCTGGAATATTTCGGCAGCAAGCGCACGGGCGATCTGATGAGCCGCATCAGCGCCGACACCGACCGCATCAACATGTTCCTGTCGCTGTACGCGCTGGACTTCGTCACCGACGTCATCATGATCGGCATGACGGCAGCCATCCTCATCAGCATCAACCCCTGGCTGGCGCTGGTCACGCTGGTGCCGCTGCCCTTCATCGCCTGGCTGATCCACAAGGTGCGCAGCCGCCTGAGCGTGGGCTTCGACCGCACCAGCCGCGTCTGGGCGGAGATCACCAACGTCCTCTCGGACACCATCCCCGGCGTGCGCGTGGTCAAGGCCTTCGCCCAGGAAGCGCGGGAAATGCAGCGTTTTCGCGCCGCCAACCAGCGCAACCTGGAAGCCAACGACCGCGTGAACAAAGTCTGGGCGCTGTTCTCCCCCACCGTCGGGCTGATGACGGAAATCGGCCTGCTCATCGTCTGGGCCTTCGGCATCTGGCTGGTGGCGCACGACCAGATCACCGTGGGCGTGCTCTCGGCCTTCATCGCCTACATCGGGCGCTTCTACACCCGGCTCGATTCCATGAGCCGCATCGTCAATATCACGCAGAAGGCCGCCGCCGGAGCCAAGCGCATCTTCGACGTGCTCGACCAGGTCAGCAGCGTCCCCGACCCCGTCCACCCCACCGCCCTGCCCCAGCCCGTGCAGGGCGGCATCCGCCTGCAGGACGTGGGCTTTCGCTACGGCAGCCGCCAGGTCATCCGCCAGCTCAACCTGGAGATTCGCCCCGGCGAAATGATCGGCCTGGTCGGCCACAGCGGCTCGGGCAAATCCACGCTGGTGAACCTCATCAACCGCTTCTATGACGTGACCGAAGGCAGCATCCAGCTCGACGGCATCGACGTGCGCCGCCTGGCCGTGGCCGACTACCGGCGCAACATCGGACTGGTGCTGCAGGAGCCGTTCCTGTTCTTCGGCACCGTGGCCGAGAACATCGCCTACGGCAAGCCCGAGGCCACGCGCGAGGAAATCGTCGCCGCCGCCCGCGCCGCGCACGCGCACGACTTCATCCTGCGCCTGCCGCACGGCTACGACTCGGTGGTGGGCGAGCGCGGCCAGGGCCTGTCGGGCGGCGAACGCCAGCGCATCAGCATCGCCCGCGCCCTGCTCATCAACCCGCGGCTGCTCATCCTGGACGAAGCCACCTCCGCCGTCGATACGGAAACCGAAAAGGAAATCCAGAAAGCCCTGGACAACCTCGTGCAAGGGCGCACCACCATCGCCATCGCCCACCGCCTGTCCACCCTGCGCAAGGCCGACCGGCTGGTCGTCATGGATCGCGGCGAGATCGTCGAAGTCGGCCCGCATGACGCACTGATGGCCGCCCAGGGCGCGTACTGGCGCCTATACCAGGCCCAGGCCCGCCGCGCCGAGGAAGATGCCCACGCCGCCGGCCTGGTGCTGGCGCAGGACAACCTCCAGCACAGCCAGCCATGAGCCGGACGTTTTGTCTAAACACTTATAAACAAGGAGCTGCTTGCGCAGGAAAATAAACGATCTCAGAAACAAAACACATTGAAATCATTTATTTTCCAGCGGAAACAGCTATAAAACTATTCAAGGAACACCATGACTGCTGCGGCCAGCCCCGTCCACCCTGCGCAACCCGCCCCCATCGCCCTGTACCGCAACCCCCACGGCCAGCTGTGCCTGACGCTGCCCGACGGCAGCCGCCACGCGGGCCTGACGCCCGTGCGGGCCTTCCCCATCTACGCACCGCAGCACGGACTCTCCCTGGTCGGGCAGGACGGCAAGGAAGTGCTCTGGATCGAGCACCTGGACGAACTGGACGCTGCCGCCCGCGAACTGGTCGAAGATGCCCTGGCCCAGCGCGAATTCGTCCCCGTCATCGAACGCATCGACGCAGTAGACTCCATCTCCGTACCCAGCCACTGGCAAGTCGTGACCGACCGGGGCGCCAGCACCCTCGTGCTCAAAGCCGAAGAAGACATCCGCCGCCTGGGGCCGCAGCACCTGCTCATCACCAGCCGCGAAGGCGTGCAGTACCGCATCCCCGACCTGGGCCAGCTTGATCGCGCCTCGCTCAAACGCATCGAACGGTTTCTCTGAACTTCGCGCCGTTCTGGCCGATATCCCATGCAGGCAGCGCAGAGCCTGCAAGTGTAAAAAAACGCAACTACGCTAAACTTTGCCTAAAACCTGCCGATAGGGGATACGAGGGACGATTGTTTTAACCGAAGCATTTGTTGTAATTCGATTTTTTACAAGGGGCGCACCATGCAAATTTCACCACTAGACCGCAATCCCATCGAATGGGCCAACACGCAGGGTGCCAATTTGTATTCCACAGGCGCCTCCGGGCCTGCCGCCGTGCGTCCCGTCCACGCCGTAAACGCCGTGGAATCGGTCGATAAACTGGGTGAAGGCGTCACCGTCACCATCAAAAACCCGGACAAGCCCACCGACAAGAGCGAGCAGGATCTGGACTGGACGGCCAAACCCGAAGAGCTGGAAACGAAAAAATCGCTCAAGGAAATCCAGGAAGAGCAGAACAAGGAACCCCTGTCCAAGCAGCTCATCGAATTCATCCAGTCCATGTGGCGGGCCAGCGCCATGGCCGTCGAAGCGGCCGAGCAAGCACAAAAGACCGACCAGCAGGAACGCAACATGCTGCAGGTACGTACCGAACCCCTGACCTACCAGGAGCCCAAGGTCAAGCGCACCGGCGGCCTGTAAATCCCCCCAGCCCCAAACCGCAGCGGCCCCGCATCCGGGGCCGCTGCGGTTTTTTCATGTTTTTTTACTGGACCGACCCGGGCGCAGAGTGGCTGGTGTCGGTAAACAACTGGGTGATGTCGATGGGATCGAACCGGTACTGCGCCCCGCAGTAATCGCAGCCCACTTCCACGTTGCCACGCTCGGCCACCACGCTGGCCACCTCCTCCTGCCCCAGGCCGCGCAGCATGGCCTGCACCCGTTCACGACTGCAAGTGCAGGCAAAGTGCGGGCCATTGACGCCGGTTTGCGGCACGAAGCGCAGCAGCTTTTCCTCCCAGAACAGGCGCCGCAGGATGGTGTCCACATCCAGGCTGAGCAATTCCTCGCGCTGCAGGCTGGCCGCCAGGGTGGCAATGCGCCGGTAATCCTCGTTCATGCCCTGAGCATCCTGCCCGTCGTCGGCGCTCTCGGTCGCCCCTGCCAGGTTATCCTGGCCCTTGAGCGGCATCCGCTGGATCAGCAGGCCAGCGGCCACTTGGTCGTTGGCCGCCAGCACCAGGGTGGTGTCCAGCTGTTCGGACTGGTGCATGTAGTGCTGCAGCACCTGCGCCAGGGTTTGCAGGCTGCCTCCGTCGGCACCTTGCAGCGGCACCACGCCCTGGTAGGGCTGCTGGCCGGGCTGGCGGTCCTGCGGATCGAGAGTAATCGCGCAACGGCCCTGACCATGCACATTCACCAGGCTCGCCAGGCTCGCCAGGCTTTGCCCATCCTCCACAGTGCCGCTGACGCTGGCCGTGGCTCGCAGCGCCAGGTTGCTCTGCACCTCGGCCACAGCCACTTTCACCGGGCCATCGCCAAAAATCTGGAACACCAGGGCACCATTGAACTTGATGTTGGACTGCATCAGCACCGCTGCGGCGGTCATCTCGCCGAGCAGCTCGCGCACCGCCGCCGGGTAGGCCCCCGTTTCGGTATTGGCCGCGCGGCGGCGCAGAATGGCCTGCCATGCATCGGTCAGGCGCACCACCATGCCGCGCACGGGCAAGCCATCAAACAAGAATTTGTGCAGTTCAGACATCGTTTTCCTTTCGCCTGCGCCTCAACTCAGCCGGCGCAAGCCCGTTTTGAAACGCCGCGCATTATCCCGGTAGTGCCGGGCGCTGCGGCGCAGTCCTTCGATTTGTTTCTCGGTCAGCATTCGCACCGCCTTGGCCGGACTGCCCAAAATCATGCTGCCGTCGGGAAATTCCTTGCCCTCGGTTACCAGTGCGCCAGCGCCTACCAGGCAGTTCTTGCCGATTTTTGCGCCATTGAGCACCACGGCTCCAATGCCGATCAAGGATTCGTCGCCGATCGTGCAGCCGTGCAGCATGGCCTTGTGCCCGACGGTCACATCGCGCCCGATGGTCAAAGGCTGACCCGCATCGGCATGCAGCACCGTGCCGTCCTGAACGTTGCTGCCTGCGCCAATGTGCAAATGGTCGGTATCGCCCCGGGCCACCACGCCGAACCACAGGCTGGCCTCGGCCTCCAGGGTCACCCGGCCAATGGCCTGGGCGCTGTCGGCCACCCAGGCCGAATCGGCAATCCGTGGCGCAACGCCATCGAGTTCATAAACCGCCATAAATTCTCTCCTTCATCAGCTTTTTCGGGTTATTACCTACAATCGTCGGTATGCAGCTTCGACATCATGCCCTGGAGGTTTTGCTCCTGTCCAATCCACAGGAAAAAGCCCAAGCCGCCACCGCCATGCTGGCCCGGGCACACTGCTACACGATCGAATCCCACCTTCACCTGGAATGCCACGCCCCCCTGCCGGGCCATCCGGCGCGGCCGGAATTGTTGCCGCATACGGCCGTTGCGCGGCGCTCGCCCGCAAGCCTGCAGGGCCGGGCCGTGCTGATGCATGCCATTGCACACATCGAATTCAACGCCATCAACCTGGCACTCGATGCCATCTGGCGCTTTGCCGACATGCCCCCCGCCTATTACCTGGACTGGCTGCAGGTTGCTGGGGAAGAAGGCAAGCACTTCCTGCTGATTGAACGCTGGCTGCAAGCCCATGGCTTTGCCTACGGGGATTTTCCCGCCCATCAGGGACTGTGGACGATGTGCGAAAAAACTGCGGGCGATATCACCGCCCGCATGGCCCTGGTACCTCGCACCCTGGAGGCGCGGGGTCTGGACGCAACCCCCCAGATCCAGCACAAACTGCGCCACATCGGCACGCCCGATGCGCTGGCAGCGGTAGAAATCCTCGATACCATACTGCGCGAAGAAATCGGCCACGTTGCCATCGGCAACCACTGGTACAACTGGTTATGCCAATGCCACGCGCTATCCCCCCAGGAACACTACACTGCCCTGGTGCAACGCTACCAGGCGCCCTGGCCCAAACCGCCACTGAACACCCCGGCACGCAAGGCTGCCGGCTTTACCCCAGAAGAAATACTCTGGCTGGAAATGGGACCGCCGACGTGACTGCCTCGCGCCTGCGCCTCGCCACATTTGTTGCCAACCTACTATGTCCACTCATCCCCCCGCACTTGAACATTCCCCTGCCCTGATTGCCCGCCAAGCGATTGTGAACAGCGAGAAATCCGTCGTCGGCTACGAACTGTTCAATCGGTCGCGCTCTCCTGCCGAGCACACGGCTGCCTCCGATGTCCTGCTGGTGTTTACCGCCCTGTCGCACGCCGGGGCGGAAGACCTCGTCGGAGACAAACTGCTGTTCGTCAATTGCACCCACGAAAGCCTGGCCGGCGGCCACCTGGAACTGCTCGACCCGAGCAAAATCGTGCTCGAAATCCAGGATCTGGGCCACAGCGCCAACGCCGAGGCACTCCTGCGCCTGCCCATGCTGCAAACGCTCAAGCAGCGCGGCTTCCGGCTCTCGTTCGGGCACTTCGTGCTTGAGTCGGTCTACGCCAGTTGGCTGGCGCTGGCCGATTTCATCAAGCTGGATCTGACCGTTCTGCCCCCCCTGCAATGGGGCGTGCTCACCCAATACGCCCAAAAGCACAGCACGGCGCAGATCATCGCCACCAAAATGGAAACGGCCGAGCAGTTCGACCTGCTCGTGCACATGGGGATCAAGCTCTTCCAGGGCTTCTGGTTTGCCCGGCCTGCGGTTTTCGAAGCGAAGATTCTGGCCCCCCGGCAAGCCAGCCTGGTCGAGCTGATCGGCCTGCTGCGCCGCCAGGCCAGTACCGACGACCTGGAGGACATCCTCAAGAAAGACACCGGCCTGGCATTCAACCTGCTGCGCCTGATCAACTCGGCCAGCTTCGGGATGCAGCGGGAGATCACCTCCTTTCGGCAGGCCGTGCTCCTCATGGGGTTGAAAAAACTTTTTCGCTGGGCCGCCCTGCTGCTGGCAGCCACCAAGTACGCCAATACGCCGCCTTCGCTGGGGCAGACTGCGGTGGTACGCGGGCGTCTGATGGAGCTGCTGGCCGAGGAATTCCTTACCGAGGAAGAAACCGACATGGCCTTCGTCACCGGCATCTTCTCGCTGCTGGACGTGATGCTCTCCATCCCCCTGCCCAACGCACTGCAGCTCATCCACGCTCCAGAGCCCGTCAAGCAGGCGCTGCTGCTGCACACCGGCCCGCTGGCCGATTTGCTCACCCTGGCCAAGGCCTGCGAGAGCAATGACGACAGCGCCTTTGACGAAGTGGCCGAAAAACTAGGCCTGACCAACCAGCAAATCAACTGGGCGCACCTGCGGGCCCTGGCCTGGAGCGACTGTGTGGATGACTGATCCTAACCATACTTGACATTGTGCGGCGCCCCAATCCGGGTACAGTTGGCGCCTACATCAGGAGTCCGAAAAAGACGCTCCCGAGGCACTTTCATTTTTCTGTATGAGCATTACCACCGATTCATCGACCCCGGCAGCGGCCAATCCAGAAGCCAACGCCTTCATTGGCCGCCAGGCCATTCTGAATGAACGCCGCGAAGTCTTCGGCTACGAACTGTTCGACCGCAGCGTATCGGCTTTTACGGCAGCCAGCGATGCAGCGCTGCTGTTCAACGCCCTGTCCTACGCCGGCGCGGAAGCCCTGGTGGGCAAAAAGCTGGTGTTCATCAACACCACCCATGACGGCCTGGCCGGCGGCCACCTGGAGCTGATCGCCCCAGAGAAAGTGATTCTGGAAGTCCCCTCCCTGGACGAAAATGCCAGCGCCTACGACATCGCAGCACGGTGCGGGGTATTCGCCAGCCTGAAGGAACGCGGCTTTCGCATCGCCTTCGACCAGCACGTCCTCTCCCAGAACTACGCCAGTTGGCTGCCGCTGGCCGACTTCATCAAGCTGGACATGCTGAACATTCCTGCTGCCCAGCTGCCGGCCCTGGTGCAGTTTGCCCAGGCGCACACCAAGGCCCAGGTGGTTGCGGAAAAGGTCGAGTCCCAGGAGCAGTTCGAGGCCATGAAGGCCCTGGGCGTCAAGCTCTTTCAGGGCTACTGGTTCGCCAAGCCCGACGTGGTGCAGGCCAAGACCGTGCGTCCCAACCAAGCGGTCATCATGCAGTTGCTCAACCTGGTGCGCAACCAGGGCAGCACCAGCGAGATCGAAGACCTGCTGAAGAAAGACCCCACCCTGTCATTCAACCTGCTGCGCTTCATCAACTCTGCCGGGTTCGGCCTGTCGGTGGAGGTGACCTCGTTTCGCCATGCGGTGATGATCCTGGGGCTCAAGAAGCTCTTTCGCTGGGCTGCGCTGCTGCTGACCACCTCGCGCGGCAGCGGCACCGCCCCGGCCATCGGCCAGACGGCGGTGGTGCGCGGACGCCTGATGGAACTGCTCGCCACCGAACTCCTGCCCAAGGAAGAGACCGACAACGCCTTCATCGTCGGCATATTCTCGCTGCTCGACTCGATGCTGGGCATTCCGATGGACGTGGCGCTCGAAGCGGTTTCGCTGCCGCAGCCCGTACGCGACGCCCTGGTGCACAAGACCGGTGTATTCGCACCCTTCCTGGAACTGACGCTGGCCTGCGAGTCCGGGGACGACAGCAACTTTGCCCGCCTTGCCGAGGCGCTACACCTGTCCAACCACCAAGTGAACTGGGCCCACCTGCAGGCACTGGCCTGGGCGGAAACCTTCAGCGAAGTGGGCTGACCGCCCCTGGTGGGGCGATTTCCCTATCCACTTATCCGCGCGGGTGGTGCCGGGCATGCAGTTGCTGCAGTCGGGCGCGTGCCATGTGGGTGTAGATCTGCGTGGTGGAAATGTCGGCGTGCCCCAGCAGCAGCTGCACCACGCGCAAATCCGCCCCGTGGTTGAGCAGGTGCGTGGCGAACGCATGGCGCAGCGTGTGCGGCGACAGCGGCACGGTAACACCGGCCTGCGCGGCATATTTTTTCACCAGCACCCAGAACATGACACGCGTCATGGCGCTGCCACGCTGCGTCACAAAACAATCGTGGCTGCGCTGGCCCGCCAGAATCGCCGCCCGTCCGTCCTGCAGATACTGCTGCAGCCAATCCTGCGCGACCTGGCCGAAGGGCACCAGCCGCTCCTTGCTGCCTTTGCCCAGCACGCGCAGCACGCCCTGCTGCAAGTCGATGTGCTGCAATTGCAGGCCGACCAACTCGCTCACGCGCAGGCCGCTGGCGTAAAGCAGCTCCAGCATGGCGCGGTCACGCAGACCCAAGGGGGTGGCGACGTCGGGGGCGGCCAGCAACTGCTCCACCTGTGCCTGACTCAGTACCTGGGGCATACGCGGCGGGCGTTTGGAAGCCAGCAGCCCCAGGGTCGGGTCATGCTGCAGCCGCCCCTCGCGCAACGCCCAGTGGTAATAGCGGCGCAGCACGCTCAGCCCCCGGTTGCTGGACGTGGCCTTGGCCCCATCGGCATAGCGCTGGGCTTGCCAGGCTTGCAGGTCGGCGGTCTGCGCGGCATCCAGCGTCACCCCGTGCGCAGCGAGAAAACGGGCGCAGGCGCCAGCATCGCGCCGATAGGCCTGCAAGGTGTTTTCGGCCAGTCCGTCCTCCAGGAGCAAGGCCTCCAGAAAAGCGTCCAGGCCTGCCCAACTGGCCGCCAGCGCTGCGTTTTCGTGTTCCATGGCCGTGCATTGTGCGCCCGGTATGATCGCCCGGATGCAGTACCTGGCCTTGCTTTTCCCCGATTTCTTCCTGATTGTGCTGGGCCATGCGCTGTGCCGCTGGACCCCGTTGAACCGCAGTGTCTGGCAAGGCGTGGAGATGCTGGTGTACTACCTGCTGTTTCCGGTGATGCTGTTCACCTCCATCGCCCAAAGTCCCTTGGACTGGGCGGCCACTTCGCAAATGGTGCTGGCCGGCCTGCTGTGCGCCGCCTGCGGCGTCGCCCTGGCATACAGCCTGCCGCACTGGCCGTTGCTGGGCCGGAGCATCGACCGGCGCGATCACGCTGCCAGCGCACAGATTGGCTTTCGCTTCAACTCCTTCATCGGGCTGGCGCTGGCCCAGCGTCTGGCAGGCGCCCAGGGGCTGCTGCTGATTTCCGTGCTGCTCGGCTTTTGCGTGCCGCTGATGAACATGGCCGCCGTCTGGCCGATGGCGCACAACGGCGGACACCAACTGGCGCGGCAACTGCTGCGCAACCCGCTCATCGTGGCCACCAGTTGCGGCCTGGCCGCCAATCTGCTGGGCTGGCGTTTGCCCGAATTGCTGCATGCCCCGGCCAGCCGCATCGGCGCAGCCTCGATCGCCATGGGGCTGATGTGCGCCGGGGCCGGGATGCGCCTGGGGTTGCTGGGGCACGCCTGGCGGTTGAGCGCAGGGGTGCTGACGATCCGCCACCTGCTGCTGCCACTGATCGCCTTCGCCACGGCCTGGGCCTTGCACCTGTCCAGCGAGCAGGCCTTGGTGCTGCTGCTGTTCAACGCCCTGCCCGCCTCGTCGACCTGCTATGTGCTGGCGGCGCAAATGGGCTTCAACGGCGGCTATGTGGCGATGCTGGTAACACTCTCGACCGCCCTGGCGGCGCTGAGCCTGCCTTTTGCGATGTCCCTGGCGCAGTATTTATAAGTGAGCATCTTCCGCTTGTTTTTAATTGATTTCGATATCATTTCATATTGAAATTCAATTTATTAAAGCGGAACAAGCTATTTATTCAAGAGCGTTTGCTGCGCCAGCGCCCACTGCACATGCTCGCGCACCAGCTCGCTGGGGTCGTCCAGGCGCGTGTGCAGCGTGGCCGCAATCGCCTGCGCCGTGGCGGCATCCCCAGCGCTGCGCAGGGCATTGCCCAGCGCCACGGCAATGTTGCGCAGCCATTTTTCGTGGCCGATGCGCCGGATCGGGCTGCCTTCGGTGCGGCGCAGGAAAGCGGCCTCGTCCCAGGCAAAGAGTTCGGCCAGGCCCACGTCCTGCATCCCCGGACGCACGTCGAAATCGGCCAGCACGCTGGGCTGGGCGAACTTGTTCCAGGGGCAGGCGAGCTGACAATCGTCGCAGCCGTAGATGCGGTTGGCCATCAACGGGCGCAGCTCTTCGGGGATGCTGCCGCCGTACTCGATCGTCAGGTACGAGATGCAGCGCCGCGCATCGACGTGCAGTGGCCCGACGATGGCTCCGGTCGGGCAGGCATCGATGCAGGCGGTGCAGCTGCCGCAGTGCACGGTCACCGGATCGGTCGGCGCCAGGGCCATGTCCACGTAGATTTCGCCCAGGAAGAACATGGAGCCGGCCTCGCGGTTGAGCACCAGGCTGTGCTTGCCGCGCCAGCCCTGGCCGCTGCGCCGGGCCAACTCGGCCTCCAGCACCGGGGCCGAATCGGTGAACGCGCGGTGGCCGAACGGCCCCAGCTCCTGCGCCATGCGCTCGGCCAGCTTTTGCAGGCGCGAGCGCAGCACCTTGTGGTAGTCGCGCCCCCGGGCGTAGACGGAGATGATGGCTTCCTGGGGATTCTTCAGGCGCTGCCACTCGCGCACCTGCCAGTCGGGGGGCGTCTGCTGGGGCAGATAATCCATGCGGGCCGTGATGACGCTGACGGTGCCCGGCACCAGCTCGGCCGGGCGGGCGCGTTTGAGGCCATGCGCGGCCATGTAGTGCATCTGCCCGTGAAAGCCCTGCTCCAGCCAGCGCAACAGGCCCGGCTCGCTGGAAGATAAATCCACGCCGGCCACGCCAATTTGCGAAAATCCCAGCTCCTTGGCCCAGGCAGCGATGCGGGCCAGCCATTGACTGTTCTCGTCCATAAGCGGGCGATTGTAAAAATAATCGTGAAAATGCCCGATTCCCCTCAACCGCCCCAGGCACACACCCTCGCCTGGGCCAGCGAAGCCGATACCGCCCGCTTTGCCCGGCAACTGGCTGCCAGCCCCGCCATTGGCGAGGCCTTCATCACCCTGCACGGCGACCTGGGCGCGGGCAAAACCACGCTGGTGCGCCACCTGCTGCAGGCCCTGGGCGTGCAGGGACGCATCAAAAGCCCGACCTATGCGGTGGTCGAACCCTATGAAGTGCCCCAGTGCGCCATCTGGCATTTCGACTTTTACCGCTTCGACGACCCGCTGGAGTGGGAAGATGCGGGTTTTCGGGATATTTTTGCCCGCCCGGGACTGAAGCTGGCAGAATGGCCGGAAAAAGCCGCAGGGCTTACTCCCAAAGCCGACCTAGCTATCTATATAGAAGCGATTGATTCCACCCAACGCCGTGTCAGCCTGCATCCTGGCAGCCCGCGCGGCGAGCAACTGTTGCAAACCTGGTTTTCATGAGCGCAGACCGCCCCCCGATCTCCCATCCCCGCCGCCGCCTGCTGCAAGCGGGCACCCTGGCACTGCTGCTGGGGCGCCAGCACATCGCCTTTGGCGCCAGCATCGTGGCGGTGCGCGTCTGGCCAGCGCCGGACTACTCGCGCGTCACGCTCGAATCCGACACCCCGCTGAAGACCACGCAAACCTTCATCCCCAACCCGCCGCGCCTGGCCGTGGACATCGAGGGCATGGTGCTCAACGCCACGCTCAAGGAACTGGCCGTCAAGGTGCAGCCCGACGATCCGAACATCGCCGCCATCCGCATCGGCCAGAACAGCCCCAGCGTGGTGCGGCTGGTGCTCGATCTCAAGCAGGCGGCCAAGCCCCAGGTGTTCACGCTCAAGCCCGTAGCCCCCTACCAGCACCGCCTGGTGCTGGATTTGTACCCGGAGCATGAGCAGGACCCCCTGGCGCTGCTGATCCAGGAACGCCTGCCGGGCGCGGAGCTGTCGGCCAGCGCGGCAACCGCCGCAGGCGATGCCGAGGAGGAGGACGACGACCCGCTGGGGCAATTCATCGCCCGGCGCCAGCCAGCCCCCGAATCTGCGCAACCGCCAGCAGCCGTCGCCGCT
>Ga0206117_101173_pt1 | contig 15437 bp, 15 predicted proteins | sample 3A5Ametagenome_FD_177997 | JGI IMG/M metagenome (GOLD analysis project Ga0206117, IMG submission 177997) | Enriched microbial communities from leaf-cutter ant dump, University of Wisconsin, Madison, United States - 3A5A | ecosystem: Environmental > Terrestrial > Nest > Insects nest > Nest dump... | reverse complement strand
CGCCAGGCGCGTTCGGGCCGGCCCAGATGGAAGGTCGACGCGATCAGCCCGCCCCCCACCAGAGCCAGCGCCAGCAGGATCAGCCCGGCCACGTAGAAGACATCGCCCGGCAACCGGCCCAGCAGGGCCGAAATCGCCGTCAGCGCCAGCAGGCCATAACCCGTGCCCGACGCGGTGGTGAACAGGATCACCGAATAGGCGGGATGCATGCCCGGCCCTCAGCGCGCCAGGATGCGGTCGAGCCAGCGCAGGAAACCCGAGGCCGGGGCGGCGTCGGGTGCTGCGGGCGTCATCGCCGCCTGGGGCGGCGCCGACCGGCGCGGCGGCAGGTATTTGTTGGTCGGGCGATAGCCCATTTCCGGCATCAGGTCGTAACCGCCGCGCGCCGCGGTCAGGCGCGACACGCTGGAATCAGGGTCGTTGAAATCGCCGAAATGCCGCGACTTGGTCGGACAGACCGACACGCAGGACGGGATGCGCTCGGCCTCGGGCAGGTTTTCATTGTAGATGCGATCGACGCACAGGGTGCATTTCTTCATCACCCCCTCGGTCTGGTCGAATTCGCGCGCGCCGTAGGGGCAGGCCCAGGAACACAGCTTGCAGCCGATGCACATCGATTCGTCGACCAGGACGATACCGTCCTCGCCGCGCTTGTAGGACGCGCCGGTCGGGCAGACGGTGACGCAGGCCGGTTCGGCGCAATGCAGGCAGGATCGCGGGAAATGCACGGTCAGGCCGTCCCCGCCCTGGCCGGCCTCGTACGAATGGATGCGGTTGAACCAGACGCCGCTGGGCGCGGCCCCATAGGGGTCCAGGTCGGTCAGCGGGGCGGCATGGCCGCCGGAATTCCATTCCTTGCAGGCCACCGCGCAGGCATGGCAGCCGACACAGCTGTCGAGGTCGATGGCAAGGCCGAGGGCGACGCCGGATGTGGTCGTGGGCAGGCTGGTCATGCGTTCTCCCGCCGGCGGCGAAACCAGGCTCCATAGGACAGGATGCCGGGTCGTGGCTTGGCGTGGGGCAAGGGTTTCAGATCAGGATATTGCGGGGCGGACATGGCTTCCTCGCCCGCGTCGCATTTGCGGATGCGCACCTTCAGGTCGTACCAGGCGGCCTGGCCGGTGACGGGATCGCAATTGCCGCGCCGCCCGTCAGGCAGCAGATCGGAAATCAGGTGGTTCAGCAGCACGCCGCGCCGCGCTTCGGGGGCGGCCGGGTCAAGGCCCCAGGCCCCTGCCCGCTTGCCGATCGCATTCCAGGTCCACAGCGTGTCGGGATTGCACCCTTCCATCAGCCGCACCTGGCCCTTGATACGGCCGGCATGGCTTTCGACCCAGATCCAGTCATCCTCGGCGATGCCCAGGCGGTCGGCGGTCGACCGCGCCAGATACAGGCGGTTCTCGCCCAGGATCTGGCGCTGCCACGCATTCTGCGAATCCCAGGCGTGATACATGATCATCGGCCGCTGGGTGATCGCGGCCATCGGGAAATCCTGGCCGGCCAGTGCCTCGCCTTCCAGCGGCGCATACCAGATCGGCAGCGGATCGAAGAAACGCTGGATGCGGGCGCGCTCAGAGTCGGGTGGCTGGACCGGACCGAAACCCTGCGCCGCCAAGCGCTGCATCGGCTCGGAATAGATCTGCATGATCACCGGATCGGGCGAGGCGATATAGCCCATGCGCGCGGCGATCTCGAGATAATCGCGGTTGGCATGCTTGAAGAACCGCGCGCTCTCGGGGAATTTCTGGTGCCAGAAACAGCCATTGGCGATGTAGGCGTCCAGCTGCTTCGGGTTGGGCGCACCGACCCCGTGCTGGTCGCCCTCCGGCCCGCGCCAGCCTGCCAGCATGCCGATGCCGGGGCGGCGCTGGTGGTTGACCATGTAATCGGGGAAACCGCCGGGATAGACGGCCGAGCCGTCCTCCTTGACCAGGCCCGGCAGGCCCAGCCTTACGCCCAGGTCCAGCAGCACGGTCTGGAACGGCCGGACATCGCGGTCCAGCGGCATGACCGGGCGGCGGATCGAATCGGCCGGGCCGTCGGGGTCCGAGATCGGGCGGTCCAACAGCGAGATCGAATCGTGGCGCTCCAGATAGGTCGTGTCGGGCAGCACCAGGTCGGCATAGGCGACCATCTCGGAGGCGAAGGCATCGGCGTAGATGATCTTGGGGATCTTGTAGTCGCCGCTGACCGGATCGCGGTCGGTCAGCATCTTCAGCGTTTCGCCGATGTTCATCGCCGAATTCCAGCTCATGTTGGCCATGAACAGGAACAGGACCTCGATCGGATAGGGATCGGCGGCCCAGGCATTGCGGATGACATGGTGCATCAGGCCATGGGCGGCGATCGGCGCCTCCCACGAATAGGCCTTGTCGATGCGCAACGGCGTGCCGTCGGCGTCGACCAGCAGGTCGGCCGGGCCCTGCACGAAGCCCAGCGGCGGCCCGCCGGCAAGCTTTTCACCGGCCCGCACCTCGCCCAGCCGGCCACCGGGCCGCGGCGGCGGCGGCACGGGTTTGGGGAACGGCGGCTTGTAGCGGAAGCCGCCGGGGCAATCGATCGCGCCCAGCAGCATCTGCAGCACATGCAGCGTGCGGCAGGTATGGAAACCGTTGGAATGGGCCGAGATACCGCGCATGGCGTGAAAGCTGACCGGCCGGCCGACCATCTTGTCGTGGCGGCGCCCGGCCCAGTCGGTCCAGGGCACGTCCAGGGTTATGGTTTCCTCGAACGCGACCCGCGCCATTTCGGCGGCCAGGCTGCGAATGACCTCGGGCGCGATGCCGCAGGCCGTCGCGGCCGCTTCGGGCAGGTATTCCGGCCCCAGGAAACGTTCGGCCAGAAGTTCGAAGGCCGGCCGCGCCCGCCGCCCGTCGGCCAGCACGACCGCGCCGGCCAGGCGCGGGCTGGAACCGGCGACATGGGCGTCCACCGCCTCGTTGCGCTGGCCGTCCCACAACAAGGGCCGGCCGTCGGCGTCGCGCGCGAACAGGCCGTGCTCGGCCGTACCCGGCGCATCGATCACCAGCCAGGGCGCGTTGGTATAGCGGGCCAGGAAATCGAAATCGACGCGATCGGCACGCAGCAGCTCGCCGATCAGGGCGCCGATGAACAGGCCGTCGGTGCCCGGGCGCAGCCCGATCCATTGATCGGCGATCGCCGAATAACCGGTGCGCACCGGATTGACCGACACGAAGCGCGCGCCGTTGGCCTTCAGCTTGGCCAGGCCCAGCTTGATCGGGTTCGAACCGTGATCCTCGGCCACGCCGAACATGACGAACAGTTTGGTCCGTTCAAAATCGGCCTCGCCGAATTCCCAGAACGATCCGCCGATCGTATAAAGCCCGGCCGCCGCCATGTTGACCGAACAGAAACCGCCATGGGCGGCATAGTTCGGTGTGCCGAACTGTTCGGCCCACCAGCCGGTCAATGCCTGGGACTGGTCGCGGCCGGTGAAGAAGGCCAGGCGCTTGGGGTCGGTGCGGCGCACCTCGCCCAGCCAGTCGGCGGCCAGGGCCAGCGCCTCGTCCCACTCGATCTCGCGGAATTCGTTCGACCCGCGCGGGCCGGTGCGCAGCAGGGGTTTGGCCAGCTTGGCCGGCGATTCCTGCTTCATGATGCCCGCGGCGCCTTTGCCGCAGATCACCCCGCGATTGACCGGATGGGCCGGATTGCCGTCGATATAGCGGATCCGGCCATCTTTCAGATGGACCCGGACGCCGCAGCGGCAGGCGCACATGTAGCAGGTGGTCGTCTTGATCTCGTCCGCCACTTCGGGCGAGCGCGCGATCGGACGGTCGAGGGTTTCGGATTCGGACGGTCGCGTCATGGCCGCGACTGTAGCAAAGCCGACCCGGCGTAAGACAGGCTAATTCACACGCTACTTACGTCTTTTGCGGTGCACCTGAGCGGCCAGGACCAGCAGGCTGGGCGCGGTCGCGACAATCTCGCCCAGGATATGGTGGGCGGTCGAAATCTGATCGCGCACTTCGGGCGAGACCAAGGCGGCAAAATCGGGATCGCGCAGCCGTTCCAGCGCCTTGGACAGTTCGTGCAACTCGACCAGGAAGACTTCGCGCCCGCCGATCGGCAGGGTGCCGGCATCCGACAGGCCGTTGAAGATTTCGACCGAAGCCTCGGCCCGCATCTCCAGCATGCGCGCCATCAACTTGTTGAAGCGGGCCTCGACCGCATGGGCCTGCGAATCGACGATCCAGGGCAGCTTGTCTTCCAGCACGGTCGAGATGCCGGCGATGTTGGTCATCGCCTCGCGGTATTTCTCATAGCCGTGAAACGACAGGTGCCTCACCTGCTCGGCGGCGAGTTCGCCGGCATGGCGGGCGTCACGGATCTGGCGGGCAAACGCCTCGAACAGCGTTTCCAGCTCTGCCGCCGTGTAAAGCCGGCCGACGGATCCGGACTTGGCCGCGGTCATCATGCCCAACCGATACCCCGGTCACGTGTTCCCAGTACTTATGCTTGCAGAGTGCGTCATTACCGCCGTGTCGGCAAGCCTCTTGGGCAATGGGCGCCGACATGGCAAAGATTGGGGACGTGGACCTTCAGGGGACGGTGGGAATGACCGACGATGCGGTCGACCGGGTCGAACAGTTGCGCCAACGCCTGGCCGACATCGCCGATGACGATGCGACGACGCTCGGCCGGGTGGAATGGCAGGCGCGCAGCCTGGCCCAGCGCCACGGCAACAATGTCGAGGCGCGCGCCCTGCATGTCGCGATACTGGCGCGGCTCGGCCGCCGCGACGACGGCATCGAGGCGCTGAATGCCACCCTGCCCCTGCTACCCTGGGTGGCGACACCGCTGACGCCGCTGCGCCTGGCCGGATCGGCCCTGGGTTTCGGGCGCGCCGAACAGGCCACCGCGATCGTGCGCCGGGTGATGACGCGCTGGACCGTGCCGCCGGCCGACGCGATGCATCTGCTGGCACTGATCCCGCTGGTCGCGGGCGATGTCGCCCTGCTGCGCGAGGTCGCCGACCGCGCGCTCAAGCAGAATGCGTTCTCGGACCCGGTCTTCGTGCATGCGATCCTGCGCCAGGCCGACCTGCTGGACCGGCTGGCCGATCACCAGCGCATCGTGCTGGCCGGGGTGGCCGACGACCTGTGCGAGGTGCGGATGGCCTACGACCCGCCCGATTCGGACGAACCCCGGGCGATCGTGCTGGACTATCGGCTGGCCAGCGACCCGGCGCTGCGGCCGCCCACCGTCGTGTCGCTGGCCGCGGCCCCGCTGTCGCCGCGGCTGGTCGAACGCTTCGCCCTGATACCGGCCCTGGCCGATATGCCGCAGAACGAGGGATAGCGCGGCAGGGGCCGCATAGGCTAGGGTCCGCGCCATGGCCGTCGACATCACCTATGCCGCCGCCCTGGGCGGCGGCCTGCTCAGCTTTCTCAGCCCCTGCGTCCTGCCGCTGGTGCCGTCCTATCTCTGCTTCATCGCGGGCGCCAGCCTCGACGATCTGATCGGCCAGGACGGCCGCGACCAGGGCACGAACCGGCGGGTGGTGCTGGCCTCGCTCGCCTTCGTCTTCGGTTTCTCGACCGTGTTCGTGGCGCTGGGCGCCTCGGCCTCGGCCATCCATGCCCTGCTGTTCGAACACATCGACGTGATCGGCAAGGTGGCCGGCGCGCTGATCATCATCCTGGGCATCCACTATATCGGGCTGTTCCGCATCCCGTTCCTGGACCGCGAGGCGCGGATGCAGGTCGAGGCGCGCCCGGTGCACTGGATCGGGGCCTATGTCGTCGGTCTGGCTTTCGCCTTCGGCTGGACACCCTGCATCGGCCCGATCCTGGCCACGATCCTGACGGTCGCCGCGACCCAGGACAACCTGGGCTATGGCGTCAGCCTGCTGGCGACCTATGCCGCCGGTCTCGGCATCCCCTTCATCCTGGCAGCGCTGGCCCTGCGCCCGTTCCTGCGCTTTGCCGCGCGTTTCCGCCGGCATCTGAAGAAGGTCGAGATCGCGGCGGGGTTGATGATGGTCGTGACCGGCGTCATGATCATCACCAATACGTTCAGCCAGCTTGGCCTGTTCCTGCTGGAATGGTTTCCTGTCCTGGGCACGATCGGATGACATAGGGGCGGCGGCGCGATGAAGGTCCTGGTGGTGCATGCCCATCCGGTCGAGGAAAGCTTCAACACCGCGCTGCGCCGTACCATCGTCGACACCCTGGCCCGCGGCGGGCACGACGTCCGCCTGGTCGATCTGTATGCCGAGGGGTTCTCGCCTGCCCTCGATACCCGGGAACGGCGCGACTATCACGACACCGCCGTCAACACCCGGCCGGTCCAGCCCTATGTCGACCAGTTGCGCTGGGCCGAGGCGCTGGTGCTGGTCTATCCGACCTGGTGGTACGGCATGCCGGCGATGCTGAAAGGCTGGTTCGACCGGGTCTGGCTGCCGGGCGTCACCTTCGACGTCGTGCCCGATCAACCGATCAAGCCGCACAAGCTGGCCAATATCCGCCGCTTTGCCGTCGTCACCAGCTATGGCTCGCCCTGGTGGCTGGTGCGTTTCTACCTAGGCGACCCGGTGCGCAAGGTGCTGGGCCGCGGCGTCCGCCGCCTGCTGGCCGCCGATTGCCGCTTCGACTGGCATGCGCTTTACCGCATGGACGACATCGGACCAAGGGAGCGTGAAGCCTTCCTGGCCAGGGTGGCGGCGGCGTTCAGCCGGTTCTAGGAAGTCCACCCCTTCATCTTGCCCGGGTTCAGCAGCCCCAGCGGATCGGTGCGGCGGCGGAAGTCGACCTGGGCGTCGTCGACCTGTTTCATGCCGCCGTCCTCCAGGATGCAGGTATGGGGATCGAAGATCAGGATGCCCGCTGCCTCATGCGCCCGGATGATCTCGTACAGGCGGTCATCGGTGGTGTAGCGGACCAGCGGCAGGGCGGCACAGGTGGCGCGGCCGCCGACGCGCAGGAATTCGCAATGCATGATGTAGTCGTCGGGGAAACGCGCGCGCATCGCCTCGACCAGCGCCAGCCCGCCATCGGCGGGGAACAGCGCCTGCAGGTAGGTAATGCCCTTGTCGACCTTCAGGGCCTGCAGCGTCGTATGGTTCCAGGTGTATTCGTACAGCGGCACGCCGCCGGCGTCGGTTTCGGGCGTGGGCGCGCGATAGCTTTCCATGCCGCCGAAGGACCGGGCCAGGGCTGCGTAATCCGACAGGAAGGGTTCGGCGATCATCAGCAGGACGGCGTGTTTCCCCGCCGGCAGATGGTCGGCCAGGCCGCGGAAATAACCGGTCCCCGCGGCATCGACCGTCGTCACCAGTTTCTTGACCACGCCGTCGGCATCGGCGATCGCCTGGGCGAAGCGGTTGCACTGGGCGAAGTCGTCGAACAGGACGATCAGGTCGATCCAGTCATAGGCAGGGGCCAGCGGCACCGTCAGTTCGGTGATGATGCCGGTGCAGCCATAGGCGTGGTTGGCCAATTGGACATCGTCGCCCGTCAGTGCCAGCACCTCCGGGCTGTCGCCCAAGGTCACCAGCCGCAGGCCCAGCAGGTTGCCGCGATCACGCAACTGCCCCCACGTGACCGACCCGATCCCGCCCGAGCCGCCGGCGATGAAACCGCCCAGCGTGGCCGTGCGCCGGGTCGACGGGTGCATGCGCAATTCCCAGCCCCGGGGCCGGCAGGCGGCATCGATGTCGCGCAGTTTCGCGCCGGCGCCCGCGGTCAGGACGCCGCGCCCCGGCACGCCGATCGCATTCAGGCCGCTGACATCCAGGACGATGCCGCCATGCAGCGGCATGGCCTGGCCGTAATTGCCGGTGCCGGCGCCGCGCACGGTCAGCGGCACCCGGAATTGCCGGGCGACACGCGCGGCATGCAGCACCTGATCCTCGCTGCCCGGCATTGCCACCAGATCGCCGGTCAGGTGGTTCATCTGCCGTTTCAGGATCGGCGAATACCAGAAGAAGTCCCGGCTTTTCTGGCGCACCAGCGCGGGATCGTCGATCACCGCCAGCGGGGCCAGGGCCGCGGCAACGGCGGACCAGTCGACCTGGTCGCGGGGCGTGAAGGTCATCGGCTGCCCTTTCCTGGGCTGAACCAGCGGTCGAGTTCGCGGTAGTCGGGCGGCGTCGCCGCCAGCGGCCGGCCGCCACGCAGCACGGCGCGATCGGCCTGGGGACGGGCGAACAGTTCGGCAAAGTTGCGGGCGCGGAAGGCGACGAGGTCGGCGGCCAAGCCCGGCGCGATCACGCCGGCCCAGGGCAGCGCCATCACCTCGGCGGGGCCGCGGCCGACCAGCCCGACCCAGTCGCCGGTCGGGTGGTCGAGATGGCCCACCCGCACCGCATCGGTCAGCACCGCCAGCATGTCCAGGTCGCCGAAAATATAGAAAGGATCGTGGCTGTTGTCGGACCCGGCGCCCAGCGTGATGCCGGCCGCCTTCATTTCGTGGATCAGGGTCAGGCCGCGATAGAGCGGCGTGCGGCCGGGCCGGCGATCCTGCAGATACAGGTTGGTCGACGGCAGGGCCACGACGTGGATGCCGGCCTCGGCCACGGCCGCGATCGTCGACTGCCGGGTTGCCTCATCCTGCATGGCCAGGGAACAGCAATGGCTGGCGGTGACGCGGCCTTCGTAGGAATGCCGCAGCGAAGCCTGGGCGATCGCCGCCAGTTCGGACGATTGCGGATCCAGCGTCTCGTCGGCGTGGAAATCGAGATCCAGGTCGAAATCACCCGCCAGTTGGAAGATGCGGTCGACCACCGCCGCGGTGTCGCCGGCATGGCGCATCCCCACCGCGCCCAGCACGCCGCCGTGATCGGCCACCAGCCGGGCGATGCGACGCCCTTCCGGCCCGACCAGAAGCGCCGCCGGCACGATCGCGGCAAGCTGCACGGTGATGCGCCCGGTCCAGTCGTCGCGCAACGCGGCCAGGTTCGGCCAGGACAGTTCCATCACTTCGGGTACGGTATCGATGAAACTGCGCAAGGCGCGCGTGCCATGCGCCTCGGCACAGCGCAGCGCGAAATCGGCCCGCGCCCGCTGTTCGTCGCCCCGCCAGCGGCGATGATCGGCGGCGTTGGCCGCGACCGCCCCGGCAAAGCTGCCATCGGGGTTGGGCGCGCGCAGCACCGAAAACGCCTTGTCGAGATGGGTATGGGCATCGAGAAAGGCGGGCAGGACCAGCGCCCGGCCCATGTCGACCGCCTGGGGCCCGGCGGCCGTTCCCGCCGGTGTCACCGCCGCGATCCGGCCGTCGGCGATGTCGATATCGACGCGGACCAGGCCGTCCGGCCCGGCATCGGGCAGCGCCGTGCCCTGCACCGCCGCCGCCGGCACCGTGACATCGGCCAGGCGATAGGGCCCGCCCGGCGGCAGGCTGAGCCATGGGGCCGTCATTGCTCGCGCTTCAATGCGCTTTCATGCCAGTGGCGCAGGGCCAGGTGGCTGATCGCGGTGAACAGCAGGAAGATCAGGATGCCGGCGGCCGAGATCAGGATCAGCGCGGCAAACATCCGCGGTATCTGCAGGCGATAGCCCGCCTCCAGGATGCGGAAGGCGAGGCCCGTGGCGGTGCCGCCCGCGCCCGCCGCGAATTCGGCGACGACCGCGCCGATCAGGCTGAGGCCGCCGGCAATGCGCAGCCCGCCCAGGAAATAGGGCATGGCGGCGGGCAGGCGCAGGTTCCACAGGATCTGCCAGCGGCTGGCACCGTACAGCTGGAACAGGTTGATCAGGTTGTGGTCGGCCGAATTCAGCCCCAGCGTGGTGTTGGCCAGGATCGGAAAGAAGGCGACGATCCAGGCACAGATCAGCAGCGCGGCCGTGGTGTTGTCGACATAGATGATGATCAGCGGCGCGATCGAGATCACCGGCGTCACCTGCAGCATCACCGCATAGGGAAACAGCGACAGTTCGATCAGCCTGGACTGGGCGAACAGGATCGCCAGCCCGACGCCGCCGACGACGGCCGCGGCCAGCGCCAGAAACGTCAGGCGCAGCGTGACCAGAAGGCTCGGATACAGCGTCGGCCAGTCGGCGACCAGCGTGCGTGCGATCAGCGACGGCGCCGGCAGGATGTAGGGCGGGATGCCGCGGGCCACGACCACATATTCCCAGGCCCCCAGCACCAGCACGCAGATCGCCAGCGGCAGCACGATGCGCAGCAGCGGCAAGGCACGTTCAAGCCCCGATGGCTCGTCGGCATCGCGGGTGGTCATGCCGCGTCCTCGCCCATCGCCTGGTGCAAGGCGGCAGACACTTCGCGGCAATGGCTGTTGTAGAGGTCCGAGGTGCGGAATTCCTCGGTCCGCGGATAGGGGGCGTCGATCGCGATGTCGGCCACAACGCGGCCCGGCCGGGCCGCCATCACCACGATCCGGTTCGACAGATAGACGGATTCATAGACGCTGTGGGTGACGAACACGACGGTCAGCGGCTTGTCCTGCCACAGGGTCAGAAGATCGTTGTTCAGGCGGAAACGCGTGATCTCGTCCAGCGCGGCGAAGGGTTCGTCGAGCAGCAGCAGCGACGGGCTGGTGACCAGCGCGCGGGCGATCGAAACCCGCATCTTCATGCCGCCCGACAGTTCGCGGGGATAGACCTGCGCGAACCCGGCCAGGCCGACCCTGGCGATCGCCGCCTCGACCACCGGCCGGGCCTCGGCCTTCGGGATGCCGCCCAGCTTCAGCGGCAGGCGCACATTGTCGAACACGGTCGACCACGGCATCAAGGTCGGTTCCTGGAAGACGAAGCCGATCTCGGGGCGCTTGCCCGCCGTGGCGGGCCAGTCGATGCGGCCCGCCGTCGGCCGGCCCAGACCGGCCAGCAGGCGCAGCGCGGTGCTCTTGCCGCAGCCCGACGGGCCCAGCAGGCTGACGAACTGGCCGGATCGAACCGCCAGGTCCAGCCCCTTCAGCGCCGTCGTGCCGTTGGCAAATACCTTGTCGACGCCGCCGAAGGCGACGAGCGGCGCGGGGTCGTGCAACGCGAAAGCCGCCCTCAGTTCATGCCGTGTTTCTTGTTGACGAACTGGGTGGTGTAGGCCGCCTTGAAATCGAAATCGGCCGGGAACATGCCGACCTGGACCGACTTGTCGAAGAACGATTTCCAGCGCGCATCGGTCATCGCACCCAGCCCCTGCGTGGTCGCATCGCCCGACACGGCGATGCCGTATTCCTTCATCGCCTTGATCGAATAGGCCAGCTGGTCGTCGGTCATGTCGGGGTTGTCCTTGCGGATCAAGGCATTGCCCGGCGCGGGATCACCGTTCAGGTAATCGTACCAGCCCTCGATCGTCGCATTGACGAAACGCTGCACCAGGTCGGGCTTGTCGGCGATCAGCTTGTTCATCGCCACGATCGTGGTCGAATAGGTGTCGAAGCCATGGTCGGCCAGCAGGAAGACCACCGGCTTGAACTTGGCTTCCTTCTCGATGACATAGGGTTCGGACGTCACGTAGCCCTGCTGGGCCGAATTCTTGTCGGCCAGGAACGGGCCGGGATTGAACGTATAGGGGCGGATCTGCGAATCGGTGAAGCCGTAGGCCGCCTTCAGGAATTGCCAATAACCCGTGACCGCGTCGGACGAGATCAGGATCGGCTTGCCCTTCAGGTCCTCCATCCGGTCGTTGCCGACGCCGGGGTGGGCCATCAGTACCTGCGGGTCCTTCTGGAAGATCGCGGCGACGACCTTGGCCGGCACGCCGGCCTTGACCATGTTGAAGGCCTCGAGGTCGGAATTGCCCATGTAGAAGTCGATCTTGCCCGCGGCAAACAACTGCAGGTGATTGACCTGCGGCCCGCCCTGGCGGATTTCGACGTCCAGGTTGTGTTTCTTGTACAGGCCCTTGGCGACGGCCTGGTAATACCCGCCATGCTCGGCCTGGGCGCGCCAGTTGGTGCCGAACACGACCTTGTCCTGAGCCAGGGCCGGCAAGGAAATGCCTGCGGCGGCGACGCTGACCCCGATGGCCAGCAGAAGACGACGGGTAAAGGCCGATGCAACCATGGATCCCCCCGGATGGCGTGAAAGCAATCGCAACCAGCTCGTCCAAGAGGCTATCGTGTTGCGCTGCAAAAGCAAGACGCAGCGGTAAACCAACTGTAACCTCTCCAGCGATGTGTGCCCGCTACAGCCTGACCGTTTCGATCACCGACCTGGCCGAGATCTTCGGCTTCCACAATCGCCCGAACATGGCACCGCGCTGGAACGTCGCGCCGACCCAGGATGCTGCCGTGATCCGGCGCGGCGGCGATGGCCGGCGCGAACTGGCGATGCTGCGCTGGGGGCTGATTCCAGGCTTTGCCCGCGATGCCGCCGGCGGCGCCCGGCTGATCAATGCGCGCAGCGAAACCGCGGCGGAAAAACCGAGTTTCCGCCAGGCCTGGGCAGGACGGCGCTGCCTGGTGCCGGCCGACGGGTTCTACGAATGGCAGACGGTCGACGGGGGCAAGCAGGCCTGGCGTATCGGCCTGCGCGGCGGCACCGTGCTGGCGCTGGCCGGCCTGTGGGATATCTGGATCGACCCGGCCACCAACGGCGAGGTCGAGACCTTTGCGGTGCTGACCTGCCCCGCCAATGAACGGCTGGCCGATTTCCACGAACGGATGCCGGTCATCCTGCGGCCCGAGGACTGGTCCACCTGGCTCGACCCCGCCGCGCCGCAGGGGCGGCTGCACGGGCTGATGCGGACCTTTCCGGTCGAGGCGATGGCCTGGTACCGGGTGTCGCCGCATGTCAACAACGTGCGGAACGACGACCCGGCCTGTTTCGCGCGCCAGGCGGCGCCGACGTTGCTTATTTGAGCGTGACGCGATGGGTGAAGCTGGTGCCGTCGCTGATCACGATGGTCTTGAAGCCCAAGAGCTTGGCCAGGTCGAAATAGGTGAACAGGTCGTCCACCGCCATCTGCTGGAACAGGTCGGTGGTCCGGGCGACGTTGGTCATCAGCGCCAGCTGGGCCCGGGCCTGGTAGATATTGCGGAAGGTCTGGTCGCCCAGCCCGACGATGATCATGCGATCGGCTTCGTCGCCCTTGGCGAACACCGAATAGGTCGGCGCATAGGGCTGCTGCAGCTGGCCGCGGGCCATCGCCGCCAGGAACGCCAGCCGCGCCTCGCGCGAGGCGCTCTCGGCCACTTCGGCGCGGGCTTCGTATTCTTCCGACGACGTGACCTTGGGATAATAATAACCGACATAGCGGTCGCTGACGGCCTGCTCGGCCTTGGCCGGCGCGGCCGGCGTCTTCTTGGCCTGGGCCATAGCCGGACCGGCTAGGCCGACGACCAGGGTGGCGGCGGCAACGGCCGCCAGCAGATTCTTAGCGCGCATCCCTCAAAATCCCCTCTCTAACCCGCGACTCGGGTGTGTACCGCGCGGATCATAGCGGGGGTGCGGCAATTAGGCGACGGCGCCGTCCTGGCTTTTGCGCAGCACCGATTCCTGCAGCTTGCGGAAGGCCTTGGCCTCGATCTGCCGCACACGCTCCTTGGTGATGCCCAGCCGCGACCCCAGGTCTTCCAGCGTTGCACGATCGTCCGACAGCATGCGTTCGCGCACGATCAATTGCTCGCGCTGGCTCAGTTCGGTCAGCGATTCCGTCAGCCAGCGGGCGCGGACCGTACCATCCAGCCGGTCCATCACCTGCTCCTCCGGCGTCGGGCCGGGATCGGTCAGGAAATCCTCCCACTCCTCGCCGCCTTCGTCGCCAATCGGTGCGTTCAGCGACTGGTCGCGGGCCGACAGGCGCAGGGCCATCGCATCGACCTCGCTGGCCGGCACCTTCAGTGCCTTGGCGATCTTGTCGCGCGCCCCCGAGGTCAGCTGGCTCTGGCCGTCGCGCTCGATCTTGGCGCGCAGCCAGCGCAGGTTGAAGAACAGGGCCTTCTGCGAGGCCGATGTGCCCGACCGCACGATCGACCAGTTGCGCAGGATGTATTCCTGCATGGCCGAACGGATCCACCAGCTGGCATAGGTCGAGAACCGCACCAGCCGCTCCGGCTCGAACCGGGCTGCGGCCTGCATCAGCCCGACGCAGCCCTCCTGCACCAGGTCCCCGATCGGCAGGCCATAGCCGCGGTAACGGGATGCCGTTGCGATCACAAGTCGCATATACGCGGTGACCAGTTCGTGCAACGCGTGCTCGTCGCGGTCGTCGCGCCAGGCCAGGGCCAGCATCTGCTCGCGGTCGGCTTCCAGCAGCGGCGCGGTCATCGCCTTGGCGACGAAGCGCCGGTTGTCGCTGTCGGAATGGGGATTGAGGCTTGATGCCATGGTGGTCCACTCCTTTATTCCTGCCGCCGCAAACGAGGGGGGATTAATAGCGGCTCGCTATGATAGCGACTCGATGCTAAGTCGCTGCCGGGGTGGTTGCAAGGCAAATAGCGACCCGATACAATTCACGCATGGATGTCCAAGGGCTGGCCGACCAGCCGCATTACGCGGAACGAATCGCTGAACTGCTCGACCGCGTGTCCCGACTGGCGCGCGAACTTCAGTTCGTCGACGGTCTCAACCCCGCCCAGTGGGAAGCGTTGCGTTTCATCGCGCGCGCCAACAGATATTCCCGGTCGCCCGGCGCCTTCGCCGAATTCATCGGCACAACCAAGGGCACCGCGTCGCAGACCCTGATCGCCCTGGAACAGAAGGGGCTGATCGAGCGGCTGCGGTCGGAAGCCGATCGCCGGCAGGTCGAACTGCATCTGACCGAACAGGGTCGGGCCATGCTGGACCGCGACCCGATCACCAATATCGAACAGGTCGCCGAACTGCTGAAACCCGACGTCGGCATGGCCATGGTGCTGGGGCTGACCCGGCTGTTGCACGATTTGCAGGCACGGCATGGACTGAAGACTTTCGGTGTCTGCGCGGATTGCAACCTGAACTGCGTCACGGTGGAGGCGGTTCCCACCAAGCAATGCGGCCATACCGGCGAATCGCTCAAGCCCGAGGATATGGGCCAGATCTGCGTCGACTTTGTCCCCTGCCCGCAGACCAAGGCCGCCGGCGGCGCCTGAATACCGCCGCATCCGGCCTGACGAACCGCCTTTCGTCTGATAGACTTGTGCCCATGATGCGCCGCCGCAACCTGCTGCTGGCCGGTGCCGCCCTGGTTGCCGCCTGCCCGCATGCAGCGCTGGCCCGGCCGGCAAAACTGGCGCTGGACCAGCTCTACGATCCGCCCGACCTGGCGGCGACCAACTTCGCCGCCCCCGTCCGCGCCCTGGCGGGCCGGGAGGTCGTGGTCGAGGGGTTCATCGCCCCGCATGCCAGCGGCAACGCGCCCTTCCACATCGTGGCCAGCCGTCAGATCACCACCTGCCCGCTTTGCGGGGCCCAGGCAATGCCGGCCGACGCGCTGGTCGCCTATGTCCCGCCGCGCGACGCGCCGTTGCCGGTGGGGCGGCCGGTGCTGATATCGGGCCGGCTGGAACTGGGGTCGGCGCGCGACGT
>Ga0206117_101172_pt1 | contig 15440 bp, 14 predicted proteins | sample 3A5Ametagenome_FD_177997 | JGI IMG/M metagenome (GOLD analysis project Ga0206117, IMG submission 177997) | Enriched microbial communities from leaf-cutter ant dump, University of Wisconsin, Madison, United States - 3A5A | ecosystem: Environmental > Terrestrial > Nest > Insects nest > Nest dump... | reverse complement strand
ACCCTCGACCTCGGCATCGACTGGGGCGAGGTCGACCTGGTCGTCCAGATCGGCGCGCCCAAGGGCATCGCCCGCACCGTCCAGCGCATCGGCCGCGCCAATCACCGGCTGGACGAACCCAGCCACGCCCTGCTGGTGCCGTCCAACCGCTTCGAGATGCTGGAATGCCTGGCGGCGCGCGAGGCGATCGCGGCCGGCCAGCTCGATTCCACGGCCTTCAAGCCCGGCGCGCTGGACGTGCTGTGCCAGCATCTGCTGGGCATGGCCTGTTCGGCTCCGCTGGACCCCGATGCGATGTATGCGGAAGTGCGCCGTGCTCCGCCCTATCGCGGCCTGGACCGCCGCGATTTCGACAAGGCCCTGGCCTTCGTCGAGAACGGCGGTTATGCCCTGCGCGCCTATGAACGCTACCGGCGGCTGCGGCGCACGCCGGAAGGGCTGCTGACGGCGGCGCATCCGAAGGTCGCCCAGCAATACCGGATGAACATCGGCACCATCGTCGAGGCCCCGATGCTGAAGGTGCGGCTGGGCCGCGGCCGGGTGCTGGGCGAGGTCGAGGAAGGCTTCGCCGAACAGCTGGTGCCCGGCGACACCTTCGTCTTCGCCGGCGAAGTCTGGCGCTTCGAGGGTATACGCGACCTGTCGGTGATCGTCGCCCGCGCGCCCGGCGCCGACCCGCGCGTGCCGTCCTATGCCGGCGGGAAATTCCCGCTGACCACCGAACTGGCCGAACGCGTGCGCCGCATGCTGGCCGACGACCGGCTGCATCGCCGCCTGCCCGACCAGATCCGCGAATGGCTGCGGCTGCAGACCTGGCGATCGGTGCTGCCCGCGCCCGACCAGCTGCTGGTCGAAACCTTCCCGCGCGGCAAGCGCCAGTTCCTGGTCGCCTATCCGTTCGAAGGGCGGCTGGCCCACCAGACGCTGGGCATGCTGCTGACCCGGCGGATGGAACGCGCAGGGCTGCGCCCGCTCGGCTTCGTGGCCGGCGAATACGCCCTGGCGATCTGGAGTTCGCGGCCCGTGCCCGACCTGGACGGCCTGTTCGCCGAAGATATGCTGGGCGATGACCTGGAAGCCTGGCTGGCCGAATCCAACCTGCTGAAACGTGCCTTCCGCAACGTCGCCGTCATCGCCGGGCTGATCGACCGCCGCCGGCCCGGCGAGGAAAAGACCGGCCGGCAGGTGACGTTCTCGACCGACCTGATCTACGACGTGCTGCGCCAGCACGAACCCGACCACGTGCTGATGCGCGCGACCTGGGGCGATGCCGCCGCCACGCTGCTGGACCTGCCGCGGCTGGGGGATCTGCTGCGCCGCATCCGCGGCCATATCCTGCACCACCCGCTGGATCGCGTCTCGCCGCTGGCCGTGCCCATCCTGCTCGACATCGGCCGCGAAAGCGTGCCCGGCGCCAATATCGACGACCTGCTGGCCGAGGCGGCGGAAGACCTGATCGCCGAAGCGACGCGGTTGATCTGACGGTCCGATTTCAGTAGGGTCGCGCTACCCGAACGAAATACGAACAACCAGCCGCAGCAGTGATCCCAAAGCCATGCTTCTGAACGGTGTCCGCCTGATGCCCGATGCGACGGGTGCGCTGTGGTGGCCGGCCACACGCACGCTGATCGTCGCCGATCTGCATCTGGAAAAGGGCTCGGCCTATGCGGCGCGCAGCCGCCAGTTCCTGCCGCCCTATGACACCCGCGCCACGCTGGGCCGGCTGGAAGCGTTGCAGCGCCGGCACCGGCCGGCGCGCTGGCTGTGCTTGGGGGACAGTTTCCATGATCAGGAAGCCGCCGATCGCCTGGCCGACGAGGATGCCGACCGTCTGCGCCGACTGGCCGGGCAGTCGGACTGGGTCTGGCTGTGCGGCAACCACGATCCCGCCCCGCCGGGCAATCTGGGCGGGCGGGTGGTCGAGGAACTGGCCGAGGGCGGGCTGGTCTTCCGCCACCAGGCGGCCGAGGGGCGCCAGCCCGGCGAAGTGTCGGGACATTTCCATCCCAAGGCATCGGTCGTGGTGCAGGGCAAGCGGCTGACGCGACGCTGTTTCGTGTCGGACGGCATCCGGCTGGTCCTGCCGGCCTTCGGCGCCTATGCCGGCGGGCTCGACGTGCTCGACCACGCCTTCGCGCCGCTGTTCAACCGCATGTTCCACGCCTGGCTGCTGGGCGATGCCAGCGTCTTCGCCGTGCCGCGCGACCGGCTGGCCGCCTAAAGCGCGGCGCGGGCCGCGGCCAGGGTCGCGGCGGCATCGCCGCCCGAAACCAGCCGGGTCCAGGCGATGTCGCCCAGGTCGTAGTCGAGCTGCTGTTTCAGCACCCTGACATCGGCATCCGAGGCATCGTCGCGCCGCGCATCCAGACGCCGCGTCAGCACATCGACCGGCGCCTCGAGCCAGAAGCCCTGAAACGGCACGCCGGCCGCCACAGCCAGATCCGCCAGCGCCGCGCGTTCGTCCGGCCGGGCATGCACCGCGTCGGCGATCACGGCCTGACCGGCATCGAGGCAGATGCGGGCGCGCGCCCGCATTTCGGCATAGACCGCGGCGCTGACCTCGGGGCGGTAATGTTCTGGCGCCAGCTTGTCCGTCGGCCCGGCCCCGGCCAGTTCCTTGCGGATCACGTCCGAGCGCAGCACGACCGCGCCCGGCGCACGGCCGACATAGGCGCCCAGCGCCCGCGACAGCACCGACTTGCCGGTCCCCGACAGCCCGCCCACCGCCACCAGTTGCGGCGGTTCGGGTTTCAGGAACGCCAGCGCGCGATGGACATAGTTGCGCGCGGCCGTCAGATGTTTCTCGCGCGTCACGTCGTCGGTCGCGGCCTCGGCCATGCTGCCGCCGACATGGGCGCGGATCGCCGCGCGCAGGGCAAGATAAAGCGGCATCAGCGCCAACCCGCCCAGATCGCCAGAACGGCCGAGCCATTCGTTGAAGATCCGGTTGGCCTGCACCGGCAGGTCGTGCAGCCACACATCCATCAGCAGGAAGGCCAGGTCGTACAGCTGGTCGGTGACGGTGAACAGGTCATAGAATTCGATGGCGTCGAACGGCTGGGGCTTCCCGTCGAACAGGCATATATTCGCAAGATGCAGGTCGCCGTGGCCGACACGGACGAACCCGTCGATGCGGCGGCGTTCCAGCATCTGGCGCCGCGCGGCCAGCGCCGCATAGGTTTCGTCGCACAGCGCGTTGACGGCGTCGAGCAGATCCAGCCTGCGGGCATGGCGCTGCAATTCGCCGTAATTCACCATCACGGTCTGCTCGACCTCGGCCGCGCCGCCCATGTCGTGGCGATGCGCGGCGGCGGCGTGGAACCGCGCCACCGCCTCGCCCACCTGGTCGGCCAGCGCCTCGGTCAGGCCGCCGCGGCGTGCCAGGCGGTCGAACTGCTGGTCCTGCTCGAACCGGGCCATCTCGACCAGCCAGTCGACGGGATCGCCCTGCCCGTTCACTGCCAGCCGCCCGTCGGCCTCGCGCGTCACCGGCACCGCGCCGCGATACAGGGTCGGCGCGGTGCGGCGGTTCAGCCGTACCTCGGCCTTGACCAGGGCTTCGCGCCGGTCGGGCGTCGAGAAATCCATGTAGGGGAACTTGACCGCGCGCTTCAGCTTCCAGGCTGTATCGCCGCTCAGGAACACCTGGCTGCCATGGGTCGCGATCACCTTGACGTCGCCGCCCCAGGTCGCGGGATCGGACAGGAAGGCGATGACGTCGCGCTGGTCGTCCGGTGCCGTCATGTCTGGCTCGGGTCCTGGTGGATGATGATGTCGGCGTCGGGAAACTCCTGCTGCAACGCGCGATGCACGGCCACGGCGATCGCATGCGCCTCGACCAGCGGCAGCCTGCCGTCCAGCAGCAGGTGGAACTGGATGAACTGCCGCATGCCCGATTCGCGGGTGCGCAGGTCGTGGATGTCGATGACGCCAGGCTGGCGGGCGGCGATTTCCATGATCCGCGCCCGCGTCTCGTCCGACAGTTCGCGGTCCATCAGATGGTCAAAGGATTGCCGCCCGATGTTCCAGGCACCGAACAGGATGTAGATCGCGACGGCCACGCCGAACAGCGGATCGGCCCAGATCCAGTCGAGATACTGGGCCAGGAAAAGGGCCAGGATGACCCCGGCGTTGAGCAGCAGGTCGGACAGATAGTGCAGTCGGTCGGCCGCAACGACCAGCGACCCCGACAGCCGTACGACATGGCGCTGATACAGCACCAGCCCGGCCGACAGCACGATGGCCAGCACCGAGACGAACATGCCGGCATGGGCATCCGCCACCGGGGTCGGATCGGCCAGGCCCCGCGCGCCTTCGAGCAGCAGGAACAGGGCCGAACCGGCGATGACCGCACTTTGCGCCAGCCCCGCCATCGCCTCGGCCTTGCCATGGCCGAAGCGATGCTCGCGATCGGCCGGGGTCAGGGCCAGGCGCAGCGCCAGCAGATTGATCAGCGACGCCGCGCCGTCCAACGTCGAATCGACCAGCGACGCCAGGATCGCCATCGACTGTGACTGGAACCACACCGCCGCCTTGGCCAGGATCAGCGTGCAGGCCACCGCGACCGAGGCATAGGTCGCCCGGCGCATCAACGTTTCGATGCGGGCGCGGTCGGTCATGGCACGACCACGTATCGCGATCGGGACTTGAAACGCCGATCGTCGCCCGGGTGAAGGCGGGGGCCCGGGGAAAGCACCGTGCGGTTTGCAACGCCCTTGCCCTGGATCCCGGCCTGCGCCGGGATGACGATGGCCCGTGGGCTCACGGATACAGTTTGACGGTGCTCCATCCCTCGCCCTCGCGGATGAAGACGGTGCGGTCGTGCAGGCGGAACGGGCGGTCGGCCCAGAATTCGATGCGCTGGGGGATCACCCGCCGCCCCGCCCAGTAGGCCGGGCGCGGCACGGTGCCGATCGCATGTTTGGCGGCGAACAGGGCCACTGCCTTTTCCAGGGCGAAGCGGCTTTCCAGCGGGCGCGACTGCTGGGACGCCCAGGCGCCGATCTGGCTGTCGCGCGGGCGGGAATGGAAATACTCGTCCGATTCCTGGGCCGTCACCGCCTCGACCCGACCCTGGATGCGCACCGCGCGGCGCAGCGATTTCCAGTGGAAACCCAGGGCGGCCTGCGGGTTCTCGGCCAGTTCCTGGCCCTTGCGGCTTTCCATGTTCGAATAGAAGACGAAACCGCGATCGTCGACGCCCTTCAGCAGCACCATGCGCACATTGGGCATGCCGCCGGCATCGGCGGTGGCCAGCGACATCGCGTTGGGATCGTTGGGCTCGGTCCGGCCGGCCTCGGCCAGCCACTCCTTGAACTGGGCGATCGGGTCGGCGGCGGCAGTGTCGGTCATGGCGCGCTACTCTGGCGTGATGGAACGGAACAAGGCGGCGTCGCGCTATTAATAGGGGTGCGGGTGCTGCATTGTCGACCTTTGGCGTGCCTTGCCTCCGCGATGAATTGCCCCATAATCCGCCGCATGTTCGCCGTAGACGGGAGATTGCCCATGACTGCCACCACCCTGCTCCGCCGCACCACCGCCGCGCTCGCCGTGGCGTCCGTGCTGGGTCTCGCCGCCTGTTCGGGCGACGGCGGCGGAATGGAACTGAACAAGCAGACGGGCGGCGCCGTGTTGGGCGGCATCGGCGGCGCGGTAATCGGGTCGCAGTTCGGCAAGGGCACCGGCCAGATCGTCGGCGTCGCCGCCGGTACGCTTCTGGGCGCCTTCCTGGGGTCGGAGGTCGGCAAGTCGCTGGACCGCGCCGACAAGGCGGCGATGGAGCAGGCCAACCAGCGCGCCCTCGAATCGGGCCATACCGGCCAGGCAACCGCCTGGCGGAATCCGGATTCGGGCAATTCCGGCACGATCACCCCGACCAAGACCTATCAGTCGAACGGCCAGAACTGCCGCGAATACCAGCAGACCATCACGGTCGGCGGCAAGACCGAACAGGCCCACGGCACCGCCTGCCGCCAGCCGGACGGTTCCTGGCAGGTCATGAACTGAGGGGCCGACGGGGCGTGATCAGCCGGGTCAGTGTCGCCGCCGGGGCCGTGGGGCTGGTCCTGCTGGGCTCGCCCGGGCCGGCGGCGGCCGATTTCGCCGCGGGGGCGGCCGCCTACGACGCCGGCAACTATGTCGTCGCCATGCGCGAATGGCTGCCGCTGGCCGAGGCCGGCGATGTCGCCGCCATGCGTAATGTCGGCCATCTCTACCGCATGGGCCGCGGTACGGTGCCGGACCCGGAAAAGGCCGCCCGCTGGTACCGCCGCGCCGCCGAGCGCGGCTTCGACCGGGCGATGGTCAACCTGGCCGCGCTCTACCTGGCCGGCCAGGGCGTCAGCCAGTCGGATCGCGAAGCCGCGATCTGGCTGGCCCGCGCCGCCGATGCCGGCAACGATGTCGCCGCCTTCAACCTGGGTATGCTCTACGAGATCGGACGCGGCGTGCCGCTGGATCCGGCCGCCGCCCAGCGCTGGTACCAGGTCTCGGCCGCCAAGGGCAACACCGCCGCCGCCGACCGCCTGGCCCAGTTGAGCCGCCAGGCGGCGGCAGTGCCCGCGCCGGTGCCGGCAACCCCTGTGCCGGCAGCCCCCGTACCAGCAGCCCCCGTACCGGCAGCCCCGCAGCCGCCGATCCAGTTGCAGACCGCGCCCCCGCCCCCTGCGCCGCCCGCCCCGGCCCCGGTGGCGACACCGCAGCCCGAAACCCCGCCGCCTGCCGCCGTCGCCGAAACCGCACCGGCACCGCCGCGCCAGGAATCGGGCGGCGACATCTTCACCAGCATCTGGCGGTCGCTGACCGGGCCGTCGTCGGCCCCCGCCGCCCCGCCGGCTGCCGCGCCTGCCCCCGCGCAGGTCGCCGCCGCGACCGAGCCCGCCGCGGCGGGCGACAGCCCCGCGGTGGCCGCCGGGCGCACCGCCTATGACCGGGGCGAGATGGCCCGTGCGCTGGAACTATGGCTGCCCCCGGCGCGGGCCGGCGATACCCGCGCGCAATACCTGGTCGGCAAGCTTTATGCCCGCGGCGACGGCGTCGCCGCCGACCGCATCACCGCCGCCACCTGGTGGACGGTCGCCGCCCAGCGCGGCGACGCCCAGGCGCGCGGCGCGCTGGATGCCGAATTCAACCCGCCGCTGACCACAGCCGAGCGGGCCGAGGCCGAACAGCGGGCGGCATCCTTCCGCCCGTCGACAGGATAAGACAAGCAATTCGGCCGGCGCCTCCCTATATTGGGAGTAACTTGTCCACCACAGATTGGCACCCCCGCCTACCATGCGTGATCCCTACGACATTCTTGGCGTCAAACGCACCGCGACCCACGACGAGATCAAGAAGGCCTACCGCAAGCTCGCCAAGGAGTTGCACCCCGACCGCAACCAGGGCGATGCCAAGATCGCCGAGCGGTTCAAGGAAGTCTCGGCCGCCTACGGCATCGTCGGCGACGAGAAGCAGCGTGGCCGCTTCGACCGCGGCGAGATCGACAACCAGGGCAACGAACGCGCGCCGTTCGGGTTCGGCGCCGGCGGCCCCGGCCGCAGCCGCCCCGGTGGCGGTGCGGGCGCGGCCGGCGGCGGCCGGCGTTTTCATTTCGAGGACCAGGACGGCTTCGACGACGACATCTTCGGCGATTTCTTCCGCCAGGCCGGCGGCCGGGGGCGCGGCAATGCCCGCGGCAACGACCGCAAATACAACCTGGCAGTCAGCTTCCTCGACGCCGCCCGCGGCGCCAAGCGCCGGGTGACGCTGGGCGACGGCCGCACGCTGGACATCTCGATTCCCGCCGGCATCGTCGAAGGCCAGTCGATCCGGCTGAAGAACCAGGGCGACCCCGGGATCGGCGGCGGCCCGCGCGGCGATGCGCTGATCGAGATTTCGATCGAGCCGCATGCGTTCTTCACCCGCAAGGGCGACGACATCCATGTCGAGGTGCCGGTCAACCTGCGCGAAGCGGTGCTGGGCGCCAAGATCAACGTGCCGACCATCGACGGCACCGTGGCCCTGACGGTCCCCAAGCGCGCCAACAGCGGCACCACCCTGCGGCTTAAGGGCCGCGGCGTGACCAAGCGCGGCGAGGCGGTCGAGCGCGGCGACCAGTATGTCCGGCTGAAGGTCATGCTGCCGACCCAGCCCGACGCCGCCCTGGAAAAGTTCGTCGAGGGCTGGAGCGGCGGGGACGAGGACGTCCGGGCCAACATGCAGGTCGAATAGCGGCTGGCGAAGCCCTACTGAAATACCACCGAAGCGATGGTCGCAGTGATGGCCGGCACGCTATCACCGCGACTTCGTTGGGTTTCCAACCTTCGTTACAAAATATGACACGACCGCGGCTGTAGTTCGCTGTCTTCTCCTCTGCAACAAAAGGGGAGAGTGTCGATGGGGTTGCTTGCGCGTCTGGGTATCACCGCCAAGATTCTGCTGATCAGCGCGGCGGGCATCACGCTCGCCGTCATTGCCACCGTGTCGACCAGCGTGATCCTGTCGCGCGCCCTGGTCGACCAGGCGGTCGAACACGAACTGACCACCGTCAGGACCGGGCTTGAAACCGCCCTGTCCGGCGAGGCGCGCCGGGCACTGAGCCTGGCCGCGGCCACCGCCGAGAACCGCGACATCGCCCGCGCCTTTGCCGCCGGCGACCGCGACGCGCTCAGCCGCATGCTGGTGCCGGGTTTCGCCGCGCTGCGCGACCAGGGGGTGCGCCAGTTCCAGTTCCACACCGCCCCAGCCACCTCGTTCCTGCGCGTCCACCGCCCCGACCGCTTCGGCGACGACCTGTCTGGTTTCCGCGCCACGGTGGTCGAGGTCAACAGGACGGGCAAACCGATCCATGGCCTGGAAAGCGGCGTCGAGGGATTGGGCATTCGCGGCGTCGTGCCGGTCCGGCTTGACGGCAAGGCGGTCGGTTCGCTGGAATTCGGCCTGGCCCTGGACCAGTCGTTCTTCGACGGCTTCAAGAAATCGACCGGGGTCGACGCGGCGCTGTTCGTGCGCGAGACCGGCAAGGCCCCGGTCCGCTTCGCCTCGACCCTGCCCAACGACGCCCCCCTGCCCGCCGGGCTGCTCGACCGCGGCTTCGCCGACACCGTCACGGCGGACAGCGAATTGGGCGACCGCCCCTTCGCCTTCATGGCCGCGCCGGCCCGCGACTATCAGGGCCAGGTATTCGGGGTCTTCGTCCTGGCCCTGGACCGGACGCCGTTCGTGGCCCAGCTGGCCCGCGCCCGCAATATCGGCATCGGGGTCGGCATCGCCGTGCTGGCGCTGACCCTGGGGCTGGCGCTGGCGGTCAGCCGCTCGATCACCCGGCCGCTGGTGGGGTTGAGCGCCGCGATGGACCAGTTGTCGGCGGGCCACACCGACATCCGGATTCCCGCCACCACCAGGCGCGACGAGGTCGGCGCCATGGCCCGGTCGCTGGCGGTGTTCCGCGAGAACGCGCTGGAACGCACCCGCCTGGCCGAGGAAGCCGAGACGGCGCGCCAGCAGGCGGCAGCCCGCGACGAACAGGAGCGCCAGCGCCAGCTGGAGGCCGACGCACAGGCCCGCGACGCCGCCGAACAGCGCCGCCGGGCCGAGGAAGCCGCCGCCGCGGCCGAAGCCGAGCGCGATCGCCGCATCGCCGCCGAAACCATCGAGCGCGAACGCCGCGAGGCAGCCGAACGCGAGGCCCGCGCCGAACGCATCGGCGCGTTGATCGCGGGTTTCGACCGCGAGGTCGCCGCCGCCCTGTCCGAGGTCACCGCCTCGGTCGAGGCGCTGCGCCGCACCGCCGGCAGCATGGTCGCCACCGCGACCGCCACCGGCCAGCGCGCCGGCACGGTCGCCGCCACCGCGGCCGAGGCCACCGGCAACGTGCAGACCGTGGCCGCGGCGGCCGAGGAGTTGTCGGCCTCGATCAACGAGATCGGCCGGCAGGTCGGCCAGTCATCGCAGGTCGCGGCAACGGCCCAGGCCGATGCCGAGCGGACCGACGGCATGATCCGCACCCTGCTGACCGCGTCGCAGCGCATCGGCGACGTGGTCGGGCTGATCACCGCCATCGCCGGCCAGACAAACCTGCTGGCGCTGAACGCGACGATCGAGGCCGCGCGCGCCGGCGAGGCCGGCAAGGGTTTCGCCGTCGTCGCCTCCGAGGTCAAGAACCTGGCCGACCAGACCGCCAAGGCGACCCAGGAAATCTCGGGGCAGATCGGCGAGATGCAGGCGGCCACCGCCCAGTCGGCCGATGCGGTGCGCCAGATCGGCGGGGTGATCGCCGAAATCAACACGATCACCACCTCGATCGCCGCGGCGGTCGACCAGCAGGGCGCGGCAACCGGGGAAATCGCCCGCAATGTCTCGCGCGCTGCCGACGGCACCCGGGCGGTATCGGCCCAGATCACCGCGGTGTCGCAGGCCGCGACCGAGACCGGCGAGGGCGCCGCGGCAGTGCAGAATGCCGCCGGCGCGCTGGAAAACCTTGCGTTGCGCCTGCGCGGCGACATCGAACGCTTCCTTGGCGCGGTGCGTCAGGCGTAAGATCGGTACGGAGCAGTATGGAGGCTTGGACATGCTGACGCGACGGTTCTGGATCCTGGCGACCGCGGCCCTGACCCTGGTGGGCCTGGGCCCGGCCCATGGGCAGGAGCAGAAGAAAGTGAACTGGGCGGACGAAAAGCTCGAGGCGATCGAGGGCGGCCCCCTCGACCCCGCCATCCTGAACGGCAAGGTCGTGCTGGTGGTCAATACCGCCTCGTTCTGCGGGTTCACCAAGCAGTATGCCGGGCTGGAAAAGCTGTGGCAGACCTATCGCGACCGCGGGCTGGTGGTGTTGGGCGTGCCGTCGAACGATTTCGGCGGGCAGGAGCCGGGCTCGGACGAGAAGATCAAGGAATTCTGCGACGCCACCTTCGGCATCGATTTCCCGATGACCTCCAAGCAGGTGGTGTCGGGCGACAATGCCATGCCGCTGTATAAATGGGCGGCCGCCCAGACCGGACCGCTGGGCGTGCCGCGCTGGAATTTCCACAAGCTGCTGATCGCCCGCGACGGCCGGCTGATCGACTGGTTCTCGACCGTGACCGACCCCGATTCCGACAAGGTGACCCGGGCTATCGAGCAGGCGCTGGGCTGACGGCGGCTGCGTCCCAGATTACCCGGCCGCCCCGGATCGTGGCGCGGACCTTGGCAAAGGCGGCCGGGTCCTGCGCCGGATCGGCCGACAGCAGGACCAGATCGGCATCCATGCCCTTGGCGATGCGCCCCTTGTGCCGGGCAAAACCGAACCTGGCGGCGGGCGCGATGGTCAACGACGCCAGTATCTGGCGCCAGTCCAGCGCCCTGGCCATCAATTCGTATTCCCGGGTCGTGTCGAACAGGTCGGTATAGCCGACATCGGTGCCGAACAGGATCTGGCCGCCGGCCGCCGCATACAGCCGGACTTCGTCGGTGATCATGGCCATCCCCTGGGCCAGCGCTTCGGGGCTGCCCTTCGACCTCCGGGATTCCACCTCCAGCAGGCTCATGGTCGGGATCAGGGCCATGTCGATCGCCCGCATTCGGGCGATCAGTTCGGGCGTCCACCCGCCGGGCACCCCGCCGCCATCCATCGCCGTCGTGTGCGCCAGTACGTCGACGCCGGCGTCGATGGCGACGTTCAGCCCGGCCAGGTTGGCCGGATGGGTGAAGGCGACCTTGCCCCGCCGATGCGCCTCGTCGACGATGGCCTTGGCGATATCGACCCGCATGGGCAGGACCCCCGTCTTGCCGCCCACGACCGCCCCGGTGAACAGTTTCACGCCGTCGGTGCCCTGGTCGAGTTGCCGGGCCGCGCGTGCCGCCGCCTCGTCGGGCGTCGCCACCTCGGCGCTGGCCAGGCCGTTCGCCTGGTAGAAGGCCCGCACGTAGATCGGCGTGCCGTCCTGCGGATAGAACGGATCGCCCACCGTCAGGATGGCCGGGCCCTCGACCTCGCCCGCCTCGACGCGCCGGCGCAGCGCCAGCGTCGCGGCCGTGGACGAAGCGATGTCGAAGACGGCGGTGAAGCCCCAGCGCGTGAGCATCGCGGTCAGCTCGGCCTGCAGCACCTCGGCCGGCGCCGTCGCGGCGCCGAGCTGTGCCGGCGACAGCAGATGGACATGGCTGTTCCAGAAACCGGCAGTCAGGACCTGGCCGCGGGCCTCGATGATGCGGGCGCCGTCGGGCGGGCTGATTTCCGCCCGCGGGCCGACGCCGGCGATCCGGCCATCCCGGATCACGACCGTGCCATCCTCGATAGGCTGGGCATCGGGTGCGGGGTAGATGCGCGCCCCGACGATGGCGACGTCCGGGGCGCTGGCCGCTGCGGCCGGGCCCGCGAGAATCGCGGCGAGGGCCAGCAGGCCCGCAAGCTTGTTCATGATTGTCCGCTGTTTGCAGGGGTGACGAGCGTCGCCAGGTACTGGCGCAGGGTGCGGTGGTACAGGATCCTGAATTGCGCCTCGTCGGCGAAACGCTGCGCCCGGTAAAGCGACACCAGGCCCTGGCCCAGGGCCCACAGGGTCAGCGCGATGTCCTGGGCCGTCCCGCCGCCCATCAGGCCATCGGCCTTGGCCTGGGCGATCTGTGCCACGATCAGGGTGATGGACGGCGAACGCTGGGCGGCGAAGTCGTCGGGAAACTGGCGCGCCCGGCTGGCCGGCAGGAAGAAGGCCGCGTCGAACAGATGGGGTTCTTCCAGGGCGAAGGCCAGGAAGGCATCCAGCAGCCGGTCCAGCCATGCCAGGGGATCGGCCGCCGCGATAGTGCGGACGCGGGTATCCCAGGCCGCGAAGCCATGGTCCATCAGCGCATTGATCAAGGCGTCCTTGTCGGCGAAATGGCGGTACAGCGCCATCGGCGACAGCCCCGCCTGCGCCGCGATCCTGCGCATGGACAGGCCCTGCAGACCGTCGCGGGCCAGGATGTCGCTGGCCGCCTGGAAGATCTTGTCGCGCGTCATGTTTACAGCGTACGCACAACCGCGTACGCTGTAAACATGGAGTTTGAGGCGAGGCTTACCGCGCGGGCACCGGGCTGAGATCGAGGGCGGTCTTCTCGGCTTCGCTGCGGTCGTCCATGAACCATTGCAGGGCGAAAGCCGACAGGCCGATGACGATCATCGACGCCCAGGCGATGTCGTAGACGCCGGTCAGGTCATAGACCAGGCCCCCGGCCCAGGCGCCCAGGAACGAACCGACCTGGTGGCTGAAGAACATCACGCCGTAGAGCAGGTTGAAATTGCCCAGGCCGAACAGCCGGCCGATCAGCCCCGACACCAGCGGCGTGACGCTGAGCCACAGGAACCCCATCGTCGCGGCGAATATCAGCGTCGACGGGATCGACACCGGCAGCGCCAGGTAGATGCCGATGGTGACGGTGCGCAGCAGATAGATCAGCGCCAGCAGCTTCTTCTGGCTGAACCGCGCGCCCAGCAGGCCGATCACGTAGGACCCGGCAGCATTGCCCAGCCCGATCAGGCCCAGCGCCGTGGCGCTGGCTGCCGGCGGGATGCCGCACAGCGCCAGATAGGTCGGCAGGTGGACGACGATGAAGATCAACTGGAAACCGCAGGCGAAGAAAGCGATCGCCATGGCGACGAAACCGCGATGGCGGCCGGCGGCGGCCAGCACCTCGGCCACCGGCCGCACGGCATCGGCGCCGGCCGCGGCGGCAGCCTTGGGCGAATGCCGGCCCATGCCGGCGGCAAACAGCGCCATCAGCGCGGCGATGCCGGCAAAGACCAGCAGCGCGTTCTGCCAGCCGTACAGATCGATCAGCGCCTGGCCCAGCGGGGCCAGCACCAGCGTCGCCAGCGACCCGACACCGGACACCATCCCGATGGTCTGGCTGCGCCGGGCCGGCGGCACCGCCTGGGCGACCGCGCCCAGCAGCACGCCGAAACCGCTGCCCGCGACCCCCAGCCCGATCAGCACGCCGCCGCCCACGTTCAGGCCCAGCGTGCCGCCGACCGCCATGACGACCAGACCGACCACATAGATGCCGGCACTGACGAAGACCACAGGCCTGGCCCCGTACCGGTCGGCCAGCACGCCGACGAAAGGCTGGCTGATGCCCCAGACGATGTTCTGCAGCGCCATGGCAAACCCGAAGGCCGAGGCGGAAACGCCGATATCGACGTTCATCGGCTTCAGGAACAGCCCCAGGCTTTGCCGCAGGCCCATGCAGATCGACAGGATGATTCCAGCGGAAATCAGCAGAATCAGGGCGTTACGGCCCAACGGGGCGGGCCTGGACGCGGACTGGGACATCGTTTCCTCCAAGAAACCTTCGGTCGGCACGATGCACCGGCCCCGGCTTGAAGTATACATACTAGTCGGTATACTTACGCCATGCCCCGCGATGCCACGGCCACCCGCCTTCGTATCCTGACCGCCGCCGAGGATTTGTTCTACGGCGAAGGCATCAGGGCCACCGGCGTCGACCGCATCGCCGCCCAGGCCGGGGTCACCAAACGCACGCTGTATCAGCATTTCCCGTCCAAGGACGACCTGGTCACCGCCTATGTCGAGGGCAAGGAGCGCCCGGCGCTGGGCCGATACCAGACGCTGGTCGCCAACGTGGCCGGGGCACCCGACCAGATCGGCCGGATCTTTGCCAATCTCGGCCGGGTGGCGGCCGACCCGAAATGGAAGGGCTGCAGTTTCGCCCGGGTCGCCGCCGAGTTGGCGGGATCGCCCGGCCACCCCGCCCTGGCCGCGGCGTCTCGCCACAAGCAGGCGTTCGAGGCCTGGATCGCCGAACTGCTGGACGGCACGGTCACCCGCCCGGCCGAGGTGGCGCGCCAGGTGATGATCCTGCTGGACGGCGCGATCACCGAGATACTGATCCATCGCGACGCCAGCTATGCCGCCGTCGCCGCCCGCGCCGCCGCCGCCCTGATCGAGCGCGATTCGCTACCGGCCGCCCGGCAGCCGGCCTGATTCTGACCCGCGAGTCGCGCGGGGATTACCCGCAGCAAACCTGGATTTTTGGCACCTGGAAGGTCCGTGCGAGCGGCAGAATGAACGTTCTGGCCCGGAAGTTTGCCCCATTTGGGCTTTCGTGTAGGATGCCCCGGACGTTTTCGCCTGTATTCCTCCCGAGGTTTTCATGTCCAATCCCCAATCGTTGATGGCCGGCAAGCGTGGTCTGATCATGGGTGTCGCCAATGATCGGTCGCTGGCCTGGGGTATCGCCAAGGCCTGCGCCGCGCAGGGGGCCGAGCTGGCATTCACCTACCAGGGCGACGCGCTGGCCAAGCGGGTGATCCCGCTGGCCAATGAAATCGGCGCCAAGCTGACGCTCGACTGCGACGTGACCGACGCCGCCTCGATCGACCGCGTGTTCGAGACGCTGGGCAAGGAATGGGGCAAGCTCGACTTCGTCGTGCATGCCATCGCCTATTCCGACAAGGACCAGCTCAAGGGCCGTTACGTCGACAC
>Ga0206117_101170_pt1 | contig 15455 bp, 15 predicted proteins | sample 3A5Ametagenome_FD_177997 | JGI IMG/M metagenome (GOLD analysis project Ga0206117, IMG submission 177997) | Enriched microbial communities from leaf-cutter ant dump, University of Wisconsin, Madison, United States - 3A5A | ecosystem: Environmental > Terrestrial > Nest > Insects nest > Nest dump... | reverse complement strand
GGCCGGAGCTTGATCTCCTTGACCTCGATGATCTTCTGCTTCTTGCGGGCCTCGTTCGCCTTCTTCTGCGCCTCGTACTTGAACTTGCCATAGTCGAGGATTTTGCAGACGGGCGGCTCGGCCTGGGGAGCGATCTCGACCAGATCGAGACCGGCATCCTCGGCAGCCAGCAAAGCATCGCGCAACGACACCACCCCGATCATCTCGCCATCTGCACCGACGAGACGAACGGAACGAGCCGAGATCTCCCGGTTCACCCGCGGGCCATCGCGGGTCGGGGCGGCTTCGGACGGGATCCTGGCTATGGACGCTTCTCCATGGTCTGAAACCACGTGGAGACCGGCCGTCCAGAGGAGCGGCCGGCGGCGTCACGCGGTCTGTTAAAACGGCGAGTCGGTCACGGTCTCGCCGGCAGGCGATTTCGCTTCCCCGACGAGTTTAGCAACCGCCGCGTCGAGGGCAAGAATTTCCTGATCCTTGCCGCCCAGCACGCGGAGCGCGACTGTCCGTTCATCCGCCTCCCGCTTTCCGACAACCAGCATCAGCGGCACCTTCTGCAGGCTGTGCTCGCGGACCTTCAGGTTGATCTTCTCGTTGCGGGTGTCGAGTTCGACGCGCAGACCCTTGCGTTTCAGCAGCTTGGCCACTTCCTCGGCATAGCCGTCGGCCTCGCTGGTGATGGTCGCGACGGTCACCTGGACCGGCGACAGCCACAGCGGGAACTTGCCGGCGTAATGCTCGATCAGCATGCCGATGAAGCGCTCCATCGACCCCAGGATCGCGCGGTGCAGCATGATCGGCCGGTGGCGGGCGCCGTCCTCGCCGATGTAGCTGGCATCGAGTCGTTCCGGCAGGTTCGGGTCATACTGCAAGGTGCCGCACTGCCAGGTCCGGCCAATGGCGTCGGTCAGGTGGAACTCCACCTTCGGACCGTAGAAGGCGCCCTCGCCGGGCAATTCCTCATACTCCAGCCCGGCATCGCGCAACGCCTGGGCCAGCGCGCCCTCGGCGCGGTCCCACAGCTCGTCGGCGCCGGTGCGGACGTCCGGACGCAGCGCCAGCTTCACCGAGATCTTGTCGAAGCCCAGATCCTTGTAGACGCCGAGCTGCAGCTTGAAATACTCGGCCGCCTCGCTCTGCACCTGATCCTCGGTGCAGAAGATGTGGGCGTCGTCCTGGGTGAAGGCGCGCACGCGCATGATGCCGTGCAGCGCGCCCGACGGCTCGTTGCGGTGGCAGGCGCCGAACTCCGCCATGCGGATCGGCAGGTCGCGGTAGGAGCGCAGGCCATGGCGGAAGATCTGGACATGGCCGGGGCAGTTCATCGGCTTGATGCCCAGCAGCTTCTCGCCGCCGTCGGCCTCCACCTTGAACATGTTGTCGCCATACATGTCCCAGTGGCCCGACGCCTTGAACAGCGAGCTGTCGATCAGCTGCGGCGTCTTCACCTCGACATAGCCGGCCGACTTCAGCTTGGTGCGGATGTAGTTTTCCAGCGTCTGGTAGAGCGTCCAGCCCTTCGGATGCCAGAAGACCGAGCCGACCGCCTCTTCCTGCACATGGAACAGATCCAGTTCCTTGCCCAGCTTGCGATGGTCGCGCTTCTCCGCCTCCTCGATCTGGTGCAGGTAGGCCTTCAGCTCCTTCTCGTCGCGCCAGGCGGTGCCGTAGATGCGCTGGAGCATGGGGTTGCGGCTGTCGCCGCGCCAATAGGCGCCGGCCACCTTCATCAGCTTGAAGCCCTGGCCGACCTTGCCGGTGGTCATGGCATGGGGGCCGCGGCACAGATCCAGCCAGTCGCCCTGGCGGTAGATCGACACCGGCTCGCCCTGCGGGATCGCCTCGATCAGCTCGGCCTTGTAATGCTCGCCGAGCTTCTTGAAGTAGGCGACCGCCTCGTCGCGGTCCCAGACCTCGCGGACGATGGGGATGTCGGCCCCGACGATCTCGCGCATCTTCGCCTCGATCTTCTCCAGATCCTCGGGCGTGAACGGCTCGTCGCGCGCGAAGTCATAGTAGAAGCCGGTGGCGATCGACGGGCCGATGGTGACCTGCGTGCCGGGATAGAGCTTCTGCACCGCATCGGCCAGCACATGGGCGGCATCGTGGCGGATGACCTCGAGAGCGTCGCCGTGGTTGCGCGTGACGATCTCGATCTTGGCGTTGGTAGTGACGGTGGTGGTGAGGTCCTTCACCGTGCCGTCGATCTTGACGGCAAGCGCATCTTTGGCCAGGCGCGAACCGATGGACTGGGCAATCTCGAGCCCCGTCACCGGCCGGTCGAACTCCCGCACGCTGCCGTCGGGCAGCGTGATGGCGATGTTGGACGTCACCGAAGTCACCATTTACTAGTGTTGGTCTCACCCGCATCGGGTGCCCGGACTTGGCCGGGAACGCGAAATTTCCATCGCCGCGTGGGGGAATGTCAAGCGCGGCTGCGGAAATCAAGGCTGTCGAAAGGCCAACGCTGCATTGCCGCCACAACTCGGCATTGGTCCGATGCGGACAATTCCGTCCACCGTCACTCCGGCTTCCGGCTCAGCCGCGGTTCCCCGAACAGGTAGCCCTGGCCGAAGTCGAAGCCGGTGTCGAGCACCTCGACCAGCTGGTTCTCCGTCTCGATCTTCTCGACGATGAGGTCGATGCCTTCGGCGGCGCAGCGGTGGCGCAGTTCGCGGATGCGCCCGGCATTGGCGGGATCCAGCACCAGCGCGCGGTCCAGCTTGATGCAGCGGAACTCGTGGCGCAGCAGCCGGTCCAGATCGATGGCGAGGTCGGTCACCTGATCCATAGAGAAGCGGAAGCCCAGCCGCGCCAGCTGCGACAGGATGCCCATCGTCACCGCCCCGCCCGCGTTCACGGCGTGCTGGCTCAGCTCGAACACCAGCTTGGGCACCAGGGCGTGGTTCTGCGCCATCATGTTCAGGAACTGGCGCATGAACTCCGCATCGGCCAGCGTCGCGGCGGAGATGTTGGCGAAGAAGCCGATGGCGTGCTGGCGCCGTTCCGTCTCGCGGATCAGCTGGACGCAACGCACCAGCTGCAGATTGTCGATGGTGGCGATCAGCCCCTCGCGCTCGGCGATGTCGAGATAGCGGTCGGGCATGATCTGCTGCCCGTCGGCGGCCCGCACGCGCGAGAACACCTCGTAGAAGCGGTGCTTGCGCTGGGGCAGGCTGACGATGGGCTGGAGATAGACGTCGATGCGGTCAGCCTTCAGCGCGTCGCGCACCGCCTCCAGCACCGCCGCATCGTCCATCGGAGGCGCGGCGGGAACGGGCGTGGCAGATGGCGGTGCGGAGGGCATTGTGGACGGGGGGGGACGGCGCTCCCCACTGGCGGACGGCGGACGGGGAGTGCGCCGCTCGGTCAGGCGGGCGACCAGCGACTGCAGAAGCTTCACCTCCTGCATCACCGCATCGTAGCGGCCGCCGCCGTCGGGCTGGGCGCCGGGATCGGCAGCCAGCCGCCGTTCCAGCAACAGGGCCAGCTCCTCCACCCGGTCGTTCAGGCGGGCGATGCGGCGGGCGGCCTTGCGCTCGCGCTCCAACCGCGTCACCACGTCATGAACCAGGGCGCCGGCCAGCACCACCAGCGCGCCCACCAGCCACGCCACCAGCGGGTCGGCCTCCGGCCGCAGCGCCCACAGGGCGGCTCCGGCCGAACCGCCGGCGATCAGATAGGCCAGCGCATAGACGAGGTGCGTCAGCAGGGTCATGGCGGGAACCGGACTGGTGGGCGCCGCCGGAAACGGAATGGCGGCACCAGGGCGGAAATCGGCGGTCAGGGCCTTCACGGGTTCGTAGCCTCCGGCAGGAGCATCACACGGAACCTTGCGGGCATCCCGACAGTGACACCCACTGTCGGGACAGCCGCTTGACGATCCGTTAATGCTACGCCGCCGCCGGCCCCGCCCTGCGCGGGTTCAGCGGTGATCCGCCCCCACCGCCTCGGCCACCGACCGGAAGCCGTCGCGGCGCAACAGCTCCGCCAGCTCGCGGCGGATGCGGTGGACCACCGCCGGCCCGGCATAGACCATCGCCGAATAGAGCTGTACCAGCGACGCGCCGGCGCGGATCTTGGCATAGGCGTCCTCGCCGGTCGCCACACCGCCGACGCCGACAATCGGCAGCTTGCCGCCGGTCAGCGCGTAGATCTCGCGCAGGACCGAGGTGGAGGCTTCGAACAGCGGCGCGCCGGACAGACCGCCGGCCTCGCTGCGCATCGCCGCCGGGATGCTGTCGGGCCGGGCGATGGTGGTGTTGGAGACGATCAGCCCGTCGATGCCGGACTCCAGCGCCACCGCGGCGATGTCGCTCTTGTCCTCCACCGTCAGGTCGGGGGCGATCTTCAGCAGCAGCGGCGGATTGCGGGTCAGGCCGCAGGACGCCCGCGCCTCCAGCACCCGTTCCAGCAGCGCGCGCAGCGGGTCGCGGCCCTGGAGCGCGCGCAGGCCCGGCGTGTTGGGGGAGGAGACGTTGACGACCAGATAGTCGGCCAGCGGCGCCAGCCGGCGCACGCCGATCACGTAATCGTCGGCGGCGTCGACCGTGTCCTTGTTCTTGCCCAGGTTGGCGCCGACGATGCCCGACGCGCGCTTGCCCGATTCGCGGCGGCGTTCCAGCCGCTGGGCGAAGGCTTCCAGCCCCTCGTTGTTGAAGCCCATGCGGTTGATCACCGCGCGCTGCTCCACCAGCCGGAACAGGCGGGGGCGCGGATTGCCGGGCTGGGCGCGCGGGGTGACGCTGCCGGGTTCGACGAAGCCGAAGCCCAAATTCAGCATGGCGTCGACCACCTCGGCATTCTTGTCGAAGCCGGCGGCCAGCCCGACCGGGTTGGCGAAGTCCAGCCCCCACACGCGGGTGTGAAGCGCCGGCTCGTCCCTGCCGCGGGCCGGAGGGACCAGTCCGGACTTCAGCGCCTTGATGGTCAGGCCATGCGCGGTCTCAGGGTCGAAGCGGAACAGCAGCGGCCCGGCAAGCGGATAAAGGTCGATCACGGAACGAGGTCCTGAAGGGTGAAGGGAAAGCCGGCCGGGAAGACATGGCGCCCGTCCGGCCCCAGCGGCAGCGGATCGACCCGCAGCGCGGCATCGACCGGCAGCGGCCCATAGAGGTGCGGGAAGAGCTGGCCGCCGCGCGACGGTTCCCAGCGCAGGGCGTCGCCCAACCGGTCGGCGTCCACCGTCAGCAGCAGCAGGCCGTCCTGGCCGGCGCGGTGCTTGGCGGCGCTCTCCACCACCTGTGCGGCGGTCGAGAAATGGATGAAGCCGTCCTGGACATCCTGGGACGAGCCGGGATAGCGGGCGGCCGGGCGGGCGGCGTCCCACTCGTCCGCGCGGCACATGTGGTGAATGATTCGGTCGGTCATGACGGTCGGACACTAACGCAATGCATGCCCAGCGGCCAGAGACCTCGAAGCCGCAGCTTGGCCGTAACGCACCGCAGTTCGCGGATCGCGACTGGCGGCACAACGCAAGATCGACTCCCCGATTGCAATTCCGCACGCTTCGCGCGTTGCATTTTGCAAAGCGCACTCGAAACTATTCGGCATTTTGCGGGTATTTTTGAAATTCGGCGTGGGGATTCCTCACCGGATTATGGGCATTGCCCGATCAACCCCCGCGAATCCCCTGGAATTCCTGGATTTGGCCCGCCTCAGGCGGTTGGCACCGCTTTTGCTGTGACAGAAGCAAGTCAACGGAGGACCCGCCATGAACGCCATCTCCATGAGCCTGCTGAAGAAGACCTCGTCCTGCGAAACGGATTTGGGCGCGTCGGTCACCGCCATGGGCGCGCTGTGCGAGCCGGGTCAGACCGCGGTCCCGCTGAAGCCGAGCGCCACCATGCTGGCGGCTGGCGCACGGGCCGGCGGCGTGTCGGTCGAAATCGCCTGGAAGATCTATCAGGCGATGATCCACCACGCCGACTGACCCGGCTTTTCCAGTCAGCGCCGCCCACCTTCGAACGGCATGAAACCTGAATCGAGCTTGGTCTCTATCCGCAGCAGATGGTCGGTCAGACGCTGCTCGACGTCCTTGAGAGTCGCGAAGGAGACATAGGTCTTCGCGACCTCCAGCTTGTATGCGGCAAGGCTCTCGCGCACCTGCGCCTGGGCCTCCTCCGCCCGGTTGCGCAGTTCGTCCAGCGCGCTGTCGGCATCCTTGCGCACCCGCGCGATCAGCCAGAACAGCCCGCCCATCGCCGGCAACTCCACGGCGGTGATCCACCAGGCGAGATCCAAGCCTGCGGTCAGGGATTCGTGCATCGGGGTCTCCCGTTCGTGTGGGTGTGGAAACGACTCAAAGCTCCCAGTCCGTTGGAGCCACTACGGCTCCCGCACCGCGCCAGTCTGGGCGGCGTTCGGGTGCAGGGGTGCTGCGGTCGAAGCGGCAAGGTTCGGCCCGCAGGCACCCGGCGACCGCGTCCAGCCCGTCGTCCGGCCCGCGATAGCGGCCGTCCGGGCGCCAGTCGCGCATTTCGCGGATCAGCGGCGTTTGCCAGACCTGCCGGTGAGCCAGCAGGCGGCGGTCGGCCAGCAGGGCGTTGAAGGCCTTGACGATGCGCTCAGCCTTGGGCGTGCGGCTGTTCTGCTCGACCACGCCTGCGGCCAGCCGGTCGTCGCGCAGCCGCTTGCGCAGCAGTCCGGGCAGGAAACGGCCGAGACCGTTGATCTCGATGTGGACCGCCGGCAGATGGTTGTCGGCCAGGAAGCGGGAGACCTGCCGGCATTGCTGGTCGGCCTCCGTCTCCTCCGCCTTGGGATCGACGGCCAGATAGCGCACCCGGTGCAGGTAGAAGCGTTCGTTCTCCCCGGCGAAGACGGCCGCGACCACGCTGCCGTCACCGCCTTTCGACCTGCCGTCCTCCGCCGGCCGGGCAAAGGCCGGGTCCCACCAGCAGGTAGCGGAGACCAGCTTCACCCCGTCCAGCGTCAGGACGGCACGGCCCAGCGCTTCCCGATACTCCAGCTCCGCGTCGTAGCGGCCGAGATTTTCGACATTCAGCACCCCGTCGGTGATGCTGACCGGACGCAGCAGCATCTGGCTGGTGAACTTGTTGGGACCGGTCGATTTGCGGATGCGGGCGACATGCGCCTCGCCGAACCGCTCCTTCCAGGTGTAGCTGCGGTTTCCCTCGGCATCCTCGGTGTAGACCGGCAGCACCAGCCGCTCGAACCCGTCAAGAAAGGGCGGGCTGCCGTCGTCGGTCTCCTCCGCATAGAGGCTGTCCTGCGCATGCGGCGTGCCGACATAGAGCTGCGTCCCGCCCGGCACCAGCACATACTCCAGTTCCGACAGGCGTTCGCGCAGGGCCGCGCGCTTCACCGCGGTGTCGGCGTTGCGCGGCACCTCCACGTCGTCGCAGATCACCACGTCGGCGCGGCTGCCGGTGATGTTGCCGCCGATGCCGGCTGCCGCCATCGACGGGTCGCGCAGTTCCATTGGCCGCACCACGGTGAAGCGGTCGGCCGCCCACTGGTCACGCGCCGATGCCGGCGGCCTAAGGTGGCTGCAATCGGGATGGCGCTCCAGGATGCGCTTGACGTTGCGCACCATCTTCGTCGCCAGCTTCAGGTCGGCCGCCAGCACCAGCAGCCGCCGGTTGGAATCGCGCAGCAGAAGCCAGGCCGCGAACAGCCCGACCAGCGTCGATTTGCCCGAGCCGCGGAAGGCCATCAGCAGCATGCGCCGGTTCTGCCCGGCCATATGCTCCTCCAGCCATCCCGCCATCCGCGCATGGTGGGCCGGGGTCTTCAACTCCACCATGGCGTTCCAGCCCTGGACGAAGGCGCGGAAACCGTCATCGTCCTTCCCCGTCATGGATTCCGTCCCAGGATGTGCCAGCCGGCGCCGTTCGACATCGCCGTCACCGCATGTCCCTGCGCGGTCAGCGCGATGGCCTCGCTGTCCGGCCCGCCGCCGCCGGCCTGGGTGACGGTGACGCGGTTGCCGCTGGTGTCGGACTTCTTGATGGTGACCGTGCAGCCGACCGCATGCGGAGCCGAGGGCGCCGGCAGCCGCACCTCCACCGCCCCGTTCCAGGCGCTGACCAGATAGAGCTGCTGGTTCAGGTCCGGCTCGAACAGGCCGGGGGCCTCGTGATAGCGGGCGTTGCCCGGCTGGTTGTTGCCGGCGACGATCCACCAGCCGGCCCCGTTCGAGACCAGCGTCGCGAAGTCGTACCGGTTGCCCAGCGACAGCACCCGCCCGTCCGGCCCCGGCCCGCCGGTCTCGGTCACCGTCAGCGGGTTGATCGACGCGTCGGTGCGCTTGATCGTCACCGCATGGCCGTTGGCATCCTCGGCCCTGGGTAGCCGCAACTCCACCGCCCCGGCATAGGCACTGGCCAGATAGACCGAGCTGGTCAGGTCGAGCGCCACCACGCCGCCCCCGGCCGGCTCGACATACTCGGTGTCGTAGCGCAGCGTCTCCACCACCAGCTCGGTGATGCGGCTGCGCTGAAGCCGGTTCTTCTCCGGATAGCCGGCATTGACCGCTGTGTATTGCCCGCCGGACCGGTCGAGGATCGCCGGACCGGCGGCGGCGGAGAACAGGTTGACGATCGCCGTCTCGACCGATCCGGCATCCAGTTGCAGGTTCGGCAGGGCCCCCAGAGATTCGGCGTAGAAATTCACGATCAGCGTCTTGTCGGTGACGGCACCGACGCGGAAGCAGGCTTCCGCTTCCGGCCACAGATTGGCCTCGCAGTCGAAGAAGGCGTTGTTGAAGCGCCCCTGCTCGACGAAGAAGCCGCAGCCGCTCATCGGCGCCGACAGCGAATAGACCCGCACGGCCTGGAAGCGGTTGGCGTTCGGCGTGTCGCCCGCCCCCGTCCGCGTCAGCCACACCCCATGGCGCGACGGCCGCGCCACCAGCACGCGGGCGATGTTGTTCCAATAGCAGGGCAGGTTCGGGTCGGTATAGCCATCGAAGACCAGCCCCACCTCCGGCTCCCACAGCGTCAGATCGGTCAGGCTGTTCTGCACGCAGGGTCCGTCGCGCCCGAACAGCCGCACCCCTGCCTTCCCCTGTTCCAGCCGCAGACCCGACAGTGTGGCGTAGCCGTCCGGCAGATGGATCAGGTCGAAGCCGTTGGATGCCCCGCGGATCACCGACGCCTGCCCCGCCCCGTACAGCGTCTGGCCATGGCCGAGCGTCAGCGTGTTGGCGATGCGGTAGGTGCCCGGCGGCACGAACAGTGCGCGGGCCGAGGTCAGCGCCGCCTGCAAGGCCAGCGTGTCGTCGACCAGCCCGTCGCCCACCGCGCCGAAATCCTTGACGGAGACGAGATCGGCCAGCTTGTCGCGCACCGGCCGGGCGGTCGCCCCGGCCCCGGGCGGCACATAGGTCGCCAGCGCCTCCTCGTCCACCGGCGGGCGGATGGTCGGGTTGCCGGCGCTGTCAAAGGCCAGCAGCTTGCCCTGGCGCAATCCCCGCTCCGGCAGCAGGGAAGAGGCAGGCAGGTCACTGTCGCCATAGCGCAGCATCAGCTCCTGATCGCCGGCCACCTGCTGGAGCATCGCCGTCAGCCGGTCCAGCTCGCCATTGAGGGCAGCGGCCGGCAGCGGCCCGCTCTCGCCGAAATCGCTGCGCCGTTCGATGGGAAGCCGCCGGCGCAGCAGCACGACGGTTCCCTCGGCCGGCGGAGCGGCGAAGGTCACCGCCCCGCCCGAGGTCGCACCGGCTCCGCTGAGCGCATAGCCGGTGCTCTGGAGTGCCGCGCCCAGGAAGACCTGGAGATCCTCGTCGGCGAAGATCGGGAACGGGTAGGTGAAGACCCGTTGCATGCCGTTGGCGAGATACTGGACACGCGGGGTTCCGCGCGGGATGTGAAGCGACGTGGACATCGGGGGGTCTCCGGAGGAAGGAACCGTTCCTCAAAAGAACTTGCTCATGTATTCCAGCCGCTGACGGTCGGCGAGTTGCGACAACTCCAGCAGATTGCGGCGCTTTGCATCGTCCAGCCCCTGCTGGATGGCGGCACGCTTCAGCTGGTCGGTCGCCTGGGCATCCTTGCGCTCGGTTTCGCTGGAGTTGGTCAGCCCCAGCAGGATTGCCTCGCCCGATCCATCCTGCGCGGTGACGCCCCGTGCCCCGAGCCCGGCGCGGGTCTTGCTGACTGCCTGGCGCAAGGCGGCCAGACGCCGCTGTTCAGCCGCATCCGCCGCCGCGGTCAACTGGGCCAGCTGGGTCTGCGCATCGGTCTCCTTGGCGCGGACGGCCTCCTCCTGACTGGTGCGGAGCTGGGCCAGAGTCTGCTCCTGGGCACCGCGGAAATCGTCCATCTCCCTGGCCCGCGCCGCCGCCGCGGCAGCTGCCGCGGTTTCATCCTTCTGGCGCTGCAACTCCTGTTCCTGTTGACGCAACTCGGCGTCATGCGCCCACTGGCGGGCCTGCGCCTCGGCCTCAAGCTGGGCCTGCTGCTGGCGGGCCGTCGCCGCCGCCTGGGCGTTGCGCTCGGCCGCCGCCGCTTCCTCGCGGTATTTCTGTTCCAGCGCCGCCTGCGCGGCTGCGGCCTGTGCAGCATCCTGCTGGCGCTTGTAGTCGAGTTCAGCCGCGGCTTGCTGGGCGGCGGCCTGTTGCGTGGCGGCGTTGGACGACGCGGCTCCGGCGTTGCGCACGGTGCCGATGACGGAATTCGCCAGCGGCAGCGCCGTGGTCACGAGGGGAGTGATTCCACCCATCAGTCATTCACCTTCAGTTCCATGGTCACGGAAAGCAGCGTGAAAGGCAGCGGCGCATCCTGTTCGATGCGCCACAGCGGGACATCGGTGTCGTGGCGCCAGCCGAGCGCCCGCAGCCGGCGGTCGCCGGACACCCGCGGCGGCACCCCGCCGGCCGGTTGCGGTCCGAGCCGGTGAAGCGGAAGTTCCTGCAACCCGCGCCCCAGATCGACGCGCAGCGCCGCCGTCTCCTCCAGCCGGAAGGTGACGGCAACCAGCCGGACGATGTCGGCCCCGGTCGCCTGCCCCAGCAGGTTGGGCGGCAACGGCTCGATCCGGTGGGTGTAGGGCAGTCCGATCTCGACCTTGCGGGCCGGCGGGTCGAGGGTGACGCTGCCGGCCTGGACGATGGCGGGGTTGCGGATCACGCGATCGGCGACGACGGCGACCGTCCGTCCCTCCAGATGCGCCAGCCCGCCCCAGACGGCGGTCGCCTCACCCCGCTCCGCCGTGATGGCGGCGTCGAGGTTCAGCGCGTCGTCGAACCGCTCGACCATCCACACCCCCCGCCGTTCCACCAGCGTGTAGACCTCGTCCCCCACCGCGGCGACGGAGCGCACCGCCCCGTCGGTCTCCAGCAGGGTCCAGGCGGTGACATCCTCCGCCCGGTAGGCGGTCAGCGCCCCCAGCGTGCCGTCCTCCATCGCGACGAACAGCAGCCGGCGGTTCTGGTCGTAGTCCTGGTCGCGCGGGCCGGCCATCAGATGGCGGGCCAGCAATGCCAAGTCGTTCGCCTGATAGGCGGCCTCGGTGTCGGTGTAGAGGAATTCGCGGATTTCGCGCCGGTTGCGCGGCACGAACAACGTCGCCCCCTCGACGTCACGTGGCGGGATGGCGCGGTCCATCGGCGAGCCGATGCGCGTCTGGCGGTTGACCTGCATGCTCTGCGGGGTCAGCGGGTCGCCGGTCACCATATATTCGGCGCCCGAGGTGAAGACCTGCAGATGCCGGCCGGAGAAAACGGCGCGCACCGCATTGACCTGATCGGACAGGATGCCGAACTCGATGGCCTGATCGTCCAGCCCCTCGCCCAGATCGAAATTCCAGATCTGGGCGGAGCGCGACAGCCACAGCCGGTTTGGCAGGTCGCGCGACCCGCCGATCACCAGCCGGTCCTGATGGAAGGCCGCCGACACCGGCCAGCCGCGAAGGGGGGAAAATGCCTGCTCTTCCCACTGTGTCGTCGGCTGGGTGTCGGCCAGCGTCTCCTTCACCGTGGCATTGACCTGGGTGGCCGACACCACCCCGGTCACCTGCAACTGCTTGCCCTTGATGCGGATCCGGGTGCCGTCGTGATGCGGGTCGAAGACCGGGGCCGATGCGCTGACCGTGACCGCCCCGCCGGTACCGGACGGCGTCAGCGTCACCGCCGGATCGCCGAAGCGGTGGAAGGGGATGCGCACCAGCTCGCCCTCGACCGCGAAGGCCCAGTCCGACAACGTCCACCCGCCATCGTCGCCGCGCATCAGCTTGCGCGGCGGCAGGTCGGGATGGCAGACCAGCAGCGTGTCGGCGCTCTGCGTCCAGGTGATCTGCGCCAGTTGCGTCAACGTCCAGGGGGCGGCGACCGAGGCCAGCCGGGCGCCGCCCTGGAACACGTCGATCCAGCGGTCGGTGAAAACCAGGAGATAGGTCTGCTCGGCATTGCGCTCGAACGCAACCAGCCGCCCGTCGCCACGGGTCTGCGCTACGAAGGCGAGGCCGGACCGCCGCGTCACCCCACCGGTCGGGTCGATGAACAGATTGCGCAGAGCCAGCGCGCCGTTGTCATAGGCCTTGAGATCGCCACGCCCCAGCAGGCGGCGCGACACCTCGCCGGCGGTGAAGTTGGTCTTGACCTGATGCAGCCGTCCCATCGCATCCCCCCGTCACGCTCTGGCGTCGATCAGGGTGAAGTCCTCGAAGCCGGGCTGGCTGTCCTGCTGGGCGTCGATCTGGCGGGCGCGGCGGAACTCGCTCTCGGCCTGCTGGGCCAGCAGCTCGGCCCGCGTCGAGCTTTCGGTCAGCGGGATGCAGAACTCGGCAGCCAGCCGGGCGATCAGCGCCTGATCGAAGAAGGCGGGGAAATCCTCCTCCGCCGGGCGGCCGATGTAGGACAGGGTGACGGTGCCGGCATCGCACAGCAGCGTGCGGCCGACGATGCGGTAGGACAGGCCCCGCCCCCGTCCCTCGCCGCCCGCTCCCAGCGCCCGCAGGAAGCCGGCCGGCAGTTGGAAGGCATTCGCATAATCGGCGACCGGCGGCTCGGCCAGCCGCGGCAGCGTGGCCTGCACGCTGGCGAAGCTCCAGGCATTGGCCGACAGCAGCGCATCGCGCGTCGGCCCGTACAGGGCGGCGGCCACCTCAGCCTCGGCGGAGCCGTCGTCGAAGGAGGCGATGGCGGTGGCACCGAGCTTGATCAGCGCACGGCCGCACAGACCGATGGCGGACAGGGCCATGGACATGTCTCCGGGTATCGGACATGAAGCGGAAGGCGAGCGGAAGGCGCCGTCGGTGCGGCGCCCTTCCCTTCGGCGGATCAGTCGCTGTTGACGCTACCGAACGGCGTCAGGTTGGCGACGTCAACCGCTCCGTTGGCGCTGGCCGCCACCACCAGCACGCCGGTGGCCGGGGTGGCGCCGCCGACCGCGCAGTTCGCCAGCAGCATGTCGCCCACCCGCAGCAGGTCGGCGGCCCCGTTGAAATAGCCGGCGGTATCGACATCGGTCGCCACGTCATGCGTGGTGTAGTGCCAGAGCGTGAAGCCGTTCGCGTAGGCGAGCACGCTCAAATCCTTGGACGCATAGGCCATGGATCGAAGACTCCGGATTTTGTGTAGGGAATGCGGAAGGAAGGGTAGCTCACCCTCTTCCGTTCAGCTCTCCAGGCAGCGCAGGGTGACCACGCCGCTGGTGTCGATCAGCGCGGCGCCCTGGCTCATCATGTTGTTGACGAAATGCGCCGCGCGGTCGCCGTGCCAGGTGATGTCGGTCTTCACGTCGGCACCCGCCGCGTGGCCGACCGCCGTCTTGTGGTACCAGTGGCACAGCCGGACGTTGCCGCTCAGCGTCAGGCCGGAATGCGGCAGCCACAGCGTGCCGAGCCAGCGCTTGGCCTGGGTGCCGCGCCAGGGCAGCTCGTCGGAGCCGACATAGTCGGCGCTGGCGAACTCCTCGATGCCCAGCAGCTGGCTCCACTGCTTCCAGCCGACGACAGCATAGCGCTGGCCGTCGTCCGGCACGTCGGCCTCGCCCATCATCTCGAAGGCCGTCAGGATCTTGGCCTTGGTCAGCCCGTCGGTGGCGCTGCCGGCATAGTTGACCGACCTGTTCAGCTCGGCGATCAGCAACTCGTCGGTCTTGCGGCCCAGCGCATAGGCGCCGGCATTGGCGATGATCTGCCGCTCGTCGATGTTGGTCTTCAGCTCGTCCAGCCGGTCGACCCAGTCACCGGCATAGAAGTCGTACAGCGCGCACTCCACCGGTGTGTGGTCCAGATTCATCACCGGAACCGCGCCGTGACGCGACTTGGTGGCGGCGGCACCCTTGCCGACCTTCTGGAAGACGGTGGAGGCGCCCTGCACGTTGTTCTTGCCGCGCACCGTGTTGCGCAGCTTGGAGCCCATGCGCTGGTAAGCCTCATGGACCTCGCGCTCGAACTGCTTGACGAATGCCTGGGCGATGCTGGTCGACATGGGTATGATTTCCTTTCGCGTTCCTGCGGATCCCGCGGAGCATGGCGGGAGGATTCGTTCCGCCACCCGGTTGTCGGGGGTGCGTGCAGGACGCAGCGCCGGCCGCGGGCGAAACGCGAAAACAAAAAGGGCCGGCTGGACTTTCGAGATGTCCGGCCGGCCCTTTTCGGACCGAAGCGAGGGGGCAGCTTTGGTGCTGTCGGGCGTTGGATCCGGGGGCGGACCCGTCGCCTTGACAGGTTTGGTTTTAGGATTTTATGCGGCGTCGATCAAGGACTATTTTCACATATCCGCTTGTCGGCGGCCATTCTGCCGGCAGTAACGTCAATGCCGGACCGGACCCGCCACCCAATGGCTGACGATGGTCTCCGCCTGGGCCGGCGGGATCTCCGGATGGTGGTAGCGGTAGACGGTAACCGCCGCCTCCAAAGCATAGCGCTCCGGCTGCCCGCAGCGGCACAGGCCGGAGTAGCAGCGCTGTACCGCGTCGCGGCAGGCGAGGGCATCGGCGATGGGCTGGTCGGCCTCAATGAAACGGGGATCGGTCATGGACGCTCCTCCTCATCCCGGGCGCCGTCGGCCGCGTCGTCCAACGGCACGCCGTAGATTTCAAGCCGGTGGCCGACGATCTTGTAGCCAAGCTCGCGGGCGATCCGCTCCTTCATGGCCTCCAGCTCCGGGCTGGCGAACTCGATGATCCGGCCGGTGCGGGTGTCGATCAGGTGATGGTGGTGGTCCGCCGTCGCCTCTTCATAGCGGGCGCGGCCGTCGCCAAGGTCAACGCGCTCGATCACCTGCGCGTCCTCCAGCAGCCGCATGGTGCGGTAGACGGTGGCGATGGAGATGCGCGGGTCGATCTGCACGGCGCGGCGATGCACCTCCTCGACGTCGGGGTGGTCGTCCGCCTCCGACAACACCTGTGAAATGACACGACGCTGGCCGGTCATCTTCAGGCCCTTTTCCATGCACAACGCTTCCAGACGCGACGTCATAACCCCAACCCTGGTCTTTGCTTGCCGATGCCCCCATCATACTGAAAACCGTTCGCAATCCCAGA
>Ga0206117_101168_pt1 | contig 15466 bp, 16 predicted proteins | sample 3A5Ametagenome_FD_177997 | JGI IMG/M metagenome (GOLD analysis project Ga0206117, IMG submission 177997) | Enriched microbial communities from leaf-cutter ant dump, University of Wisconsin, Madison, United States - 3A5A | ecosystem: Environmental > Terrestrial > Nest > Insects nest > Nest dump... | reverse complement strand
GAGAGGGTGGGATTCGAACCCACGATACCCTTGCAGGTATGCCGCATTTCGAGTGCGGTGCATTCGACCTCTCTGCCACCTCTCCGCATCGGGTCGGCGCTTTTCAGCGCGGGCGGTACATAGCGGGCAAAGATGGGACTGGCAATTTGCGTTTCCGGCACGGGCATTGTGGCCGTGACGTGCCGTTTGAAGGCGACTACCTTATACACGGAGATCTAAAATTTCTGTGCATTGAGCATGGCGGCACTTGCAAAATCAATATCTAGCTATAGCGCCCCGAAAATATCTGCATGTTGATTCGGCAGCTATAAACCTCCCATCGCACTTTATAGCAATACCGCTGTTTGCTATAAAGTTCAGACTCAGTTGATAGGAAAGCATCATGCAGCGGTCTGATTTTGTCGCCCCCGAAACCGGAACCTTGATCCCGACCATTCAGAATCAATATGCTTTTGTGCCCGCCCCTTTGCCTCCTAATCTCGATTTAGGGGAGATCGCAATGTGTGTTGGAGAGGCCTTACAAAAGCTGGGAGAGCTAAAAGGGGCCTGCCGCCGACTAACGAACCCATATATCCTTGTAAGACCCTTGCAACGCAATGAAGCTCTAACTTCTTCGGCAATGGAGGGAACATTTACAACGGATAACCACTTGCTTCTAGCAGAAGCAGGCTTGGAAATCGATAGCGATGATTCTACCAGGGAAGTCGTAAATTATTTGAATGCCTTAAATGCCTCTCTTGATCTTCTAAAAACATTACCGATATCTCATAGAGTTATCAAAAAGGGCCATGAGATACTCTTGAGTGGATTGAGTGCTACACGAGGCGCTCAAAAGCGCCCTGGTGAATATAAACGCGATCAGAATTGGATTGGAGGGAGAACAATTGATGGCGCGCGGTATGTTCCGCCACCACCTGCGGAAACCCAGCAATGCATGGACGACCTCGAACGCTATCTAAATCGAGATGCCGATACCTCCGCCTTTGCCAAACTTATCGATCTTGCTCTCGTGCATTATCAAGTGGAGGCAATTCACCCATTTGCGGATGGCAATGGGAGAATTGGACGGATGCTTATTTCGCTGATGGCAGTCCACACTGGACTGCTAGATATGCCGATTCTCTATATAAGCCCTGCCATGGAGCACCATAAAGACGAATACATCGATAAGATGTTTAGTGTGTCGGCGAAAGGAGAATGGACGGCTTGGATAAAATTTTTCTGTGATCGGATTTGCGATACGTGCTCAAGCGTAATTGTTGCAATAGATCGCATTATTACCCTTCATGAGAATTTTAGAGAGAGAGCTTCAAGTTCGACAAGATCATCAAACCCTCTAACAATAATAGACTTTCTTTTTGAGAGGCCGGTAATTACTGTTAGCGAGGCGGCAGAAAAACTTAATGTAACTTATGCAGCAGCAAGAGGAACAATTGATAAATTAATTGAGATTGAAATATTAGTAGAAATTCCTAATTTGTATCCAAAGGCATATTACTCACCTGCTATTATTCAGGTTAGCAGGCCTGATCCAATAGCTTCCGCAGGAATGATTGGAGATGTTCATGAAGCTCCATGATGACAAGGAAGTTTGTGCCAGCGGGGTCCGCAGGCGCCTGACCCTCGAACCGCTCAATGACAACGATTCTATGCCTTGGGCGACTATCGACACGTTGGAGGACGAGCCTTTTATGCCCGAAGGCCGTGAACAGCCGTCCATGCCGGAAGACCGCGTCGTGTTCGACTGATGTAGCGGACATTCGGGCGCATCTTCGGCGGCAGGGCACACCGATCGACCCCTACGATGTGTTGATCGCCGCCCAGGCACGCCGAGCCGGCACCGTGCCGGTGACGGCCAATACCGGCGAATTTGTTCGCGTGCCGGGTCTTCAGGTGCTCGACTGAACGACAGCCTCGTAGCTGCCACCCATAAAATGGGAAACGGAGCGCGCTGACCGACTCACAGAAGCTCACCGGCTGGCTTCACGCATTCTGACATTGCACTACTGCTCTCAGCATGCCAAACGCGCCAACGAGTCTCCCAGATCGATTGGGCGACGGTGAATGACCGGGCATCCAGATGGCAAAGCAGCAGAAGCGCGATAGCGCGTATTATGAGGACCGACTGAAACGAGAATACCTGGCGATTCACGCCGATCTCAAGGCTGGCAAATACCGAACGGTTGCGGACGCTGCGATTGCGGCAGGGCTGAAAAAGCCGAGGACACGACTGCAAGAACTGAAGAACGCATGGCTGAAAGCGTCTGCCCCGGAGCAAGGCAATTTTTTGCTGTGGCTGACCGGCACCGGTGTCGGTTTATCAACCATGCCGTCATCTTCTGCGAGCCTCTCATTCACCGTCGCGATAGACCGCAGGCTGTCCCCGGCAGCCATTCTTCGCATCAACGAAATTATAGCCAGGCGTCACTTGAAACCCGGCGATGTGATGGCGGAAATGGGCTACCCGAAGCTCAACACCTCCGTGAGCACCGCGCTGAGACAGGGATGGAAGCTGAAATCCGACGTAATCACGGCGCTAGAGAAATGGTTGATAGCCAACAGCACGGTATAATTGGTAGATTTATCTACTAGCTATACCAAGCTGACAGAGAGTAACGTTTACGCTCACTATTGCCTTTGCCAGCAGATGGAATAGGCCTCTGCCAAAACGGTTGGCCAAGTGGGCAATCTCAGCGCTTGAAGAGCGCTTGGCGAGATTGCCGCAAGGCATGCTCATTTGTATTACTCGCCCAGTGCAAAGTTCAATTTGCACGGCTCTGCCTCTCAACGATAACGCGCAAACGGCCATACCATTGATCCAAGTCGGCGAAAATCGGCTTGATCTGGTCTACATCCACCCCGACGCTGCTATCCCAGAACAACACTTCTTGCACAGGTCGAATGAGATCGTCGGTGTAGAGTTTGATCGACAGCTTCTTGATCTTGCTCTCCTCGCGTCTTGATCCCGACAGACCGCCGATAAGCATCCCAGCCGGGCCCAAGAGAATGCCTCCGACCGCTGCACCGGCAGCTTGACTGCCACGATTGGTTTTAACAACGCTGGCGTCATCGCGGACTACTTCGACGGCGATTAGATCCTCGAATGGATAAACGATTGGCTTCGTCTCAAGCGACCTTATCTTGATAGGATTAAGAAACACCGCGATTTTCTTCCGCTCCAAATCCAAGGCTATCGCATTTTTACATGAAACAGAAATGTATTGCATGCCCGAGGAAAATTCAGGGATACTCTGAAGCTGCCTTTTGAACTTTGTCGCTACTTCATCAGCGTATACCAAAGAGACCACTAATACGACAATTACGCCAATAACAGTGAACCAAATTATGAAGGTAAAAAAGTCCATGTTGTGCTCACACGGTGGCGCACAAAAGGGAAGGGTTCCGTCATAACGAACCTACATTCCCGTGCTTCGCGTTAAGGCGTTGATTTCTTTCGATGCGATGGGCACGGTCAACAGAAACCCCGCGCAGCACGAAAAGGTTCCTTTTAATCAATGGCTTGGCGGATATTTTAGAGGAAATCTCCACTCTGGTTGCTGGGACTAGCGAGAAGTAGACATGCGCAATTTCGGATACGCTCGCGTCAGCACGACCGAGCAGAACATGGGCCTACAGATCACTGCGTTGAATGCCGCAGGTTGCGTCACGATCCTGAGCGACGAGGGATTCTCCGGTGCGGACTTTGCGCGCCCAGGGCTGACCAAAATGCTGCGAATTTTGCGCCGGGGCGATACACTGACCGTCTGGCGACTGGATCGTCTCGGGCGGTCCCTGTTCGAACTATTGAAACTCGTCCGCGATCTCAATGAGCGTGGCGTCGAGTTCCGGTCTTTGAGCGAGAGCTTGGATACCAGCACCTCAGCCGGTCGACTGCTTCTGCACGTCCTCGCATCAATGGCAGAGTTCGAACGTTCTTTGATCAGCGAGCGGACGCGGGCGGGCATGGCTGCTGCTCGCGCTCGCGGTAGCCGGATTGGCAGACGACCTGCGATGACGCCTGAGCAGCTTGCAGACGCAAAAAGAGCCATAGAACACGACCGACGATCGGTCGCCGAGGTCGCGGACAAATACAAGATTCACCCGCGCACCCTTGGGCGGTTGCTGCGAGAACGGTCTGCTGCTCGCGTCATTTCGACATGAGAGATCGTCCCGAGATTAAAAGATTCCGAAAGCCGGGTTCCTTGCCATCGCATTCTCGGCTTCTGCGACAGCTAGCCGTTTATTCTCTCGCTGCTGTTGTCGAAGCAAAAGTCCGGCCTGAATATCAGATGCAGCCAGTCCCTTTGCTTTCTGGCGCTCGATGAAATTCGCGTCGGCGCGCTGGTCGCGCTTGCGCTGCTCTTTCTGCTCGGGCGTCAAATGTGACAAGTCTTCATTCGGCTTGCTACGAACCTTGCGCCGGCTCGCATTGCGCAGTTCCCGACCGTCCTGAGAACGCCAGTCATCAATATCACGCCGCCGACGCCAGCTATCGTCGGTGCCACGCTTCTTTTCCTTTTCGAAGCGATCTTCCGCCTTCTTGATCTGGTAATCCAGTTCCGCAATGCGACGCTGGCTTTCTGGATGGGTTAAAAGTTTATCCCGCTTTTCTTGCAGGGCACGAAGTTCCTGCCGCCGGCGATCATAGGACGTGAGCTTGATTACAACGGGCTCGAAAACATACGTGTCGTCATCGTTCAGATTTTCCATGCCGGAGACTCCTCTGCCATTCGTCTTCGCAAAGATGTATAGCGGTCTGCCGGAGGAACTGCTTCAAGTCACGATCAAAACTGCATTTTTTTGACGAGCCGGGAACGTGAACTTTTGGCCGTTATTTATCCATCTGTTACTATTAACTACTAAATATAGCTATTCTCTTATATAAGAAATAGATAGACCGGACAAAAGTTCACGCTCCTGCGGCTCTCTATGTGATGATACTCTGCGGGAGAGAACGATGCTTCCGGGCGGAAAGTATCACACTGGCATGAGAAGGTTCCGGCCCGTCGCTCTGCTCCGGTCACGAAACCTATCTCGGATCAGGGTTGTTCCAACTGTCCACTCAACGGTCCTTAATAAGTCTATGAAGACATGATGAATTGAAGTGCGTGCTCTTTGACTCCAGGTTTCGACCTGGCGCGTTCGTCGCTTAAAATGCACAAGGACTGCTACCGATCATCTGACGCTCACCTACGAGCTTCCCTGTCGATTGTGGGCATGGGAGGTTTGGACCTCGGGCGCTCGTCAGCACGGAAGGCATCCCCATCGCACAGCTCGCCTTTTTCTAAGACTTCGCACGACGGGGAGATCCGTCCTCGTCCAGCACCACCTTGACGGCAGAGGAGGCTGGGCGGCACCTGGCGACAGCGCACAGAAGGCGCGCTGCAAAAGATCGTCCTTAGGCACCCGCATCGTTCACAATGACCATGCTGATCCGCCAGGTCCAGCTTACCTGGGTGGCGGCTCAGGCAACGGTGCGATCATAGATCGATCTACGTAAGCAGTATTCTGCGACGGACGCGAATATGTTTCCAGCATTGGCGATTGAGGATTTCCAGCTCGTGATCTGTATATGCGACAGACAGAGCACAACGCTTGCACGACCAACGCAGGCGGTTCGGAGACTGCAAGAAGGCATATGCAGGCGCAGATACAACCTAGAGGCGTTCGCGAACCTTGACGTTTTCGACAAAACCGTTGAAATCCGGCAAATCTGTCAACTTGGCGGAAAGCTCTGTCAAGGTTCAGTGCAGTTCCGCAATGATTGCGGACTTGAGTGCAAGGCTTTTCGCAACTTAGAATATATATAAGCGCAAGGATTTTTGCTGAAAACCTGACAAAACCTGCGCGACTGATGGTGAAATGTAAAGGTCACGCAGGCTGTTGGTAAGCGGATTCGACACCGTAGATTGATCTATCCTAGGCGACCTACCAGGTCATCTGCGCTCAAATGCGTGTATCTTCTCAACATACGCAATTCGCGGTGCCCTGATATGCTGCTCACCTCAATCATGTTCAGCCCACGCTCAAATAGGCGGCTGACGCCCTCGTGACGTAGATCGTGGAAGCGCAATGCTTTAACGTTCGAGCGGACCAAGAGCCGGCGCCACGCTTGTTCGAGCGCGCCCGGCTTCATAGGAAACACAGTAGATTGATCTACGTCTGCGCGCTGCTTCCATTCCGTCAGAGCATCGAAGGCACGCTGAGATAGAGGCACCTCACGCCCGGATCCATTCTTCGTCATCGTCAACGTGATCACCCGGCGATTGTGCGAAACATCCGTCCACCGCAGACCGAGGATCTCGCCACGGCGCATCCCAGTCTCCATCGCGAGGATGAGCAGCGTCCGGAGATAGGGAATCTTGCCACCGTCGCAACCATCGAGAAGGCACTGCTCCTCGTCGCCGGTCAGGCGTCGGCTACACTCGTTCCGAATGACCGGACGGCGCACGAGCTTCACGACGTTCCTGGCGAGCGGCAAACCCCAATCGCGGATGGCGACCTCGATGACGTGGCTGAGGATCGCAAGCTCGCGAACGGTCGTAGATGGAGCTACGCTACGAAGCCGCTCATCCCTGAACGAGGCGATGTCCTGTTGGCCCAGCCCGATCATCGTCCGGTAGGCAAGCTCATGACGACGCAGCACGTCGATCCGTTGGATCTCCTGCACGGACCCGCGCTTCATCGGCGACACCTCGCGCTGGTAGCGTTCGAGGAGTTGCCCGAGCGTGGTGCTTTCAAGGATCTTCGTGTCCGGCGCGGCACCGAAGCGATCAACTTGGGCTTCGAGATCGCGCGCCCACCTCTCAGCCTCTTGCTTGCTGTCGAAGGACTTACACCGGGGCTTCATACCCCTACGACGCACCTGAGCTTGCCAGCGTCCTCTGAGTTTGCGGATTGTCGCCAATGTGATCTCCAACGGCTTATTGCTGTCGATCACTCGTAGGATGCCCCTGGAGAGGCGCCAAGGATCATCCCGGCACAAAGACGTTAACTGCTCATGGCGATTGAGGCTCACCAACATTGTCAGCAAGTGCAGATTGTAGTTTCATGGAAGGGCTGAGGGGCTAGTATGCGTGAGATAATTCGTTCCGTCGTCGCGAGCGTTTTCGCTATAACTCTTATCGCAAGCGCGACTGAGAAAGCGTTTGGAGAGGTCCAGACGTTCGGCCCTTTCGCCATCGATAGCGCAAGACCAGACCTCATATCACTGAACGGCTTGATTGATGCCGGATCAGCGCTGAACTTCCGACGCGCTCTCCAGGCTGCTCCGGACGCCAAGCTGATCACGCTTAATAGCCCCGGTGGGAACGTGCAGATGGGGCTGTTGATTGCCGACGATATCCATCAGCGAAAACTCGCAACGTATATTCCCAAAGAAAGTAAATGCTATTCAGCATGCTCCTTCGCCTTCCTGGCAGGAAACGAGCGGAAGGTCGACGGAGAACTCGGCGTTCATCAGATATCTTCGGACTCGCCTGATCTCATCGGCGCGCAGCTAGCGATCTCGGACATCATCGAAGTTCTGAATCGCTTCGATACGCCGATGGACGTGATGCAGGTCATGTTCAAGACGCCGCCTGACGACATGCACATATTCAGCCAGGACGAGATTGAACGCTACGGATTGAACCGAACCGTAAGCCAACAATCAGACGAATTGGCCGCATCTCGTCAGAAGACGCTGACGGCGACCCAACCTGCCGATGCAAGTGGATCGTCCGGCAATCAAAAGGGAACTTCTGATCAGCCAACAGCCGACTCTCTCCAGGCCAGCCTACCTCAGGATACAGCACTCTCACCGATCGAAGAATTCACCAAGCGACCGAACCGGGTGGCGATCTACACCGGCTTGGATTTATTCGGTGACGACATCTCTTCCATCCGAGTCGACGATGCTGCGGCGTGCGCAAAGAGCTGCCTAGTTATGGACGGCCAGTGCAGGGCGTTCACCTTTAATACGAATCCAAGGCTCAGGAAGGGACCAAACTGCTTCTTGAAGTCAAGCGCCGGCCGAGCTGATGGAAATAGCGTAGCGTTCTCCGGGCGCTTCCTGAGCGGAGCCGAGGCCGATCCATCCGCTTTCACAATGGGCGTTATCGATCCTCAAACCGCGCTGTTCGACAATGTCGATTTGCCGGGTGGTGATCTTTCACGACATCCACATCAGTCGGCAAAAACGCCGCTCGCCTGTCGATTGGCCTGCGTAGACGAAGCACTGTGCATCGCGTTCACATACATCAAGGCTAAACGAGAGTGCTGGCTGAAAGGTGCGATCGGAACGCCGCTGTTCGGTAAAAATATGATCAGTGGTCTGAAGAAACTTGAAACCTTCTCACCAGCCAGAATCATTAGCCTTGATTGAGAGAAATCCGTGACACTAGACCGTCCGACGCTCACGCAAGTTCAGATCATCCAGTCGCTAGCCGAAGCCCTGTCCTGGTTTGAAAAGGAACTCAGTTGGGGAGTAAGCCCAGGCGAGCTGAACCACCTCACTGGCCGGATAGGTGAGCTATACGCCGCGATGATTACCCGTGGGCAGATGGCACTGGATACGAACCAGCGTGGTTATGACGTCGTTTCCGCCTCAAATGAGCGAATCTCCGTCAAGACCATCACGTCTTCGACGCATGTTGGGTTCAACCCAAGCACTTTTCATCATGTAGACCGAGTGATGATTCTTCGCGTTAATGTTGACGATGATAAAGGCGTATCGGTCGAAGAACTTTTGGATACATCGGCAACAGACGCACTGGAGCTGATGCGCGAGCAGGGCGGCAGGCTTACCTATCCCATAAGCCGGGGAACTCGCGAAGCACGAGCCGTTCAATCTTTGGATATAATAGACAAGGCTCCTTACTCTGACCTGGAAATTGTTAGATATGAGAGCGGTGCCATTCGGATCTTCCAGAATGGCGAAGAGCAGCCGATAGTCGTTAAGGGCTTGCTACGATCGATTGCGGCTGAGGTCGGCGTGGATCTTTTCAATTCGAAGGGCGGGTCAAAGAACACCCAACAGTTGGGGGCCGATGTGATCCGGGCTCTCAACGTAAGAGGACGTGCCTCGAGTGTGGCCCTAGCCACTTCCGACACCAGCAACTAAGATCGGGCAACCTCAGCAGATCACGGAAAAACCTTGTAGCCCAAGGTTCAGAATGGCGGAGAGGGTGGGAGAAATCCCCAAGTTCGCCATAAGTCATTGATTTTACATTCTCATGCATGCCGCACCGGGAGCTATACCCACAGCTCTACCCACGGCGGACCATGTACCTTTCTCAGAGAACAAGCGGCTTCCGATTCCAGATTGCCGTCCCGGCCGACCTTCAGGACCGAATAGGCCGAACGCCGATCCGGATTCCGCTTGGCCGCGTCCCGGCAGCCGATGCGCGCCGGAAAGCCCGTTTACTGTCCGGTCACGCCGAGCAGCTATTCACGGCTGTCAGATCATCGCGGCGGGAAAACATGGCGGCAGACATCCGGGACGCGATCATTGCTGAACTGACCGATATGGTCGAAGCCTTGATCGTCAATGCTCATGAAGTCGAAGTGCTTCACGAAAAACATCTTGCGGTGGAAGTTGAGAATACTGAGCGTCGAATGCTCCTTGAGCAAAGCAGACGACAGAAAGTTCTCGGTGCAAAACTCAAGACACTCGGCGACACGATTGCCGACGTGCAGCCTCGGATAAATCAGGTCATTCAGCAGCAGCGACGTGACGATGGCCGCACCTCGGAAAATCCTGCATCCCTGGAGCTTATCATGAAGAGCTTCACTGCCATGACCCAGCAGGTCGCCGACCTGTCGGAGAGGGTGCAGACCTCGATCGAGGGACCGGCGCGACCGCTCGCATCCGAGGCGCTGGAAACGTGGACCGACGTTCGAAGGAAGACGAAGGTCAATCCGAAGAAAATCACAACGGATTACAACCGCATCACGGATTTCATCGCGTTCGCGGGCGACAAGCCCTTGGACAAGTACACGTTCCTTGAGTTTCAGCGCTGGTCGAACCTGCTTGCCCGTGTTCCCAAACATATGAGCGTGGTGCCGCATCTAAAGGGAAGGACACATCAGCAGGCCGCTGACCAGAACGACAGACTCAAAATCCCGCGCCCAACAATGACGACGAAGACGATAGAAACGAACTATTTCTCGCCGCTCAAGCATTTCTTCCGGCAGATGGCCGCCGAACATCGCTTCCAGTCGCCCTTCGGCGATGCCGACGTTCGCATGGATGGCCGCAGTTCCGTCAAGCGGCGGCCTTTCAAGGTCGAGCAACTGAACATATGGTTCGCTCATGCCGCGCAGGAGGGACGCGCCGACATGATGTGGCTGCCCTTGCTTGGGGCGATCACGGGCGCGCGTATCGCGGAACTAATCTTCCTGCAGGGCAGGGACATCTATCAGATGGAGAACCCATTCACCGGGGCCAAATACTGGATCATCGACCTGCGCTTTGAACTTATCGCGGAAGACGGCGGTTTCGAAGAACGCAAAACCAAGACCCCGACGTCGAAACGCATCATCGCGCTCCATGAAATCTTCACGGAGGTTGGTTTCATCGACTATGCAAAGAGCCGCCGCGATGCCGACTGGCTGTTTCCAGCATCCTTCTATCACGGCAAGGAACGTGTCGCCGATCCCCCACGGGCCGCATCGAAGCGAATGAACCGCATGTTGAAAGATGTGGGCATTCACAAGCCGATGGAGCGCGTGTTCCATAGCACCCGGCACACGGCAAAGGACATCATGCGGCTCGCCCGCGTCGATGATCGCACGAACGACCTACAGACCGGACACGCCTTCAAGACCGTATCGAGAGGGTATGGAGCGAAGGATCTGGAAGAGCTGCCTACGGAAATCGAAGTCCTGACGGCTCTTCCGCTCCCGGAAGGACTCGATCTCGGTCCCTATCTGGACCAGAAAGGCCGCAGGAAATCCCGGCAGGGATAGGAGCCGGATGGCGCTGCCGATGCCGTGTATGGAGAAGGAATGTCACGTCGGGGCCAGTCAGTCCCGCGCATCCCTTCGGGTCGCTTTGCTTGCGCTCCTATGGCTGGCCTCTTAACCGATCGTACCATGCGCGAATTCCCGCGTTCCCGCTGTCCCAGCGGCACTATGTTGAACGCTCCGATATGCTCTTCTTTGCCTGGATGCTCGCGGGGGCTTCGGCCCCCTGACGCGCCTGCGGCTTGTCCGCCCCTTCGCTCATTGGCGCTCGGCCTAGTCCGATCAGGGGCTTTCCGGGCGTTGCCCTTCCAAGGCCCTGACCGGGGGGACAGGATTGGGGTGCTTCGGTCCCTCAACGACAATCTGCCAGGCCGTGTCCTCGCCTTCGGCTGTGGGCCGCACCACCCCGCCAGATTCTCATTGACCGCCCTTCCGCTTGTCGAAGGAGCCGTTAAGGCTTCGATCGCCATCCTTCCGGGTATCCCGACAGGCGCCTTCACAAGCCTGGGTCCGACTCCCTGAATCTGCTATAAAATCATTGTTTTCAAAGCCTTGGGAGATTTCCAGATGAAGACGATGACAACCGTCATTCGCGGTCTTGCGAGCGATGTCGTGGTGGTCGAGACAACGCATGTGGATGCGGTCGGCATCCTGTTCTACCGCGCCGAAATCCTCGTGCACGAACGCGGGACCGGCATCCAGCGCCTTGTCCGGCGCACCCGTATTCCCGGGACTGGCAAGGAGCTGGTGAAGGCGGTGCAGCAGCATGGCGTTCGTGCGCTTGATGGGCTTGCCACTGCGACCGCCTCTTCATTTTCGTGACGGCAGGAGAACGATAAAGGGCGGGGCGGATCGGCCCCGTTTCTAGGATGCGTCGGCTTGCGCTGGCTGCGGCGACTGCATTTGTTCACGCAGAAGACGCTCCGCCTTGAAGGGCTCCCAATATTCGGACGAAGCCGCCGTCACCGCGTAGTAGATCACATCATCGACGGAAAGGCCCGTCTCCGCGACAACGTCTTCGATCCGGTCGAAGGTCAAGGGGGTAATATCGACGCGCCGCATCCGCCATCCCCGCGTATGCTTGCGACGGTATCGTCGCGCCCGTTCGGCGGCGGTCATCGCCCCTTCCGCCTTGGCAGGACGGCCACGCTTGCGCTTCGCAGGAATTTCCGTGTCGCCTGTCGTCACGGAATCTTTCTCTTCTGTCGTTTGCATTTCCGTGACGGTATCCATCACAGGAATTGCGTCCATAGCGTCGGCGGAGGCGAGCGCAGGAGTAGCAGCCTCGTGAGGAATTTCCGTAACGCCTGCCGTCACAGAAATCATATCCCCCGTCAGAAGCTTTTCCGTTGCATCACCCGTCACGGAAATAGCCGCCGCCGCCTTCCGGACTTCCTCTTCAACTCCCCTGTCGCCAAGGACAAGCAACTCATTCGAATCCAGCAGGGCGAGAGCCGTGGCGGCATCACCAGTCGTATACGCTCCAATCGCCCCCAGGTTGGGCTGCCACACGAAGCCAAGCCGCTCGACCATCTCCCTGCCATATGAGCGGTCATGACGAATGACCCTGACCACCCAGCCCGCACCACCACGTTTCAAACTCACGACACTTTTCACGCTGACCTCATCATTTCCCGCGACGACAACCGTCACATAAAATGGTCAGAGCAGGCGCAGCAGCGGTCAAGCCCCTTTCTCGTGACGGCAGGCGATTTCGGGATCGAGACCAGTCTGGATGAGTTAGGCACGCTAAAATCCTGGCGGACAAACGAAGGATCGGCGCGCAGGGTACTACCCTCATGGGACACAACTTGGGCTTGACTGGCCTTCAGCACCTAGCCAAAGATCACAACCAAATTGGGGGAATGGAATGGATAGACGTAAGCTGACGATAGCGATATCGGCGTTGTGGATGTTGGCATCGCTGGCAATATCCCAGCACTTTTATAACGAAGTGTTGGGCGATGGCCTGTTCATGCGCATATTCGCCTTGGCAGTGGTCGCCGCGCCCGTGTGGGGATATTTCGGCTGGCAGTGGCTATCCGACGGCGCGCCAATCCGTCGCCAGTATCTTGGCTGCATCCTTGTGGCTGGCGCGGTGCTGTCGTGGTTTTTCGCGTCCGACCGATACTGGGACGAGATCGCATACATCCCCTTCGTCATCACCCTCGCTTTTGTTGTTCTGGCAATCGTTGGCGAAGGTAAAGCGGCGGTCACGCCATCTTCCCGAATCCATCCTGACAAAATGCAGGCTCTCGAGAAAGTCAGCGACGACGCGGCTCCGCTCCGCGCCGCGACCGAGGAGATCGCCAATGAAATCCTCGCTCACCTGACCGCCATGGGCGCTCGTTCGCCAATGCCCGGAATCATCCACCCCGACGCCGACGCATCCAAGGCCGCCTACGGAACGGTCTACGGAGCCTTCACCGCCGCGCTCCACAATGGCGGCAAGCCGAGACACACGGCCATTCTTGCCATGTACAAGGCTCAAATTCTGCCGGGACTGACAGCTATGTCGATGCCACGTATTCCGGGCGCGCCTGCGCTATCGGTCGAGGACCTTGCCGGGCAGCAATTCCGTGGTCCTGTACTCAAGCTCATGGAAATCGAAGAGGTGAATGGGCGAAAGGTTAAGCAGCGTTTGATCGACAAGGTCGAAAACCCGCACTTACCGCTCTATGAGAACCTACGCCCCTATGTGTCTCCGCAGGCCACCGAAGCCGACCTCGCAGAAAGGTTTGAGACTAAGTTCGCTAAACTTTACGAGATGGCCCGCCATCGGGTTTGGCTGGTGGTCTCGAAAGCCTAGAACCGGATGGGTCTAAGTCCGTCCTACCTCGCCAGGGCCGCTCCACGAGCCATTTAAACGCATCGGAATGTTGACGGCGGTGTCGATCGGCCAGCTTTTCAACATTTAAGAAACATGCCGGCTATTTCGGTCAAGGGCATCGACGGCACCGGTCCGGCTCCGTCACTTCGGCTTCGGCCCTGCCGGAGGTGCCGCAGCGCCCGCGTCGTCATCGGAAGCAGGCGCGGGGTCCGCAGCCGTCCGGTTAAGTGTCGCCTCCCATCGCTTCGCCTCGACCAGTGCCGCAGCGGCAATCTCGTCGTCGCTGGCACCGTCGCGCCCGAGCAGTAGCAGGGCCGACCAGTCCTCAAGGACGATCACATGCCGTAGCCACAAGACTGCTTCCGGAGGGACGCGGTATTCGAGCAGCAGGCGTGCGCGTTCCTTCGTCTGGCGGCGCTTGAGATTCTTGACGAGCTTCGACCAGGACGGAGCCGCACGGCTGGACAGGCGGTAAAAGACCGGTTCGATGCCCCGTTCCATGGCGAAAGCGGTCGGGCCGCGGTCCTCGGTGTCGAAGCGATCGAGGTTCGCCCGCTGGCCGGATCGTGACGGTACCTCCGACGACGACACAGGACTGGCCGCCCGCTGCGGCCTTCCGGAAGCGAAGGACAACGCAGCCAGCGGTGGCAGCAGCGCGAGCGCGCCGGACAGCAGGCCGAGCAGGTGCAGCAGCGCCTTTCCGGCAGGATCGTTGCCCCGGCGTTGCCTCTGCCGTTCCGCCAGATGGTGACGCAGCCGATCCGCGCAGGTCCGCCGACGCCTCTTTTCCGATTCGATCCGCTTCACGTCCGTCATCATGCCCGCCTTCCGTTGCTCTTGTCCCAGAAGGATGAGAGTGAGCCGGGACCGGCGCAAATCGGAGCGAAGGTCGCGACCTCGACAACCGCGATCCGGTTCCGATTTCGGATGGGTACAGGGTACAGATACCACTCGACCTGCCAAACGCGCTGTATGGGCCGTTTCCGACGCATAAATTTTAGGCAAACGGGGGTTTCCTACTGAATCCGGCGTCGAAGTCGGTATCACGGCCTTGGTCGGGCAGGCCCCGCAGCAGCAGGTTCACGAGGACGCAGCGCGGCGATTTCCTGGCGTGCGTCGGCAAGCTGCCGTCCGGTGTCCGTCAGATTGTCGCGTAGGTTCCGGGCGCGCGTCTCCGCTTCCCGCCGTCCGGCATCGGCGGCGTTCGCCCGGATAGCGGCATCGGTAGCCTGCCTACGTAGCTCGTCCACTTCGGATTCGACGGCCTTGCGGATGCGCGCCGCGACCTTCGATTTCCGCAAGCCATCCCAAAGCCCCCGAAGAAGCCCGCCAAGGCCACTCAACCGTTTTGCCGCCCTCGTGTCGCGCGCGGCGCGTTCCGACGCTGTACGGGCCGTTTCCGCCCGTTGGCGGGCCGCTTTCTCCGCTGCCCGCGCGGCAACAATGGCCGCCTGTGCCGCATCAGTGACCTTGACCGCCTCGGCGCGTGCCGCAGCAGCCTCCCCGGCGATCCGGTCGGCCTTCTCCCTCGTCGTGGAGATGAAGGCATCTCCCTTCGCCTTCAGGACCTCCGCCTTCGCCAGCGTGTCGCGCAGGGCTTCGGCCTGCCGCTTCTCCGCATGCCATTGCTCCCGCGTCAGGCGGCGCTTTCCAGGTCCGAGCCGCGTCATGCCGCAAGGCTGGGCAACC
>Ga0206117_101167_pt1 | contig 15476 bp, 14 predicted proteins | sample 3A5Ametagenome_FD_177997 | JGI IMG/M metagenome (GOLD analysis project Ga0206117, IMG submission 177997) | Enriched microbial communities from leaf-cutter ant dump, University of Wisconsin, Madison, United States - 3A5A | ecosystem: Environmental > Terrestrial > Nest > Insects nest > Nest dump... | reverse complement strand
ATTTCGAATTCCGCCTCGCCGAACAGCAATTCGATCGTCTTCTGCAGCAGGCGCGAGCGGAATTCGAAATCGACGAAAAAATCGATGGCGCAGCCGCCATCCGGCCGCGGGACGAAGACCCAGTGGTTGCGCAGGTACTTGAACGGCCCTTCGGCATATTCGACGTCGATGCGCAGATTGGGCCGGTCCAGTTCGACGCGCGAGGTGAAGCGTTCCCGGAACATCTTGAAACCGATGATCAGGTCGGCGGTGATGACGTCGCCCTCGCGCTTGCGGATCCGGGCGCCGATGCACCAGGGCAGGAATTCCGGATACTTGTCGACCTCGGCCACCAGGTCGAACATATCCTCGGCCCGGTAGGGCAGTTCGCGCAGTTCTGCGTGGGTCGGCATCGGCTTACGGGAACTCGCGCGGTAATGGCAGGGGGCCTAGCAATGCCGCCCCCTGCCCGATCCGTCAAGCCATGCGGCTGCCTACCACCCCTCCATCCACGGCCGCAGGTCGATTTCATGGGTCCAGGCGTCGCGCGGTTGGCCATGTAATTGCCAATAGGTTTCGGCGATCGACGCGGGTTTCAGGATGCCGTCCTGCGGCGCCAGGGCGGCCGCGTCGGGGAAATTCTCGCGAATCCAGGCCGTATCGATCGCCCCGTCGATCACGGGATGGACGACGTGGATGCCCTGCGGCCCCAGTTCGCGCGCCATGCTCTGGGCCAGGGCGCGCAGGCCGTGCTTGGCCCCGGCAAAGGCTGAAAACCCCGCCCGGCCGCGCATCGACGCGGTGGCCCCGGTGAAGAAGATCGTGCCGCGACCGCGCGGCAGCATGCGTTTCGCCGCCTCGCGACCGGTCAGGAAACCGGCGAAACACGCCATTTCCCAGACCTTGAAATAGACCCGCGCGGTGGTTTCGACGACGGGGAAACGGACATTGGCGCCGATGTTGAACACTGCGACCTCGACCGGGCCGATCTCGCATTCGATGGTGTCGTACAGGTCGACCACCTGGTCTTCCTTGCGGGCATCGACGCCGAAGGCGCGGGCCTCGCCGCCATCGGCCGCGATCGCCTCGACCAGCGGGGCCAGCTTGTCGGCGGTGCGTCGCACGACACAGGCGACATACCCTTCCCTGGCGAACCGCCGGGCGATCGCCCCGCCGGTCGCATCGCCCGCCCCCACCACCAGAATCGCCTTGCGCCCGTCGCCCATCGTTTCCTCCGGCAAGTAAGTTCCGAAACAGAACCTTGACAGGATGGGTTCCAAAAGAGAACTTGTCAAACATGCGCTGGAACGAACTGGACCGCGAAGCCTGCTCGGTCGCCCGCACCGTCTCGGTGATCGGCGACCGCTGGACCTTGTTGATCCTGCGCGACTGTTTCCTGGGCGTGCGCCGCTTCGACGATTTCCAGGAACGGCTGGGGGTGACCCGCCACATCCTGGCCGACCGGCTGCGCCGACTGGTGGCGGACGGCGTGCTGCACAAGGTGCCCTATCAGGACCGCCCGCCGCGCCATGAATACCGCCTGACGGCCAAGGGCCTCGACCTGCATCCCGTGCTGATGGCGCTGGTTCATTGGGGCAATGTCCATATGGACGACGGGTCAGGCCGGCCGCTGCTGCACCGCCATCGCGCCTGCGGCCATGATTTCGACCCGGTCACCACCTGCTCGGTCTGCGGCGAGGCGGTGGGCGCCCGCGACGTCCATGTCCATCCGGGACCGGGGGCACGAACCCCCGGCCTGATCTGACTACAGGTAGGATCCAACCATCATGGCAACGCTAGACTTCTTCTTCGACGTCGGCAGTCCCACGGCCTATCTGGCCCATACCCAGCTGCCGGGCATCATCGCCCGCACCGGGGCCGATGTCAGCTACCGCCCGATGCTGCTGGGCGGCGTATTCAAGGCCACCGGCAACCGCGGTCCCGGCGAGGTGGCACCGAAGGGCGCCTACATGCTGCGCGACCTGGAACGGTTCGCCGCGCGCTACGGCGTGCCCTACGCCCACAACCCGAATTTCCCCGTCAACACCATCCTGATGATGCGCGGCGCGGTGGCAGCCCAGCGCCTGGGGCAGTTGCCCGCCTATCTCGAGGCCATCTTCCGCGGCATGTGGATCGAACGCGCACCGATGCAGGACCCGCAGGAAGTCGGCCGGCGCGTTGCCGCCGCGGGCATCGACGTGCCCAAGTTGCTGGCGCTGACCGAAGACCAGTCGGTCAAGGACGAACTGCGCGCCAATACCGAACAGGCGGTTACCCGCGGCGCTTTTGGCGCCCCGACCTTCTTCGTCGGAACCGAGATGTTCTTCGGTCAGGACAGGCTCGATTTCGTCGAGGAAGAATTGCGGCGGGCGGGGTAAGGGACTGAATTCCCACACGTCGCCCGGCGCAAGTATTTTTCAGCGCCCCACCATCAGCGCCTCGGCCATCTCGCGCAGCCTGGCCCGTTGGATCTTGGTGCCGTTGGCGCTTTGCGTGCGCGGGAAATCGTCGACCTGCCAGACGCGGGCCGGCACCTTGAAGGGTGCCAGCATGCGGCGGGCGCCGGCGATCACCGCGTCCTCGGTCGCGGTGCCGATGACGAAGGCGGCGCAGCGGCGCTGGCCGCCCGTCTCAACCGCCACGACCTGGGCATCGGCCACGCCGTCGATGGTCTTCAGCACATCCTCGATCTCGACCGGGCTGACCAGGAAGCCGCCCAGCCGGATCGTATCGCCCTTGCGCGCCGCGAAGACCAAGCTGCCGTCGGGCCGCAGATGGCCGGCATCGCCGGTGCGGAAGAAACCGTCCGGCGTGATCGCCTCGGCCGTGGCCTCGGGGTCATTCAGGTAACCGATGAAGTTCGTCGGGCTGCGGATCTCGATCTCGCCGCCGGTGATGCGCACTTCGGCGTCGGGCGAGGCAGGCGTGCCGCCGGCCTCGATGCGCTGTTCCAGGTCTAGGTCGCGGGACTGGGTCGCGAACAGCGCCAGCACCTCGCTCGATCCGTAAAGCCCGACCAGCGGCAGGCCGCGGGCCCAGGCCGCGCGGGCCAGGTCGGCCGCGCCCGGCGCGAAGGCGGCAAAACCCAGCACGCGGGCGGCGGGAAAGGCCGCACCATCCACATCCATCAATCGGCGATAGACCTCGTCCGAGGCATAGACATGGGTGATCGCCTCGCACCGCATCAGCCCGGCGGCGGCAACGGGCTCGAACGTCTCCATGACATGTACCGGCGCGCCGCCCGCCAACGCCGCCAGCACGGCCGCCAGGCCGAACACGCCGCAGAACGGCATCGCCGCGAACAGGGCAGCGCCCGGCGCATCCAGGCCGTGGGCCTGGGCGCAGCGCCGGGCGTGCAGGGCCAGGGTGCGCTGCGGGTGGACGACCAGCTTGGGGCCGCGGGTGGTGCCCGAGGTGGTGAACAGCACGGCGGGCAGATCGGCATCACCGCGATCGGGCAGCGCTTCCGCCTGATCGGGATCGAAAGCAACGACCGGACGGCCCAGCAGGGCAGTTGGCAAGGCATTGGCCTGCCCGACCACCGCGATCCGTTCCAGCGCCGACAGGTCGGTGCCGACATCGGCCAGGATCGCGGGAAAATCGATACCGCGGAAGTCAAGCTGCAGCACCAGAAGCTTCGCCCCGCTGCGGCGCAGGATATGGTCGACCTCGGCCGCGCGATAACGGGTGTTGACCGCGACCAGCGTGGCGCCGATCCGCGCCGCGCCGAACAGCAGCGCCAGCCATTCGATGCGGTTGACCAGCCACACCGCCACGTTGTCTCCGCGGCCCACGCCCTGCCCGGCCAGCCAGCCGGCCGCGCGGGCCGCCATCCGACCAAAGTCGGCATGGGTGACCGGCCGGCCGCGGTCGACGAAAGCGACCGCATCGGGCGGCTGGCGATCAATCAGGTCGTCAAGCGCAAGGCGCATGGCTGCCCTCCCTTCAACGCGTGGCTCGGCACGCTACCCGGCGGTAACGGCCCTGGGCAAGGCCGCGTTTTCATGACTTCATGTGCACCGCAGCAAAATCAGCCGGAAGCCCTGTCCCGATGCCTCAGCCTTCCCGTATCGTCCTTCTGACCCTGCTTGGCGCCTCGACCCTGACCGTGCTGTCGGGGGCGATCATCGCCCCGGCGCTGCCCGGCCTGCTGGCCCATTTCGCCGATGCCCCGGGGGCCGATATCCTGGTGCGGCTGGTGCTGACCATCCCGGCGCTGTCGATCGCGCTGTTCGCCTTTCCGGCGGGGATGCTGGTCGACCGCATCGGCCGGAAACCGGTGCTGGTCGCGGGCATGCTGGGTTATGCGATCGCCGGCGCCTCGGGCGCGCTGCTGGACGACCTGACGCTGCTGATGATCAGCCGCGTGGTGCTGGGCATCGCGGTCGCGGCGGTGATGACCGCGTCCTCGACCTTCATCGGCGACCTGTACAGCGGCGACATGCGCTTCAAGGTGATGGGCTGGCAGGCGTCGTTCATGTCGTTCGGCGGCGTCGTCTTCCTGTCGGCCGGCGGCGTGCTGGCCAAGCTGGACTGGCGCATGCCGTTCACCGTCTACCTGCTGGCGCTGGTCCTGCTGCCGACCGCGATCCTCTTGCTGAAGGAACCGCCGCGCCAGATCCATGCCGCGGGACCGGACGGCACACCGGTGCAGGCCAGGCTGAACATCCCCCTGATCGCCTTCATCATGCTGCTGTCGTTCCTGGCGATGGCGTTCTATTACCTGATGCCGGTGCAACTGCCCTTCCTGCTGGCGGGCCTGGGCATCACCGATCCGGGCCTGGCCGGGTTCGCCCTGGCCGGCGCCACGCTGACCTCGGCCCTGGCGGCGATGCGGTTCCAGAAATTGCGGATGCGGACATCGGTGCCGACGGTCTATGCCATCAGCCTGGCGTCGATGGGCATCGGTTATGCCGGCATCGCCCTGTCGTCGACCTTTCCGATGATCGCGGCCTCGACCCTGGTCGGCGGCATCGGGCTGGGGCTGTTCTTCCCCAACGGGTCGTCCTGGCTGATCGGGCTGACGCCGCCGCGCCTGCGCGGGCGCATCGTCGGCGGCATGACGGCGTCGATCTTCCTGGGCCAGTTCGTCTCGCCCCTGATGACGACGCCCTTGTCGAACAGGTTCGGTTACGCCGGCGGGTTCGCGCTGGTGTCGGCGCTGCTGCTGGTCGCGGCGGCGGCATTCGCCAGCTGGGCCTGGCGCGCCAGGCGCAGCTGAGCGAAATCGTCGCCCGCCAGATAGGACGACCGGGTCAGCGGCGACGACGCGACCATCAGAAAGCCGCGGCCGCGCGCCGCCTTGGCGTATTCGGCGAATTCCGGCGGGGGCACGAAGCGGTCGACCGCGGCGTGCTTGGGCGTCGGCTGCAGGTATTGGCCCAGCGTGATGAAATCGACGTCGGCGGTGCGCAGGTCGTCCATCACCTGCTGGATCTCGATCTTGGTTTCGCCCAGGCCGACCATCAGCCCCGACTTGGTGAAAATCGCGGGATCGCATTCCTTGACCCGCTGCAACAGGCGCAGCGAGCCGAAATAACGCGCGCCGGGGCGGATCGTCGGATACAGCCGGGGCACGGTTTCCAGGTTGTGGTTGAACACGTCGGGGCGCGCCTCGACCACCGCCTCGATCGCGCCGGGCTTGCGCAGGAAATCGGGGGTCAGCACCTCGATGGTGGTCGACGGGGCGGCGGCCCGGATCGCCTTGATCGTGCGCACGAACTGGTTGGCACCGCCATCCGCCAGGTCGTCGCGATCGACCGAGGTGACGACGACATGTTCCAGCGCCAGCTTGCCCACCGCCTCGGCCACGTGGTCGGGTTCGTGCGGGTCGACGCCCAGCGGCTTGCCGGTGGCCACGTTGCAGAAGGCGCAGGCACGGGTGCAGATCGCACCCAGGATCATCACGGTCGCGTGCTTCTGCTTCCAGCATTCCCCGATATTGGGGCAGGCCGCCTCCTCGCACACCGTGTTCAGCTTCAGCTCGCGCATCAGCTTGCGGGTGTCGTGGTACTCGGGCGAACCCGGCGCCTTGACGCGGATCCATTCCGGCTTGCGCTGGATCGGATTGTCGGGGCGATGCGCCTTTTCAGGGTGGCGCAGGGCCGCGATCGTCGGGGCGGACTGGGACATGGGGCAAATGACCTTAGGTCGAAATCAGGGGCCGGCCCCGCCGCCTTGGGCTGGCGGGGCCGGGCACTCAACTACATGTGGATGACCCGTCCGTAGGCGTCAAGCACCGACTCGTGCATCATCTCGGACAGCGTCGGGTGCGGGAATACCGCATGGATCAGCTCGGCCTCGGTCAGTTCCGCCGATCGCGCCAGGCCGAAACCCTGGATCAGCTCGGTCACCTCGGCCCCGACCATGTGGGCGCCCAGCAGCTCGCCGGTCTTCTTGTCGAACACCGTCTTGACCATGCCCTCGGGCTCGCCCAGCGCGATGGCCTTGCCGTTGCCGATGAACGGAAACCGGCCGACGCGGACCTCGTAACCCCTGGCCTTGGCCGCCGCCTCGGTCAGGCCGACCGAGGCGATCTGGGGCGAACAATAGGTGCAGCCGGGGATCGTCGTCGGATCGATCGGATGCACCTTCTGGCCGGCGATCATCTCGGCCACCATCACGCCCTCGTGGCTGGCCTTGTGGGCCAGCCAGGGCGCGCCGGCCAGGTCACCGATGGCATAGACGTTGGGTTCGCCGGTGCGGCAATGATCGTCGACCACGACATGGGTCTTCTCGACCCGCACCTTGGTGCCCTCCAGCCCCAGGTTCTCGACATTGCCGACGATGCCGACGGCCAGGATCACCCGATCCACCGTCAGCGTCTCGGTCTTGCCGTCCTTGGCCTGCAGGGTCGCGGTGACCTTGTCGCCCTGGCGGTCCAGCTTGGTGACCGTGGTGGCGACGCGGGTCTTCATGCCCCGCTTCTCGAACTGCTTGCGGGCGAATGCCGAGATTTCCTCGTCCTCGACCGGCAGCAGGCGGTCCATCACCTCGACGACGGTGACGTCCGATCCCAGCGAGCGGAAGAACGACGCGAACTCGATGCCGATGGCACCCGACCCCACCACCAGCAGCGACTTGGGCATGGTGTTGGGGACCAGCGCATCCTTGTAGGTCCAGACCAGCCGGCCGTCAGGCTCCAGCCCCGGCAGGCTGCGGGCGCGGGCGCCGGTGGCCAGGATGATATGCCTGGCCTGGACCGTCTGTTCCTTGCCGTCCTTCGACTTGACGGTCAGCTTGCCCGAACCGGCAAGCTTGCCCTCGCCGTCGATCACGGTGACCTTGTTCTTCTTCAACAGGTGCTTGACGCCGCCCGACAGCTGGCCGGCGACCTTGCGCGACCGGTCGACGACCTTGGCCAGGTCGAAGGACGCGCCCTGTACGCTGAGGCCGAAGGACGCGGCATGCTGGATGTTGTCGTAGACCTCGGCCGAGCGCAGCAGCGCCTTGGTCGGGATACAGCCCCAGTTCAGGCAGATCCCGCCGAGATGCTCGCGTTCGATCACGACCGTGTTCAGGCCGAGCTGGGCGGCCCGGATCGCGGCGACGTAACCGCCGGGGCCGGAACCGACCACGGCGACGTCATAGGCTTGCGTGCTCATGGCGCGGCCCTCACAGCATCATCGTCAGCGGGTCTTCGATCAGGCCCTTGAACGCCTTCATCCATTCGGCCCCGACCGCCCCGTCGACCACCCGGTGATCGACCGACAGCGTGCAGGTCATCACCGTGGCGATGGCCAGCGCGTTGTTCTTGACCACGGGGCGCTGTTCGCTGGCCCCGACGGCCAGGATGCAGCCCTGGGGCGGGTTGATCACCGCCTCGAACTGCTTGATGCCGAACATGCCCAGGTTGGAGATCGAGAACGTGCCGCCCTGGAATTCCTCCGGCTTCAGCTTGCCGTCGCGGGCGCGGGTGGCCAGATCCTTCATCGCCGTCGAGATGTCGACCAGGCCCCGGCCCTCGGCCCCCTTGATGATCGGGGTGATCAGGCCGTTGGGCGTCGCCACCGCCACCGAGATGTCGGCATGCTGGTAATAGATCAGCCCGCTGTCGTCATAGGACCCGTTGGCCGCCGGCACCTTCATCAGCGCCAGTGCCGCGGCGCGGATGATGAAGTCGTTGACCGACAGTTTCCAGCCGTCCGCCTTGGCGTTCAGCTTGGCCCGCATTTCCAGCAGCGCATCGACCTCCAGGTCGATGGTCAGGTAGAAATGCGGCACGGTCTGCTTCGATTCCGTCAGGCGGCGCGCGATGGTCTTGCGCATGCCCGACAGGGGCTCGACCCGATAGGGCATCTTCAGCAGGTCGGCCAGCTGGCGCGCGCCGGGGCCCGACGGGGCCGGAGCGGCGGTCGCAGGGGCGGCGGCGGCAGGCTTGGCCGCCTCGGGCTGCGCGGCGGCCGGCTGGGCGGGCGCGGCCTTGGCCGTACCGCCGGCGATCGCCGCCTCGATGTCGGCCTTCACGATGCGGCCATGCGGGCCCGAGCCCGTCACGGCCCCCAGATCCAGCCCGGCCTGTTCCGCCATGCGGCGGGCCAGGGGCGAGGCGAAGATACGCTCGCCCGCGGCCTTGGGCGCCGGGGCGGCGGCCGGGGCCGGCTTCGGTGCTTCGGCCGGTTTCGCCTCGGCCTTGGGGGCTTCGGCGGCCTTCGGGGGCTCGGCCGGCTTCGGCGCGGGCTTGGCGGCACCCGCATCCTCGCCATCGGCCAGCAGCGTCGCGATCGGCGTATTGACGGCAACACCCTCGGTGCCTTCGGCCACCAGGATCTTGCCGATCCGGCCTTCGTCGACGGCTTCGAACTCCATCGTCGCCTTGTCGGTCTCGATCTCGGCCATCACGTCGCCGGCCTTGACCTCGTCACCCTCTTTCACCAGCCATTTGGCCAGCTTGCCCTCGGTCATCGTGGGCGACAGGGCCGGCATCAGAATATCGATCGGCATGGTTCAGCGCCCCCTCAGCGATACAGCACGGACTTGACCGCGCCGACGATGTCGGCGGTCTGCGGCAGGGCCAGCTTCTCCAGATTGGCGGCATAGGGCATCGGCACATCCTTGCCCGATACCCGCAGGACCGGCGCGTCGAGATGGTCGAAGGCCTGTTCCATGATGCGCGCCGCGATCTCGGATCCGATGCCGCAGGTGGCCCAGCCTTCCTCGATCGTGACGCAGCGATTGGTCTTCATGACCGAGGCGATGACGGTGTCGGTGTCCAGCGGGCGGATCGAACGCAGGTCGATGACCTCGGCGTCGATGCCTTCGGCAGCCAGTGCGTCGGCCGCGGCCAGGGCGTGATGCACCCCGATCGAGAACGACACCAGCGTGACGTCCTTGCCCGGCCGGGCGATGCGCGCCTTGCCGATCGGGACCAGGTAATCCTCGACGTCGGGCACTTCGCCGTGCCGGCCGTACAGGATTTCATTCTCAAGCACGATGACCGGGTTCATGTCGCGGATCGCCGCCTTGATCAGGCCCTTGGCATCGGCCGGCGTCGCCGGGGCAACGACCTTCAGCCCGGGGATATGGGCATACCACGCGGCATAGCATTGCGAATGCTGGGCAGCGACGCGGGCGGCGGCGCCGTTGGGGCCGCGGAACACGATCGGGCAGCCCATCTGGCCGCCGGACATGTACAGGGTCTTGGCCGCCGAATTGATGATGTGGTCGATCGCCTGCATGGCAAAGTTGAACGTCATGAACTCGACGATCGGCTTCAACCCGCCAAAGGCCGCGCCGACCCCTAAGCCGGTGAAGCCGTATTCGGTGATCGGGGTGTCGATCACGCGCTTGGGCCCGAATTCCTGCAGCATGCCCTGGCTGATCTTGTAGGCGCCCTGATATTCGGCGACTTCCTCGCCCATCAGGAACACCTTCTGGTCGCGGCGCATCTCCTCGGACATGCCGTCGCGCAGGGCTTCGCGCATCGTCATCGTCTTGGTCGGCGTGCCGGCCGGCAGTTCGGGGTCGGCATGGGCCACCGGCTGGGCCGGGGCGGCGGCCTTGGGCACGGCCGCCACGGCCGGCTCGGCCGCCGGCGGGGTCACCGGGGCGGCGGGGGCCTGGGTCTCGACGGCCGAGGCCGGCGTCGCCGCGCCCTCGCCTTCCAGTTCGGCGATCGGCGTGTTGACCGCCACGCCCTCGGTGCCCTCCGGCACCAGGATCTTGCCGATCACACCTTCATCGACGGCTTCGAATTCCATCGTCGCCTTGTCGGTTTCGATCTCGGCCATGACGTCGCCGGCCTTGACGGTGTCGCCTTCCTTGACCAGCCACTTGGCCAGCTTGCCCTCGGTCATCGTGGGCGACAGGGCGGGCATCAGAATCTGGATCGCCATGCTTCAGGCCTCCACCAGGATGTCGGTCCAAAGCTCGGACGGATCGGGTTCGGGGCTGGTCTGGGCAAAGTCGGCGGCGTCCTGGACGATCGCCTTGACCTCGCGGTCGACCTCCTTCAGCTGGTCTTCCGAGACCAGCTTCTCGGTGATCAGCAGGTTCTTGACCTGGTCGATCGGGTCATGCTCGGCCTTCATCTTGTTGACCTCGTCCTTCGAGCGGTACTTGGCCGGGTCCGACATCGAATGGCCGCGATAACGATAGGTCTTCAGCTCCAGGATGATCGGGCCCTTGCCCGAGCGGCACCATTCCGCGGCCTCGAGCCCGGCGTCGCGCACCGCCAGCACGTTCATGCCGTCGACCGGCCTGCCGGGGATGCCGAAGCTTTCGCCGCGGCGATGGAATTCGGTGACCGCCGAGGCGCGGGCGACCGAGGTGCCCATTGCATACTGGTTGTTCTCGATGACGTAGATCACCGGCAGCTTCCACAGCTCGGCCATGTTGAAGCTTTCATAGACCTGGCCCTGGTTGGCCGAGCCGTCGCCGAAATAGCAGAAGGTCACGCCGTCGGTGTCGTTGTACTTCTGGGCGAAGGCCAGCCCGGTGCCCAGCGGCACCTGGGCGCCGACGATGCCGTGGCCGCCGTAGAACGCCTTCTCGCGGCTGAACATGTGCATCGAGCCGCCCTTGCCCTTGGAATAGCCGCCCTCGCGCCCTGTCAGCTCGGCCATCACGCCGCGGGCTTCCATGCCGCAGGCCAGCATGTGGCCGTGATCGCGATAGGACGTGATGACGGCATCGCCCTGCTTGAACGCGGCCTGCAGCCCGACGACCACCGCTTCCTGGCCGATATACAGATGGCAGAAGCCGCCGATCAGGCCCATGCCGTAAAGCTGGCCCGCCTTCTCCTCGAAGCGGCGGATCAGCAGCATGTCGCGGTAATATTTGAGGACTTCCTCGGACGTATAGCTCTGCCGCGCTTTTTCGGCGGCCGGTTTTTTCGCCATGGACTGGGGTCCTCCCCTGTGAGCGGGAAAATGGGATGAAAAGCCCTGATCGGTCGGGGGTCACTGTGCCCATAGCGACCCGAAACGGCAAGTAGACGGAATGTCGCTTAACCAGATTTCAGTTAAGTTACGCAAAGCCCCGGTTTTCGGGACATTCTTGTACCCAACGAACAACCAAAAAGCGAATTGACGCAATGCAACATCATGCTGCGCCGCACCATCGGCGGACGAGGCTTGCCCGATCCGGGCGTCGTCCGCGATGATCGCATCCAATTCTAGATCTGGGGAGTGACAACGCGATGAGCAAGGCGATCCTGATCACCGGCGGCAGCCGGGGTATCGGCCGGGCGGCCGCGGTGCTGGCCGGCCGGCACGGCTGGTCGGTGGCCGTGAACTATGTCGGCAACGAAGCGGCCGCGGCCGACACCGTCGCCCAGGTGACCGCCGCCGGCGGCCGCGCGGTGGCCGTGCAGGGCGACGTGGCAATCGAGGCCGACGTGATCGCCATGTTCGACGCCACGCAGAACGCCTTCGGCCGGTTCGACGGCCTAGTCAACAATGCCGGCATCGTCGCGCTGGGCCAGAAACTGGCGGACATGCCGGCCGAGCGGCTGAAACGCGTGTTCGACACCAATGTTTTCGGCGCCTATCTCTGCGCCCGCGAAGCGGCACGGCGGATGAGCCGTTCGGCCGGCGGCCAGGGTGGAGCGATCGTCAATCTGTCGTCCGCCGCGGCCCGGCTGGGATCGCCCAACGAATATGTCGACTATGCCGGATCGAAGGCCGCGATCGATGCGATGACCATCGGCCTGTCGAAGGAACTGGGGCCTGAGGGCATCCGCGTCAACGCGATCCGCCCCGGCCTGATCGATACCGAGATCCATGCCTCGTCGGGTTCGCCCGACCGCGCCCACCGCCTGGCATCCCAGGTGCCGATGGGCCGCCCCGGCACCGCCGAGGAAGTCGCCCAGACCATCGTCTGGCTGCTGGACGAGACGACGTCGGGTTACGTCAACGGTGCGATCATCGATGTGACCGGCGGGCGGTAGCGCCAGGGTCAGCCCGGCGCAGGCCGATAGACGGTCGCTACGACTTCTTCTTCTCGCACTCGTTCATCCGGCGCAGCGCATCGGCTGCGCCGGCGATGCTGAAGATGGTCTTGCCGGTGGGGAAGGCCATGGTGATGGTCGATCCGGTGCGCAGGGCGCCGAGAAGCTTGCGGTTGATCTGCCAGTTGCCGCTGATCGCCTTGTCGTTGGCGGCCGTCCACTGGGACTCGCGCATCAGCAGGTCGTCGTCGATCAGGAAGTCGGCGGCGACGACCGAACCTTCCTTCAGGTTCCAGTTGTCATAGGCCAGCACGATGAACATCTCGTCGTTCTCGGCGAAACCGAAGGCGACGAAATATTCGGCATTGCCGTCGCGCGGGTCCTTGTAGCCCATGCTGACGTTGCAATGGCCGTTATTGCCCTTTTCCAGGTCCCAGTCGCCCATCTTGCCCAAAGCGGCCGCCGGCGTGGCCAGCAGGGCGGCGGCAACAAAGGTCAGGATGGCGGCAGGCCGGATCATTCCTTGGTGAAGACGACGAATTCGTCGTGGCGCGCCTGGCCCAGCACCAGCCGGGCTTCCTCTTCCAGCATGTCTGCATCCAGGCTGTCGGCACGCATCAGGTTGACGCGGCGCTCCAGCTTCTTGCGCTGGCCCACGACCTCGTCCAGCACGGCCTGGGTATCGGCGATTTCCGCCTGCAAGCGGCCATAGGCACGCAGGCCGCGATCGCCTTCGACCAGGTGGTAACCAAAATACGCGATCGCCATCAGGCAAATGGCCGGCAGGATGGCCGCACGGGCCTGACGCTTGATCTCACGGACGACACTCATGGTCGGAATCGAATCACACGCGAGTCGCCGGGTCAACGGCTTTTCGCCGAAACCCCTGTAGAATCCACGAGTCGTGCGGCGTCCTGTGGATAACTCCACAGGACGCCGGTCCTAAACGCTTTGTTAAATCTTGAGGACGGAACGGCCGGGATAGACCGCGGCCGGGCCCAGCAGTTCGGCGATGCGGATCAGCTGGTTGTACTTGGCCAGCCGGTCCGAACGGGCCAGCGACCCGGTCTTGATCTGCCCGCAATTGGTGGCAACGGCCAGGTCGGCGATGGTCGAATCCTCGGTCTCGCCCGACCGATGCGACATGACCGCGCGATAGCCGGCCTTGTGCGCCATCTCGACCGCCTCGAGGGTTTCCGACAGCGTGCCGATCTGGTTGACCTTGACCAGGATGGCGTTGGCCGTGCCCTGTTTGATGCCGTCGGCCAGGCGCGCGGGGTTGGTGACGAACAGGTCGTCGCCGACCAGCTGGACCTTGGAACCCAGCGTGTCGGTCAGATGCTTCCAGCCGGCCCAGTCATCCTCGGCCATGCCGTCCTCGATCGAGACGATCGGGAACTTGGCGCAGAGGTCGGCGTAATAGGCGACCATGCCGGCGGCATCCAGCACCTTGCCCTCGCCCGCCAGGTTGTATTTGCCATCCTTGTAGAATTCGGTCGACGCGGCGTCGAGGGCGACCATGACATCCTCGCCGGGGCGGTAACCCGCCGCCTCGATCGCCTTCATGATGAAGTCCAGCGCGGCCTCGGTCGACGCCAGGTTCGGGGCGAAGCCGCCCTCGTCGCCGACGGCGGTGGCATGACCGGCATCGTGCAGGCGCTTCTTCAGACCGTGGAAGATCTCGGCGCCGACACGGATGGCATCCGCGACGGTCGGGGCCGAGACCGGCATGATCATGAATTCCTGGACGTCGATCGGGTTGTCGGCATGGGCGCCGCCGTTGATGATGTTCATCATCGGCACCGGCATCACGCGGGCCGAGGCGCCGCCGACATAACGGAACAGCGGCAGGCCGGCATCCTCGGCCGCGGCCTTGGCCATGGCCAGCGACACGCCCAGGATGGCATTGGCGCCCAGGCGGCCCTTGTTGGGGGTGCCGTCCAGCTCGATCATCAGCTTGTCCAGGCGGGTCTGGTCGCGGGCATCCTGGCCCGACAGCGCCTCGAAGATCTCGCCGTTGACCGCGGCGACCGCCGACTGCACACCCTTGCCGAGATAACGGCCCTTGTCGCCGTCGCGCTTCTCGACGGCTTCATGGGCACCGGTCGAAGCACCAGATGGGACCGCTGCGCGGCCGAAGGCCCCGCTCTCCAGCTCGACATCGACCTCGACGGTCGGGTTGCCACGGCTGTCCAGGATTTCGCGCGCGCGAATGTCGACGATGGCGCTCATCGGGATTTCGATCCTCTCTCTAGGCTGGGGCTTATGCGCCGGAAGGGATAGCGGTCCGGCTCGGTCAGCGCAAGACCTCGACCAGCCGGTCGAGGGCGCGGGTGTCCAGCGTCAGGCTGAAATTCAGGGTGAAGTGGCCCTTGCGCATCACGGCCAGGTTGGACTCGGGCAGGCCCCAGGCCCGCAACAGGCGCAGGCCCGGTTCGAAATGGGTCAGTTCGTCGGCGTCGCCCAGGGCCGCGACGATCCGGTCGGGCGCCAGTTGCGGGGGGCGGTCCGGCGTGATCAGCGGCAGCCAGCGGGCCAGCGCCTCGCGCGTCCAGCCCTGCGCCGCCAGGCGCTCGGGCATGCCGATCGGCCGGGTCAGCGAACTTTCATGGACCAGCTTGACCATGTCGCCGGTGGGCGACCCCAGGAACAGCGCGTCGGGGCGCGACGCTGCGTCCCAGCCGTCGGCGACGCGGGCGACCAGTGACGAGGCCAGCGCGCCCAGCGAGACGCCGCCGATGGCGACCCGGGGGCTGCCCGCCTCGCGCGCCCAGCTGATCCAGCGGGCGGCCTCCAGCGCGGTCTGGCGGAAGAAATCGAGGGTGGCCAGCGGCGCGCAGGCCAGGATTTCCTCGCCGCCGAAAAACCCGGGGGCGCAGCGCCGGCCATGGCCCGGCAATTCCGGGCGGATCACGCGCAGGCCCTGCTGGACCAGGTACTTGGTCAGCGCGCCATGGGGGTCGGCCCACATCTCGGCCTCGACCCCGATGCCGTGCAGCAGGACGATGGCGGGCATCGGGCCGGTATCGCGGCGGGGTTCGACCACCCGGGCCCAGGCGAACGGTCCGCCGGGCACGGGGCCGGGCATGCGCAGCCAGTATTCGCGCAT
>Ga0206117_101165_pt1 | contig 15504 bp, 19 predicted proteins | sample 3A5Ametagenome_FD_177997 | JGI IMG/M metagenome (GOLD analysis project Ga0206117, IMG submission 177997) | Enriched microbial communities from leaf-cutter ant dump, University of Wisconsin, Madison, United States - 3A5A | ecosystem: Environmental > Terrestrial > Nest > Insects nest > Nest dump... | reverse complement strand
GCTTCCAGATCGGCAATGTCTTCGTCATGGCCGGCGTGCCCAACATCATGCGGGCGATGCTGGACGGCATCCTGCCGCGGCTGGCCGGCGGGCCGGCCCTGCATGCCCGCACGGTGGCCTGCGAACTTGGGGAGGGGGTGATCGCCGCCGAGCTGTCTGCCCTGCAGGACCGTCATGCTGCATTGGAGATCGGCAGCTATCCTTACTTCCGCAACGGCTTCTTCGGCGTCAGCTTGGTGCTGCGCGGCATCGACGAGGCAGAGGTGATGGGGGCGGCCGATGAGCTGGCGGAGATCATCCGCAGCCTTGGCGGCACGCCGACCGTCACGGTGGGTACGAAAGGGTAAGGGCGGCTATGGCGGCCGCTCAGACGAGGGATATGTCGGCGGATCGATTGTCGCGGATCGATCCGGTCCCATATTAACTTTCTGTCATCTCCGTATTGCCCGTCGCGGGAGCCCCGCCATGAAGAGCTTCGAGAAAACAGCGCTGCTGTTTCTTCTCCGCCATCTGTTCGCCGGCATCGTCGGCGCCGTGGTGCTGGCGACCGGGCTGTTGTGGTTCGACGTCGCCAAGCTGGCGACCCTGATCGGCAGCAGCGAATATGGCATCACCGCCACGGTGATGCTCTATGCCGGCCTGATGCTGACCTTCGGCAGCGTGTCGATGGGAATCGGCATCATGACGATGAACGAGGATACCCGTCCTTGAGCACGGCGGCATAACGCTGGGGTGGGGGCGGTCAGTTGCCGAACGGTCCGAAGCTGTCGTAAATCCAGACGAGGACGACGATCAGCGCCAGCCACAGCGCCGCGTTGCGCAGCACCACCCCGCGGTTGCGGCGAAGGGCAGCCGGCACCACAAGGGCCGCGACCATCAGCAGCGCCACCAGCGACATCCATTGCGTCTCGCCCACGCTGTCTCCTTCCTGTTCCCGACCCGGTCCGGGCCGGTTCCCAGTTGCGCATTCTTCGATATGGGCGATATGGGAATGCCTGCGGTTTTGCGAAGGCCCCTTGACCCACAGCCCCGCGATTGTCTAAGTCATGACCACGGAACGGTGCGTTGCATATCATGGTATGCAATCTCCGCGGGCAGCGCGGAACCGGTTCGTGGACGTGAGCTTTGCCGTCGGCGGTCCGGTGCGCCAGCACCGGCTTGCAATGGCAGAGTCCGGGGCGCGGGCGTGGCGAAACCGGTAGACGCAAGGGACTTAAAATCCCTCGCCGCAAGGTATGCGGGTTCGAGTCCCGCCGCCCGCACCATATTGAAATGGCTGCAAAACTCTCGGCCTGGTCGCCGGAACCTCACCGCACCTCGACCGTACCGCAACTGCGTCGATGGGCCAGCAGGCAGTCCTCGGTCTTGGACTGATGCATCAAGGCGCCCATCAACCAGTATCCCAGGCCAAGGACGATCATAACGGCGATGGCCGCGCCGACATTGGCGGCGAGGCGGGCGCGGTCGTCATCCGGCGGCATGCCGGGCATCATTTCCTGCCCGGCTTCCGTTTCGTCCGGCCGTTGGCCGCTTCCCCCTCCTTGCGTTGAAGGAACAGCCGGCCGGCTTGCATCGCCGCGGCGCGGCTGATGTATCTGCCGCATTCGAACCGCTGGCCATCGAACGTCACGGTCAGGGTGAAACTCTGCGGGCCGGTCTCGTCGATGACGATCGGGGACGAGGTCGCGGAAGGAACGGGGGCGGGCTTCATTCGACGATCCCTGCGTATCTGCCTGTGGCGGACAGACACATACGTCCGCCGTGACGCGCAGGCCAGCGGCATTGAGAGGAGCTGTCAGCGTTCCACCGGACCGCCGGCATCGGCCCAGGCGGAAAAGCCGCCGCTCAGACGGTTGATGGTGCCGGTGTGGCCGGCGGCAATCATGCGTTCCGCGGCTGGACCGCAGCGCATGCCACCCTGGCAATGGAAGACCAGATGCTTGCCGGGATCGGCCGGGACGCGTGACGGATCGAACCGCGACAGCGGGTTCAGGATGGCACCGGGGATATGGCCGGCGGCGTGCTCATGCGGTTCGCGGACATCGACGATCACAACCTCGCCCCTGGCCTGCCATTGAATGGCGGTCTGCGGATCGACCTGCAGGATCCGGTCTGCACTGCCCTGCTTGTCGGGTTGCGCGGTTGGGAACAAGCGTCGCATCAGGGAGCACAGGAACATCGGAGTCGATCCTTGAATGGGGGACTGGGCGGTGGCTTCCGATAGCAGAACGCCACCGGACTGCCCTTGACCAGTAAATTAGTATATTCTAATTTTAAGTCAACGGTGCGGTTCCGGTCGGAGTTCGCGTTCCGCTGTCGTCAAAGCGGTTCCGGGTCATCGGCGATCCGGCGGTCCGGTGCGCACCCCCTCGATATCTGGAGACGACCATGCACAAGAACTGGCCGCAGATGACCGGCGAGCTGTCAGGCGCCATCCGCGAATTGCGCGGTGGCGCCCCGGAGGTCATGAAGGCCTTTTCCGGAATGGCCCAGGCGGCGCTCAAGGCGGATGCGCTGGACACCAGGACCAAGGAACTGATCGCGCTCGCCATTGCGGTGGCGATCCGTTGCGACGGCTGCGTCGCGTTTCATGCCGAAGCGGCGATGAAGCAGGGGGCGACCCGCGACGAGGTGATGGAGACGATGGGGATGGCGGTCTATATGGGCGCAGGACCGTCGGTGATGTATGCAGCCCAGGCGGTCGAAGCGTTCGACCAGTTCGCCGGCAAGGCATCAGGCTGACCGGAACCGCGATCCCAAACCAGGGGACCGGGTGGTGCGGGCGGTCGGACTCGAACCGACACTCCTTGCGGAACCGGATTTTGAGTCCGGCGCGTCTACCAATTTCACCACGCCCGCAGCGACGCCTCTTCTAGCGCAACAGTCCGGAAACGGAAAGTGTAAAAGAACGGGGCGTTGAAGCATCTCCACTCGCTGACCGATCGCGGTCGCGTCGGCACCCGGCGACGCAGCCGCGGTGCCGCTTATTCCCTGCCGATGCCGCCGCCCTGTCATGCCGTCGCAGTCGTGCCGCGGGCGTTGCGGACGGCTGGCCGAACGGCCCCGCACGCGCTACCTTGTCGGCCATGACGACCAAGCCCTTCCTCTCCCGTGCCTTCGAAGATCCCCGCGTCGCCGCCCTGCTGCTGGCACTGGCCAGCGCCGGGGTGTTGCTGTCGGCCCTGTTCTTCCAGTTCGTGCTGAATTACCAACCCTGCGTGCTGTGCATCATGCAGCGCTGGCCCTATGTGGCGGTGATGGTGCTGGGGCTGGTGACCTGGCTGTTCCGCCGCTGGAAGGGGCTGGGCGACGCGCTGCTGGTGGTGAGCGGGCTGGCCCTGCTGGCCGGTGCCGGCATCGCCGCCTATCATGTCGGTGTGGAGCAGCATTGGTGGGCCGGCACCTCGTCCTGCGGCGGCTCGGCTCCGGCCAATTCGCTGGAGGCGCTGCGCGCCCAGGTGCTGGCCGCCCCGGTCACCCGCTGTGACGAAGTGGCGTGGTCGCTGTTCGGGATCTCCATGGCGGGCTACAACGTGGCGATCTCGCTGGCGCTGGCGGCCTACGCCTTCGCCGCGGCGCGCATCGCCTATACCCGCACCCCGGTGTCGAGGACCGCATTGTGAGTGAAACGACGTCTCCCACCGCCAGTTCCCGTCACGGCGCGCCCCGTCACGGCACGCTGCCCGGCGCATTGCCCGGCGACCTGCCGCGGCGCGACCGGCTGGCCCGCATCGTCCGCGTCGACCATGCCGGCGAATATGGCGCCAAGCGCATCTATGAAGGCCAGATCGCCGTCATGGGCAAGGGCCGCCACGGCAAGACCCTGCGCCACATGGCCGAGCAGGAGCTGGTCCATCTCGAATATTTCGAAAAGCAGCTGAACCGGCGCCGGGTGCGGCCGACCCTGCTGCAGCCCCTGTGGCACGTCACCGGCTTCCTGCTGGGCGCCGGCACCGCGATCCTGGGCGAACGGGCGGCGATGGCCTGCACCGTCGCGGTCGAAGAGGTGATCGAGGAGCATTATGAGGCGCAACTGCCTCATCTCGGCCCGGACGAGCAGGAGCTGTCCGACAGCATCCGCAAATTCCAGGCGGAGGAGGTCGAGCACCGCGACATCGGATTGCAGAACGAGGCGGAGCGCGCAGCGGGCTATCCACTGCTGTCAGCGGCGATCAAGGCCGGCACGCGGGCTGTGATCTGGGTGGCGGAACGGGTGTGATGGGACGGATGCAGGGGCCGGCGGCGGCCCCCATCCACAAACCTCGCGGCGTTGGTTCTCGCAGAGTTGGCCCCTACATCGGGTCCAATTCCGAGTCCCAGTAAAGAAAATCCCGCCAACTTTCATGAAGGAAGTTTGGCGGGAAGGCGCGTCCATTCTCTTGCAGCTCGTAGGCACTGGGCTGGAAGGGCGGACTGAGGGGGATCATGCCGCAAACGTGGGGAAGGCGGTCGCCCTTCGCCAGATTGCAGGCCGAACAGGATGTGATGACGTTTTCCCACGTCGTCCGACCGCCGCGGGACCGCGGGATCACATGGTCGAAGGTCAGGTCGTGGGTGGGGAAGGGGCGGCCGCAATACTGACAGGTGAAGCGGTCGCGCAGGAAGACGTTGAAACGGGTGAAGGCCGGGCGGCGCGTGGCCGGGATGAACTCTTTCAGCGAGATGACGCTGGGCAACCTGACTTCGAAACTTGGGGATCTGACGACCCGGTCATAGTGCGATACGATGTTGACCCGTTCCAGAAAGACCGCCTTGACCGCTTCCTGCCAGGACCATAGCGACAAGGGGAAGTAACTGAGCGGGCGGAAATCCGCGTTCAGCACCAGAGCCGGACAGTGATCGGGTGGTGGAGCCAATGGCCACTCCCTTGTCTGTAACCGTTGCCTGAGACCGTGTCTGGACCCGGCACGCGACACTGCTGCGGCACCGTGCGCGGGGTCGTGTCTGCTGCGCCCCGGCGGCCGAATCGTCCTCCGGGACAACCAGATACATAGTGGATCAGGGACCGGGACTCAATATCTTGACCCGGCGCGGCCGAATTTCTTCACCGTTGTGTAACCTTTTTCGCGCTGTGGGCAAGCCGGGACCGGCGGGGAAGCGGTCAAATGGCACCACCCGCGGCGGCTGTGACATCGGCAAAAAACAGTCGCGCCTGCCTTGCGCGCTTACCCCTCGTTAACCATGACGGCGCGATGGTGGACCTCGTTGATCCAAGCCGATCCCGCCGGTCCGAACCGGCCGGAAGCGACCCCGAGGAAAGTCCGCCATGACCGCCGTCATCATCGACCTCGCCCAGAAGCGCCGTGAACGCGAGGAGCGTGAGCGCCAGATCCGCATCGATGCGTTCGACCGCGAGCTGCGCCGCCGTCTGGCGCTCTATCTGGAAGGCGAAGAGATCCCGGTCGAGCCGATCCGCGACAATCCTTACATCTGAATCGCCCTTATGTTTGATCGGCCCCTCTGTCCGATCTGCGCTTACATCCAGGTCGCGCCAGCCGTTATAAAGCGGGAATGAGCGATCTCGTCACCCGCTTCGCCCCCAGCCCCACCGGGCATCTGCATCTTGGCCATGCCCATTCCGCGCTGTTCGGCCGGACCGCCGCCCGCAGCGCCGCCGGCCGCTTCCTGTTGCGGATCGAGGACATAGACCCCAACCGCTGCCGTCCGGAGTACGAGCGCGACCTGATCGAGGATCTGGCGTGGCTCGGTCTCGACTGGGACGGCCCGATCCGCCGCCAGTCCGACCATTTCGACGATTTCCGCGCTGCACTGGCCCGGCTCGAGTCGCTGGGCGTGCTCTATCCCTGCTTCTGCACCCGCAAGGACATCGCCGCCGAGATCGCGCGGGCCGGTGCGGCACCGCACGGCCCCGACGGACCTCTCTATCCGGGCACCTGCCGCCATCGCTCCGTCGAGGAACGTGCCGAGCGGATCGCCCGCGGCGATGCCTGGGCGTTGCGACTCGACGTGGAGGCCGCCTGCCGGCTGACCGGGCCGTTGCGCTGGCACGACCGGACCCAGGGCTGGCAGCCGGCAACGCCGGACCTGCTGGGCGACGTGGTGCTGGCGCGCAAGGACACCCCGACCAGCTATCACCTCAGCGTCACCGTCGACGACCATCTGCAGGGCGTGACCCTGGTCACCCGCGGCGAGGACCTGTTCTTCGCCACGCATCTGCACCGGCTGTTGCAGGCCCTGCTGGGCTACGATCCCCCCGACTACCACCATCACGGCCTGCTACGGAACGCGGCGGGCGAGCGGCTGGCCAAGCGCGACCGCGCCCAGTCCCTGCGTTCGCTGCGGGAAGAGGGCCGCAGCCCGGCGGAGGTGCGGGCGATGGCGGGGTTTGCAGGATAGGGTTCAGTCCGGGCGGCAGGCGTACGCGCCGATGCCGGGGCATACGGGGGCTGTACCTCCTGTGTACGTCCGCCCCCTCCGCCCCGGACGCGCAGGCTGGCTGCACTCAGTCCAGTTGCAGCACGAGCGCTTTCAGATAGGCCGACTCTGGCAGGTTCGGGTGGACCGGATGATCGGGCCCGGCGCCGGCACTGCGCAGGATGCGGCCGGTGCGGCCAGCGTCGTTCAGACCGCGGGCGACCAGTTCGGCGAATGTCGGTGGGTCGACGTTGTGGCTGCACGACCCGCACAGCAGATAACCGCCCGGCGCCGTGATCTTCGCCGCCAGCCGCGCCATCTTGCGGTAGGCGCGGCTGCCGGCCGCCAGATCCTTCTTCGACTTCACGAAGGCCGGAGGATCGGCGACCACCACCTGGAAGGTCTCGCCGGCCGTACCCAGCCGCTCCATCTCCTGGAAGGCGTCGGCCTTGCGCGCCTCGAAGCGGTCGGCGACGCCGTTCGCCTCGGCGGCGCGGCTGGCGTTCTCCAGAGCCAGGGCGGAGCGGTCGACCGCGATCGCCTGGGTGGCGCCGGCCACCGCACACTGGATGCCGAAGCCGCCATTGTAGCTGTAGAAGTCGATGGCCCGGCCACCCTTGGCCAGCGAGGCGATGAAGGCGCGGTTGTCGCGCTGGTCGTAGAACCAGCCGGTCTTCTGGCCGTCCAGCGGGTTGGCGAAGAAGGTGACGCCGTTCTCTTCAAGGCGGATCGATCCGTCGATCTCGCCCTTGGCCAGCCGGGTCTCCTCCGCCAGCCCTTCCAGCGCACGTTGGCTGCCGTCGTTGCGCAGGATGACCGCGCGGGGCGCCATCACCTCGTCGATGGCGGCCAGGATCTCTTCGATCCGGAGATCCATGAAGACGGAGTTGGCCTGAACCGTTACCACATCATCGAAGCGGTCGACGATCAGCCCGGGCAGCCCGTCGGCCTCGGCATGGACGGCGCGGTAAAAGGGACGGCTGAACAGCCGGTCGCGCAGGTCCACCGCGCGGCGCAGCCGGTCGGCGATGAAGGCCTGGTCCACCACGGTCGCCGGGTCGTTCGACAGCAGCCGGGCGGCGATCAGCGTGTGCGGATTGAAGGTGTAGATGCCCAGCGGCGTCCCGCCGGGGTCCAGAAGCCGCACCGGGCTGCCGGGCGGCAGCGCCTTGGCGGTGGTGTCCATCTGGACTTCGTTGGAATAGACCCAGGGATGACCCTGCATGACGCGCCGCTGGCGGCCGGACTGCAGGTGGATCGCCGGGTATTTCTTGACGGGTTTGGTGCCGGTGTCGCTCATGGGCCCGCATCCTAGCGGCAAATCGGCGGCGCGCAATGGCTGCGGTGACCGCCTCATGCGGGCTGGTCCGACCGTTACTCCGCTCCGGTGGTGTTGCCCGGCTCACCGGCATGGATCGCCAGCCATACGGTCGGCCCCCCTGCGGCGATGTCGGCGGTGGCGGCGACGCGGTGGCGGGTCCGGGCGGGGAGCAGCGCCCAGTCGCCGGGGGACAGCAGGCGGTCGCCCTGTCCCTCCACCTGCAAGGTGGCGGCGCCTGCGACCAGCAGGACGAACTCGTCCCAGTCCTGATCGTACCAGAAGCCGTCGGGCGAGGACTGTCCGGTGGAGACGATCCGCTCGATCCGCGAGCCGGGCAGCGCCGCCAATGTCGTGAACAGCTCGTCGGGCTGCGGACTTGAGGGAAGTCCCTCCAGCAGACTGCCGAATCGTGCTCCGCTCATCCGAGACGTTCCCCTTGCCGGCCAACCTGAAGGTCCAGGTCCGGCATCTGTCCGCGCTACTCCGCGTCGCGCCGTCCATCCGCCAGCGTCAGGCTATTGTCGTTGACCACCGCCAGATCCTTGCAGAAGCGGATCGTCTCCTGCCGGTGCCCTTCGGTGCGGAAGCAGTCGGGGATCGGGTCGCGGTGGGAGCCCTGAAGGGAATCGTGCCGGGTAAGACGGTCGGGCAGGGTGGTGTGGATGGCGGCGCAGCCCAGCCGCCGGGCGAGCCCCTCCATCGCCTGCAGCAGCGCCTCCGCCACGCCGGCGACGTCGAACAGGTCGAGCACGACGAAGTTGTCGACGCACAGCGTCCGCCCGTGCAGCAGGTGCGGTTCGGCCGTGTATGAGAACAGGCCGTGCAGGTACCCTTGCGCGTTCTGCACGGTCATGATGCCCCGGCTTGCCGGCAGACGGCCTTTCCCGGCGTCGCCGTCGCCAGCTGCGCCCTCCGTGCTGCTCCCCAGGGTTGCGCTGTCCAGCAATGCTGCGGCAAATGCGCGCCATTGGTCGACCCCCAGGCCCGGCGCCATGGCGCAGACCAGCGGATAGGCCTGGTCGATCTGGCGTCGACCAAGGGGTTTAGCGATGAAACCGTCGTCCATTTCAGCCCGGCCGATTGCAAGGACACTGAACGATGGCAGCCCCGGGGCGGAAGGGTCGTTGACGTAGATCAATGTTGCTGAACCCCCCCATCCACATAGTGGGCGCCATTGGAGACAGGCGCGCCCGGCGTCCCTTTCGGCATTTCCGAGTGCAACCTGTCCCGCTCCTTAACAGTACGTACCCAGTGGTGGTGCAACCCAGAAGGCGCGGCCCCGCGGCCGCCCGGGGCAAACGGGAGAGATTGTATGACATCAGCGACTCTGACTTCAGGGGCCACCCTGGGCAGCCAGCGGGTGTCGGAAGACGTGCGTTACCATGAGGACGCCATCCGACTCTTCGTGATCGCTGCAGTGTTCTGGGGCGTGGTCGGTTTCCTGGCCGGCACCTTCATCGCTCTGCAGCTGGCTTTCCCGGCGCTGAATCTCGGGCTGGAGTGGACGAGCTTCGGGCGCCTGCGCCCCGTCCACACCTCGGCCGTGATTTTCGCGTTCGGCGGCAATGTGCTGTTCGCCACTTCGCTCTATTCGGTTCAACGGACTTGCCGTCAGCATCTCTTCGGGGGCGAAGGGCTGGCGAAGTTCATCTTCTGGAACTACAACGTCTTCATCGTGCTCGCGGCGCTGAGCTATGTCCTGGGCTTCACCCAGGGCAAGGAATACGCCGAGCCCGAGTGGATCCTCGACCTGTACCTGACGGTCACCTGGGTGCTCTATGCGGTCCAGTTCATCGGCACGGTGATGACGCGGCGCGAGTCGCACATCTATGTGGCGAACTGGTTCTTCATGGCGTTCATCCTGACCGTCGCGATCCTGCACATCGGCAACAACATCAACGTTCCGGTGTCGCTGTTCGGCATGAAGTCCTACACTTTCGTGTCGGGCGTGCAGAGCGCCATGGTGCAGTGGTGGTACGGCCACAACGCGGTCGGCTTCTTCCTGACCGCCGGCTTCCTGGGCATCATGTACTACTTCGTGCCCAAGCGCGCCGAGCGGCCGGTCTATTCCTACCGCCTGTCGATCGTCCACTTCTGGACCCTGATCTTCCTCTACATCTGGGCCGGTCCGCACCACCTGCACTACACCTCCCTGCCGGACTGGGCGCAGACGCTGGGCATGACCTTCTCCGTCATGCTGTGGATGCCGTCCTGGGGCGGCATGATCAACGGCATCATGACCCTGTCGGGCGCCTGGGATAAGCTGCGCACCGACCCGGTCCTGCGCTTCCTGGTCACCTCGGTCGCCTTCTACGGCATGTCGACCTTCGAAGGCCCGCTGATGTCGGTCAAGCCGGTCAACGCCCTGTCGCACTACACCGACTGGACCGTCGGCCACGTGCACTCCGGCGCTCTCGGCTGGGTCGCCTTCGTCTCCTTCGGCGCGATCTACTATCTCGTGCCGGTGCTGTGGAAGCGCTCGCAGCTCTACAGCATGCGTCTGGTCAGCTACCACTTCTGGACCGCCACCATCGGCATCGTGCTCTACATCACCGCCATGTGGGTGTCGGGCATCATGCAGGGCCTGATGTGGCGCGCCTACGACAACCTGGGCTTCCTGCAGTACTCCTTCGTGGAGACCGTCGCGGCGATGCACCCGTTCTACGTGATCCGCGCGATGGGCGGCGTCCTGTTCGTCACCGGCGCTCTCATCATGGTCTACAACCTGTGGCGCACGGCGAAGGGCGATGTCCGCATCGAGAAGCCCTATGTCACCACGCCGCACAAGGCGACGGTCGGCGCGGCCTGACGCTAGGGAAGGATGCGAGAAATGGCTCAGGATAAAAAGGGCTTCAGCCACGACCTGATCGAGCGGAACACCCTTCTGCTGATCGTGCTCGTGCTGATCACCGTGTCGATCGGCGGTCTGGTTCAGATCGTCCCGCTCTTCACCATCGAATCGACCATCGAGAAGGTGGAGGGGGTCCGCCCCTACTCCCCGCTCGAACTGGCCGGGCAGAACATCTACCTGCGCGAAGGCTGCTACAACTGCCACAGCCAGCAGATCCGTCCGTTCCGTGACGAGGTCGAGCGCTATGGCCACTACTCGCTGGCGGCGGAGTCGATGTACGACCATCCGTTCCAGTGGGGCTCCAAGCGTACCGGTCCCGATCTGGCCCGCGTCGGCGGCAAATACTCCAACGCCTGGCAGGTCGCCCATCTGGTGAACCCGCGCGCGGTCGTGCCGGAGTCGATCATGCCGACCTACGGCTGGATGAAGGAGCGTCCGCTGAGCTACGGCGACATCGGCGACCACCTGAAGACGCTGAAGATCGTCGGGGTGCCCTACACCGACGAGCAGGTCGCCAACGCCAAGGCCGACCTGGAAGCGCAGAAGAACCCCGACGGCGACACCGCCGGGCTGATGAAGCGCTATCCGAAGGCCGTGGTGGCGAACTTCACCGGCGAAAAGACCGTCACCGAAATGGACGCTCTCGTCGCCTACCTGCAAGTGCTGGGCACCATGGTGGACTTCACCAAGTACCAGTCCAAGCAGCTGCAGCAGTAATCGGGGGAGGAATCCATGGACTTGGATTCGATCACGGTGATGCTTCGGTCCTTCTGGACGGTGTGGTTGATGCTGCTGCTGACGGGCATCCTGGTTTACGCCATGTGGCCCGGCAACCGCCGCACCTTCGACGACGCCGCCCAGATCCCGCTCAAGGATGATGGTCAGGAGCTTTAGACCATGGCACAGAATTACAAGGACGAGCTGTCCGGCGTCGAGACCACCGGCCACGAGTGGGATGGACTGCGCGAGCTGAACAATCCGCTGCCGAAGTGGTGGCTGTATCTCTTCTACGTCTGCATCGCCTGGGCGATGGTGTACTACGTGTTCTACCCGGCCTGGCCGCTGGGCAAGACCTACACGAAGGGCATCCTCGGATATTCCCAGCGCGAGGAGCTGGACACCAAGCTGGCGGAAGCGAAGGCCGGCCAGGCCAAGTACCTGACCGCCATCGCCGCCAAGTCGGTCGACGAAATCCAGAAGGACAAGGACTTGCTGGGCTTCGCGATGGCCGGCGGCCGCTCCTACTTCAACGAGAACTGCGCCGCCTGCCACGGCGCCGGCGGCCAGGGCGCCAAGGGCTTCCCGACGCTGGCCGACGACGTGTGGCTGTGGGGCGGCTCCTCGGCCGACATCTACAAGACCATCCAGCACGGCATCCGTTCGGATGACGGCGACACCCGCGGCACGCCGAACGTCGGCATGACCGCCTTCGGCAAGGACGGCATCCTCAACCGCGACCAGATCGATCAGGTCACGGACTATGTGCTGTCGCTGAACGGCAAGACTGCCGATGCAGGCAAGGCAGCCAAGGGCAAGACCGTCTATGACGAGAACTGCGCCGCCTGCCATGGCGATGCGGCCCAGGGTTCGGTTGCCGCCGGTGTCGACGGTGTCGGCGCTCCGCCGCTGAAGCAGGCCAACTGGCTCTACGGCAGCGACAAGCAGACGCTGGTCGAGACGGTGACCAACGGCCGCGCCGGCGTCATGCCGGCATGGTCCAAGCGTCTGGACGACGCGACGATCAAGTCGCTGGCCGTCTATGTCCACAACCTGGGCGGCGGCAAGTAAGCCGAAGCCCGGGCGGACCGTTTCGGAACCGGCCCAGGACACCAATGGACAAAGGGCGTCGGGGAGGTCTCTCCCCGGCGCCTTTTTCTTTGCCGGCCCTGCGGCCGGCCGGCGGTTCCGTTAACTTCCTGTCATTTGATCCATCGCAATGTCCCTGCGGCAATCGGTCGCCATAGTTCCCGCGATCACACGCCGCCGACCAGTCGAAGGGCAGCCAGCGACCATGAGCATCAGCACCACCACCGGAAACCGCCCCCTCCCGCCGAAACGCCTGAAGGCGCCGCGCCAGCCTGGATGGTACATCCCCTGGATCTTCGTCGGCGTCTTCATGGTCGTCCTGGCGGTGAACGGGATCATGGTCCATTTCGCGGTGTCGAGCTGGACCGGGATCGAGACCGAGAACCACTTCATCAAGGGACTAGGCTACAACAACGATCTGGCCGGAGCCCGCGCCCAGGCGGAACGCGGCTGGCAGGTCCAGCCGGACTTCACCAGCACCGAGCCGCGCAAGGGCGTGATCGCCATCACCGTCCGCGACAAGCAGGGCCAGGTCCTGAAGGACGCCGCCGTCACCGTGACGATGATCCGTCCGATCTCCGAGGGGCATGACAAGACGCTGTCGCTGCCCTATCTGGGCGAGGGCCGCTATGGCGCCCCGGTGGAGCTGGAGCTGGAAGGCCAGTGGGACATGCGTTTCGTCATCACTCACGCCAGCGGCGACTATCAGGACCAGAAGCGCGTCTGGGTGCAGTGACGGCGGCGTAAGGGCGGCGAGGACGCCGCGACCGGGACAGTCAGGGTGATGTCGAGATGACCGTCTGCCTCCATTGCGGACAAGAGCTTGGCGAGGGTACGCAGGCCGGCACATTGGCCACCGGCAATCTCACTGCCGGTGACGGTGCGGGTCCATTTTGCTGCACCGGCTGCGCCGCCGCCTACGACCTTGTCCGCGGGCTGGGGCTGGAGCGCTATTACGAGCGCCGCAGCGTCGATCCAACCGCCCGCCCGCTGCGTCCCGACGACGCCCCGGCGGTCGATTACGAACCGCATGCCCGCGACGAGCAGGACGGCAGCCGCAGCCTTCACCTGATGGTCGACGGCATGCAGTGCGCGGCCTGCGTCTGGCTGATCGAATCGGCGCTCAACCGGCAGCCGGGCGTCGACCAGGCCCGCATGAACATGACCACGCGCCGGCTGACCGTGCGTTGGAAGCCCGAGGCGACCGACGCCAACGCGGTGGTCGGCACCGTGGCGCAGCTGGGATACCGCGCCGTCCCCTTCGACCCCGACCGGCTGGGCGGTGCCCAGGCGAAGAGCGAGAAGGAACTGCTGCGCGCCATGGCGGTGGCGGGCTTCGCCATGGGCAACGTCATGCTGCTGTCGGTGTCGGTCTGGGCCGGCCACAGCCAGGGCATGGGCACCGCCACCCGCGACCTGATGCACTGGATTTCGGCGCTGATCTGCATGCCGGCCATCGCCTATGCGCTGCGTCCCTTCGCTCGCTCGGCGCTGTCGGCCCTGCGCCACGGCCGAACCAACATGGACGTGCCGATCACCATCGGTGTGCTGCTCGCCACCGGCATGAGCCTGTTCGAGACGATCCACAGCGGCGAACATGCCTATTTCGATGGCGGCGTCATGCTGCTGTTCTTCCTGCTGGTCGGACGCTATCTCGACCAGCGGGCGCGCGGCCGGGCGCGGTCGGCGGCGGAACAGCTGCTGGGCCTGCGCGCCAATGCCGTCACCATCCTGAACGCCGACGGCACCAGCGCCGTGGTGGCGCCGGAGCAGGTCGTGCCCGGCACCGTCATCCTGGTCGCGGCCGGCGAGCGCATCCCCGTCGACGGCCGGGTGTCCGACGGCGTGTCCGACCTCGACACCGGCCTGATCACCGGCGAGACGGTGCCAGGCACCGCGCGTCCCGGCGATCAGGTCTTCGCCGGCACCCTCAACCTGACCGCACCGCTGCGCCTGACCGTCACCGCGGTGGGGGAGGGCACGCTGCTGGCCGAGATCGTCCGGTTGATGGAGGTGGCGGAGCAGGGCCGCGCCAAATATGTGGCTATCGCCGACCGGGTGTCGCGCCTCTATGCCCCGGTGGTGCATCTGACCGCGCTGACCACCTTCAGCGCCTGGATGCTGTTGGGCGGGGTGGTGTGGCAGGACGCGCTGATGAACGCCATCGCCGTGCTGATCATCACCTGCCCCTGCGCGCTGGCGCTGGCCGTGCCGGTGGTGCAGGTGATCGCCAGCGGACGGCTGATGCGCCAGGGCACGCTGCTGAAAAGCCCGACCGCGCTTGAGCGGCTCGCCGCCATCGACACGGTGGTGTTCGACAAGACCGGCACCCTGACCGAAGGACGGCCCGTGCCGCAACTGGAAGGATTGGCGGCGGAGGGGCTGTCGGCGGAGGATCTGGCGCTGGCGGCCTCGCTCGCCGCGGCCAGCCGCCACCCGCTGGCCCGCGCGCTGGCTGCCGCAGCACCCGAGGTGCCGGTGGCAGTGGGCGTGCGCGAGATCGCCGGCGCCGGCCTGTCCCTGCAGACGGCGGATGGCGAGGTGCGGCTGGGCAGCCGCCGCTTCACCGGCGCGCCCCTGGAGGCGGAGGACGCCGCCGGTCCTGAGCTGTGGCTGGCCCGTCCGGGCGAGGAGCCGAGGCGGATCGTCTTCCTCGACGCCCCGCGCCCGGATGCCGCCGCGGTGGTGGCGGCGCTGAAGGCGCGCGGGCTGGAGGTGAAGCTGCTGTCGGGCGACCGCCGGGGTGCTGTGGCGGCGGTGGCGGAGCGGCTGGGCATCGCCGATTGGCGGGCCGAGCAGACGCCGGCCGACAAGACCGCGGCGCTGGCCGAACTGGCGGCACGGGGCCGCACCGTGCTGATGGTCGGCGACGGGCTGAACGATGCCCCGGCGCTGGCCGCCGCCGCGGTGTCGATGTCGCCCTCCACCGCGGTGGACGTGAGCCAGACCGCGGCCGACGTGGTGTTCCAGGGCCGGCTGCTGCGCCCGATCGTCGAGACGGTGGAGGTGTCCCGCCGGTCCGGACGTCTGGTCAGGCAGAATTTCGGGATCGCCCTGGTGTATAACCTGTGCGCCGTGCCGCTGGCGATGGGCGGCATGCTGACGCCGCTGCTGGCGGCGCTGGCGATGTCGTCGTCGTCGCTGATCGTCA
>Ga0206117_101163_pt1 | contig 15522 bp, 13 predicted proteins | sample 3A5Ametagenome_FD_177997 | JGI IMG/M metagenome (GOLD analysis project Ga0206117, IMG submission 177997) | Enriched microbial communities from leaf-cutter ant dump, University of Wisconsin, Madison, United States - 3A5A | ecosystem: Environmental > Terrestrial > Nest > Insects nest > Nest dump... | reverse complement strand
GGTCGTCATCGTGGCCTGCATGCGCAAGCTGCTGACCATCATGAACGCCATGATCAAGAACAGCTCCCGCTGGAACCCATCGACGGCTTGACGGCGAACACGGTTGCTCCCCCGCGAGGGGGGAGGGGGCGGACCCAGCCGCGAGGCGGTAGTTGCCTGCGGTAGGCGCCGCGCTTGCCCACCTGCTGCAGGAACTTGAAAGACCCAGCCCTGATTTGCCCAATCGGGCTGGCTGGCCGGCAAACGGAGAACCCCGAAATGAACGAAGCCCTGTTGCGACCCCATGCGCTCTACGAAGCCATCGCCGCCTCGCTGCGCGAGCGCATCCTCTCCCACGAACTGGCGCCCGGCTGCCCGCTGGACGAGGCCACGCTGGCGCAGGGTTACGGCGTCAGCCGCACGCCGGTGCGGGAGGCGCTGAAGGTGCTGGCGCATGAAGGCCTGCTGCAGATCGAGCCGCGCCGCGGCTGCTGCGTGGCGGCATTCTCCGGCGCGGATGTGGCGGCGCTGCTGGATGTGCTGGAGTTGCTGGAAGGCTTTGCGCTGAACGAAGCCGCGCTGAAGGAGGAGGGCGTCGTGCCCCTCAGCCACGAGGCCCTGCTGCAATCCGCCGGCAACCGCTATGCCAGCGAACTGGTGATGCTGTTGCGCGAAAAGCTGCTGCTGGCCGGCGGCCCGGCCTACCGGCGCAAGGAGGCCGCGCTGTTCTCCGCCATCGCCACCGCGCTGGGCGAGGCGCTTGCCCGGCACGACAGGGCGCAGGCGCGGCGCATATGGCAGGGCTACGCCGGCGAGCGCCGGCAGTCGCTGGCCTGCCCGTCTGCGCGGGCCGAGGCGGCGCTGCTCGGGGCGTGAGTTGGAGCGTCGAGCGCTGAGGCTGGCTGTGAGTTGCTCGCACCTGACGTGTCGAATTACGCGGGCGGGCGCTTGCAGTTGCTGGCTCGGCCTACCAGCGCAAGGAGGCCGCGCTGGGCGAGGCGCTTGCCCGGCACGACAGGGCGCAGACGCAGCGCATATGGCGGGGCTACGCCAGCGAGCGCCGGCAGTTGCTGGCCTGCCCGCCAGCGCGGGCCGAGGCGGCGCTGCTCGGGGCGTGAGTGGGGGGGCGTCGAGCGTTGAGGCTGGCTGGGTGTCGCTTGCGCTCGCGGCGCGCCGGCCGCATCAGGCTACCGGCCGGCAGGTCTGTATCTGCCACTGCCGCACGCCGTGCTGCTTCAGGTCGGCGCCCAGTTCCCGCAGGTCCGCCTCGCTGAACAGGCCCTGGTGCCAGGTGGTGCGGCATTCGTGGGCGACGCCGCTGGCGAGCAGGAGGTCCAGCGAGCGGGCGACGCGCTCTGCGCTGCCGCTGGCGCCGGTGATCGCCGGGTAGTGCTGCGCGGGTGCCTTGATGTCCAGCCCCACCCAGTCGAGCAGTGGCAGCACGCTGGCGAGGCGCTCGGGATACATGCCGCCGGTGTGCAGCGCGGTTTCGAAGCCCAGGGCGCGGACTTGGCGCAGGGCGTCGGGCAGGGCGGCCTGCAGGGTGGGTTCGCCGCCGGAGAACACCACGCCGTCCAGCAGCCCGCGGCGGTGTTCCAGGAAGGCGAGCACTTCGTTCCAGCGCATGGCGGCGGGGGTGTCCGCCGGGATCAGGTGGCGGTTGTGGCAGTAGCCGCAGCGCCAGGGGCAGCCCTGGCAGAACACCACCGCCGCCAGCCGGCCGGGGAAGTCCAGCGTGGTGAGCGGGGTCAGGCCGCCTATGCGCAGGGTTTCCATGCCGCTTGGGTCAGCGCCGGTTGCCGCAGTGGCGCTCGGAGAAGAAGCGGCGCTCGGCATGCTCGCCTTTCTTGCCGATGTTGAAGCTGGCGACCGGGCGGTGGTAGCCCATGACACGCGTCCACACTTCGCAGGGCTGGCGTTCTTCGGGGGTGAGGGTGACGGGGGCTTGGGCGGGGCGGGCATTCATGGCATGGCTCCTGGGTGACAAGGTGGGTGAAAGCCCCTCTCCCCTCGCGGGAGAGGGGTTGGGGAGAGGGGAAGGGCGGTGCGGGGTTGCAATGGCGTCGATCGTTTCCTGGCACTTCTTTTGTGGCTCCCCTCTCTCCAGCCCCGCTCTGCGCCCCGGCCCCGTGGCCCGCATGCCACAGGACGCTCCGGCGGGCGAAGCAGTGCTTCGCTTTTTCCGCCTGCGAGGGAGCAGGCCGCGCGAGCGGGGCGGGCGTTGCGCTCAGGCAGCCAGCCTCGCGCGTTTGGCGGCCAGCCTTTCCTCGTCGCACTGCGGGCAGAACGGATGCTCGCCCGCCAGGTAACCGTGCGAGGGGCAGATCGAGAAGGTGGGCGTTACCGTGATGTAGGGCAGGCGGAAGTTTTCCAGCGCGCGGCGCACCAGGCGCTTGCAGGCTTCGCCGCTGGACAGGCGTTCGCCCATGTAGAGGTGCAGCACGGTGCCGCCGGTGTATTTCCCCTGCAGCGCCTCCTGGTGGTCCAGGGCCTCGAAGGGGTCGTCGGTGTAGCCGGCGGGGAGCTGGGAGGAGTTGGTGTAGTAGGGCTGTTCGGCGCTGCCGGCCTGCAGGATGTCCGGCCAGCGCTTCCTGTCTTCGCGGGCGAAGCGGTAGGTGGTGCCTTCCGCCGGTGTGGCTTCCAGGTTGTAGAGGTGGCCGGTTTCCTCCTGGAAGGCGGTGATGCGGGCGCGCACGTGGTCCAGCAGGCGCAGGGCGAAGGCGTGGCCGCGCAGGGTGGTGATGTTCTCGGCGTCGGCGCTGAAGTTGCGGATCATCTCGTTGATGCCGTTCACGCCCAGGGTGGAGAAGTGGTTGCGCAGGGTGCCGAGGTAGCGCTTCGTGTAGGGGAAGAGGCCCTGGTCGATCAGGCGCTGGATGAGCTTGCGCTTGATCTCCAGGCTGTCGCGGCCCAGTTCCAGCAGGCGGTCCAGGCGGGCGAACAGGGCGGCTTCGTCGCCGCGATGCAGATAGCCCAGGCGGGCGCAATTCACCGTGACCACGCCCAGGCTGCCGGTCTGCTCGGCGCTGCCGAACAGGCCGTTGCCGCGCTTGAGCAGTTCGCGCAGGTCCAGCTGCAGGCGGCAGCACATGGAGCGGACCATGTTGGGCTGCAGCTCGGAGTTCACGAAGTTCTGGAAGTAGGGCAGGCCGTACTTGGCCGTCATGTCGAACAGCCGGGCGGCGTTGTCCGACTCCCAGGGGAAGTTCGGGGTGATGTTGTAGGTCGGGATGGGGAAGGTGAATACCCGGCCCCTGGCGTCGCCGGCGGACATGACCTCGATATAGGCGCGGTTGATCATGTCCATCTCGGCCTGCAGCTCGCCGTAGGCGAAGGGCATTTCCTCGCCGGCGATGACGGGGATCTGTTCCTTCAGGTCGTCCGGGCAGGTCCAGTCGAAGGTCAGGTTGGTGAAGGGCGTCTGCGTGCCCCAGCGCGAGGGCACGTTGAGGTTGTAGATCAGTTCCTGGATGTGCTGGCGCACGTCCTCGTAGCGCATGCCGTCCTTGCGCACGAAGGGCGCCATGTAGGTATCGAAGGAGGAGAAGGCCTGCGCGCCGGCCCACTCGTTCTGCATGGTGCCGAGGAAGTTCACGATCTGGCCGACGGCGCTGGACATGTGCCTGGGCGGCCCGGCCTCCACCTTGCCCGGCACGCCGTTAAGGCCCTCGTGCAGCAGGGTGCGCAGCGACCAGCCGGCGCAGTAGCCGGAGAGCATGTCGAGGTCGTGGATGTGGAGCTCGCCCTCGCGGTGGGCGGCGCCCACCTCCGGCGGATAGACGTGGGACAGCCAGTAGTTGGCGGTGACCTTGCCGGACACGTTGAGGATCAGCCCGCCCAGCGAGTAGCCCTGGTTGGCGTTGGCATTCACCCGCCAGTCGATGCGGTTCAGGTACTCGTTGATGGAGGCTTCCACGTCCACCTGCACCCTGCGGTCGCCGCGCAGGGTGGCGTGTTGTTCGCGGTAGACCACGTAGGCGCGGGCGGTGGCATGCAGGCCCTCGGCCACCAGCGCTTCCTCCACCAGGTCCTGGATCTGCTCGATGGCGACGGTGGTGTTGCCGAAGCGGTGGCTCAGCACCCGCAGCACCCGCGCGCAGAGCTGCTCCAGGCGCTGTTCGCCGCTGTCCTTGCCATCCTCGCCCTGGCCATATTCGCCACTGGCACTGCCGGCGCGCTGCAAGGCGGAGCGGATCTTGGCGAGGTCGAAAGAGGCGTATTCGCCGCTGCGTTTGATCACCGCGCTGGGCTGCGGCGGGAGGGATGTGTGGGGCATGGAAGACGAGCTCTGCTACTAAATGTGGGTCGACTTTATTTCTCATCTACTGGATGTTGATTTGATGCCGGTCAAAAAAGCGCGAAGGGCGCTGCCGAGCTCAAGCACGGAATACGGCTGAAAGCCCGGTGGGGCGGGGAGAAGGCCGGCGCCGGCCCGGCATGAAAATATCGCCGGCGCATGGCGTGAAGCGCAGCTCCGGCATGCGCCAGCGAAGCGCCGCCCGGAGCTGCGAAGCCGGGCTGGCGGAACCATGCCGCCCGCCCTGCAAACGTAACGCCACCCCGGCGCCGCCAGCCGCCGTGCCGCCCGCGCGCCCGGCGTACAATCCGCTTCCCTTTTCAAGATGGGCGCCGACGCGATGGCCGGGCAGCACGATGGCCGCGGGCGGGCGCCGCAGACGATTCCATGATCATCCGCCCGCGCCCCCACGGCTGGCAGCTGCTGTTCATCCTGAGAGGTTCCATCGTGCCGGCGGTGGCGCCCAAGGTGGCGGCGATCGCGCTGCTGTCCATCGCCGTCGCCGCCTTCGCCGAACTCTGGCATCCGCCCGGCATCGAGCGGGTGAGCGTGGCGCCCTTCAGCCTGCTCGGCCTGGTGCTCACCATCTTCCTCAGCTTCCGCAACAACGCCTGCCACGACCGCTGGTGGGAGGCGCGCAAGCAGTGGGGCCAGCTGGTGTTCGAGGCGCGCGGGCTGGCGCGGCACTGCCAGGCGCTGCTGCCGGACGATGCCGGGCTGCGGCGGCAGGTGTGCTATCTGGCGGCGGGTTTCGCCCAGTCCCTGGCCGAGCGCCTGCGCGGGCGGGATGCGCTGGCGGCGGCGTTGCCCTGGGTGGAGGAGGCGGACAAGCCGCGGCTGCAGGGCCATCCCAACCCCACCGACCAGCTGCTGGTGCTGATCGCCGAGCGCCTGGGCGAGCCGCTGCGCGCCGGCCGGCTGGACCCGTATCTGTACGGCCTGTTCGAGGCCAGGCTGCAGGCCATGGCCGGCGTGCAGGCCGCCTGCGAGCGCATCGTCTCCACCCCGCTGCCCTTCGCCTACACCCTGCTGCTGCACCGTTGCGCCTGGCTGTTCTGCGTGCTGCTGCCCTTCGGCCTCACCAGCACCCTGGGCTGGGCCACGCCGGTGGTGTCGGTGGTGCTGGCCTATGCTTTCTTCGGCCTGGACCAGCTGGGCGAGGAGATGGAAGAGCCCTTCGGCCTGGAGCCCAACGATCTGCCGCTGGACGCGCTGGCGCGCACCATAGAGATAGACCTGCGCGCCGCGCTGGGCGAAGCGGTGCTGCCGGCGCCGCTGCAGCCGCAGGATTACCTGCTGCAGTGAGGCCGGCGGCGGCGGAGCCTGTTCCGCCTAGTGCGCCAGCTTCAGCGTGATCACCCCGGCCACGATCAGCGCCACGCCGAGGTAGCGGCCGAGCGAGGCGGGGTCGCCGTAATACAGCACGCCGACCATGAAGGTGCCGGCGGCGCCTATGCCGGTCCAGACCGCGTAGGCGGTGCCGATGGGGATCTGGCGTTGCGCCAGCCACAGCATGGTGCCGCTGACGGCCATGAAGAAGATGGCGACGCCGACGCCGCTCCAGCGGGTGGCGGGGTCTTGCGCCATCTTCAGGCCGACCGGCCAGCCGATCTCGAACAGTCCGGCAAGAATCAGGTAGAGCCAGCTCATTGGGGTTGCCTCGTTTGGTTTTCGTGTTGGGGGAGATGGCCGGCCGGCTCAGTCGAGGGCGGCGGGCTGCAGGCGGGCCAGGGGCGCTGCCGCGCCATCCCTTGTTTCAGCACTGCCGTCGTCCGCCCGCCAGCCGCCGCCCAGCGCCTTGAACAGGGTGGCGAGGGCGATCTGGCGCTGGGTGCGCACCTCGATCAGGGCGAGCTGGTTGGCGAGGTCGCTGCGCTGGGCGTCCAGGTAGCGCAGGTGGCCGTCCACGCCCCGCTCATAGCGCGCCCGCGCCAGCAGCAGCGCGCTGCCGCTGGCCTGCACCAGCGCCTGCCGGGCCTGTTCCTCGCGCCGCAGGGTGTCGTTGGCGGCCAGGGCGTCGGCGACTTCGCGGAAGGCGGTCTGCACCGCTTTCTCGTAGCCGGCCACCGCCATGTCCTTGCGGATCAGGGCGAGATTGAGACTGGCCTGGTTGCGGCCGCCGTCGAACAGCGGCAGCGCCAGCCGGGGGGTGAAGCTCCAGCTGCCCTGGCCGGCGGCGAACAGCTCAGCCAGTTCGGCGCTGGCGCTGCCCAGCAGGCCGGTGAGCGAGATGCGCGGGAAGAAGGCGGCGCGGGCGGCGCCGATGTCCGCATTGCGGGCGCGCAGGCGGTGTTCGGCGGCGAGGATGTCCGGCCGCCGCTCCAGCAGGGTGGAGGGCGCGCCGGCGGCGATGTCTTCCACCAGCGGCGCCGCGGCCGGCGTGGCCAGCCGCTCCAGCGCGCCTGGCGCGCCCACCAGCAGTTCCAGGGCGTTGCGGGCCTGGCGCAGGCTGCGCTCCAGCGCCTGCAGATCGGCGCGTGCCTGCTCGGTCAGCATCCGCGCTTCCTGGTAGTCCAGCGCCGAGGCGGCGCCGGCCTGCTGGCGGCGGGCGATGAGGGCGAGGGCGGTTTCGCGGTGCTGCAGCGTCTGCGCGGTGAGCTGGTGGCGTTGGCGGGCGCCTTCATGGCTGAGGTAGGCCTGGATGAGTTCGCCGATGAGGCTGATGCGCACGTTGTGCGCGCCTTCGCGGCTGGCGAGGTATTCCGCCAGCGCCGAGTCGGACTGGTTGCGCAGGCGGCCGAACAGGTCTAGCTCGAAGGCGGTGAGTTCCAGCCCGGCCTGGTGGCTGCGCTGTATGCCGGCGCGGCCGGAGGTGGAGAGGTCCGCCGGCAGGCGCTGGCCGGTGCCGCTGGCCTGGGCTTCCACCGTGGGGAACAGGCCGGCGTGCTGCACGCGGTACTGGGCGCGGGCGGCGTCCACATCCAGCACCGCCTGGCGCAGGTCGCGGTTGTGATCCAGGGCGAGGGCGATCAGCGCGCGCAGCTGCGCGTCCTGCACGAAGTGCTGCCAGTCCGGGCTGGTGGCGGTGCCGGTTTCCGGCGCCGCATCGCCGGCCGGCCATTGCGCCGGAATGGGCGCGGCCGGCCGCTGGTAGCCCGGCGCCAGGGAGCAGGCGCCGAGCAGGCCGCTGGCGATGAGGGCGAGCAGGGCAGCGGGCAGGGGCCGGGTGGGCGTCATCCGCATCATTCCGTCACCTCCACCGGCGCTGGCGCCGGTCTGCGCCGGCGGGAGAGGATCCAGACGAAGAACACCGGCACGAACACCACGCCCAGCAAGGTGGCGCTGCTCATGCCGCCGATCACGCCGATGCCGATGGCGCGCTGGCTGGCCGTGCCGGCGCCGGTGGCGATGGCCAGCGGCACCACGCCGAGGATGAAGGCGAGCGAGGTCATGACGATGGGGCGGAAGCGCAGGCGGGCGGCCTGGATGGCGGCTTCCGTCAGCGACAGGCCCTGCTCGCGCAGGCTCTTGGCAAACTCCACGATGAGGATGGCGTTCTTGGCGGCGAGGCCGATGATGGTGATCAGCCCGACCTTGAAATAGACGTCGTTCGGCATGCCCAGCAGCGTTACCGCCAGCACCGAGCCGAGCGCGCCTATGGGCACGATGAGCATCACCGCCGCCGGAATGCTCCAGCTCTCGTACAGCGCCACCAGCAGCAGGAACACCACCAGGATGGAGAGGCCCAGCAGCAGCGGCGCCTGGGCGCCGGCCACCTTCTGCTGGTAGGAGAGTGCGGTCCATTCGTGCGAGATGCCCGGCTGCAGGCCGGAGACGATGCGCTCCAGCTCGGCCATCGCCTCGCCGGTGCTGTGGCCGGGCGCGGCGTCGCCGGAAATCTTGAACGCCGGGTAGCCGTTGTAGCGGGAGATCTGCACCGGCGCCACTTCCCAGGCGGTGGTGGCGAAGGCGGCCAGCGGCACCTGGCCGCCGCTGGCGTTAGGCAGGTTGATGTCGAGGATGCGCTCCGGTGTCAGCCGGCTGGCTGCGTCGGCCTGCACCACCACCCGCTGCAGGCGGCCGTCGCGGGTGTAGTTGCTTACCAGGGCGGAACCGTAGGCGCTGGAGATGGCGGTGTTGATGGCGTCGAAGCCCACGCCCAGCGCCTCGGCGCGCTCGCGGTCTATGTCCAGCCGCAGCTGCGGCGCGTCCTTCAGGCCTTCCATCATCGCGTAGGCGATCACCGGCGAGCTGTTGGCTTGGCGCAGCAGTTCGTCGCGGGCGGCGGCCAGCGCCTCGCGGCCGACGCCGCCGCGGTCCTGCAGGCGCAAGGCGAAGCCGCTGGCATTGCCCAGGCCGTCGATGGGCGGCGGATCGACCGCCATCACCGCGCCGTCGGATAGGCCGGCGAAGTGGGCGTTGAAGGCGATGACCTCGGCCGAGGCGGACTGGCCGGCGCCGCGCAGCGACCAGTCCTTCAGCGTGGGGAAGGCCAGTGCGGCGTTCTCGCCGGTGCCGGAGAAGCTGAAGCCGAGGATGAACTCGGTGGCTTCGGTCGCCTCCCGCTCCAGCATGTAGCTTTCCAGCTGTTTCACCACCGCCTGGGTGCGGGCATAGGTGGCGCCCGGCGGCAGCTGCACGTCCACGATGTAGTAGCCCTGGTCCTCGATGGGCACGAAGGATTCCGGCAGGCGCAGGTAGAAGAAGCCGAGCACGCCGAGGATGAGGGCATAGATCAGCATGTAGCGGCCGGTGCGGCGCAGCAGCCGGGCGTTGAGCGCGCCGAAGCGCTCGGTGAGGCGGCCGAACAGGCGGTTGAAGGCGCCGAAAAAGCCCTTCTTCTCATGCGCATGGCCGGCCGGAACCGGCTTCAGCAGGGTGGCGCACAGCGCCGGGGTGAAGGTGAGCGCGAGGAAGCCGGAGAACAGGATGGAGGCCGCCAGCGAGATGGAGAACTGCTGGTAGATCACCCCTACCGAGCCGCCCATGAAGGCCAGCGGCAGGAACACCGCCGACAGCACCAGGGTGATGCCGACGATGGCGCCGGACACCTGGCCCATGGCCTTCACCGTGGCGGCGCGCGGCCCCAGCCCTTCCTCGGCCATGATGCGCTCCACGTTCTCCACCACCACGATGGCGTCATCCACCAGGATGCCGATGGCGAGCACCATGCCGAACATGGTCATCATGTTCACCGAGAAGCCCAGTGCGTACATCACCGCCAGCGTGCCGAGCAGGCACACCGGCACCACGATGGTGGGAATCAGCGTGTAGCGGAAGTTCTGCAGGAACAGCAGCATCACCAGGAACACCAGCACCACCGCCTCGGCCAGGGTCTGCAGCACCTTGTCGATGGCCACGTCCACGAAGCGGGAGCTGTCGTAGGAAACCACGTACTGGATGTCCGCCGGGAAGCCGGCGGAGAGTTCCGCCAGCCGCGCCTTCACCGCTTCCGCCGTCTGCAGCGCGTTGGCGCCGGGGCTGAGCTGCACCGCGGCGGCGACACCGCTGCGGCCGCTCTCGCGGGAATCGAAGGCGTATTCCTGGCGGCCGATTTCCAGCCGGGCGACGTCGGAGAGGATCACCCGCGAGCCGTCCGGATTGGCCCGCAGCACGATGCGGCCGAACTCCTCCGGCGTTTCCAGCATGCCCTTGATGGCGATGGTGGCGCTCAGCTCCTGTTCGCTGTCGCCCGGCCGGCCGCCGAAGCTGCCGGCGGGTACCTGGGCGTTCTGCGCGGCGATGGCGGTATTCACATCGCTTACCGAGAGGCCGTAGCCCAGCAGCTTCTTCGGATCTATCCAGACGCGCATCGCCGCCTCGGCGCCGAAGAACTGCACCTTGCCCACGCCCGGCACGCGGCGGATCTCGTTGTTCACCTTGCGCACCGCGTAGTCGGCCAGGCCGACCACGTCGCGCCCTTCGTCCCCGCCCTTGTAGGTGAGGGAGTAGATGAGCAGGAAGTTGGCATTGGCCTGTTCCACCTGCAGGCCTTGCTGCATCACCGCGGTGGGCAGCCGTGCCTCCGCCTTCTTGATGCGGTTCTGCACGTCCACCTGCGCCAGGTCCGGATCGGTGCCGGGGGCGAAGGTGGCGGTGATCTCGCCGATGCCGGTCGAGCTGCTGGAGGATTCGTAGTACAGCAGGCCCTTGGCGCCGTTGAGCTCCTCTTCGATGACGCTGGTCACCGAATCCACCACGGTGGTGGCGGAGGCGCCGGGGTAGGTGGCCCAGATGGAGATCTGCGGCGGCGCCACCACAGGGAACTGGGAAACCGGCAGCGCCGGCAGGGCGAGCACCCCGGCCAGCGAGATGAAGATGGCGACCACCCAGGCGAAGTTGGGGCGGTCGATGAGGAACTTCGACATGGATCTCTATCCTCGGAAGCGCACGCGGGGCGGTGCGCCGGGCTCAGTCGTGGGCGGCGGTGGACGCCTGCTTGCCGGGGGCGGGAGCCGGGGCGGAGGCGTCGGCGAGGCTGACCCTGGCGCCCGGCTGGGCGGCACCCAGGCCGCCGACGATCACCCGTTCGCCGGCAGCCAGGCCTTCGGCGATATGCCAGCGCGCGCCATGCATGGCGCCGGTGCGCACCGCCCGGCTCTCCACCGTGCCGTCGGCGGCCACCACCATCACTTGCGCGCGGCCGTCGGTACTGCGCTGCACCGCCCGCTGCGGTACCAGGATGGCCGCCGGGTCGGTGCCCTGGCCCACCTGCACCCGCAGGTACATGCCGGGCAGCAGCATGCCGTCCGGGTTGGGGAATTCGCCGCGCAGCAGTATCTGGCCGGTGGCCCTGTCCACGGTGACATCCGAGAACAGCAGCCGGCCCTGGCGTTCTCCAGCGACGCCATCCACCGCGATGGCGAGGCTGGCGCCCGGCCCGCCGGCGGCCTGCGCCGCCTGCTGCGCGGTGCGCAGCTTCAGTGCGTCCGCCGCGGGCTGGCGGAAGTCTACATACACCGGGTCCAGCTGCTGCACGATGGCCAGCGGCGTGGCCTCGTCCTGGCCCACCAGCGCACCCTCGGTGACCAGCGCGCGGCCGATGCGGCCGGAGATGGGCGACTTCACGGTGGCGTAGTCCAGGTTCAGGCGCGCGCTGTCCACATCGGCGCGGGCCGACTGGCTGGCCGCCCGGGCGCTGCGGAAGGCGGCCTGGGCGGCGTCGAAATCCTGCCGGCTGACGGCGTTGATCTCCACCAGCGGCTGGTAGCGGCGCAGCACCGCGTCCGCCTCGAACAGCGCCGCCTCCGCCTTCGCCAGTTCGCCCTCGGCACGCGCCAGCGCGGCCTTGAAGGGCGCCGGGTCGATGCGGAACAGCAGCTCGCCGGCCTTCACCTCGGCGCCTTCCCTGAAGTGGCGGCTGAGCACGATGCCGGCCACCCGGGCGCGCACCTCCGCCACCCGCACCGGTTCCACCCGGCCGGGCAGTTCGGTGGAGAGGGGCAGGGCTTCCGCCTGCACCAGGATGGTTTCCACCGCCGGCGGGGGCGGTTCGGCGCTTTCTTCCGCCGGCTTGCAGCCGCTGGTCAGCAGCGCAATCGCCGCTGCCGCCGGCAGCAGCCACACAACTTGTCGCTTGAGCACAACAGATCCTTCGAGAGAGGGGGCTGAACGAAGGCGGGATGCTACTTGGTGAAATCAAATGAATCAACTTTGATTCATTTGATTCTGAGTTGTGCTGAGGTGGCGTTAAACTTCACCCCGCTGCGGCTGCGGGCTTCTATGTTTCAATGCCGCCCTGAACTGTTCCGAAACGCTCCGGCGCCGCGCACGGCGGCCCCGCCCCACGACAGATGGAAGATACGAAAACCCTCAACGCCCTTGCCCTGGCCCTGGTCGCCACGCCGCGCGCCAACCTGCAGGAGCTGGCCAAGGCCGCCGGCATCAGCAGGGCCACGCTGTACCGGATGTTCCGCACGCGGGAAGCGCTGATCGTCAGCCTGTTCGAGCGGGCGATGGCGGCGGTGGCCGAGGTGATGGACACCGCCGGCCTGGAGACGGCGGCGCCGGAGGAAGCCCTGCGGCGGCTGATCGAGAAGCACCTGGAGTACCGCGAGCTGATGACCTTCCTCTGGTATTACTGGAAGGACGCGCCGGTGGACACCTCGGCGGTGGATTCCTGGGACGCGGCGATGGATGCCTACTTCCTGCGCGGCCAGCAGATGGGCGTGTTCCGCATCGACATCAGCGCGCCGGCCCTGAGCGAAGTGCTGATCTACACCATCGTCGGGCTGATAGACGCCGAACGCCGCGGCCGGGTGGCGCGCCTGGGGCTGGCGACCGTGATCGAGAACCTCTTCCTCGACGGCGCGGCGGCGAAGACACGCTAGCCTTGCCCGCCTGGGCGCCCGTGTGGCGCTTTGCCAGGGTTTCGCCATCTTCCAACGCCTTGCCTTGGCGCTCGCTCCCGGCCGATATCTCTGCCGCTGGCGTGCGAGCGTCGTTCCGGATTCCGCGGGCGAGTGAGGGTAAGTGAGGGCGGGAAGCGGCTGAAGGCGCGGCCGGTGGCGCTGTCCTACACTGGCCTTGATGTGCCGGATGGCGCCGGGTGCTTTGGCACGGCGGGGCTTGCATCCGGCATGGCGATTGCCGACCCCCGACCGCAGGAGCTTCGCATGAAGGCCAGCCAGGAGAGCACGCAGGATGCCGCGGCGCACGAGATCTTCCGCAACGAATGGGGCAGGCTGACGCCCAGCGAGCGCAAGGTGATCGAGAAGGTGCTGAAGCGCCTGGGGGCGCCGCGCGACACCAACCGCGAGTTCGACGACAACCGCAGCTTCGGCGAGCGCACCGCCGACACCATCGCCGACTTCGGCGGCTCGTGGACCTTCATCCTGCTGTTCATCGCCTGGCTGGTGTTCTGGGCGGTGCTGAACACCGAGATACTCGGCCCGCGGGACGATGCCTTCGATCCCTATCCCTACGTCTTCCTCAACCTCATCCTGTCCATGCTGGCGGCGGTGCAGGCGCCCATCATCATGATGTCGCAGAAGCGCCAGGCGCTGCGCGACCGGCTGGATGCGGACGTGGATCACGAGGTGAACGTGCGCGCCGAACTGGCCATCCGCCAGCTGGATGAGCGCCTGGTGCTGATCGAGCAGGAGCTGAAGACGGCCAACGAGATGCTGCGGCGCGACCGGCTGGCGGAGGAGTAGGCGCCGCGGGCCGCGCTGACCCAGCCCGGCCCGCGGCCGCCTCGGGTCAGGCGGCGGTGGCTGCTCAGCGGCGGTTCTGCAGCGCGGCGATGCGTTCTTCGATGGGCGGGTGGCTGGCGAACAGCGCCATCCAGGCCGGGCGGCTGCTGATGCCGGCGGTGGCCACGTTCTTCGGCAGCTCGCCGGCCTCCACGCCGCTCAGGCGGCGCAGCGCGTTCACCATCGGGCTGGCGTTGCCCATCAGGCGGGCGGCGCCGGCGTCGGCGCGGAACTCCCGCTGGCGGGAGAACCAGGCGACGATGATGCTGGCCAGCACGCCGAACAGGATGTCACAGACGATGGTGGTGACGAAGTAGCCGATGCCGGGGCCGCTGGACTGCTCGTCGTTGCGGCGCAGGAAGGAATCCACCAGGTAGCCGACCACCCGCGACAGGAAGACGACGAAGGTGTTCACCACGCCCTGGATCAGGGTCAGCGTCACCATGTCGCCGTTGGCGATGTGGGCCACCTCGTGGGCCAGCACCGCTTCCACTTCGTCCTGCGACATCGAGTTCAGCAGGCCGGTGGACACCGCCACCAGCGAGTTGCGCTTGGTGGCGCCGGTGGCGAAGGCGTTCGGCTCGCCCTCGTAGATGGCGACTTCCGGCATCGGAATGCCGGCGCCCTGGGCCAGCCGGCCCACGGTGTCGAGCAGCCACTGCTCATGCTGGTTGCGCGCCTGGGTGATGGTCTGCGCGCCGGTGCTCCACTTCGCCACCGGCTTGGAGATCAGCAGCGAGATGAAGGCGCCGCCGAAACCCATGATGGCGGCGAAACCCAGCAGCGCGCCGAGGTTGAGGCCGTTGGCGGTGAGGAAGCGGTTGACGCCCAGCAGGTTGGCGACGATGCCGAGCACCAGCACCACCGCGAGGTTGGTGCCGAGGAAGAGAAGGATGCGTTTCATTGGGGGACTCCGTTTGCAGTGACAGGGGGATTCGGGGGCTGCGCGCGATGGCGCGGGAATGCCGCGCCACGCGGCGGGGCGGGAGACGGCGGTGCGGTCGGGGACGGCCGCGTCCGGTTTCCGGTGCCCCGCCGGCGCCGCGGCGGCGTGTGCTTCAGATCAACAGCGTGGCGACCGCGGCGATGCCGCTGCCGGTGCCGCAAGCGGCCAGGATGCGGGCGTCGCGCGGGTTGTCCCCGGCATGCTCGCGCCAGGCCAGCCAGAAGAAGATGAGGGTGAAGAGGATGATGACGATGGCGTAGTCGAAGGTTTCCATGGCGGTACGGGAGCAGGGTGCCCGGCCGCTTGTGGTTGCGGCGGAGCGGGTGTTCTGGGTACGCGCGCGGCGCGGACGCAGCGGTGGCCAAGCACGGGGCCGGGCACAGCCGCGAGGCGGATGCCGTGGCGTAGCGGGTGGGGCGTCCGGTCTGGCGCGTCAGCCCTGCGGGCGAGGGCAGGCGCGGCCGGGCGCGCTCAGGCGATGCGGGTGGCGTCGGGCGGCCGCTGCGGGCCGTCGAGGAAGGGCTTGCTCAGCGCGTCACGCCAGCCGGGCGGCTGGCGGCCGAGGGCGGACAGGCGCCGCGGCGTGCGACAGGGCGCATCGGCGAGGTCGTGCAGATCGGGCGGCGTGTCCGCTTGCAGCGGCGGCAGATCGTCGGCCCGGTTGTCGTCGGCCGGCAGGGAGCGATTGCCGTCGATGGCGCTGACGACAAGTTGTTCCCCCTGCGCCAGCTCCAGCGCAGCCGCATACGCCTGCGACCCCGGACCGGGGTACAGGAAGACCAGCGCGAACAGGAGGGTGAGAAGGCCGCGAAACATGGCGGCGAGTATAGCAGCGGGGTGGTGGTGGGATGGTTTGGGGGAGCCTGGATGGTTCTCAGGCGCCCTGGCGGGCGCGCCCCCTCTCCCCGGCCCTTGTATGTTTCTCTCCAGGCGATTTTTAATGAACTTGATCTGCAGAGGGATGGGCCGCAGGCCCGTGGCTTCCTTCTCAGATTCGCGGTTTCGGCCCGATAGCTCGTCCAGCCCTTGGGCCAGATGAGCCCGCGGGAGAGCCAGGAGCATCGGGCCGAATTCTTCATCCATAACCCGAACGGTTGCTTGGGCGTACGAGCCCGCATTTGCAAGGCCGGGTACGAGGAAGAGAGAGAGATGGAACAGTTTGTCGG
>Ga0206117_101160_pt1 | contig 15570 bp, 17 predicted proteins | sample 3A5Ametagenome_FD_177997 | JGI IMG/M metagenome (GOLD analysis project Ga0206117, IMG submission 177997) | Enriched microbial communities from leaf-cutter ant dump, University of Wisconsin, Madison, United States - 3A5A | ecosystem: Environmental > Terrestrial > Nest > Insects nest > Nest dump... | reverse complement strand
CGGCCAGATGCCGTGTCATCGCGTAGGTGTCGCACCACGGCATGACCAACCCTGCTGCCTTGCCGAGCTTCGGACAAATCGCCCCGAAGATGTAGGCCGACCTCGTGCGTTGATCATGCGGCGCTGAAGGCCGCGTTCCGCGCCTGGCCCAACGGCGCGTGATTTTGTTCTTCTGGCCGATCCGAGCCTCATCCTGGAACCAAATTTCTACTTGTTTTCCTCGGGCTGCTCCGGCAGAAATCCCTGCCACAGCGGCGGGAAAGTTTTTTTAAAATCCTCAATGGCTTGGGGGTCTTGCGCGTGATGCTTGGGGCGAACGGCCAGCTTGCGGTAGCCCATGGCCCGTACTTCACGGCTCAGCGTTTGCTCGCTCACCGAAACGCGAAACTCTTCCCAAAGCCATTGGGCCAGATCGCACAGACGCCAGCGAACAACGCCGTCGAGATAGGGTGTCGGCCCACGCTCGATGGCCTGCGCCAGGGCCGCACGCTGCTGATCGTTCAACCGCGACTGCGGGCCGGGAGCTTTGCCATTGATCAGGCCTGCGGGACCGCGTTCATTGAAGCGCATGACCCAGTCCCGGATAATCTGGAGCGTCACATTGCCCAGGCGGGCCGCATCGGAACGCGAGCCGCCATCATAGATCGAGGCGAGCGCCAACAGACGCCGTGCCTGATCTGCGTCCTTCGTCTGCCGCGCCAGTCGCCGAAGACCCGCCGCATCAAAATCCGCCCTTAACAAAATCCCCGCTCGCATCGCTGGCCTCCCGTTTGCAACAGAGATTCTGATTCACACCGTTTTGGGAAGGAAAAAGAGTCGAGATCAGAGAGTTGGCGTATAAGTCAGAGCTGAGCAACGATAACCTCCTCTTCCGCGGCGACCGCCAGCGGATTGCGCAGCGGCAGGCCGAAGCCTTCCGCGCCGATCTCGAACACGTCGCCCTCTTCCGTGCGGATGCCGTCGCCGAAGGACAGCGTCGCCGTGCCGAACATGTGCACATGCACGTCGCCCGGCGAACGGAACAGGCCGTACTTGAAATGATGGTATTCGAGATTGGCGAAACTATGCGACATGTTCGCTTCGCCCGACACGAACGGCTTTTCCCATAGCACCTTGCCGGCGCGCAGGATGCGCGAGAAGCCACGGATATCCTCCGGCGCCGCGCCGATACGGATTTCCGGGCCGAAGCTGGCCTGCCGCAGCTTGGAATGGGCGAGATAGAGATAGTTGATCCGCTCCGTCACATGGTCGGAGAATTCGTTCGACACGGCAAAGCCGATGCGGAAGGGCGAGCCGTCCGCAGCGATGACGTAGATGCCGGCCATTTCCGGCTCCTCGCCGCCGTCGAGCGCGAAGGAGGGCGAGATCAGCGCCGCGCCGGGCGCGACGGCCTGCGTACCGTTGCCCTTGTAGAACCATTCGGGCTGCACGCCCTTCTCGCCGGCCTTCGGCTTGCCGTTCTCAAGGCCCATGCGGAACATCTTCATCGAGTCCGTCAGCGTCTCCTCGGCCGCTTCCGCCGTCTTCTTGTGCATGGAATCGCGCGTGGCGGCCGAGCCGAGATGGGTCAGGCCGGTGCCGGTCAGGTGAAGATGTGCGGCATCGGGATGAGTGATCGGTGGCAGCAGCCGGCCCTCGGCATAGGCCGTTTCGAGATCGACCTCCGCGCCGAGACCTTTCGCGTCGATGACGGCCTTCAGCGACTTGCCGCCATTGGCCGCTTCCAACGCGAGCGCGTGCACGCTCTCCGCACCCTTCACCGCACGGCCCCTGCCGCCCTCCTCGCGCACGACCACGGTGATCGAGCCATCGGCATTTCCAACCTGCGATATCAGCATCTTCGATTCCTATCGTTCCGCCAGCGTGGCGATGCAGTCCACCTCGAACATGATGCCGTTGAGAGCACAGCCGATGGTGGTTCTGACCGGAAGTTCGTCCTTGAAAAAGGTCGAATAGACCGCATTGAAGCGGTCGAAATCGGCGAGGTCGGCAAGATAGGCATTGACCTTGACCACCTCGGACAGGCTGCTCCCGACCCCTTTCAGGATCGTCTCCATGTTGAGGAGCGCCTGGCGGACCTGGCCGCCGAAATCGTCCGGCATCCTGCCCGTTTGCGGATCGACCGGCCCCTGCCCCGACACGAAAGCGAAACCATTGGCAAGCACCGCATGGGAATAGGGCCCGGCCCGTCCGGGGGCGTTCTCGATCACCAGACGCTGTGTCGGCATTCTACCATCCTCGTCATCAGAAAAAGGTCTTGATAGCTTCGACCACCTGGAAGCGCTCGTCGAGCACGCAGAGCACGTCCCATTTGTCGAAGGTGGTGCAGGGATGCGATATGCCCAGCTCCACCAGATCGCCGGGACGGAGCGCGCTGTCCTCCGGGCATTTTAGATAGGCATGCTGGTCGTTGAGCATGGTGATCTCGTAGCCCTTCGGCAAATCCTGCACGGTCAAGGCCGCCGTTCCGGAGGCAAGGCGCAATGGCCGGGGCAGATGCGCATCGTAGGAGACGTCACGGCGGCCGGCGTTGAGGAAGGCAAGGCCCGGCTCCGGCCGCGACTGCACCGTCGCCCAGACGGTGAGCGCCTGGCGCGGGCGGGCATCCAGTGCCGCCAGTTCCGGCGAGCGCTCCAGCGCCCGGGCGATCTCGCGCTCATACATGCCGGCATCGTGCGAGATGTAGCAGCCGCTGCGCAGCACCACACGCGACGGCCGGTCGAAGACGGGCCGGCTCAGCGCCTTGGCGACCAGATCGAAATAGGCCGAGCCGCCCGCCGTCAACAGAATCTCCCTGCCGCCGAACAGGCCGGCTGCGGCGAAATCCTCGGCGGTGCGCGTCATGAAGGCAAGGAAATCGCCGATCCGGCGCTCGATCTCGGCGCGCTCGGCGCCGCGAATGCTTCCCTCGAAGCCTTCGATACCGGCGAGGATCGCCACATGGCGCATGCCCGCCAGTCGCTCGGCAATGCTGCGCGCTTCCGCCTCGGTGCGGCAGCCGGTGCGCGCGAAGGGCGAGCCGAGCTCGATCAGCACCTGAAATGGCCGGTGCCCGGGATGCCAGGCGGCGACCTCTCCCAGAAGCTCCACGCCCTCCGGCGAATCCACCAGAAAATAGAAATCGAAATCCGGATCGTCGATCTGCGCCTGCGCGACATAGCCGAGGAAGCCCGGATCGAGAATCTGGTTGGCGAGGAAAATCCGCGACACGCCGTAATGACGCGCGACCTGCATCTGGTGCTGCGTGGACAGGGTGATGCCCCAGCAGCCATCGCCAAGCTGCTTGTGGAAAAGCTGCGGCGCCATGGTCGTTTTTCCATGCGGGCAGAGCGACACGCCGTAACGCGACGTCATCGCCGCGATCCAGCGGCTGTTCTGCTCGATCGCCGCGCGATCCAGCACCGCGAGCGGGGTGGGCATGTCGCGCCGCAAAAGGTTCCAGCCTTGACGGCCGATCCCGGCCAGCGGCATCTCCGGCAGGTTGCCCGGCATTCCCTTTGTGCGGCCGTCGACGCGCACATCCGGCAGCTCGGAAAAGACCGTCGGCCTCGTTTCGGTATTTGTATCGGTCACGGGAACATTCCTTGCCTCAGGGCTGGAAGCGAGCCATCTCGCCGGAATAGGTCTTGGGATTGGGATAGGCATAGCCGCAGGCACGGCTCGTTGACAGGCGCAGGCCTATCAGTCCCTCGAGGACCTTCACGCCGGCGGCGACACCATCGACGACCGGCACGCCAAGCTCCTTCGAAATGTAATCGGCAAGGTCGGCCATGCCGGCGCAACCGAGCACGATGCAATCCGAATGGTCCTCGACGATGGCCCGGCGGCATTCCTCCAGGATGATGCCACGCGCATCCGACCCCTCCACCTCCAGATCGAGCACCGCCAGTTCCGTGGTGCGCACCTTGCGGCACTTGTGCTCCATGCCATAGGAGCGCGCCAGATGTTCGAGGATGATGCGGCTGCGGTGCCCGGTCGCGACAACCGAAAAGCCTTCCGAGACGAACGAGGCCATATGCATGGCCGCCTCGGCGATGCCAACCACCGGGCCGTCTGCAATCTCGCGGGCAGCCTGCAGGCCGGGATCGTCGAAGCAGGCGATGAGATAGCCGTCGCACCCTTCCGCCTTTCCCTTGCGCACTTCGTCGAGCACGCCGAGCGCGCTGACCGCCTCGTCATAATGCCCCTCAATGGAGGCCGGCCCCATGGTAGGGCTGACGGTGATGACCTCGATTCCCGACGAGGCGACGGCGGCGGCCGCCTCGCCGATCTTGGCGGTCATGGTCAATGTCGTGTTCGGATTGATCACCTTGATCTTCATCGTCCTATCCTTTCCGCCTCAGGCCATTTCCACCTCGCCCGTCACCGGGTCGAAAGGCGTCACATGCCTGCCACGCGGCTTGATCGCGTCATAGGGACCGCGGGCAAGGAAGCGCCCGTGACCCGGCTTGCCGACCACCGCGCCGTCATCATAGACCACTTCACCGCGCGAGAGCGTCATCACCGGCCATCCCGTCACCTCGACGCCCTCGTAGACCGTGTAGTCGACGCCGTGATGCAGCATGTCGTTGCGGATCGTCACCTTGCGCTCGGGATCCCAGATCGCGATATCCGCATCGGCTCCGACGGCGATGGTGCCCTTTCTGGGATGCAGGCCGAAGAGCTTCGCCGGATTGGCCGCCGTCAGCGCGACGAAGGTGTTGAGGTCGATGCGGCCCTTGACGACCCCTTCGGAAAACAGGATCGGCAGGCGCGTCGCCAGCCCCGGCACGCCGTTCGGAATGGCGCTGAAAGGCGCGTCCACCCCGCCGACCTTCTTGCCGTGCGGATCGTCGAAGCGGTTCGGCGCGTGGTCGGACGACACGACCCCGATCGTGCCCGTGCGGATATAGTCCCACAGGGCTTCCTGATCGGCCGTCGTGCGCGGCGCGGGGCTGCACAGGAATTTCGCACCTTCGAAATCCGGCCGGTCGAGATCCGCCGCCGTCAGCATCAGATATTGCGGGCAGGTCTCGCCGAAGACCTTGAGACCGCGGTTCTGCGCGCGGCGGATTTCCTCGGCCGCCTCCGCCCCGGAAACGTGGAATATCTGGATGGGAACATCCAGCAGTTCGGAGAGCATGATGATGCGGTGGCAGGCCTCCCGTTCCACCGGCATGGGCTTGGCCCAGGCGTGGTATTTCGGGGCGGTGAGCCCGGCCTTTTCCAAGGCACGCGTGAGATACATGATCGCGGCATGGTTCTCGGCATGCACCGTGACGAGAGCACCCGTCTTGCGGGCGAGCGCCAGCACGCGCAGCGTCTGCTCGTCATCGAGCACGACATTGGTATAGGTCATGAAGATCTTCAGCGACCGGTGCCCTTCCTCGATCAGCGGCACCAGTTCCTCCATTACCGCATCCGTGGGATCGGTCACGACGAGATGGAAGGAATAGTCGATCAGCGCGCGGGTCGCCTTCTCGTGATAGTCGCGCAGCGCCTCGGTGAGGCCGCTGCCCTTCACCTGCTGCGAGAAGGAAATCACCGTCGTCGTGCCGCCCGCGGCCGCCGAGGAGGTGGCGGAGGCGAAGGTTTCCGCATTGCGCACCTCGCCGACCTGCGGCTCCTCGATATGGCAATGGGAATCGACACCGCCGGGCAGGACGAGACGGCCTTCGGCCGAGATCTCGCGGGCGGCGGGCCCGAGATTTTCGCCGATGGCGACGATCCGGCCGTCTGTGACCGCAATATCCGCCCGGAAGCAATCGCTCGCCGTGGCGACGGTTCCTCCGCGAATGACGAGATCGTAATGGGTCATGGTATCAGCTCCGGCTATCGGTTGCGGTAGGGTTGACGGCAAGCAGGAGCTTTCCCGACACTGTGCGGGATTCGAGGCATTCATACATCTGCTCTGCCTGTTCGAAGGAAAAGACGCGCTCGACCGGCACGCGAAGCGTACCGTCCGCGACGGCGGCAAGGGTGAGGCGCAGCCCGTCGCGCCAGGCCTCGGAAGAGAAATTGAGATGGCCGAGATGGAAGCGCGTGAAGGTCGCCGACTTCTCCACCAGCCGCGCCCAGAGATTGGCGAGCGGGCGGCCCTCGGCCTCGCCGAAACTGACGATCTGGCCGAGCGGGCGCAGGAGCGCGAAGCTGCGGTCGAGGATCGTAGCCCCGGTGGAATCGTAAATCCTGTCGACGCCGTGCCCGTTCAGGAAGCGACCGATCTCATCCACGAAATCGGCCTCCTCGCGGTTGACGACGAGGCTTGCGCCATAATCAAGCGCCCGCCTTTCCTTGCCGGCCGTGCCGACGGTGCCGACAACGACGGCTCCGGCCTGCACGGCGAGCTGGGTGAGATAGAGTCCGACACCACCGCCGATGGCGTGGATCAGGACGACCTCGCCCGGTCGCACCGCCGAGACGGTATGCAGCAGATGCCAGGCCGTCTGCGCCTGGATGAGGAAGGCTGCCGCCGTTTCGAAGGAAACGGAATCGGGAAGACGAACGGCACCGTCCGCCGCAACGGCGCAGAGCGCCGCAAAGCCCCCCCCCGACTCCGCATAGCCCGCCACACGGTCGCCGACGGCAAAGCCATCGACGTCCGCGCCGACCGCCGTCACCCGGCCGGCGATCTCGAAACCGGGAACGAGCGGATATTGCTTCGGATGCGGATAGGTACCGCGCCGCATCATCGTGTCGGCGAAGTTGCAGCCGCAGCAGGCGACCGCGACGACGAGTTCTCCTCGCCCCGCGACAGGCGCGGACAGCTCGGCGACGTGCAGCAGGCCGGCGGCTTCGCCGGGCTGATCCAGCAGGATCGCGCGCATGGTCTCCCTCCTTTCTCCTCCGCCCGCCGCATGTTTGGCGGGCATGCCTCTCCCTTTCCGCCTCCCACAGGAAGGCGGCTCGGGTATCATGATTGTGCGCAGCCGCGCCGCTCAGACGGCGGCGATCAACCCGTATTCCTGCGGCTCGCGATGCTGCTCGAAATTGAAGATGTTCTCGCGGATTTCCCGGCAGCGGGCAAAATCGGCAGCGGCCGTGATGACCTCGTCCTCCAGCGTGTTGGTGAGCGCGGCAAGCTCCCCGGTGGGCGCGACGATGCAGGAATGGCCGAGCAGCATGCAGCCTTCCTCCACGCCGACCTTGCCCGCTCCGGCGGTCCACGCACCGTTCTGGTAGGCGCCCGCCTGCATCGACAGGAGATGATGGAAGGAGCTGAGCTGGTCGTGCTGCGGCACAGGCGGGTTGTGCAGCGGCGTGTTGTAGCCGCCGCAGATCAGCTCCGCGCCCTTGAGACCCATCACGCGCCAGGTTTCCGGCCAGCGCCGGTCGTTGCAGATGAACATGCCCATCTTGAAACCATCGACCTCGTAGACCGGGAATCCGAGATTGCCAGTCTCGAAGTACCGCTTCTCCAGATGCTGGAACGGGCGGTAGTCCTCATAGTCCTTGTGGCCCGGCAGATGGATCTTGCGGTACTTGCCGATGATCCTGCCGGTCCTGTCGACGGCGATGGACGTGTTGAAGCGGTGCTTCCTGCCGCCTTCCGACACGAGCTCGGCGAAGCCGAGATTGAACCCGACGCCGTGTTTCGCGGCGGCCTCGAACAGCGGACGTGTCACCGGGCTCGGCATTTCCGTCTCGTAGAACGCGTCCAGTTCCGCCTCGTCGGTGAAATACCAGCGGGGGAAGAAGGTAGTCAGCGCCAGCTCGGGAAAGACGATGAAATCCGAATTGCGGGCCGCGGCCTCCTCCAGCATTTCGACGAGCCGCTTCACCACCTGTTCGCGGCTGTCGCTGCGGGCGATGGGTCCAAGCTGGCCCACCGCGAGAATGATCTTTCCTGGCATATTCCTCTCCTTTTCCTTTCCCGGAGCCTCAACCGCCGAGATAGAGTTGCTTGACCTTGTCGTCGTCGAGGAGGCTCTGCGAGGCTCCTTCGAGACCGATGCGCCCGGTTTCGAGCACATAGGCGTATCGGCTGATGCGCAGCGCCATGCGCGAATTCTGCTCGACCAGCACGATGCTGGTGCCCTCCTCCCGGTTGATCTCCGTGACGAGACGGGCGATGTCGCGCACGACGAGCGGCGCCAGCCCCAGCGAGGGTTCGTCGAGAAGCAGAAGGCGCGGCTTCGACATCAGCGCCCGGCCGATCACCAGCATTTCCTGTTCGCCGCCCGAAAGCGTGCCCGCCTGCTGCCGGAATCGCTCGCGCAGCCGGGGGAAACGGTCTAGGATGCGGTCGAGATCGCGCTTCACCGCGCCGTCGCGGCGCGTATAGGCGCCCATCAGGAGATTGTCGCGGATCGACATCAGCGGGAAGACGCGGCGGCCTTCCGGCACCATGGCGATGCCCATCGCCACGCGCCGGGCAGCCGGCAGCTTGTCGATGCGCTGCCCGTCGAACCAGATCTCGCCTTCGGCAAGGTTCACGAGCCCGGTGATCGCCCTGAGGCTCGTGCTCTTGCCGGCGCCATTGGCGCCGATGAGGGAAACGACCTCCCCCGCATCGAAGCCGATGCTGACATCCGAGATCGCCCGCACCCGGTCGTAGCGCACGGTCATGCGGCGCGCCTCGAAATATTTCATGCTGCTCACCGTCATGCCTCAATAGCTCCCGATCGTCTCGTCGTCCTGGCCGAGATAGGCCTCGATGACCGCCGGATTGGCGCGGATTTCCGCCGGCAGGCCTTCCGCGATCTTCGAGCCGAAGCTCACCACGACGATGCGGTCGCTGATGCGCATGACGGCGCGCATGTCGTGCTCGACGAGCAGCACCGTAATGCCGCGCTTGCGGATGCCCTCGACCATCTCCACCGCCCGGTCCGTCTCCTCCGGGTTCATGCCGGCGAAGGGCTCGTCGAGCAGCAGCACGCGCGGCTTGGCGGCAAGCGCGATGGCGATGCCGAGCGCGCGCAGATGCCCATGCGGCAGGTTGCGGGCGAGTTCCCCCTTCACATGGCTAAGGCCCAGATAATCGAGAATTTCCGCCGCGCTCTCGGCGGCGGCCCTAGCATCGGCGCGGGCCGTCGCGGTGGAGAAATACGCGCCGAAGGGCGTCGCCTTCAGGCCGAGCTGGTGGGAGACGACGACGTTCTGAAGGGCCGTCATCTCCTTGAACACGGTGGTTTCCTGGAAGGTGCGCACGATGCCGGCCTGCGCCACCTGATGCGGCTGCCGGCCGCTGACGACCGCGCCGTCCAGCAGGACGCGCCCGGAGCTCGGCTTGAGGAAAGAGCCGATCAGCTTGAACAGCGTGGACTTGCCCGCGCCGTTCGGCCCGATGACCGACAGGATTTCCCCCTGCGAGACGGAGAAGGAGATGTCATTGACCGCCGTCAGGCCGCCGAAGCGCTTGGTCAGGTTCTCGATGGCAAGGAAGCTCATGGGTTCACCTCGCTCCGCGGCGCAGGAGGGCGCCGATGCTGAGCAGCCCGTTCGGCAGGAACAGCATGACGACGATCATCAGCACGCCGTAGAGCAGCGCCTGGTATTCCTGGATCGACCGCAGGAGCTCGAAGGCCATGACGAGGCCGAAGGCGCCGACAATGGGCCCGAGAGCGTAGTCCAGCCCGCCGAGGAAGCAGTAGAGCATGAAGTTGATGGAATCCGAGACGGTATAGGTCGCCGGATAGATGTTCTGCTGCAGGGCCGCGAAGCAGGCGCCGGCGACGCCGCCCATCGCCGAGCACAGCACGAAGGCCAGCACCCGGTAACGCGCGATGTCGATGCCGATAGACATGGTCAGCTCCTCGTTCTCGCGCATGGAGCGAAAAACCCAGCCGATCCGGCTGTTGGCGAGCCGCCAGACCGCCAGATATCCCGCGAGCAGCAAGGTTGCGGCGAAGAGATAGAAGGCGAGCGGCGTGGAAAGGCCGGCGGGACGCGGGATATTGAGGATGCCGCCGCCGCTGGCGCCGAGCGTGTTGAGGAACAAGAGGCGCACCGCTTCCGTCAGGCTGAGCGTGACCATGGCGAAATAGATGCCGCGCAGGCGCAGCAGCGGCCAGCCGATGAGGAACCCGGCCAATCCGGCCGCCAGCGCCGAAATCGGCAGGCACAGCCAGAACGAGAGGCCATAGGTCGTCGACAGGATCGCCGAGGTGTACCCGCCGAGCAGCGCGAAAGCGCCCTGGCCGATATTGACGCGGCCGATGGCGAAGGTGATCCAGACGCCGAGGCTCGCGAATGACAGCAACGCGGCATTCGTCATCACGTTGAACCAGTAGGCCCGCCCGGAAAAGACCAGCGGAATGACCGCATAGAGAAAGACCGCGAGAAGCACGATCGCCAGCAGGCCGCGTGTGCCGTCGAGGAGACGTCCGGACCCCGGAAGCGAGACTGCGGGAATTGATTTTGCCATGTTATCCGTCCTTGCCGGGTTCGGGTCGGGGGCGCGAAGGCGTGCGGCGGAGCGAGGAGGTCAACCCCATGGCTTGCCCATGATCCCTTGCGGCCGCACCAGAAGAAAGGCGATGAGGGCGACGAAGATGATGAGATAGGTGACGGAGCCCGGAAAGAGCGCATAGCCGATGGCTTCCGCAAAGCCGAGGACGATCGCCCCGAGCAGGGCTCCCCCGATCACGCCGGCCCCGCCGATCATGATCATGATGAAGGCCTTGGTGGAGATGGCCGTGCCGATACCCGCATTGACGCCGGAAACGGAGATGAGCAGTGCGCCGGCGGTTGCCGCGAGGGCGGCGCCGAGGCCGAAGCCGAACATGCTGATCCGCCCCACCTCGACACCCATGAGCGTGGTGGCCGTGCGATCCTGCGCCAATGCCCGCATCGCCCGACCGGTGCGGGTGTAGTAGACGAAGGAAAGGACCGCCGCGATCAGCAGGAGCGACACCACGAAGACGACGAGGCGGTTCGCCGGCAGGAAGGCGCTGCCGATGCGGTAGACGCCCTGCACCATCGGAGGAATGCCGCGCTGCTTTTCCCCGAAGAGATAGAGCGCGGCGTTCTCCAGGAGGAAAGCCGTGCCGACGGCGAGCAGCATCGAATTTTCTTCGCGGCCCGCCGACCCCATGACCCGCTGGAAAAGTCCCTTCTCCATGGCCATACCGATCACGCCGACGCTGACGGCCGCGGCCGCCAGCCCCACCCCGTAGGGCATTCCATAGACCGCGCAGACCCAGTAGACCACGAGGCCGCCGATCATGAACATCTGTCCGTGCGCGAAATTCAGCACATTCATGATGCCGAAGATGAGCGTGAGGCCGAGCGCAATCAGCGCGTAGTTGGCCGATAGGATCGCGCCATTGATGATGACTTGTTCCATGCCGTCTCTCGTCGATTGCGTCGCCGATTCACCGGCGCGCTCGCTGTCATTGTCTTATGGCGGTGATGATCGGCAGTTGGCGTGAACGATCTTCGCGCCAACTGCACCATTGGCCGGCAGTGCGGCCCTTTGCTACTTCACCGCGCCGATCGAGACGGTCACGAACTCGCCGCCCTTGGTTTCGGTCAGCACCAGCGGAACGCCGATCTGCCGTTTCTGGCCGTAGTCGGTCTCACCCGTATAGGCGAGCGCGCTCTCTTCCTTCAGGAAGGGATTGCGCATCGAGAAATCGGGAATGGCCTTCTTGAAGAGGCCGGCATCCTCGATCGCGGCCGGGCCCGCGGCCTGCAACGTGGCAAGGATGACTTCGAGCGCATAGACCTTGGTACCGGCCTCGTCGTTCCACTCGCCGGCAACCTTGGTATATTGCTTGATGAAATCGTCCATGTAGGCGCTGCGGATTTCCGGCGCGGAAGCGCCGCCGATGGAGATGAGGCCATCGCCATAGTCGCCGGCCATCTCCTTGATCACCTTGATATCCTGGCCGGAATCGCTGGCGAAGAGGCCGGTATAGCCGAGTTCGCGGGCAGCGCGCATGAGAAGCGGCGTGTTCGACGGCGCCGACGCGGGCAGGAAGATGAGGTCCGGCGCCTTGTCGACCACATTGGACATCACCGGGAAGAAGTCGGTGACGTTCGGCTCATACGTGGCGTCGGCCACGACCACGTCGAGGCCGAGCTTCTTGGCAGCGGCGACACCGTCATCCCGGTTGCTGAGGCCATCGCTGTCGTTGCGGGCGACGAAGGCGACCTTCTTGACGCCGCGCTCGTTCTTCAGGAGCTCGAGGATCGCCGGGGCGACCTGATAGCTCGCCACCATGCCCATAACCGCGTTTTCCGCCGGCTGGGTGAACAGCGAACGGCTGGAGGCATAGGGGAAATAGATCGCATTGTACTTCTCGGCGATCGGGCGGACGCTGGTCGCGGTGACGTCGGTGTTCGGCCCGATGACGTAGCGGATGCCCTCCTCGCCCATCAGGCGCTCGGCGCCGGAAACGGTGAGCTTGGGATCGTTGCGATCGTCGACCGAGACGATCTCGATCCTGTATTTCTCGCCGCCGATCTCGACGCCGCCCTTTTCGTTCCACATGGCCGCCGTTGCCTGGGCGGCATATTTGTTCACGAGGCCCCAAGAGGCCTCCGCACCGCTCATCACACCGAGCTGGCCGATTTTCAGCGTCTTTTCCTGTGCCGATGCCGCGAATGGCTGGCCGATGACGGCGGCGAGCGCAACGGTCCCCGCCATCTTGAGCAGCATGCGCCGATATGTCGAAGTTTTCATGCCATTCTCCCTCTGTCCATAACGATGTTTAGGCCCCTCAGCCTGCACCTCAATGAGTGAATGTTCTTTATATAGAACATTGTTTTTCATGTAGCACAAAAGGTGTAGCATGCTCCGAACGTTTGTCAACGCGGATTCGATAAAACGACAACGGGCGGCTATTGCCGCCCGTCGCTTCGGAATTTTCGGTCAGGCCGTTGGAAAATCGCCCGGAACGCGGGCGAGAAGCGCCCGGTTGATCGAAATCGCCGTTCGCACGATCTCCCGCGCCAATTGCCCCTCGCGAGGCGCCAGCGCCGAGAGCAAACCGGAGCAGGTGAAAATATAGATGACCTCGCCCTGCCTGTCGAAGATCGGCATGCCGAGCGCCATCAGGCCTTCCGTGAGCTCCCCGACGCTACGCGCATAGCCACGCTTTCGCGTCGCAACGATTTCCGCGCGCATGTCCTCCTCGGTCATGAGGGTGGCGGAGGTATAGCGCACCGGCCGCCAGTTCTTCATCCAGCGGTCGACGACGCTTTCCGGCTGCCATGCGAGATAGGCGCGCATGTTCGCCGTCGCGTCGCGCGGGAAATGGTGGCCGATCGGAAACGAGACCTCCATCGACTGCGCGCCGTTGAACTTGTCGATAACGATGAACGTGTCGTCGACCTGCGGCTGCGTGAGGACTGCCGGAATTTCCGTGCGCCGCACGAGCTGCTGCATTTCGTGACGGATCGTGTCGAGCACGGGCGAGCCGAGCAGGGAGGACGCACTGGCCAGAAGCCCCGAATTCAGGTGATAGGCCTTCGTCCGCGGATCGAATTTCAACCAGCCGAAATAGGTCAGCGTCTTGAGGATCGAGTGACAGTGGCTCTTCGATATGGAAAGCGCCGTCAGGATCTCCGTCAGCGACGCCATATGCCCCGGTGCGCGGTTTATGAAATTGACGATGCCGACCGCATTCTCGACGGCGGGAACAAGCCCCGGCGCTGGAAGCTGGGGATGCAAATCGTCGTCCTGGGCCGTCAGGAGCCATCGCGAACCGCTTTGACGCAATTCGGATGTGTAGGCACCGGTAGCAGAAGGGTTTACGTCCGCTGCGTCTTTCGTGCGCGGACTGGACGTCTTGCGTGTGATTCTTTTCATGACTCCCCCGATTGCGCCGCTTGGCTGCAAGCCAAAATCCTTTATACAGAACACGGTTTCTCTACAAGAATTCTCTTTCGTCGCCAAGGACTGCTTGGATGCAGTTGTGGCTGCACATTTCGATATCCAGACACCTCTGCCTCGACACTACGCCTGATCCGATTGCCTTGGTGTCGGCAGCCAGCATTGACACCGTGCCGCATTCAGGACATCTGCATTATGGTAACTGGCCAGCCTCCGCCGGACTGCGGTGGACGATGGAGAAATGCTTTCTGCGCGCCAAAGACGATCTTGGTCATTGCGAGACGTGGTGGGTTCTCTATCGAGAGGCCGTGCAAACCTGATGAGCCCATGGACAAAAATACGCTGCTGAGTTGGATCGAGGTCCGGCGCGTGCCGCGGAGTACTGATAGCTTCGATGTCCTTGGCCGAATCGAGCGCCGTTACCGTCTCCCGGAGGGCTATTTTGGCTTTCGCCAGACGCTCGACCGCCTGTTCGAGCCGCTTGCCTTACCGGGTTTCCTCGAGAGAAACCCCGGCTAGCCGCTCATAGACACGCACAAGTGCTGAGTGATCCAGAGCACTCTCGCCAGCGGCGTTATTCGCATTGAAGAGCTTTTGAACGGCGGCTGTGTTCGGCAGAGGAATTCCGAACTGGCGTGCTGTCGACAATGCGATTTCCAGGTCCTTTTGATGCAGGCCGATCCGGAAGCCAGGATCGAAGGTGGCGTCGATCATTCTCCCGCCATGCAGCTCAAGAATACGCGAGGTCGCCAGACGTCCCGTTATCGCCTCACGCACCCGCGCGGGATCGACGCCGGCCTTCGCCGCGAAAACCAGCCCTTCCGCAACAGCGGCAATGGTCAGCGCCACGATGATCTGATTGCTCGCCTTGGCTGTCTGCCCTGCACCGGAAGCGCCGACATGGGTGATATTCTTGCCCATTAACGCAAAATAGGGACGGATCGCATCGAATATGTCGGCGTCCCCGCCAACCATGATGCTGAGCGTGGCGGCAACGGCGCCGACTTCTCCGCCCGACACGGGTGCATCCAGAAAGGAAACCCCGAGCGCGGCCAGCCGCTCGGCAAATCTCCTGCTCGCAACGGGTGATATGGAGCTCATGTCCACAACGCTCTTGCCGCGCGACAAGCCGGCGGCAACGCCACTGGCTCCAGAAAGCACCGCTTCCACATCGGGGGTGTCGGGCAGCATGAGAAAGATGACTTCGGATTTCTCAGCCACCGCCGCCGGGCTTTCGGCGCAAATGCCACCCGCCGCGCTCAGCACCGACGGAACGCCGCTGCGGAAATGCAAGATGAGGTTGTGACCTGCGGCAAGCAGGTGGCTCGCCATGGGGGCACCCAACCAGTGGGCGGGACGATATCTGCGGAATGCTGGACGACGGCATGATTCTCGGCACGGCCTACACGTTCGGCGCGCATCGATGGGCACTGACAAATTCCCGCGCGGCACCTTGTGTTTTCTGTTGATCCTCCTCCTGCAGTCGACGGGCCTTCTTCGCAAGACAAGCGGGGGAATGCGTGTCTCATAGTCCCGCCGTGTCGCCGTCCGTCCTTCTTAAAGCCGTGATCCGGGGTAGGTCGCCTCGTGGAAGAATAAAAGGGCCTGCCCTCTCGGGCAGGCAGGCTCCGCTCTCGGGAACGGAGAGAGCGGGGGAGATGGCCGGGGTATGAACATGAGCGACCGATATCATCCGACCGATCCGCTCTCGTGATACCTGTAGAGGGTGGTTATCGGCTGGATGACGGTCCAGACGCCCTTGATATCGGGGTCGATCGTCACGAAGTCGTCCGGTTGAACGTCGAGCCTTG
>Ga0206117_101158_pt1 | contig 15587 bp, 14 predicted proteins | sample 3A5Ametagenome_FD_177997 | JGI IMG/M metagenome (GOLD analysis project Ga0206117, IMG submission 177997) | Enriched microbial communities from leaf-cutter ant dump, University of Wisconsin, Madison, United States - 3A5A | ecosystem: Environmental > Terrestrial > Nest > Insects nest > Nest dump... | reverse complement strand
CGCTGCCGGAGCTGAGGTACACCGCGGTCACCAGCACCAGCACCAGGACCTGCGCGATCAGCGCCATTTCGATCATCGGCAAACCGTCCCCGGTTGTAGGCTCCGCCTGGACAGACGGGCGATCCGCAGGCAAACGGGTACGACCGGCCGGTCAGGCTAGGATGAAAAGCCAGCCTATACGTCCCGTCCCGGTCGGGCAGGTGTGCAGAGGGCGTGGCCCCTTCGCACCCGCACACCCCCTTCGCGCTTTTGCCGGTGCCGTTGGCCTGGGTCAGTCTCCCCCCTTCGGCGGCATCTGCCGCTGTCTTGGAGGAGGTTCTCCCATGTTCCGTTCCCAAACTCGTCTTCGGAGTGGAGCGGCCCAAATCCTGCCTCGGGTTCTGCTGACGTCCGCGTTTCTGCTGACTGCCGCCGGATGGGGGCCGGCGGTGGCGGCACAGACCAGTTCTACAGAAACGACCTTCTACGTCTCGCCCACCGGCAACGACCGCTGGTCGGGGCGCTTGTCCCAACCGTCGCCGGACGGGCGCGACGGTCCGTTCGCCACGCCGGCCCGTGCGCTGGCCGCCGCCAAGGGAAGCGGCCCGGCGACCGTTCGGCTGCATGGCGGCACCTATCGCCTGACGGCACCGTTGGTGGTCGATGCGTCGCTGCCGGGGCTGCGGCTGGCCGCGGTGGACGGCGAGCAGCCTGTGCTGTCGGGTGGCGAGGCGGTCGGCGGCGCCCAGACGGCCAACGGCGTGCTGTCGGCGCCGCTGGCGCGCGATCCGGCGCTGGACGTGTCCATCGGCGGGCAGCGCCTGGACGCGGCGCGCAGCGGCGATTACACGCCCGGCGATCCGCGCAGCGGCTGGTTCCCGGCCAAGGCGGTGCAGTCCGATCCCAAGAGCCAGGGGAGCAAGCGGCAGATGCGGCTGCCTCCCGGCCTGCTGAAGGCCGGCTGGGCCGGACCGGGGGTGCGGGCGCAGGCGCTGGACCGCGAACGGCTGTCCGACGATTTGCTGGGGGTGGTGTCGGCCGATCCCGGCGGGCTGCTGAGCTTCGACGGCGACGGGCAGTATCCGTACCGCGACGGCTCGACCGTGCGGCTGCTCGGCCATCCCGATTTCCTGACGCGGCCGGGCGAGTTCGCCTGGGACGCAAAAGCGAAGCGCCTGCTGGTCAAGCCGCCGACCGGACTGAACGCCGCAGGCGCGGATCTGGTGGTGGCGCGGCAACCGGTGCTGCTGCGGCTGGACAATGCCCGCAACGTGTCGGTCGAGGGGCTGACCTTCGCCGACGTCCCTTGGGACGGCAACGCGGTGGTGGTGAAGGGCGGCAGCGGGTCGCGGGTCGCCGGCAACCGCTTCGCCCTGGTCGGCACGGCGGTGATGCTGGACGGCGCCGGTCGCACCGAGGTGTCGGGCAACCGGATGGAGCATCTCGGCAAGTCCGGCGTCGTGCTGGCGCCCGGCAGCAGCGACAACCGCATCCTCGCCAACCGAATCAGCGACATCGGCGAGGTGCGCTTCTTCAGCGGCGGGGTGATGGGGGCCGGCATCCGCAACACGCTGATCGCCCACAACGACATCCGGCGGTCGGCCCGCTACGGCATCTCGATCAAGAACTGGAACCCGCAGACGGTGAACAGCGACAACACCATCGAGTTCAACCGCATCCGCGACACTTCGCGCCAGACCGCCGACGCCGGCGCCATCGAGATGTTGGGCCGCAGCGGCAACGACACCCGCAGCTTCGTCCGCTTCAACGACATCCGCGACACCGGCGGGCTCGCCACCGACGCGCAGGGGCGCTGGCTGGCCCGCTACAAGGGCTTCGGCATCTATCTGGACGACATGACCAGCGGCGTGACGGTGCAGGGCAACCTGCTGGAGAACACCGGCATGGCGGCGATCTTCCTGCATGGCGGCGACAACAACCGGGTGGCCGACAACATCACGGTGATGAACGACGGCAAGGACCGCTTCCTGCGGCTGGAATGGGTGCCCAGCGCCGGACAGGCCGGACGGATGCACGGCAATGTCGCCGACGGCAATGTGGTGGCCGGCCCGTCGCCGAAGGAGCAGCTCGTCAACAGCCTGTCGGGCGGCGAGTACCGCATCGACAACACCCGGCTGGAGAGCGCGGCACCCGTTGCGGAGGCGGCCGGGGCCGCCAACGCCGCCAGGGCGGCGGCCCCACCGGCGGGCGGTCGTCTGCTGGACCGTCTGCTGGCGATGAAGGAACTGCCGCTGGACCGCGTCGGGCCGGAGGGGATGCGGTAGGGGGCAAGAAACCGGAGCGAGCCTCACTCGGCCCTCATCCCCGCGAAGGCGGGGATCCAGGCTTCCGGCTCAAGTGATTGCAATGACTGGATTCCCGCCTTCGCGGGGATGACGGTCGAATGGGCGAAGGGGTTGGCTTCGGTGGACGGGAGACCTTCGGAGCCGACAAACACCGGAAAAGAAAAAAGCGCCCTCCCCGGTGGGGAAGGGCGCTTTTTTCCGTGCTTTGCAACGATCCCTTAAACGGTCGCCGGACGGGCCAGCGCCGGGGGGATGTCGGTCGGTTCCATCACCGGGACGGCCACCGTCGGGGTCTTCCAGGTCAGGCTGTCGAAGGCGCCGCAATGGCCGCACAGGCCACCCCAATTGTGGCTGACCGCCCCGCAGGAGCCGCAGGTCCACACCGGATCCTCCGGCGCGCCGGCGGCCTTGGCCAGCCACTCCTTCGCCGCCTCCTCGTCATGGCGCTCGCCGCGGTCCAACTCGGCCATCAGCCGGTAGGTGCGGCGGGTCGGGCCGATCTCCATGGCGCGGTTCAGGTGCTGGCGCGCCTCGCCCCACAGCTGGGCCTCGATGGCGGCCTGGGCGACGGCAAGGTGGGACTCGGCCGAATCGGGGGCCTGACGCACCAGCTTCTGGAACAGGCGGACACGTGTCAGCGCGTCGTAGCTGGAGACGATGGTCCGGTAGATGTCGGCCAGTTCCGGGTGCGGCGCGTGGCGCCACGCCCGCTCGACCACCTTGGCGGCCGGCTTCAGCCGGTCGTCGGCGACCTGGAGACGGGCCAGACGCACAGCGGCGGGGGCGAAGCCCGGCATCATGTCGTGCGCCGCCTGGGCGTGCGACAGGGCGGCGTCGGCACGGCCGCGGCGCTCCGCCTCGAAGCTGCGCTCCAGCAGCAGGACGGCGCGGTGGCGGCGGCCCTCCTCGGTCGGGATGGCCCCGCTCTGGATCGCCTGTTGCAGGGTGCCCTCGGCGGCAGCCCAGTCGCCGGCCTGCGCCTCCAGGTCATAGAGCGTGCTGAGCAGCCAGGGCGTGTTGGGCTGGAGCCCGCGCGCCTTGCGGGCGAGGTTCAGCGCCTCCACCCGGTCGCCCGACTTGATCGCCTGGGTCAGCAGCCCGCGCATGCCGAGGAAGGCGGTTTCCGGCCGTTCCAGCATCGCTTCGAAATACTGGCGGGCGGCGCGCTCGTCGCCCTGCAGCTGGGCGGCCTGGGCCGACAGCAGCATGGTCAGCGGCGGCTCGTTCAGCAGGCCGTCGGCCTTGCGCGCCATCTTGCGCGCCGTCGGCGCGTCGCCGGCGGCGATGGCGACCATGCCCTGGGTCAGGGCGCGGTAGCCGCGTTCGCGGCGGCGGGCCCGGCTGTGGCGGCGCAGCCGCTGCGGCGTGCGGATAACGCCACGCAGCAGGCGGTAGCCCAGCGCCGCGATGCCCAGCGCCGCCAGCGTGACCAGCAGGGCGACCCAGAAGGGCGCCTCGACGGCGTAGCCCAGCCAATGGACGCTGACGGTGCCGGGACGGTCGGCAAGCCAGATCGCGGCGGCGATGACCACCGCGACCTTCAGAAGGAACCAGAGGGCGCGGATCATTGGGCCGTCCCCTTCCCGCCGGCGGCGGTGGTCATCAGGGCGATGGCGCGGTCGTTCAGCTGGCGCGCGGCCTGATCGGCGGCCACGCGCGCCTTGGCGTCGGCCAGCCACGGCGCGGCGGTCTGGGCGGCCGGACCCTGGAGGGTCGACAGCTCCTCCACCGCCTTGGCAAGATTGCCGGCGGAGAGAGCGGCCTCGGCGCGGGCAACGATGGCATCGGCGGTGGTGCCGACAACCCCGCCGCCCTCACGGCGCACGGTGACCAGGGTGGACAGCTTGCCGACCGCCGAGTCGATCCAGCTGTTGCCCTCGCCGCGGATTTCGGCGCGGACGATCTCGCCGGCCAGCGGCTGGAAACGGTCGGTCAGCTGGGCGCGGGTCGGAATGCCCTTGGCGGCAAAGGGCGCCACGGCGTCGAGCGGCTGGGTCACGCCCGCATCGGCGATGTTGAGCGCACGAACCGCCTGGAGGTCCTGCTGGAACGGCTGCCCGCCCGACAGCGAGGCGCGCAGCTGCCCGGCGGCCAGCACCAGTGCCTGGGCAGCGGTGGCGGCGTCCTGCCGCTCGCTGACGGCCTGGTTGACGCTGGTGACCTGCTGCTTCAGCGAGTCGACCTCGCCACGCAGCTCCTGCGCGGCCTGGGCGTTGCCGGAGGCGGCGGTGACCTTCTGCTCCAGCGCGGCGAGGCGGTCGGCCAGAGCCTTCTGCGCATCCGCGGCGCCGGTGTCGGGGGTGGCGGCCGGGCGCTTCTCCAGCGCATCGATCCGCTGGGTCAGCGCGGAAACGTCAACGCTTGCAGTGCCGGTGCCAGCGGCGGCCGGACGCTGCTCCAGCTTGCCGACGCGGTCGGCCAACTGCTGGATCTGCGAGCGCAGCGCCGGATCGGCCGGGGCGGATGCGCTGCCGGAGGCGGCGGGCGGCGGGGCTGCCGGCCAGCCGGGCAGGGCCGGACCCCACCAGGGCTCCGATAGCGCGGCGGCGCCGACCAGCAGGGCCACAACCGACAGGGCAGTGGCGAAACCGCCGCCGGAGCGCGGCTCCTCGATATAGGACGGCGTCGGGGCGATGGTCGGACGCACCGGCTCGGCATCGGCGCTGCGGCTGTAGCCCGCGCTGCCGGTGGTGCCGGACGGCGTCCAGCCGGTGGTCGAAGTGGTCGTCTTCGCCCCGTCCGACTTGAAGGACTCCGGCTTGACGGCGTCCGCCTTCGCGTCCTCGGCCTTTTCCGTGTCGCTCTTCGGCAGGTCGCTCAGGCTGTCGGTCGTACCGACCGGCGTGGCCGGCGGGATCAGGGCGTCAGCGGATTGCAGTTCGGTCACCGCACCGGAGGTCATGCCGGGAAGCAGCATATCGGCGCCGGGGACGGTGTCGGCCGGGGAGGCGGCCGGGATGGGGGGCACCACAGGCGCCGCCTCGATCGTGGTGTCGGTCGTGGTGGCGGGCGGGATGATGATTGTGGCTGCGGCGTCGGTCGGACGGTCCTCGCTGGGGGTCGCCGCGTCCAGGTCGGCGTCGTCCAGCTTGATGCGGTGCTTGGCGGCGGCGGCGCGCAGGTCGGCATGGCGGGCCAGCGGGATGGCGCCGCGCTTCTTCCAGCCCTGGACCGTCGTCACCGGGGTGTCCAGCTTGTGGGCCATCGGGCGGATGCCGCCGAAACGTTCGACGATGCGGTCGACCGCCGCATTGCCGGTGCTGGCGCCGTCGCCGTCACGGTCGGTGCCGGGGCGTTCGGAGCCTGGACGAGAGGTCATGGGCTGTACCTTCGGTTCGCTGTTGTTCGTTGTAACGTCACAGCCCCCTGACCGGTCCCCCTCGTCCCCCGTACGGCTGACCCGACCATCCGGAAGCACCGGAGGCGTAAGCCGTACGGCCAGACCGCGCCGGGGTTACCCGGCGACCGGCAACAGATCGAGCAGGGAGTCCTGCTCCGGCCGGGCCGCCACCCGTACGCTTCGCCACGGCAGATCTCCCTGTCCGCCGTACGCACGGGCAGCCTCCGCGACCGCGGGGCTGAGGCAGAACGCATCGACCGTACGACAACAGTCGACCAGCCCCGCCTCGGCCAGCAGCCTAACAAAGGATGTTGCGGTACGGGGAGAGAAAAACAACACGCCGTCGAGTGCGGACGTACGCAAAAATGTCGCGGTATCGTCCGAGAGGGTTAGTGCGGGTACGGCGTCGTACATCACGCTGCGGCGCAGCGAGAACCCATCCGCCGCCAGCAGGCCGGCAAGGTCGCCCGCCACCTTGCTTCCCGCCACATGCAGGACCGTCCCGGCAGCTGGATCGCGCAGCGAGCGCACCCTCTCGGCCAGCGCGTACACGTCGCCGGAGGCGCTGTCGACATCGGCGAAGCCGGCAGCCCGCGCCGCCCGCGCCGTGGCGTCTCCAACGGCTTGCACCGGACGGTCGCGCCGGCTCGTACGTTTGGCGTATGCGCGTACGCCGTTTGCGCTGGTGAACAGCAGCGCTTGTACGTCCGAAAGGTCGGGTTCCGGCCCATCGAGCCAGACCATCGACAGCATCGGCTCCACCGCTGCCGCATGACCGAGCGCTTCCAACCGGCGGACCAGCGGCTCGGCATCCTCGGCCGGGCGGGTCACGAGCAGGCGCGTACGGGGGTGTGGTCGGGGGGGGGCGGGCTGCTTTTCCGTCATGCGGAAAACCTGGCCGGAGTGGGGATCAGTGGGGGGCGGCGACGAAGAAATCGGGCGGCAGCTGTGCCCGGATCTCGGCGCCGGCATCGCTGCCGAGCGACTCGGCATCGGCCGACCGCCCGCGGCGTTCGGTCCGGAAGATGATGCTTCCGTCATGCGACAGCACCTTGGCGCGCAGATGCAGCCCGTCGCCGTCCAGCACAGCCAGCGCGGCGATGGGCGTGCGGCAGGAGCCGTCCAGCGCGGCCAGCAGGGCGCGCTCCGCCGTGACGCGGACCATGGTCTCCGCACAGTTCAGCGGGGCCAGCAGTTCGCGGGTGGCGTCGTCGTCGCTGCGGATCTCGATGCCGATGGCGCCCTGGGCCACGGCCGGCAGCATGGTTTCCGGTTCCAGCACCGCGGTGATGCGGTCGGTCAGGCCGAGGCGGCGCAGGCCGGCCAGCGCCAGCAGGGTGGCGTCGACCTCGCCAGCGTCCAGCTTGGACAGGCGGGTCTGAACGTTGCCGCGCAGCGGGAAGATCTTCAGGTCGGGACGCAGCTCCAGAACCTGGGCCTGACGGCGCAGGCCGGCGGTGCCGACCACGGCGCCGGCCGGCAGATCGGCAATCCCGCCGCCGGTGCGCGAGAAGAAGGCGTCGCGCGGATCCTCGCGCGGCAGCAGGGTGGCGATCTCCAACCCGTCGGGAAGCTGGGTCGGCACGTCCTTCATCGAATGGACGGCAAGGTCGGCGCGGCCGTCGAACAGCGCCTCCTCCAGCTCCTTGGTGAACAGGCCCTTGCCGCCCGCCTCCGCCAGCGTGCGGTCGAGGATGCGGTCGCCGGTGGTCTTGAAGACGACGATCTCGACGGCGCCGGGCGCGGCGAGATGCGGATGGGCTGCGATCAGGCGGTCGCGGGTTTCATGGGCCTGCGCCAGCGCCAGCGGGCTGCCGCGCGTCCCGATACGGAGCGGGTGGGTCGTCATAGGGCGTGTTCTAGGGGATCCGCGCAGCTTTGCAAGGATTCGTCGGCCCTCCATACATAAGATTGAGGCGGATCAAATTTCATGCGCGTGGGTGGGTGCCGGGCCGCCCGCAACTCCATCCTGTACCCGGACCGCCAAGGCGGCTAATTTGGCGCCATGATCGTTCTTGGAATCGAAACGAGCTGCGACGAGACGGCCGCCGCAATCGTCACGGACGCGCGCGAAATCCGCGCCGACGTCGTGCTGTCGCAATTGGATGACCACACGCCCTATGGCGGCGTCGTGCCGGAAATCGCCGCCCGCGCACATCTGGAGCATCTCGACGGGCTGATCCGCCGCGCCATGGGCGAGGCCGGCATCGGCTTCGGCGACCTGGACGCGGTGGCGGCCACCGGCGGGCCTGGGCTGATCGGCGGCGTCATCGTCGGCGTGATGACCGCAAAGGCCATCGCCGCGGCGCGCGGGCTGCCCTTTGTCGCGGTAAACCATCTGGAAGGCCACGCGTTGACCGCGCGGCTGACCGACAATGTCGCTTTTCCCTATCTGCTGCTGCTGGTGTCGGGTGGACATTGCCAGCTTCTGGCGGTCGAGGGGGTGGGGCGCTACCGCCGGCTCGGCACCACCATCGACGATGCGGTGGGCGAGGCGTTCGACAAGACTGCCAAGCTGTTGGGGCTGGGCTATCCCGGCGGTCCGCTGGTGGAGAAGGCGGCGGCGCGGGCCACAAACCCGGCACGCTTCGAGCTGCCGCGGCCGATGCTGGGGCGTCCGGGCTGCGATTTCTCCTTCTCCGGGCTGAAGACCGCGGTGCGGCGTCATGTGGAGGAATTGGGTGGCATGTCGGGCGGTGTCCTCTCGGATGCGGACCGCGACGACCTTGCCGCCGCCTTCCAGGCGACGGTGGCGGAGGTGCTGGCCGACCGCTGCGCCCGCGCCATCCGCCGTTTCAAGGAGGACCATCCGCAGGGCGGCGCCCTGGTCGTCGCCGGTGGCGTGGCGGCCAACAAGGCGATCCGCAGCCGGCTGTCGCTCCTGGCGGAGAAGTATCGCATGCCGTTCGTCGCCCCGCCGCTGCGGCTGTGCACCGACAATGCGGCGATGATCGCCTGGGCCGGAATCGAGCGCTTCCGCATGGGCGAGAGCGATCCGCTAAACTTCGCTCCCCGTCCACGCTGGCCGCTGGATCCGAACGCCGCGCCTGTGATCGGGCGTGCAGGCGTCGGTGCTGGTGTGAAGGCGTGACGAGTGCGCGCATACCCTTCTGTTTTTCACGTATGAGTGACCTGCCATGAGTGCCTTGCCCCGCTCCCCCCTCAACCGCATCGGCGTCGTCGGCGGTGGCGCCTGGGGTACGGCACTGGCGTTGGCGGCGTTGCGGGCCGGACGGGAGACGCTGCTGTGGGCGCGCGAGCCGGCGGTGGTGGAGGCGATGAGCATCCGCCGCGAGAACCGCGACTATCTTCCCGGCGTGCCGCTGCCCGATGCGCTGCGGGTCACCGGCGATCTGGCCGATCTTGGCGATTGCGACGCGGTGCTGCTGGTGTCGCCGGCCCAGCATGCGCGCAGCGTCACCGCCCGGATGGCGCCGGTTCTGAAGCCGGGGGCGCCGGTCGTCGTCTGCGCCAAGGGGATCGAACTGGACAGCCACGCGCTGATGAGCGAGGCGGTGGCGGCGTCGCTGCCGGCCGGCAATCCGGTGGCGATCCTGTCCGGCCCGACCTTCGCCGCGGAGGTGGCGCGCGGGTTGCCGACGGCGGTGACACTGGCCTGTGCCGACCATGACCTCGGCACGGCGCTTGTCGCGGCGCTGGGCAGCCGCACCTTCCGTCCCTACCGCTCGGACGATGTCGTCGGCTCGCAGATCGGCGGGGCGGTGAAGAATGTGCTGGCCATCGCCTGCGGCGTGGTCGAGGGGCGGCGGCTCGGCGACAATGCGCGGGCGGCGCTGATCACCCGCGGGCTGGCGGAGATCACCCGGCTGGCGCTGGCGCTCGGCGGCCGGGCGGAGACACTGATGGGGCTGTCGGGGCTGGGCGACCTGACGTTGACCTGCTCCAGCCTGCAGTCGCGCAACATGTCGCTGGGGGCGGCCCTGGGCGAGGGCAAGGCGTTGGCCGAGATCCTGGCGGTGCGCCGGTCGGTGGCGGAGGGCGTCTACACCGCCGCCGCGGTAGTCGGGCTGGCGGCGAAGCTGGGTGTCGACATGCCGATCTGTGCCGCCGTCGACGCCATCCTGAACCGCGGCGCCGGGCTGGACGAGACCATCGACGGGCTGCTGTCGCGGCCCTTCCGTGGAGAAGGCGTTTAAGGGACGGACAGATCTGCGGTCGTCATGGTCGCGTACTGTACCGCGACGCACCCGGCCGGTCGGGTGCCGCCAAGGGGGGACGGGGAATGACGGCACGGCAACGGTTCGCGCGTTGGTCCACATGTTGGTCCGCAAGGGTGGTCGCCCCGGTGATGCTGCTGGCGCTGGCTGCCGCGGGATCGGGCGCGGGACAGGCTACGGCCGGAGAGCTTCGCGTGACCGTCCGCAACGTCAAGCCCAACCAGGGCAAGGTGATGGTCGCGCTGTTCGACAGTGCCGAGGCGCAGAAGGCAAAGGCTCCGCGCGCCGGCTATTTCGCCGTGGCTCTGGGGACCGAGGTGCAGGTGGTGTTCCCCGACCTGCCGGCCGGGCGCTATGGGCTGATCGCCTTCCAGGATCTCGACAACAATGGGGAGATGGCCACCGGGCTGTTCGGCATCCCGGCCGAGCCGCACGGGTTCAGCCGCTCCGCCCGCGGCAGCTTCGGGCCGCCGAGCTTCGACGATTATGCCGTGGCGGTCGGGGCCGCGGGCGTCGCGACGACGGAGATCCGGCTGGTCGAGTGACGGGCCAGCGTCGTCTTCCTCACACCTGCGCCACCAGGAACAGCCACTTGGTCGGGATCAAGGCGCCGCCGCTGGAATGTTCGGGATAGGCGGTCTCCAGCCGGTGGCGGTAGGCAGCGAGGAACCCGTCGAGCTCGGGGCCGTTCAGGCGATCCATCACCGGAACCAGCGCCGACTGGTGCAGCCATTGCAGAAGCGGCACGTCGCCGTCGAGCGCATGGAAATACTCGGTTTCCCAAAGGTCGATCACAGCGCCCTGGGGAGCCAGCCAGTCATAATAGTCCTGGGCGTCATAGCTGGGGTTTTCCGTCCGCTCCGCCGTAGGCCAGGCATCGTGCAGCCGGTCCGACCAGGGGCCGTCGGACGCGGTTTCCAGCAGCAGGCGATGGGTGGTCTGGGCCTGCGGGCGGGGCAGGGCCACGGCAAGGACGCCGCCGGGGCCGAGCGATTGCAGCAGGTCGGGGAACAGCCGGTCGTGCCCGGCCACATGCTGGAGCCCGCCAGCGGAGATGACGAGGTCCACCGGCCAGTGCGGACGCCATACGCCGAGGTCTGCCTGCCGGTAGCGCACGCGCGACGGCGTGTCGGCAGCCCAGCGCAGCATCGCCGGGGAATGGTCGACCGCCAGTACGTCGGCCTGGGGCCAGCGCGCCGCCAGCAGCCGGGACAGCTGTCCGGCTCCGCAACAGAGATCGACGATGGTGCGCGGCGTCGGGGAGAAGGGAAGCGCCGCCGTCAGATCCATGACGGGACGGCGGCGCAGGACATCGATGGTTGCGAAGGCGTTGGGGTCCGCCGTTGTTGCCCATGTCATAGAACATGTCATGTGGCACCCGCTTCGTTGGGCGCCTGCCCCCCGGGTGGTTCACCCGGCCTTCACGTTACCGGTCGCTTGCCGCGACGGTCAGTGGGCGGAGCCCAGACGGTCGAAATAGCGGCCGATCGACGCGAAGATGAAGAGCACGCAGCCGAGGAAAACGATCAGGCCGCCGGCCGCGAAGGCTTCGTCCGCCGCGCGCGAGGAGGCGAGCAGCCCGACGAAAGCCATGATGCCGGCGAGGATGGGGTTGATCCAGAAGGAGAAGGCTTTCACGTCGCGGAGTCCTTTCAGAACAAGGCGTTGGCAGTGAGGTTGGCGGTGGGGAAGCGCCCGCCTCCCGCCCCGCCGGGCTGCCCGCGAACGCTTCGGCTTTGAAGGAATTCTGTGGGACGAACCCGGCAGAATCAATGCGACACAAACGACTTGTGCGCTGCAACGGCTACAGCACCGGTGTCTGCATTGCATTGCGGTATGTCAAGGGCGAAGGCCGTTCCGGCGGCATCGCTTTCCACCAGCCGCAGCTCGCCGCCATGGGCGCGCAGCACCTCCCGCGCGATGGCAAGGCCAAGGCCCACTCCGCCGGCCCGCGCCGATCCGGCGAAGGGCTGGAACAGGTTCTCCCGCGCCCGGGGTGCCAGTCCGGGGCCGTTGTCGGCAACGGTCAGGGTCAGACGGTCGGCTTGCCCGGCTTGGATCGAGATGCGCACCCGGTCTGCGCCGGCCTGCACCGCGTTGCGGCCGAGATTGACCAGCGCACGGCCAAGCTGGGCGGCATCGACCTGCGCCAGCGTGCCGGCGGGGACGTCGTTGACCCAGTCCGCCTCCACCCGTCCGCCGTCGGGCCGGGCGGTGGCGAGAACCTCGGCCCCGACCTCTTCCACCAGCCGGTGCAGGTCCGTACGCGCGGGAGACAGCGGCAGGACGCCGTCGCGTGTGAAGGACAGGGTCTGGCTGCACAACTCCACCGCCCGGTCCAGCGAGGCGACCAGCCGGGGCGTCACCCGGCGCACCTCCGGGTCGGCGCTCTCGGTCAGCCGCTCCGACAGGAGGGAGGCGGTGGACAGGATGCCGCGCAGGTCGTGGTTGATCTTCGCCACCGCGGTGCCCAGCGTGGCGAGCCGCTCGCGCTGGCGCAAAGCGGCGCGCACCGTGCCCTGCATGGCGGCAAGCTCGCGCTCCGCCACGCCGATCTCGTCGGCACGGGTGCCGGGCACCAGCGGCAGGGCGCCGTCCGGATCGCGGCGGAAGGCGACGACCTCGGCGGTCAGGCGCCGCATCGGCCGCACCAGCAGGGCGTGCAGCGTGACATAGACCAGGATCGCCGCGATCAGAGAGATGGCGACCGACACCGCCAGGATGCGGCGGGAGAAATCGAGCATGGCGTCGATCAGCGGCCGCTCGTCCATCGTCACCTCGACGCGCTGGGCCGGGTCGTTGGGCGACCGGTCGATCACCCGGATCACCCGGTCGCGCTGTGGCCCGAAAGCGCCCTCCAGGGCGAGCCACAGGGCGTTGCCGGCATCGACGAACTGCATGCCCATGCCGGTGCCGCGCAGGTCGTACACCGCATCGGCCTGCGGCGGCATCGGGCGCGACAGCATATAGACGCGGGCGCCCGGCTGGATCAGGTCGATGACGTGGGTGCCGGTATAGGCCAGCAGCTTGGCCTGCAGTTCCTTCGTCACCATCAGGTCGGGCGCCGCTTCCACCGACAGGGCGGCGATGTGGGCGGCGGCCAGCCGTTCCTCCAGGTAGCTCATCCGGAAGCGCGCGATGGAAGGCGCGTAGATCAGCACCTCCGCCAGCAGCACGAACAGGATGGTGAGGAGCAGAAGCTTGGCCGACAGGCTGGTCGCGATTGTGGGGCGGGGCATGGTGGCTCGCAATGTGCCGGATGCGCCGGCATGGAGGGTGCATTACCTTACGCGCCGGACAGTCATCCACTACACACAGTCTTTTGCTGCACCGGGCGGCCCTCGACGGCTTGGATGCCGGAGGGCGGCGGGGCCGGAGGGTATGCGATGCGGAGCTTTCTGAAGTACGAGGCGGTGGCCGCCATGGATCGCAACGCGGCGCTGACCGCGGTTGCGGACGCGCTGGGGGCGGCCGGCGGCTGGATCGTCGACCACACGCTGTTCTCCGACGTCATGGCAACCATCCGCTTCGCGCTGCCGGGCGACCGGACCGGGGCGTTCGAAGCCGCGCTGGCCAATGCGGGCCTGACGGTCGAGCCGATCGCAGGGGGCGTCGGCGCGGAGGAGTTGAACGGGGCGATAACCCTGACATTCACGCGCGGAACCGGCGATCTGCGCCGGGACGTTCCCGCTTTTTCCTGATGCCTCCATTCCGTCCGGCGCAAACTTGTCCTCTGGCGTTACCGCTTTGGCGTTGGTAAGACAGGCGCCATGAGCGACCTTGCCCGTCACATCGACATCCTGTCGCGCGCCAACGTGCTGTGCCTTGGCGACGTGATGCTTGACCGTTTCGTCTATGGTTCGGTGGACCGGGTGTCGCCGGAGGCGCCGATCCCCGTCCTGCGCGTGGACCGCGAAGTGCCCAAGCTGGGCGGCGCCGGCAATGTCGCCGCCAACCTGGTGGCGCTGGAGGCTGACTGCCGATTCGTCTCTGTGGTCGGGCGCGACGGCGTCGGCACCGATCTGCTGGCCCTGCTGCGCCGCGAGGGCGTCAGCGACGGCGCCATCGTGGTCGAGGACGGGCGGCAGACCACTGTGAAGACCCGCTTCATCGCCGGCCAGCAGCAGCTTCTGCGCACCGACATCGAGACGGTGGTGCCGATCACCGCGACAGACCGCGTGCTGGAGCGGGTGCGCGACCTGCTGCCCGAGGTGGGCGGCGTCATCCTGTCCGACTACGGCAAGGGCGTGCTGACCGACGAGCTGGTGGTGGCGGTGATCGCCGCCGCGCGGCGGGCGGGACGCACCGTGGTGGTCGATCCGAAGGGGCGCGACTACCGCCGCTATCGCGGCGCCGACATCGTCACGCCGAACCGCAAGGAACTGATGGAGGCAACCGGCCTGCCGGCGCGGACGGACGAGGAGGTGATCGCCGCCGCCCGCCATCTGATCGCCACCTGCGGCATCGGGGCCGTCGTCGCCACCCGCAGCGAGCAGGGCATGTCGGTGGTGACGGCCGAGGATGCGGTGCATCTGCCGGCCGAGGCGCGCGAGGTGTTCGACGTGTCGGGTGCCGGCGATACGGTGGTGGCGACGCTGACCGCCGCGCTGTCGGTGGGGATCGATCTGGTCGATTCGGCGCGGCTCGCCAATCTGGCGGCCGGCATCGTGGTGGGCAAGGTCGGCACCGCCGTGGTCCGCTCGGCCGAACTGCTTTCCGGCCTGCACGAGCAGCAGTGGCGCCATGGCGAGGAAAAGGTGCTGACCCGCGACGCTGCGGCGGAGCGGGCGGAGCGCTGGCGACTGCGCGGCAAACGGGTCGGCTTCACCAACGGTTGCTTCGACCTGCTGCACCCGGGCCATATTTCGCTGCTGAAGCAGGCCCGCGCCGCCTGCGACGTGCTGGTGGTCGGGCTGAACAGCGATGCGTCGGTGAAGCGGCTGAAGGGCGAAAGCCGGCCGGTGCAGAACGAGACGGCGCGCGCCACGGTTCTGGCGTCGCTGGGCTGCGTCGATCTGGTGGTGATCTTCGGCGAGGACACGCCGGAAATGCTGATCCACGCCCTGCGCCCCGACGTGCTGGTCAAGGGGGCCGACTACACCATCGCGACGGTGGTGGGAGCGGATTTCGTCCAGAGCTATGGCGGAAAAGTGGTGCTGGCCGAACTGGTCCAGGGACAGAGCACGACCAACACCATCAAGCGCATGAAGGGCTGACGGGGGAGGCCGCGGCTGGCGGTCGGTCCCCCATCGGCCCTGTCGTCCATTTACATCTTCTTCTGGACGTTGTCGGCGCCACGCTCGATGGCGCGGCCACCGGCCTGCACGTCCTGGCCGGCGCCCTCGACAGTGTTGCAGGCGGCCAGCGTGGTGCCCAGCAGGGTGCCCAGGACGGCGAGCAGAGCGAACTTCTTGATGGTGGTCATGGCGGTGGTCTCCGTTGCGGTGGCGCTGTGATGCCGATTTGAACGCGAGCGGAGCCGTAAAGGTTTCCGGAATCGGAAGTAGAGGGGCATTGCGCAAAAGGGGTGCCCTTCGCTTTGCCAGTGGGAAGGAAGCTTGCCGGCGGAGCTGTTCCGCGCCGTCCTGCATTGTCTGCCGGATATCGGGTTTCGTCAGCAGCCCTGCCTCCAGAGACGAAGTGTCCCGTTGCCACGCGGCGTGAGCGCGGGCATAAATCGCCCCGCGGATGATCCCGCGCGCCCTCCCCGCTGGATGGGACGGCTTTTGGCAACGAGCAAGAATGGCGAAAGGAAAGCCTCTCATGGCTGAAAGCACTTTTGAC
>Ga0206117_101155_pt1 | contig 15612 bp, 17 predicted proteins | sample 3A5Ametagenome_FD_177997 | JGI IMG/M metagenome (GOLD analysis project Ga0206117, IMG submission 177997) | Enriched microbial communities from leaf-cutter ant dump, University of Wisconsin, Madison, United States - 3A5A | ecosystem: Environmental > Terrestrial > Nest > Insects nest > Nest dump... | reverse complement strand
CGGGTACACGTAGTCGGCAAACTGGATTTCCACCGCCGGGCGCAGGCCGTAGGCGGCCATGCCGATGGCGGTGCCGACGATGCCGGCCTCGGAAATCGGCGCATCGAAGCAGCGCGTTTTGCCGTATTTTTTCTGCAGCCCCTCGGTCACGCGGAACACGCCTCCGAAGTAGCCCACGTCCTCGCCGTAGACGATGACGTTGTCGTCCTTGGCCATCATCACGTCCAGGCCCGAGCGCAGCGCCTGGATCATGGTCATGGAAGAAACCGCCTGCGCCTCTTGCGGGGCGGCGGCATTGCTGGTCATTTCGCTCATGGCTTACACCCCCATCTGCTGGCGCTGCCGGCGCAGGTGCTCCGGCATTTCTTTGTAGACATCCTCGAAAATGGTCGCGTCGCTGGGCACACGGCCATCGAGCAGGCTGCCGTAGCTCTCGGCCTCCTTCTGCGCGGCCAGCACTTCGGCTTCCAGCTCCTGCTGGGCCTGCTGGTGCTGCTCCTCGCTCCACTCGCCAATCACGATGAGGTGTTGTTTCAGGCGCTCGATCGGGTCGCCCAGGGGGAAGTGCTTCCAGTCGTCGGCCGGGCGGTATTTGCTCGGGTCGTCCGAAGTGGAGTGCGGCCCGGCACGGTAGGTTTCCCACTCGATCAGCGTCGGGCCGTTATTCGTGCGGGCACGCTCTGCCGCCCATTGCGAAGCAGCGTACACGGCCAGGAAGTCGTTGCCATCGACGCGCAGCGAGGCAATGCCCACGCCCACGCCGCGCTGGGCAAAGGTGGTGCCCTCGCCCCCGGCAATCGACTGGAAGCTGGAGATGGCCCACTGGTTGTTCACCACATTCACGATGACCGGCGCCTTGTACACGTGGGCAAAGGTCAGTGCAGTGTGAAAGTCCGACTCCGCCGTGGAGCCGTCACCGATCCAGGCCGAGGCGATCTTGGTATCGCCCTTGATCGCCGAGGCCATGGCCCAGCCCACCGCCTGGGGCACCTGGGTGGCCAGGTTGCCGGAGATGGAGAAGAAGCCGGCCCGCTTGTACGAATACATCACCGGCAGCTGGCGGCCCTTGTTGGGATCGCGCACGTTGCTCATGAGCTGGCACATCAGCTCCACCATGGAGATATCGTCACGCGAGAGCAGCAGCCCCTGCTGGCGGTAGGTGGGGAAGTGCATGTCCCCCTCCTGCAGCGCCTGCGCCTGGGCGACGGTAATGGCTTCCTCACCCAGGCACTGCATGTAGAACGAGAGTTTTTTCTGGCGCTGGGCCAGCACCATGCGGGCATCGAAGATGCGCGTCTTCATCATCGCCCGCAGCCCCCGGCGCAGCCGCTCGGGATGGATGGCCGGTGCCCAGGGGCCTTGTGCCTTGCCATCGTCGTCCAGCACGCGCACCAGGCTGGTGGCCAGGTCGGCGGTATCGGTGGCGGGGGTGTCTGTGGGGGGCCTGCGCACCGTGCCGGCGGGCGAGACCATGAGATAGGAAAAATCAGTTTTTCCGCCCGGTCTGCCGGTAGGCTCGGGCACGTGCAGCCGTAACGCTGTCATAGGTTGAATCTCCTTGCACGGGTTGCGTGCGTTTGAATGGCTACCAAAGCGCAGCACTTGTGGCACAGCACTTTGGCAATACTGGCCACGCCAGTGGCGATGATTGTCAATAAAAACTACTGGTAATGGCTATCTGGTTTCCCCTGAGTTGCCAAACTGCACAATTACCAATTGCGCAATTGCATTTTTTTAACAAAATCGGCGCGAAACCCTTATCCACCAAGCGCTGACAGCTCTACTTATTAACAACCAACCTTGAGGCAAACCATGAACGCCGCTGCTCCCCTGCCCACTTTCGCTGCCATGCCCGATGCGCAAGGCTTCTTCGGCGCCTACGGCGGCCAGCTCGTGCCCCCGCATTTGAAGCAGGCCATGGACGCGATCGACGCGGCCTACGCCGAAATTACCCGGCGCCAGGATTTCCAGGACGAACTGGCGCAACTGTTTGCCGACTATGTGGGCCGCCCCAGCCCCATCTTTCACGCCAAGCGCCTGTCCCAGCAATTGGGCGGTGCCCAGATCCACCTCAAGCGCGAAGACCTCAACCACACCGGGGCGCACAAGATCAACCATTGCCTGGGCGAGGCACTGCTGGCCAAATTCATGGGCAAGAAAAAGGTGATCGCCGAAACCGGGGCGGGCCAGCACGGCGTGGCCCTGGCGACGGCCTGCGCCCTGGTGGGCATCCCCTGCGAAATCCACATGGGCCAGGTCGATATCGAAAAAGAACACCCCAACGTCACCAAGATGCGCATCCTGGGCTGCAAGCTGGTGCCTGTGACGCGCGGCGCAGCCACGCTCAAGGAAGCTGTCGATAGCGCATTCGAGGAATACCTCTCCAACCCGACGGACTACCTCTACGCCATCGGCTCGGTGGTCGGCCCTCACCCCTTCCCGATGATGGTGCGTGACTTCCAGAGCATCATCGGGCGCGAGGCCCGCGAGCAGTTCCAGGCCAGGCATGGCCGCCTGCCTAACTACGTCACTGCCTGCGTGGGCGGCGGCAGCAACGCCATCGGCATGTTCACCGCCTTCCTGAATGACGCCAGCGTCAAGCTGGTAGGGGTGGAGCCCGCCGGCGAAGGCACCGACAAGGCAGGCCGCCACGCCGCTACCCTGACGATGGGCAAACCCGGTGAAATCCACGGCATGAAATGCTATGTGCTGGAAGGTGCCGACGGCCAACCCGCTGCCGTGCACAGCATCGCCTCCGGCCTGGACTACCCGGGCATCGGCCCGCAGCACAGTTATCTGAAGGATCTGGGCCGCGTGCAGTACGAGGTAGCCAACGACGAGGAAACGCTGAACGCCTTCATGCAACTCTCGCGCGTGGAGGGCATCATCCCTGCGCTGGAAAGCGCCCATGCCGTGGCCTGGGCCATGCGCATGGCACCGACACTGCCCGCCGATTGCCACATCCTGGTGAACCTCTCGGGCCGGGGGGATAAAGACGCCGACTACGAGTAGGGGGGTATGGGAAACAGGATGATGGAAGAAGGGTAAGAAAGGCCGAAAACCCGCATGAACATTGAGAAAACGGCAGATTCACCTTTTCCCTGATTTCTGGATGATTTTGGTAGATTAGTAGGAGAAATTTGGGAAGAACTTGGGAGGAATTGCTCACGAACCTACGGGATTACTCCCATTTGAAGCCGGTTTGAAGAATCACCGAACCTGCTTCAAAACAGATGTGAGGTGATCTTCCAGCACATCCACCACCAACTGCCGGTCTGCATCAGGAAAGCCTATCAACTTACGGGCAGGCAGGCCGGGATGCTGCACCCGCTTACGGTACATCCCATTAAAGGCCAGAGCGCGAGCCTTGAATGGAGAAATTGTGTAGGGGTCTGTTCCTTTGTGATGCCATTTCGCTTTTTGGTCACTGAACCCCAGCACCAGTTCGTCGCCGTGTATTTGGTAGCTGAAGCTGCCCAGCATATCCCCGTGCTGATACAGGATACGGCGCTTCTTGTTTTTGGTCGGCTTCCACTGCGAGCCATCCGGGTTCAGATTTTGCTCGTGCCGATCCTGGTTGGCCGTCAGCAGCGATTCCCCCAGGCTCCCCAGCACCTGCTGTGGCGTGGCGATTTGCGCACGCACCACATCCAGGGCCAGCGTGTAGGCTTGGACTTGTAATTCAATCGTGTACAGCATATCCTTGGGCCGTGGCTAGGTCAGACTGCGTTTCGGCGCTACTGCACAGTATCCGAGCCACACAGCACGGCCCCTTCTGGGGCCGTGTCTGTTTCTGGCGCCCTGGCCAGCATATTCGACGTCATGTATTCGATAGCGTCTGATGTGCCAGAGCATGACCCCTTGAAAACATATAAGCCGTCAGCCTTAGCTTGCGCTACAGCCAGTACCCAAAGCGCTTGAAATGTTCCGCTGCTGATGCCGCGTTGCTCAAATCCCTTGAGGAACCACTTCCAGTCCCTGGCCAGCGCGGGGTTAACGTAAGTGCCACGGCGTGAGCGTTTGAATTTGTAGGTGGGGTCGCTGGCTTGAGCCTCAAACACTGCCCGCAATTCCGCTTCAATCATATTTAGACCTTATTTGCTATAAACCAGCCGCCCCATGCGCTGGTTATCAAAATAAGCCTCGCGAGCAGCCTCTGTCTCCTGGCTGGCCATGAACACGGTGCTGCCCGTCCAGCCGCTGCTGCCCCACTCAAATACGCCCACGGCATATTCCCCGGTGTCTTCCACCTCGTAGGCCCGCAGATACCGGCGTTTCAGGCGCCAGCGGCCTGGCTCCTTGTGATCTTTGACCCAGCCCCACCAGATTTCATCGGGTTCAATCAAGGCCATGGCCAGCAGGTTGATGTATTCCAAGCGGCCCGCCTTGCGAGGCTTGGACATCCACTTAAATTGCCCGCTGCCGTCTTCAAAAAGTGCCTTGCTAATTGCCAGCGTGCTACCCGCCAAATCGGTAAATGCTACGCCTTCCTCCATCGAAGCGCCAAACACGTCCAAGAAATCGGATACGGCCACCTCGGGCGCAGTGCCTGCTGGCAGCATCACGCTGGCAGGCACGCGGGTGGGTTTGGGCATGGCAGGCGGTGTAAAGCCCGTAGGCCAGGGCGCCTGCCTTTCTTTCAGCACCGCGTCATAGCCTTGCAGCGGTGGCACCGTATGCGGCTCAAGCCACGCCTTGCCGGGGTTATAGGCAAAGCCGGGGTCAATACCCTTGGGCACCCGCACAGTGCGCGGTGCGCTGCCGTTTTTACCCACTACGCGCTCCTCCCACTCAATGGGCGGCGCTTCATCCGGGCCGGTTTTTCCCGCTTTTTCCCATGCGCGTTTTGCCTCAATGCGCGATAGTGAATCCACCCGGCAATTACAGCCCCAGCCGTTTTGCGGCATATGCGTGTTCCACCATGGATCATCTGCCGCCAGAATCTTCCCATCCCATGCCTTATGTTCCAGGCGCGGATGCTCAAAACTCGTATGCCGATAGCGCCAGTAAGGCCGCAGGTGCTTGACCGCCATCATCTGCTGATAGCGCCCTGCGTTGTGCGCCTGCTTGATATTCGTGCGGTATATGATCTTGCTGCGCCAGCCCGGTGTGCCGTTGTACGCCCAGCCATGCCTGGCCGCAATCTCATCGAATGCCTGCCGAAATGCCGGGTAGCCCGTACCCGCATCCCTGGCCTGTGCAATCGCGTTGTAGAAATCCTCCACCAACGCATCCTGCGCCGCACCGGCCACCACAAAAGCATGGCTGTGCTGCTGCTGCCAAATATCTGTCCAGCCCGAAGAGGGCAGGCGAATTTTTTTCTTATAGAAGTCGATCGCTTCCGAAAACTGCAAGCGCTCTTCCAGCGATTCAGCCACGATCTGCACCCCCTACATCCGCACGTCCGGCCAAATGCGCCGCAGCCATACCCTGGGCCAAGTCCTGCACCCACCGCTGCGAATCAGCACGCAGCGCCGCAATTCCCTCCAGCGCCGCATCAAAATCCCCCGCCTCTGCAACCACTGCTGCAATCTGCTGAATCAGCGCCTCCTCATGCGGCACGCACAGCGCCGCCAACTGGGCGCCATACCCGGCAGCATCGGCAGCGGCCATATCCTCCCGCCCTCCCTGGCTGGCCAAAGCCGCCAAACGTGCCAGCGCAGCACCTGCTGGCGCGGCCTGCCCGGATTTGGCAAGCACCTTGCCCTTGCCATCTGCACGCGGAATCTGCATCGCCTGGTGCGCCCAATCCAGATCGATCTCCATGCCCACCGCCACCGCCTTGTCCAGCACCTCCACCATCTTGGCCTGGTCCACCGTTTCCTCCGTCAAATACGCAAAGCGCGGCACACGGTTGGTGGCAAACATGCCATTGACCAAGGCCAGCGGCTGCACCAATCCTTGATTCCACGTCGGCTCAATCTGGCGCACATCGTGCAGCATGATCTCGCGGCGTACCCGGTCGTGAATCTCCCCCAGCGCATTCGTGCTTGTCTTGCCATCGGCCTGGCTGGTCAGCGTACCGCCCAAAATGGCCAGGCTCTGCTTGCGCTCCCAATACTCAATAGCGCTTAAAAAATCTGTCACCGTCCCCGTTTTCTGGGCCTGAATGAACTCGATAGACATATTGCTGGCCACCACCCCCGCACCATCATGGCCAATATTTCGCACTGCCCGCAAAAGCTCATTGCGGGCCTTGTCGGCAATGCCAGCGGGGTATTTACCCAGGCGCAGCGGCAGGCCGTACACCTCCAAAAAGCGCTGCATATCCCGCGTGTCATACGCCTTGTACGCATACGTCCACGCCAGCACGCGAAACAGGGCCGCCTGTTCGATATAGCCTGACTTCGCCCGGTGTTCATGCACCACCCAGCCCCCAGGGCGCAGCGCCTCGGGCACGCCGTGCTTGAGCAACTGGATACACGCCGTCTCACGGTCAAACTGAAACGACCGCTGCGGCACCCACTGCAAACCCTGCGGCACCCATTCGCTGCCCGTGCGCCAATCAATCTCCAGGGCCGCAAAGCCCTTGCCAATCGCATCCGTCACGTCATACTGCGCATCCTCAAACCGGGGGATAGAACGCAGCATGTCCGCCAGCTCCTCGCAGCGTGCCAGCTCCCCAGCACTGGCATCGTGCGGCGGCTGCAACTGCCAGCCCAGGCCCGTCACCGCCCTGCGGCGCTTGCCCAGCTCGGCAAAAATATGCGCATCCTGCTCCTCCACCAGCTCAAACAACGTCGCCTGCTCCATCACCTGCCCTTGGTCTGCCGCCGCAAAAGCGCTGGCCAGGCGTGCCGGGTCTAGCGTATTGACCGATGCGTAATTCACCGTGCTGCCCAGCGCCGTGCGTGCCCCCGATTGCAGACCCATGCTGCGCAGCGCCTGGGCCAGCTTGGCCTTCATCTCTTTAATCATCGTCATCCCAATCCTCAAAGCTGCTGCTGACATAACCACGTCGCCCGCGTGTGCTGGCCGCTGCCGTGTAGCTCCACTCCCCGCCAAACTGCTGGGCCAGCCGCCACAGCTTCTCCAGCGCATCCGGCCCATCGTCATGATCTGCTTCTGGCCAAAACTTCAACTGCTCGATCAGCACGCCCTGCGAGCGATGCACACGAATCTTCCCGTTCGCCACATGGGGCTGCAAACTAATAATGCGCAGCGCTTTTTCCACGTTTTCGGGCATGGCTACACCGGGGAACGCCATGCCCAGCAGCGCCGCCCGCTTGAGCAATTCGGTATAGAGAAACTCCTGAAACTGCACCGTCTCCACGCCCCAGGCCAGGCACTGGTACTCCGCCTGCAGGTCAATGGCGCGGCTGATGATCAGGTCGGGCACCCTGCGGCAAATATCCGCCTCCACCACATCCAGCACCATCGTGTTGCGGTTCAGCCCGCCCACCAAAATCGCCGAAGGGTCACGCTTCTTGCCCTGCTTGCCCAGGGACGGGTCGATGGCGCCAAAGTGCAGCCAATCGCTGCGCTTATCCACCCAAAACTGCAATGTCTTGAAGGGTGCGCTCTCATCGTTGCCCGCCTCGTTCTGCTGCTCCTGATTGAACGCCTCATGGTCAGTAGCCCGCATACACATCAGCCGGTACAGCGGGCGCACATCGGGCCAGGACACCACTGCACCCGCATCCATCAACGCCTGGTGCTGCTCGTAGAAGGCCCGCGCCGCCAGCTCGGCAGCCTCCTTCTCGCCATCGTCATCGCTGCCCGATGTGTAGATGCCCTCCCACTTCTCCCACAAATCCATGCGATCAGGCCAGCGCATGATTGACCGGAACACCTTGCGCCGCCAGCCCGGCTTGCGAGAGACGCGATTGATCGCCGCGTCATAGTGCAGGCTGGTTCCCACCCAAAACACATCCATGCCCCCGCCCGGCCCAGCCAGCCCGATCACGGCGGACAGCACATACTTCTCCACCTTCTCCCGCTGGCTCTTATCGCGCACGTTATCGTCGTTCTCCAGGTCATCCAGCCAGATCAAATCTGGCCGGTGCGGCCCATGCTTCATCCCGCGAATCTTCTTGCCCGTGCCGCCAATACGCACCTTGCGGTTATTGGCCGTAATGATCGTGGTCGATTGCCACAAGCGGCCACGCCCGCACGCCTCGGGGAAATCCATCGCCAGCCGAGGGTTGCTATCCAGCTCCGCCTTGATGCTCTCCAGCATCTCCGCCGCCTGCTCCTCCGTATTCATGATGATGCCCACCATGTGCTTGCGCCCGGTCACAATGCACCACAGCGTGCCCAGTTGCGTCTCGTAAGTGGACTTGGCCTCGCCACGCGGCGCCATATGCACCTCGCGCCCATCAGCAGAGCCATCCACCACCTCAGGCAGCCGCTTGAAAATGAACTGCTGGAACAGCGAAAAGTACGGCGTCGGCACATAGTGCGGAAAGTACGTGCGGCAAAAATACTCGTAGTCATTCCACGCCCGTTTGCGCCGCCCCTGGCTGGCCTGCGCATCGGTGTCAAACGCCGCGCACTCCAGCTCAATCGTATTGCGCAGCACCTCCCCCAGCTTCGCCAGCTCCGCTTCAAACTCCCGCCAACTGCGCACCTCCTGCACATCAGCCGCCATAGCGCTTCCCCAGCACCGCACCCACCTCATCCAAATGCGGCTGCAAGTGCCTGAGCGCCCCAGGCTCACGCTGGCGCACCACATCCACCACCGTCTTGAGCGTATCCAGCGCAACCGACAAACCGCTGAACTGCGGATTCACACGCGCAAACGCCTTGCTGAACTTCGCATACGCATCCGCCAACTGCGCCAGCAGCGCAGCCTTATTTGCCGCAGGCAATGGGGACTGCTCCAACTCCCGCGTCGTCGTAATCACCTGCCGCGCAAAATCCTCCACCAGCGCCTTGTTCAAATCATCCACGCCCTGCTCGCTGATGCGATACGCGGCCCGTGCCGTATCCCAATCGTCGCCCGCAGCCTTGGCCTTCGCCTTCCAATCGCGGGCCGTGTCGTAACTCACCCCACACGCCAGCGCCGCCCCATTCAGCGGCATCCCCTCAATAAAAAGGCGGCGCACGTTATCGCGGGTTTCTTGAGAATGCGCCATCGCCTACAGCACCCGCTTGGCCAGCTCAACCGCTGCCACCACCAGCGCACCGCCCACACCGCCGCCGCCCGCAGACAACTTGGCCACCTGCGCAATCGTGCGCTTATCCTCCTCCTCCAGCTTCGCAATGCGGTTGCCCATGCTGGCCATGTTGTCCTTCACCTCCTGGCGCACCGCTGAAAGCTGCTCACTCACATGCGCCTCCATCTTGTCCATGCGGCTGCCCTGCGCCTGCTCCATGCGCCGCATATCCTGGCGAATCTCATCCATGCGCAGCGTCATGCTCTGGTGCATCGTCTCCACCGCACCCGTCAGCTTGCCAATGCCGTGCAGCACCTGCGCCATATCCTTATTGCTCTCCATCACCACTCCCCTGTAATTCACGATCCGCCGCCACCACCGCCTGGCAAGCGCTCAACTGCCGGACAACGGCATCTGCTTCGCTGGCGAAGCTGACAAGAAACTCAGCAGCCGCTGCAGAAAGTTCGGCTCTCGCCTCTCCATCACCCCCGGCGGCACCGGCGCCAGCTTCGGTGCTGGCACCTCCTGCACCACAGGCGGCGCTGGCGGCGGCAACAACGGGGACGCGCAGCCGCAAACGGCCAGAGCGCAGATCAGCAATAACGCCATCTTTTTGCGTACGAACATCGTGTAAATCCTTTTCAAATTGGGCCGCAGCAGCAGCCATCGCCGTCCCATGCACCTGCTCTTGCGCACGCGCCTGCGCCTGCAACTGCGCAATACGCGCATTGGCACTGCGCAGTTGCGCGTTATCCCGCGCCAGCCAGGCATTGCGCTCGGCATTCATCCCCGCCCGGTAAGTGCCCAACGCACCAGCCGCCAGCAGGGCAGCCAGCGCCAACAAAACCCCCCGCTTCATCCCAGTGCCCCCGCCGCCTGCACAGCCGCCATGCACTGCCCATGGCGCTGCTGCTGGCGCAGCCACACCCCCGCGCAGCGCCTGTTGCCCGGCGTACTACAGTCATACCCGGCAGAAAATTTGTACAGCAGCAGCGCCTGGCACGCCTGCGCATAACGCCCCGCCAGCAAATGCGTGCGCATACTGCTTTTGCCCCAGGTGGCCTGGCCGTACTGGTACACAAAATCCAGGTACACGTCATATTCCGCCTGGCTCAAAGCCACCCCCGGCAAACTGGCCCGAAACGCCGCCTCAGCCTTGCCCAAATGCGCCTGCAACTTCACCAGCGCCCGCACCGGCGTAGTGGCCTCGCCCAGTTGCACCGGCGCACCATCCTCATGAAACGTGCTGCCAAAGCCCAGCGTAGGCCGGTCGCCCTGCGTAGGCACCACCGCCTTATCCGTATACCCCTCCTGCACCGCCAGGCCAATCAGGCCCGCAGCAGACAAAGACAGCACTGCCACCAGCACACGCGGATTGGCTGCGCCGCGCATCCACCCTAAAAAACGCATAAAAAAACCTCCAGTTCAAAGACAACTGGAGGTTACGGATACGCCCCTGGCGGGGGGAGGTGGGAAAGGTTTCCTGTTCAGCGGGCCTAGGGCAGCTTCGTCAGCTTTTGCGCCGCTGTGATTTCCGCCAAAAATTTTGTGGCGTAGTACTTCGCAGTATCCAGCAGGTCTGCATCCAACGGCCCGCAGTAAGTTTGTGCATTGCTGGTATCGCTCTCATCGGCCTGCGGATGGCCTGAGTTCAGCACCACAAGATACCAAGCGCAACCGAGTACCCGGTTCTTTTGCTGCCCAGGGTACGGGCTTGCGGCAAAACCATAGGCCAGATTCCTTTGCGCCTGATAGTCCCCTGCTTTGGCCTGATCCATCACATCCATGAACTGTACAGGTGGGGTATCTGGTACCTCCTGGAGCTTCTGCACGATCTCGTCCGCTGTTTGTGGCGGTTCGCCACGCAGCGCTACTTTTGCGTACTCCAGCGCAGCCATACCTAGCACAACAGCAACAACGAAAAACACAATCTGCTTCCACCTCGGCCAACTGCCAATGTCAAGTGGACTTTTTTTCTCTGTCATTTGTTTTTTCCTCTGGTTCAGCTTTGAGTTGGAAGGACAGTGCCTTAGCAACTGTTCCCGGTTTTAGTCCCAACTTTTCATCTGCTTCGGCACTACTCAAATCACAGTAGTCAAGAAAGCGGTCAATTATTTCGATCAAGCTTTTATCCCCATTGAGGATGTAGTTGACATCCAAGCTTAATTCCGGGCGGTTCCCGGCCAACGCCCATAGCTCTTTTTCCGGGAAGCTTTCTCGCCGTTTACGTGCTGTCCACGCTTTCCCAGTCATACCGAAAAACTCGGCTACTTGCCGATCTTCACTGACCTTCAGTTGCTGCTTGAGCCGCAGCGTGGCTTCTTCAAAAAAATTCATGGCACCTCTTGACATGCAGAAAAGTAGCTTTACACTACTTGAAGTAGTCTAAAACTACATCGTTGCACGTCAAAAAAAGGAGCCTTCAAGTGACCCCTCAACAAATCAAAGCCCAGTTCCGCGAACGCGGTGAATCCGTCGGCCAGTGGGCCGATGCCCACGGTTTTCCGCGTGACGTGGTGTACCGCGTCCTGAACGGCAGAAGCCCCGCCTGGCGCGGCCAGCCGCACCAAGTGGCCGTGGCTCTGGGCCTCAAGCCGAATCCTTCCAAGACCCCGGCTTAAGACCCATCCCCAACAACTAACCACCAAGGATTTTGCCATGCAAACCACCCCATTGATACTGGCCGACACCCGCATTCGCCAAGATGCTGCTGGCCGCTACTGCTTAAACGACCTGCACCGCGCTGCTGTGGCAGCGGGGGCGAACAAGCGCAGCACGGAGCCGAACCGGTTCTTCCGCTCATCACGCACCCAGCAACTGCTGCGACTGCTGGAGCAGGAAACTACGCCAAATTGGCGTAGTTTGTCCGGCTCGACCATTACGCCAAATTTGGGTGGGGGCCTACCCAAATTTTGGGTACCCCCCTCCGACACCATTACGCCAAATTGGCGTAATGCTCCCGTAGTCAAAAACGTGGGCGGCAGCGCCGAAGAGACCGGCACCTACGTCTGCATCGAGCTGGTCATCGCCTACGGCCAGTTTGTCAGCGCCGCGTTTGACTTGAAGGTCATCCGCACCTTCCTGGCGGTGCAGCATGCCGCGCACACCATGCCTCACATCCAGTCGCGCAAGTACTGGGATGCGCTGCGACCGCACTGGGCGGGCATTGCCGCCCTGGCACTGGCTGGGTTGAAGAACGTGCAAATTGCCGCACAGGTGGGCCGCAGTGCAAACAGCGTAGGCCACTGCCTGCAACGGCAATACCTGGTGGGCTACACGCACCCGGTAGAAGTGTTCAAGGCCCGCATGCACCCCGACACAGCGGCACGCTGGGCCATTGAAAAACCCATTGCCGCGCAATGGGGTCTGCCGTCTGTGCCTGCCAAGCAGGGCGTGCTGGACTTTGCCGTGGCGCAGCAAGGGGGTGCAGCATGAACGGGCCGTTTGACTTTGTGATGCACGAGGCGGGCTTGACCTTCGGCACCCCAGGCTATGCCCGCGCCACGTGCCTGATGTATTTGAGCGAGGGGCTGGACACGAGTATGTGCGACCCACAAACCTATGTGGACGAAGACTGCCCCGACGTACGCCAGGTGGACTTTTTGCCTGATGACCTGATTGAAGACGCGGCCAGCTCCCGCCTGGTGGCGCTGCGCATGCTGCGCTACGCCCATGCGTCGGGCTTTGCCCAGGTGGCAAAGCTGGCGCAGGCTGCCGCTATCAACGACGCAAGTCACATGGTCAAGCTGGCCGACGAAATGTTTGCCACCGTGCCCGCGCAAGAGATGCTGGCGTATGGGTTGGATCAGGCTTCGGTGCGTGTGGGAGGTGCAGCATGACCCCCAAAGGCTTTGAAGTAGTGCTGCCCGCAGCAGACACCGCCGCGCCCACGCTGGCGGGGACTGACAACCTGCTGGCGGTGGCCAGCCAGTTTGGCGTAACCACCGATGACCTGGGCGAGTTGGGTCGCATTGCCACTGATGCAAGCAACCGCTCCATGCTTGAAATGGCGCGGGCGGGCTTTGCCTTTCTGCGTGCCCAGGAGGTGTTTTCATTAGGGCGTGGCGGTGACCGCCGTTCCATCAATGCCCGAAATTCGGACATTGAAAACGGCGAAGAATTAATGTGCGAACGTTCGCATATTGGTTTCTCGGGCTGGATTGAAGCGCATGGTTTTGCCAGAGAGCGGGTCTACGAAGCCATGCGCGTTGCCAAATTCGTGGCCCAACTACCCCCCGCACAATTGCAGGATGTGCTGCAACTGGGCAAAGTGAAAGTGATGCTGCTGGCATCGCTGCCCCAGGAAATCATCGACAGCGCCGCCGAATCGGGCCATGACCTGATCGAAAAGGCCGATCTGATGACCGTGGCCGAATTGAAGGAAGAAATCCAGACCCTCAAGCGCCGCGAGAAAAACTATGAGGCCGAACTGGAGCGGGCCACCCTTCAGGTCAAGCGCCTGAGCGCCGCCAAAAAACGCACCACTGATTTTTTGCTGCGTACCGAAGAGCTGCGCGAAGAGTGCATGGCCCTGCAACTGGGCGGCGAATTGCATTTGAACAGCCTGCGCAAGCTGTTTGACGAAACCGACTTGCAGGCCCCCGAAGGCCCGCTGCAGGCCGAGCATGTGTGGATTACCGCCAACACCCTGGCAGCCCGCGCCCTGGATTTGGTGGAACACATCCGCGCCCACGGCCCGCATGGCCTGCCCAGCCGCCCCATGGGGCAGCACACCCTGAGCTTGGCCGAGGCCCAGGAATGGCTGCTGAACTACCCCCTGATTGAAAACCGCCATGCCGCAGAGGCTGCCGTGCGCGAAGCCCGGCGCGAGGCGGCCCGCCCCAAAGGCCCGGGCCGCCCCAAAGGTTCAGGCAGCAGCAAAGCGGGGGGGGCGTAACCCATGGCACTCCCCCAACTGGCGCACACCGGGCACCCTGCCCGCAGCGCGGCCATAGCCCCCATGACGACAGGGCAAGTTATCGCCTTGCGTGCCCGCGACCCCTGGCGCGAGGCCACGGAACGCGCCCGCCAAATCGCCCTGGCCCGTGAAAGCGTCGTGCTGTACGTGCGGGGCCTGACCGACAGCGGCATAACCCAAAACAATGCCGTACTGCTCATGCTTGATCGTTGTGTGGCCGCAACCTTGCCCGCCCACATTGCCTATGCGCTGGCAGTCGCTGCCAAAGCGGGCCGCCCGGCTCCCTCACGCTCCGCCATCTGCGAATGGTGCGCCCAATACCGCCAGGGCGGCATCAACGCATTGCTGCCCGAACACAAAGGCCGAGTTGTAGATGCCGCAGGCTGGTGGGGGCCAGCGCTGGAGTACTACAACAGCCCGGCCAAACCCGATATGGCTGCCGTACACCGCCGCCTGGTCGAAGTGGATGGCTTTGCCATCAGCTACGACCAGGTGCGCGGCTATCTCACCAGCGTGCCCGCCATGCTGGGGCGCAACAGCCCCGCACGTATCGGCAAGAACCTGTACCGCCTGACGGAAAAAGCCTACGTGCGCCGCAGCACCGAAAACGCCTTGCCCGGCGACGTGTACGTGGCCGACGGCTACCGCGCAGACGTGTACCTGGCACACCCCGTAACGGGCGGAATATGGCGCCCCGAGCTGACCGTGGCCATCGACATGCGCAGCCGCGTGTGCGTGGGCTGGCGGGCCGATGAGCATGAGGGCACCTACGCCGTGCAAAACATGTGGGCCGAATGCTTTGCCCGCTGGGGCCATGTGCCGCCCATGATCTACGTGGACAACGGCAGCGGCTACAAAAACGCACTGATGAGCGATGAGCTGACCGGCTTCTACGCCCGCGCCGGGGTGCAGCAAATCATCCATGCCATCCCCGGCAACCCGCACGGCAAGGGCTGGGTAGAACGGTTTTTCCGCCAGGTCAAAGACGACTTTTTAAAGCTCTGGCACGGCGGCGCCTACTACTGCGGCACCGACATGGCCCCCGAGGCCCTGCAAAAACTGGTGCGCGACGTGAAAGCCGGGCGCACGGCACTGCCATCGCTGGCGCAATTTACCGAAGCCTTCAACGACTGGCTGGGCCGCTACGCCCAGCGCCCGCACCCGGAAGACAAAGCCACCACCCGCGCCGCCCTGTGGGCGCAGTTGGCCCCCATTACGCCGCACGCAAGCGCGGTGGAAATGAAGCGCCAGGCCGTGGTGCTGACCGTGCACCGCGCCGCCATCAAGCACGGCAAGCGCACCTATGGCCACCCCGATCTGCACGCCTTCAACGGCCAGAAGCTGGTGCTTGAGTACGACCTGATGGACGACCGCATCGCCGTCATCCGCACCAGCGCAGGCCGCTGGGTGTGCGATGCGCACCTGGTGCGCAGCATCGACGCCATCGCCCCCAACCGCCTGGAAGAAAAGCGCCAGGCCCGCGCCAGCGATGCCCTGGCCCGGCTGCAAAAAAAGATGGACGAACAAAAGGCCCGCGCCGGCCACGTGCTGGACGCAGATGCCGTGGTCGATGCCCTGACCACCACAGCCGCCCCC
>Ga0206117_101154_pt1 | contig 15621 bp, 17 predicted proteins | sample 3A5Ametagenome_FD_177997 | JGI IMG/M metagenome (GOLD analysis project Ga0206117, IMG submission 177997) | Enriched microbial communities from leaf-cutter ant dump, University of Wisconsin, Madison, United States - 3A5A | ecosystem: Environmental > Terrestrial > Nest > Insects nest > Nest dump... | reverse complement strand
AAGGCCCGGCCGGCAAAGGCCAGCGCGGGGCGCGAGCGGGTCTTCAGCACGGCCTGCAGGGCGTGGCTGGCCATGTTGGAGGGGCCGGCGCAGGATTCGACGGCGCCGGCCAGGATCGCCACGGCCTTCAGGGTCACGCGGTCCAGTTCCGGGGCGCCGGCCGCGCCGGCAGGGCCGCCCGCCCGCGTGCCCGCGGGCGCGGCGGGCCTTCCCGGTCGCGGCGTACCCGACATGCCCGACGCCATCGCGTTCACGCTCCTTGCAGAAACCACAAGCGGTCAATCGTGGTCATTGCACGCCGGGCGGCGGCGATTCGGCAAGCGATTCTTTTGCTTGCCTTTCGGCGGACGTTCTAATGGACCGGCGGCTGCACCCCCGCCACGCGGATCTCGCCGTCGGCCACGGCCTGGCGGATGAACCCCAAGCCCTTCTCCAGCTCCTCGATCTGCTCGCGCAGCGTCTTGATCGTGGCGACGATCGAATTCGACCCGACCCGGTCCGACCGGCCGAGTTCCAGGACCATGGCGGCATAACGCGCCTTCAGCTTGGCGATCACCTGCACCAGGCGCGAGATTTCGGCGGCGTCGACCCCCGTCACCATCTCACGCATCGCCCGCGCGCTTTCGCGGCGCTCGGCATCCAGGATGGTGCGGGCGAACTGGGCGGCGGCGACCGGCCGGCCCGCGGCGGCCTGCTGTTCGGGCGAGGGGATGGCGGTCGCGGTGGGCAGGGGCGGCACCGGCGGCGGCGGGGCGGGCTGGGGCGCGGGCTGGCCCGGCGCGGCGGGCTGGCCGCCGCCTTGTGCCGCCGGGGCGGGGCGGCGGGATGCCGTCGGGCCGGCTGCTGCCTCGCGCAGGGTCAGCGACGGTTCGACCGCACGAACGTCGGTGCCGCGCTTCTGGGCGGCGCGCTCGATGGCGGCACGCAACAGGGCTGTGGACATGGTGACACTCCCTCGAACTCGGACAATCTTCCAGGAATGCCGATGCAGGCGTTGTGCCAACCGCCTGGTTCAATGGAATCAAGGGTTTGGGTGCGGCGTGGCCGGCCGGTCGCGGCAAGTTTTGCCGGGCAGGCGGCGTCAGTTGCCGCGCGTCATCTCGATGAACAGGTCCTCGAGGTCGGCTTCGCGGGTCGACAGGTCGACGACCGACAGGCCCGCGGCCTGCACCGCGGCCAGCAGGCGCTGGATCGGCGTCTGGCTGGGGCGATAGCTGAAATGCAGCGCCTTTTCCGCCGGATGCCAGGTGGCGCCGAACGATTCCAGGATCGGCGGCACGCCATCGAGCGGTTCGGCGATGGTGATGCGCAGGTCCTTGCGGTCCAGCCGCGAAATCAGGTTGGGCGTGGTGTCGCACGCGACCAGCCGCCCCTTGTTGATGATGGCGATGCGGTCGCACAGTTCCTCGGCTTCCTCGAGGTAGTGCGTGGTCAGGATCACGGTCACGCCCGACCGGTTCAACTGGCGGACATAGGCCCACAACTGCTGGCGCAGTTCGACGTCGACGCCCGCGGTCGGTTCGTCCAGCACCAGGACCGGCGGGTTGTGCACCATCGCCTTGCCGACCAGCAGGCGCCGGCGCATGCCGCCCGACAGCGTGCGGGCATAGGCGTTGGCCTTGTCGGCCAGGCCGACGGCGGCCAGGATTTCGCCGGTGCGCCGCTCGGATTTCGGCACGCCGTACAGCCCGGCATGCAGTTCCAGCAATTCATGCGGGGTGAAGAACGGGTCGATGTTCAATTCCTGGGGCACGATGCCGATGGCGGCGCGCGACCCGCGCGGGTCGCGGTCGATGTCGCGGTCCCAGATGCGCACGGTGCCCGATGTCTTGTTGACCAGGCCGGCCAGGATATTGATGAAGGTCGACTTGCCCGCCCCGTTGGGGCCCAGCAGGCCGAACATCGACCCGCGGGGGATTTCCAGGTCGATGCCTTCCAGCGCGCGCTTCTCGCCCAACCGGCCGCGATAGACCTTGACGAGGCCCTGGGCCGAAATCGCGGCGGCGGGCAGGCTTGCCTGGGACGAGGCTGGCGGGGTCGGCTGGGACACGGGATCTGGGGCTTCCGCAAGACGCGAGAACGGTGCCGGGCAAGGGCTTGGGTTGCTTCCGGCGGCGCCATCGGTATCATCCGGGCCAGTGACAGGTCAATCCAGGGCGACGGCCCAAGGGGAGAATAGCAGTGTCTGAAGTTCTGGAAGAGATCGAGGTGACCGACCATGTCGTCGCCTGTGACGGCGGCAACCTGGCCCTGGGCCATCCGCGCGTCTATCTCAACATGGGCGATCAAACCAAGATCGACTGCCCCTATTGCGGGCGGCGCTATCGCCTGAAGGACGGCGCCGGCCACGGCCACGGGCACTGAGCGGATGGCGCTGGACGCCGAGGCGCTGATCGAACGGCGGCGGTTGCGCCGCCGCCTGCGGACGTGGCGGGTCGCCGCCGTGGTGCTGGCGGTGGCCGCCGCGGTCGGCGCGGTCTATGCCTGGGATCCCGACGGCGCGTGGCTGGAACGGCCGCATGTCGCCCGGATCAGCGTCAACGGCGTCATCGCCGAAAACCGCCGGCTGGACGAAGCGCTGGCCGAGGTGCGCGACGACCCGAAGGCCCGCGCCCTGATCCTGCGCATCGACAGCCCCGGCGGCTCGACCTATGGCGGCGAGGCGCTGTATCGCCAATTGCGCCGGGTGTCCGAAAAGAAACCCGTGATCGCCGTGATCGGCACGCTGGGTGCCTCGGCCGGTTACCTGGCCGCGGTGGCGGCCGACCGGATCTATGCCGGCGATACCTCGCTGACCGGGTCGATCGGCGTGATCATCCAGTCGGCCGAAGTGTCGGGCCTGCTGGAAAAGATCGGGGTGACCGCCGAAACGGTGAAGGCCGGCGCGCTGAAGGACCAGCCGTCCCTGACCCGCCCGCTGGACGAAGCCGGGCGCCGCGCGTTGCAGGCGCTGGTCGACGATACCCACAACTGGTTCATCGACCGCGTCGCCGAACGCCGCGCCCTGCCGCGCGAGCAGGTGGTCGAACTGGCCGACGGCCGCGTCTATAACGGCCAGCGCGCCCAGGCGCTGAAGCTGGTCGACGAGATCGGCGCGGAAACCGAGGCCCGCGCCTGGCTGGCCGCCCAGAAGAATGTCGCCCGCAGCCTGCCGGTCTATGACTACGACTATAGCGCCAAGCGCGGCGTGCTGACCGAGAGCGCCCTGGCTCTGTTCGGAAAATCGCTTATTCCAGAACGACTTACCCTTGACGGGCTGGTTTCCGTTTGGCAACCTCGCACCGACTGAGCGAGCGCGAGGGCAGGACGGCCCCGGCCCCGGTCGTCTCGAGCGGGAGGGGTCGGCGTGATCAAGTCGGAACTGATCCAGCGATTGGCCGAGCGCAATCCGCATCTGTTCCAGCGTGATATCGAGCGCATCGTCGCCACCATCTTCGACGAGATCAGCGCGGCCCTGGCCCGCGGCGACCGGGTCGAACTGCGCGGCTTCGGTGCGTTTTCGGTCAAGCGCCGCCCGGCCCGCACCGGCCGCAACCCGCGCACCGGCGCCGCCGTCGAGGTGGCCGAGAAATGCGTGCCGTTCTTCAAGACCGGCAAGGAACTGCGCGAAAAGCTGAACATCGGCGACGAGGTCCCGGATGGCGACCATGACGGCGCCGATCACGACGACCAGGACGCCGAATCGGGCGCCAGGGCCGGCTGATGATGGGCCGGCTGATGGTGGGCCCGATGACGGCGGCGGGCTGACGGCATGGGTTGGCGTTTCTGGCTCGGTTTTGCCCCGCTGCTGCTGATCATCGCCCTGCTGGCCGTGGCCAACCGCGCCCCGGTCCTGCTCAGCTTCAATCCCTTGCCGTTCGACGTCGAGGCCCCGCTCATCCTTTTGCTGCTCGGGGCCGCCTTTCTGGGCTATCTTGCCGGTGCATTGTCCCTCTACCTGGCCCAGGCGGCCCGGCGGCGGCGGGACAAGGCCGTGGCCCGCGAAGCCCAGGCCCTGCGCCGAGAAGTGGCGCAGCTGCGTACCCACCTTCCGGCCTCGGCCGCCTTGCCGGCGCCGGAGTAAGTCAGCCCTGGTCCGGTGGACGCGCGCCTAGCTTCCCTGCCGGGCAAGGCCATCTTGGACAAAGGCTGGTTGGACAAAGGCTGGCCGGCACGTCGCTACCGCCGAAGCGGACGGCGCGCCGGGAAACGAGGACTGAATGCTGCGCCAGGTCGATGCAGAAACCATCCACCGCGTGCTTGCCTATGGCCCGCTGATCGAACGTCTGCGCCGCGCCTTCCATGACGGCGCCTCGGTGCCGCCGCGGCATCACCATACCATCCCGATCGATCGCGCCACGCCCGACGGTACCTTGCTGCTGATGCCGGCCTGGGTGCCCGGCCGCCATATCGGCATCAAGACCGTCACGGTCTTTCCCGGCAACGTGCGCGCCGGGCTGCCCTCGGTCATCGGCAACTACACGCTGCTCGACGGGCGGACCGGGGCGCCGCTGGCGCTGCTTGACGGCGTCGCGCTGACCCTGCGCCGCACCGCCGCCGCCTCGGCGCTGGCCTCGGGCTTTCTGTCGCGGCTGGAATCGGAAGTGCTGCTGATGGTCGGGGCCGGCGCGCTGGCCCCGCATCTGATCGGGGCCCATTGCGCGGTGCGGCCGATCCGCCAGGTCCTGCTGTGGAACCGGTCGATCGCGCGGGCCCGGGCGCTGGCCGCCGACCTGTCCCAGCGGATGCGCGGCCCCGCCTTCATCGTGACCGACAACCTGGAAGGGGCGGTGCGCCAGGCCGACGTCATCACCTGCGCGACCCTGTCGCCCGATCCGGTGATTCGCGGTGCCTGGCTGCGGCCGGGCCAGCATGTCGACCTGGTCGGCGGCTTCACGCCGAAAATGCGCGAGGTCGACGACCTCGGCATCAAGATCGCCCGGGTCTATGTCGATACCCGCCCCGGCGCCCTGGCCGAGGCCGGCGACCTGGTCGATCCGATCAAACGCAACATCATCACCGAGGGGCATATCCAGGGCGATCTGTTCGACCTGGCCCGCGGCCGGGTGCGCGGCCGCCAGCAGCCGGAAGAGGTGACCTTGTTCAAATCGGTGGGCACCGCGCTGGAAGACCTGGTCGCGGCCGAGATGGTGGTGGAACAGCTGCCGGCCTGATTCCCGTCGATAGCGATTACCGGCGTTCAAATCGTCATCTGTTTGTGCGACAGTCCGCCGCGATGGAACGCGTGACCTTCGACAGGGGTGATGCGGGCGGCCTTACGGTGCGGCTCGCGGGGGACTGGCATATCGGCGACGGCGTACCCGGGCACGACGACGTGGCACCGGCGCTGGACGGCGTATCGCATGTGCGCGTCGACGGCGCCGCGATCGGCGCCTGGGATTCTTCACTGGCCAGCTGGCTGCTGATATTGGCCGAAGCCTGCCGGGAACGCGGCGCCCAGCTCGACCTGTCGGGCCTGCCGCAGGGCGCGGCCAAGCTGATGGCGGTCGCCATCGCCGTGCCGGAACGCAAGGGCACGGGGCGCGACGGCGCGCGCGTCGGGTTCATCGAACAGCTGGGCCGTTCGACCATCCGGTCGTTCCGCGAGATGGGCGAGACCGTCGGGTTCATCGGCGAGGCGGCGCGCGCCTTCGGCATGATGTTCACCGGCCGGGCGCATTTCCGCCGGTCGGATTTCGGCCTGCTGCTGCAGGAATGCGGGGCCGAGGCGCTGCCGATCGTCACCGTCATCTCGCTGTTGATGGGGCTGATCCTGGCCTTCGTCGGCGCGGTGCAGCTGGCCCAGTTCGGCGCCGACATCTATGTCGCCAACCTGGTCGTCATCGCCATGGCGCGCGAGATGGCCGCGGTGATGACCGCGATCGTCCTGGCCGGGCGCACGGGCGCGGCCTTTGCCGCCCAGATCGGCGCGATGCAGGGCAACGAGGAAATCGACGCCCTGCAGACGCTGGGCGTCTCGGCGATGGAATTCCTGGTCCTGCCGCGCATGCTGGCCCTGATCCTGATGACGCCGCTGTTGTGCATCTATGCCAATCTGATGGGCGTGCTGGGCGGGCTGATCGTGGCGATGGGCATGCTGGACGTGTCGGTCACCGGTTACCTGATGCAGACCGAGAGCGCGGCGTCGCTGGGCGATTTCGCCATCGGCATCGGCAAGAGCGCGGTGTTCGGGATCATCGTCGCGGTCACCGGCTGCCTGCAGGGCATCAAGGCCGGGCGCAGCGCCGCGGCCGTCGGCCAGGCCACCACCACGGCCGTCGTCACCGGCATCCTGTTCATCATCGTCGCCGACGGCATCTTCGCCGTCCTGTTCAACATCCTGGGCTGGTGACGGCGATGGATGCACAGCCCCGCATCGACGTGCGCGACCTGGACATGGCGTTCGGCGACTTCTTCGTCCAGCGCAACCTGACCTTTCCGATCAATGCCGGCGAGATCTTCGTCATCATGGGCGATTCGGGCTGCGGCAAGTCGACCTTGCTGCGCCACATGATCGGCCTGCAGCGCCCGGCCCGCGGCGACGTGTTCTACGACGGCGAACCCTTCTGGGCGGCCGACGACGACCGCCGCCAGGCGATGAGCCGGCGGTTCGGCGTGCTGTTCCAGTCGGGTGCCCTGTGGAGTTCGATGACGCTGGCCGAGAACGTGGCCCTGCCGCTGCAGCTCTATACGAAGCTGACCCCGCGCGAACGGGCCGACGTGGTGCGGCTCAAGCTGGCGCTGGTTGGCCTGCGCGGCTTCGAGAATTATTACCCGTCCGAGATTTCCGGCGGCATGAAGAAACGCGCCGGCCTGGCGCGCGCCATGGCGCTGGACCCCGACATCCTGTTCTTCGACGAACCCTCGGCCGGCCTGGACCCGCTCAGCGCCAAGCGGCTGGATGACCTGATCCTGGAACTGCGCGACAGCCTGGGGGCGACGGTCGTCATCGTCACCCACGAACTGGCGTCGATCTTCGCGATCGGCGACAACGGCGTCTTCCTGTGCGCCGACCGGCGCACGATGATCGCCACCGGGTCGCCGCGCGCGATGCTGAACGACTGCCCCGACGAGAAGGTCCGCGCCTTCCTGCGCCGCGGCGAGATGGAGACCCAATGAGCAAGAAGGCCAATCCGAAGCTGATCGGCGGCTTCGTCCTGGGGGCGGTCGCCCTGCTGGTGGCGGCCGTCATCGTGCTGGGCTCGGGCCGGCTGGTCGACAACCGGGCCAAGGCCGTCATCTTCTTCGACGGCTCGGTCAACGGCCTGTCGGTCGGGGCGCCGGTCAGCTTGCGCGGCGTCAAGGTCGGCGAGGTGACGGACGTCAAGATCGAGATCGACATCCGCCAGTTCCGCGCCCGCATCCCCGTCTATGTCGCCTTCGAACGGGGCCGGGCCGAACTGGTCGGCGGCAACGAGGAGCATTTCGGCTCGACCATCGAGGAGGCGGTCAAGCGCGGCCTGCGCGCCCAGCTGCAGATGCAGTCGATCGTCACCGGGCAGCTGTTCGTCGAACTGGACTTCAAGCCCAACACGCCGATCCACCTGGTCGGCACCGACAAGTCGCTGCCCGAGATTCCGGCGGTCGACACCATGCTCGACACGCTGAAGAACGAGCTGTCCAAGCTGCCGGTGCAGGATATCGGCAATACCGCGCTCAAGGTGCTGTCGTCGCTCGACAACCTGCTGGGGTCGCCGGAAACCCGCCAGATCCTGCTGGACCTGGCGGCCTCGTCCTCCGAATTGCGCGGGACGCTGGCCGACGTGCGGGTCCAGGTCAAGCCGGTCGGCGACAACCTTAGCCGCGCCTCGGCCTCGGCCGCCGATGCGATGCGCGACATGCAGGTCGTGGTGCGCGAATTGAAGACCGAGCTGGGCACGACGCTGACCCAGCTGCAACGCACGATGAAGGTCTACGAGGTGCAGGGCGACGCCATCGGCCGCGAGGTGCAGAAATCGCTGCGCGTCGTCGAAAAGGCGCTGCGCGATGCCGATGCGGCGCTGATCGGCGTCAATTCGGTGATCGGCGAGGGCACTTCGTCGCGCGCCGACCTCGACCAGATCCTGCGCAACCTCGCCTCGACCACGCGCGCGCTGCGCGGCCTGGCCGAAACCCTGGAACGCAATCCCAACGCCTTGATCACGGGTCGCAAATGATCGCTCTCCGCCTCGTCCTCGCCCTGAGCCTCGCGGTCCTGACCGTCGCCTGCTCGTCCGTGCCGCCGCCCCGGCTGTATGTCCTGAACGCCGCCGCGGTGCCGGCGGGCCCGACACCGATCCGCGGGCCCTCGATCGGCGTGGCGACAGCGGCGGTGCCCGAATATCTCGACCGGGCCGAAATCGTCTCGCGCACCCGCACCAACGAAATCCTGCTCAGCCCCGATGCCCGCTGGGCCGAGGGGCTGGCGGTCAACGCCCAGCGGGTGCTGGCCGAGAACCTGTCCCGCCTGCTGGCGTCCGACCGCATCGTCATGCTGCCGACCCGGACCGGCGCGCGGGTCGAGGTCGAGGTGTTCGTCGAACTGATGGCCTGCGAGATCGACGCCGACGGCCAGGCCGTGCTGGCCGGGCGCTGGTCGGTGGTCGATGCCGACAGCAAGCGCGAACTGGCCGGTGCCCGGTTCTCGCTGACCGAGCCGACCGGGGCGCCGGGCGGGGCGCCCAACTATGCCGCCGCGGCCGCGGCCCTGTCGCGCGCCTTCGCCGTGGTCAGCCAGAACGTCGCCGCCGCCCTCGCCCAGATCCCGGCAAAAGGCTGATTTCCGTCACATATCGGCCCAATTACCGCCGCTTGTGCGCACGGTGGAAGACGCTATGCTGCCCGCGCCCGCCGGGGCAACCAGCCCACGGCTGCCTGTCGAACTGCAAGGATCATCCGAGATGACTTCCCCCCGCGTCCGCTTATTGGCGCTCGGCCTCGCCGCCGGCCTTCTGGTCAGCCCGATCGCCGTGTCGGCCCAGACCGCTGCCAGCAACCCCGTGGTGGCGCGCGTCAACGGCGCCGAGATCCGCCGCGACGACGTGCTCAAGGCGATCGAGGGCCTGCCGGCCCAGTACCGCCAGCTGCCCAAGGAAGTGCTGTTCGACCGCATGCGCGACCAGCTGGTCACCTCCAAGCTGATCGACCAGGCCGCCGAGAAGGCCAAGCTGGCCGACGACCCCGAGGTCAAGAAACAGATGGACGAGGTGCGCGAGCGCATCATCCAGCAGGTCTACCTGACCCGCGCCGTCGAGGCCGAGCTGACCGACGCCGTGCTGAAGAAGAAGTATGACGAGACCGTGAAGGCCCAGCCGGCCAAGGAAGAAGTCCGCGCCCGCCATATCCTGGTGCGCGACGAGGCCGAGGCCAAGAAGATCATCGCCGAACTCGAGAAGGGCGGCAACTTCGCCGAGCTGGCGAAGAAGTACTCGATCGACGGCTCGTCGGGCCAGGGCGGGGACCTCGGTTATTTCACCCGCGAGGTGATGGTGCCGGAATTCTCGACCGCGGCCTTCGCGCTCAAGAACAAGGGTGACTACACCCACACCCCGGTCAAGAGCCAGTTCGGCTATCACATCATCCAGCTCGAGGACAAGCGTACCGCCCCGCCGCCGGCCTTCGACGAGGTCAAGGACCAGCTGAAGCAGGACATGGCCCAGGAGCTGATCGTCGCCAAGATGGCCGAGCTGCGCAAGGGCGCCAAGGTCGAGGAATTCAATCAGGACGGCACGCCGGTCACGGCGCCGGCCAAGCCGGCCAACTGATCGGACTGAACCGACGCGCGCCGCACTCGAAAAACAGGGCGGCGCGCCGCTATTGAGCGCAGGCCTTCGGCAAGGAATGCGTTCCGATTTCCCAAGGAGAAGCCGCCGATGGCCGACCATCCCGTATCGCCGCTCGCCCCCGCAAGCTTTCCCGCCATGCCGCCGATCGCGGGGCTGACACTTGCCACCGCCAACAGCGGCATCCGCTACAAGGGGCGCGACGATACCCTGCTGATGTCCTTTCCCAAGGGCACCACGGTCGCCGGCGTGTTCACGAAATCCTCGATGCCGGGCGCCCCGGTCGACTGGTGCCGGGCCAAGCTGAAGGGCGGCAAGGCCCGCGCCCTGCTGGTCAATGCCGGCATCGCCAACGTGTTCACCGGCAAGGCCGGCAAGATCGCGGTCGAGCAGTCGGCGGCGGGCGTCGCCAAGGCGCTGGGCTGCAAGCCTGCGGAAGTCTTCCTGGCCTCGACCGGAATCATTGGTCAGCAGTTGCCGGCCGACAAGCTGGTGGCGACCGCGACCAAGCTGTCGAAGTCGCTGGCCGATGCCGACTGGGCCAAGGCGGCCGGCTGCATCAAGACCACCGACACCTTCGCCAAGGGCGCCTTCGCCACCGCCAAGATCGACGGCCAGAAGGTGACCATCGCCGGCATCTGCAAGGGGTCGGGCATGATCGCGCCCGACATGGCGACGATGCTGGCCTTCGTCGTCACCGATGCCGCGATCCCCGCTCCGGTGCTGCAGGCGCTGCTGAAACAGGGCAACGACGTCTCGTTCAACTGCATGACGGTCGACGGCGACACCTCGACCTCGGACACGCTGCTGTTGTTTGCGACCGGCGCGGTCAAGCACAAGAAGATCGAGCGCAGCGCCGATGCGCGGCTGAAGGCGTTCAAGGCGGCGCTGAACCAGGTGCTGACCGAACTGGCCCAGCTGGTCGCCCGCGACGGCGAGGGCGCCACCAAGTTCATCACCGTCGAGGTGGCGGGCGCGGCGACCAAGCCGTCGGCCCGCGTCATCGCGCGCGCCATCGCCAATTCGCCGCTGGTCAAGACCGCCATCGCCGGCGGCGACGCCAACTGGGGCCGCATCGTCATGGCGGTGGGCAAGTCGGCGGAAAAGGCCAATCGCGACAAGCTGTCGGTGTGGATCGGCGACCAGCTGGTGGCCAAGAACGGCACCGTCCTGCCCGATTACGACGATGCCAAGGCCAATGCCCATGTCCGCGGGACTGAAGTGCGGCTGGCCGTCGACGTCGGCGTCGGCAAGGCCAAGGCCGTGGTCTGGACCTGCGACCTGACCCACGGCTATATCGACATCAACGCCGACTATCGCTCGTAAGAAGGCCGGCGCAGGTGAAGAAGCTGGTCCTGGTCGTCGCGGCCGCTCTGATCGATCCCGACGGCCGCGTGCTGCTGGCCGAACGGCCCGAGGGCAAGCCGCTGGCCGGGACCTGGGAATTTCCCGGGGGCAAGGTGGCCGAGGGCGAGATGCCCGAGGCCGCGCTGATCCGCGAGCTCAAGGAAGAGCTCGACATCACCACGGCCACCACCTGCCTGGCGCCCTTCACCTTCGCCTCGCATGAATACGAGACCTTCCATCTGCTGATGCCGCTCTATCTGTGCCGGCGGTGGGACGGGATCGTGCGGCCCATGGAAGGCCAGCGGCTGAAATGGGTGCGGCCGCTCGACATGGCCAAGCTGCCGATGCCGCCGGCCGACCTGCCGCTGGTGGCGATGCTGCGCGACCTCATCCACTGACTTTCCGCGCCGCCACCATCCAGGCGGTATAGGCCACCGTGCCGCCGGCGATCCCCAGGGCCACGCCGGCAAAACCGGCGCCCAGCGCCACCGCCGCCCAGCCGCCGCCGGCGATCACCGCCAGCCGCGCGCTGCCGGCCAGGAACGGCCCCAGCGCCCGCCCGGCCCCCTGGGCGGCGAAGGTCAGGCCGATGCCGATGCCCAGCAGGGGATAGCTCCACCCGACCAGGCGCAGATAGGCGGCGCCTTCGGCGATGACGGCGGCGTCGCGTGAAAAAAATCCGATCCAGCCTTCGGGCAGCAGCATCGCGACCGCACCGAAACCCAGGCCGATCAGGGCCGAGAACACCGTGCCGATCCGCGCCGCCGCCCGCGCCCTGATATGGTCGCCTGCGCCGGTCGCCGTCGCGACCAGGGTGATGACGGCGGCCCCCAGGGCGAAGGTCAGCGGCATCTGCAGCAGTTCCAGCCGGGTCGCGGCGCCATAGCCGGCCAGCGCGGCCGCGCCGAAACCCGCGATCAGGCCCGTCGCCACGACGGTCGCGATCTGCCATTGCACGATGCCGAGGCCGGCGGGGGCGCCGACCCGCAGGATGTCGCCCAGCAGCCGGCGTTGCGGCCGGAACCCGCCGGCGGCCAGCCGCACCAGCCCGCGGCCTGACAACAGATAGGCCAGCAGTACGGCGACGCCCGCCACGTAACTGGCGACGACCGCGATCCCGGCGCCCATGACGCCCAGCTGCGGCACGGGGCCCAGCCCCAGGATCAGCACCGGCGACAGGCAAAGATGCACGACCTCGCCGATCACGATCGCCGCGGCCGGCACCGTCATCACGCCGGTGCCGCGCACCACGTTGGCCAGGGTGTTCATCAGCAGGACGGCGACGATGCCGCCGAACACGACGGTCGAATAGCCGACCGCGGCGGCCAGCGCCGCGCCCGAGGCGCCCATCGCGTGATAGATCGCCGGCCCGGCGATCAGCATCAGCACCATGATCGCGGCACCCAGGCCCACGGCCAGCACCGCCGCCTGGGCGGCCAGCAGCGAGGCATCCTCGCGCCGCCCCGCGCCCAGCGCGCGGGCGATGGCCGACGCGACCCCGGCGCCCAGCCCGCTGGCCGAGGCCATCTGCATGACCAGGAAGATCGGAAAGACCAGCGACACGCCCGCCAGCGCATCGGTGCCCAGCCAGCCGACGAATACCGCATCGGCGGCCACGAAGGCGATGCGCGCGCCGGCCTCGCCCAGATTGGGCGCCGCCATTTTCAGCAAGGTCGGCACGAGCGGCGCATGAAGCAGACGCCAGGTCCGGTCATCGACGGTGCGGTGATGGGCATTCATCGCCTGGTCCTCCTGCCCGCGACGGTCGGCGATCGACCTGGGGGCCGCAATTACCCCAGGGGTAGGCGGCCACGGGCAGGATAGCGGCAATTCACCGGTGCAGTCAGATTATTATTCCCCTATATGGGGTGACTGGGGCGCAACCTCACAGGTGCTGAGCTAGGCTTGATTTACAGCGCCGATCGTCGCCCCGGCGAAGGCCGGGGCCCAGGGAAAGCGCCGTGCAGATTGCGACGCCCTTGCCCTGGATCCCGACCTGCGCCGGGATGACGCCCGCCCTTTGAGGGGGCATCTGAGTTCAAGGGGGCGTCTGGCCGTCTCAGAACCGATAGCCGATGAAGGCGGTGCCGATCGGCTGCCAGCGGCGCTGGGTGATCGGGCTGTCGGCGGCATCGCCCAGCAGATAGCCGGTGCCGACCGAGACGTCGAACGACCAGTTGGGCGAGATCTGGTAGTTCAGGGCGATGGCCGCATCGGCGCGTTTGAACCCGCCCTTGGCGGTGTACTGGGCCAGGCCGGATTTCGCCGACTGGGTCGCGGTGACGCCGTAGAAGGTTTCCATGTTGCGGTTGTCGGCCCAGGTGGCGAAGGCCGTGGCGCGCAGCGCGAATTTCTCCGACAGCGGCAGCAGGCCCAGCCCGCCCACCTCGCCCGTCGCACTTTGCCGGCCGCCGAAATCGCTGGTCGCGTTGGCATAGACACTGACCGGCCCGGCCCAGTAGGCGGCAAAGATGCGGCCGGCCAGCCCGCCATTGACATTGCCCAGGCCCTTGAGCCGGGGATCGTCGTCCTGGTCGCGGCCGAAGCGATAGTTCATGCCGACGCCGAGATCGAAACTGTCGGTGTTGACCGCATAGACGCCCAGGCCGTTGACCGGGTTCAGGTAGACGCGGTCGCGCCAGGTCACATCGACCAGCGGCAGGGGCATGGCGCGCATCTTCTTGGCGCCTTCGTATTTGGGCGTGGCCACGACGCCGGCGCCCAGCCGCACGTCCCAATCCTTGCCGTCCAGCTTGGGCATCAGCGCGGTGAAATCTTCCAGCGTCCAGATGCTCCAGGATACGTCCTGGGCCATGGCGGGGGTGGTCGCCAGGGCGAGTGCAAGGCCGAGCGCGGGTAAAAAGCGGCTGGAACGCAAGGCGAAGATCCCCCGATCAAAAGGCGTGGCGCCAGTCTGGCATCTGGTTGAACGTTCGGCTATCGTCCGATGGAAGGCCAAACAATTGATGAATATTGGGGAGGAATAATCATGCGTCGTCATCTCGTCGCCGCCATCGCTGCCTTGGGTATTGGCGCAACGGCGCTGCCGGCCCAGGCGCAGGACTTCATCAACGTGCTGACCGGTGGAACTTCCGGTGTTTATTACCCGCTGGGCGTCGCCCTTTCCAACATCTATGGCAAGGCGCTGCCCAAGGCCAAGGTGACGGTGCAGGCGACCAAGGCGTCGGTCGAGAACCTGAACCTGCTACAGCAGGGCAAGGGCGAGATCGCCTTCACCCTGGGCGATTCGCTGTCGGACGCCTGGAAGGGCGTCGAGGATGCCGGCTTCAAGACCAAGCTGGCCAAGCTGCGGGCAATTGCGCCAGTCTATCCGAACTACATCCAGATCGTCGCCTCGGCCGACAGCGGCATCAAGTCGATCGCCGACCTCAAGGGCCGGCGCGTCTCGGTCGGCGCGCCGAAATCGGGCACCGAACTGAACGCCCGCGCCATCCTCAAGGCCGCGGGCCTCAGCTATGCCGACCTGGGCAAGACCGAATACCTGCCGTTCGGCGAATCGGTCGAACTGATGAAGAACCGCCAGCTCGACGCGACCTTGCAGTCGGCCGGGCTGGGCGTCGCCTCGATCCGCGACCTGGCCACCTCGATCGCCATCACCGTCGTCGCCGTGCCGGCCGAAACGGTCGCCAAGGTCGGCGATTCCGCCTATGTCGCGGTCAATATCCCGGCCGGCACCTACAAGGGCCAGGACCAGGACGTCGCCACCGCCGCGATCGTCAATTACCTGGTGACCCATGAGGGCGTGTCGACCGATGCGGTCTACACGATGACCAAGGCGATGTACGACAACCTGCCCGAACTGACCGCCGCCCATGCCGCGGCCAAGGCGATCAACCGCGCGGACGCGGCCGGCGAATACCCGGTGCCGCTGCATCCGGGGGCCGAGAAGTATTTCAAGGAAGTGGGCGTCCGCAAGTAACCGCGGCCGTCATCCGATCGCCCATCCGTCGATGCGGGCGCGCAGCCATTGCCGGCGCGCGCCCGCCCCCTATTTGCGTCACCCGGCCAGCGCAGGATCGCCATGACCAACCAGGCTGCCCTCAATCCCAATGAACCGCCGGTCCCGACCGCCGAGGAAATCCTGGCCGAGGTCGAGCGCGTCCCCGCCAAGATCATCGGTACCGGCGCCAAGGTCCTGTTCATCGTCGCCCTGGCGTTCTCGGCGTTCCAGATCTACACCGCCGCGTTCACGCCGTTCTCCAGCCTGGTCATCCGCGCCTATCACGTCGGTTTCCTGCTGTTCCTGACCTTCGCCTTCTTCGGGGCCAAGGCGGGGGCCGAGCGCCACTACGTGCCCTGGTACGACTGGATCCTGGCGGTCGTCGCCTTCGCGCTGGGCGCCTATCAGATGGCGTTCGAAGGCGAACTGATCCAGCGCGCGGGCGATCCCTCGACGCTGGACCTGATCGTCGGCAGCCTGAACCTGCTGCTGATCTTCGAAGCGTCGCGGCGCATCATGGGCTGGGGCCTGCCGATCTTCTGCCTGGTGTTCATCGCCTATGCATTCCTGGGC
>Ga0206117_101149_pt1 | contig 15698 bp, 11 predicted proteins | sample 3A5Ametagenome_FD_177997 | JGI IMG/M metagenome (GOLD analysis project Ga0206117, IMG submission 177997) | Enriched microbial communities from leaf-cutter ant dump, University of Wisconsin, Madison, United States - 3A5A | ecosystem: Environmental > Terrestrial > Nest > Insects nest > Nest dump... | reverse complement strand
CGACCTTGCCGGTCAGCAGGTAGGGGATGCGGTTCGGACCGGTCACCGGCACGATGTCCACCGGCACGCCCATGTGCTTGGCCATCAGCTTGGCGACGTCGGCGTCATAGCCGTCCGGCTTGCCGTCCGAGCTGGTGATGCCGAAGGGCGGGAAATCGACCAGCATGCCGATGGTCAGCTTGCCCTTGCCCTTGATGTCCTCGACGCTCTGGGCGTGAGCGGTGGCGGTGAGGCCGACTGCGGCGGTCATCAGGGCGCCGGCGACGACGAGACGGCGGGTGACGGTGAAGGCCATGGGTGTTTCCTCCGAGTGCGTGCGTTTATTGGGGCTTTAACGAGAGGGCGCTGCGTAGCGGGCTTCCAGACGCTGGCTCAGCAGCGACAGGGGCCAGCACAGCGCGAAATAGATCGCGGCGACGATGCCGAAGACGAGGAAGGGCTGGAAGGTGGCGTTGTTGACGATCTGGCCGGCGCGGGTCAGCTCGACGAAGCCGATGATGGCGGCCAGCGAGGTGCCCTTGATCACCTGAACCAGATAGCCCACCGTCGGCGGCACCGCGACCTTCACCGCCTGTGGCAGGATCACGTAGCGCATCAGACCGGGGTAGCGCAGGCCGAGAGACGAGGCCGCCTCCCACTGGCCGCGCGGCACCGACTGGATGCAGCCGCGCCAGATCTCGCCCAGGAAGGCGCTGGTGTTCAGCGTCAGCCCGACCGCCGCGGCGACCCACGGGCTCATGTCGATGCCGATCACGGTGGCGCCGAAGAACACCAGGAACAGCTGCATCAGCAGCGGCGTGCCCTGGAACAGCTGGATGTAGCCGGTAGCGAGCAGGCGCAGCGGCTTCACGTCGGACGTGCGGCCGAGCGCCACGAACAGCCCGACGATGCCGCCGCCGATGAAGGCGATGACCGACAGCATCAGCGTCCATTGCACGGCGCTGAGCAGGAACAGGAATTCGTTGTACCCGAAGGCGCGGATCATCGCTCGGTCCCCTTCAGCGCCGGTCGACGGAATAGGCGAAGGCCAGCCGGTAGATGCCGGCGAACAGGGCCGAGAACATCAGCGCCAGCACCAGATAGACGCCGGTCACGACGATGTAGATCTCGAAGCTGCGGAAGGTCTGCGACTGGATGTTGTTGGCGACCGAGGTCAGCTCGTCGGCGGAGATGGCGGACACCACGCTGGAACTCAGCATCAGCAGGATGAACTGGCTGGTCAGCGCCGGGTAGACCGTGCGCAGGGCCGGCTTCAGCACGATGTAGCGGAAAACCTGCAGCGGCCTGAGGCCCAGCGCCAGCCCCGCTTCGATCTGGCCCTTGTGGATGGATTCGATGCCGGCGCGGATGATCTCGGTCGCGTAGGCGCCGACATTGACCACCATCGCGATCAGCGCCGCCATGTCCGGCGACAGCCGGAGCCCGACGGTCGGCAGCCCGAAGAAGATCAGGAAGATCTGCACCAGGAAGGGCGTGTTGCGGATGACCTCGATATAGGCGTTGATCAGCCAGCGCACCGGCTTCGGCCCCGAGGTTTTGCCGAGCGCGCAGAGGATGGCGACCACCATGCCGATGGCCATGGCGCCGAACGACAGCCTGACGGTCAGCCATGCCCCGTCCAGCAGATAGTCCCAGGACGCGAAGACCGCGTCGAATTGAAAATCATAGGTCACGGGCGTTCCTCCGCACCCGCGTCGCGCCGCCTTCCGGGAGGTACTTCCGGAAGGCTTGGCGTCGCACGGATTGCCTTTGTCCGCTCAGGTCTTGTCGTCCGGGATCATGCCCGGACCGCAGGACGCATCGCTGCGTTCCAACTGCCGACACACGCTAATTGGATCGATCCAAAAGCGCAATGGGAAATGAGGAGAGTCGTGACAATTCGCATGGCAGATATTTGACGGCACCCTGCGGGTTCGGAAACCTTCCGGCGGCACGCCGTGTTTTCACAGGCACGACATCTGCCGCCAGCCTTGGGGAGCCAGGCCGACATGACCGCTGCAAACAGCGCCGCCGCGGTGAGCAGTCTGGTGCCGGCCCGGATGGACCGGCTGCCCTGGGCGCGCTTCCACTGGATGGTGGTGATCGGGCTGGGGGTCAGCTGGATCCTGGACGGCATCGAAATCCAGCTGATCTCAGCCTCCGGCTATAAGGAGAGCCTCGGCATGTCGAGCGCCGAGGTCGGGCTGGCCGGCACCATCTATCTGATGGGGCAGGTGGTGGGCGCGCTGGTCTTCGGCCGGCTGACCGACCGTTGGGGACGCAAGCGGCTGTTCATCACCACGCTGGCGCTCTACCTGATCGCGTCCGGCATCGCCGGCTTCGCCTGGACGCCCTGGTTCCTCTATGTCTGGCGCTTCATCGCCGGAATGGGCATCGGCGGCGAATATGCCGCCGTCAACTCGGCCATCGACGAGCTGATCCCGGCGCGCTTCCGCGGCCGGGTCGACATCGCCGTCAATGGCACCTATTGGGCGGGTGCGATGATCGGTGCGGTCGGCAGCGTCTTCCTGCTCGACCATGCGCTGGTCCCGGAAAATCTCGGCTGGCGCATCGCCTTCTTCATCGGGCCGCTGCTGGGCCTTATCATCATCTACCTGCGCCGGCACATCCCGGAAAGCCCGCGCTGGATGGTCACCCATGGCAGGGAGGCGGAGGCCGAGCGCATCGTCGACGACATCGAGGCCAGCGTGCGGGAGCAGGGCAAGACGCTGGCGCCGGTCGATCCGAAGCGGGCCATGCACATCGTCCCGGAAGAGTCGGTGTCCTACGCGCAGCTGGTCGACGTCTTCTTCCGGCAGTACCCGACGCGCACCGTCCTGGGCGTGACGATGATGGTGACGCAGTCCTTCCTCTACAACGCGATCTTCTTCACCTACGCACTGGTCCTGCAGAATTTCTACCATCTCGACCCGTCGCAGACGGCGGTCTATTTCTTCCCCTTCGCCGCCGGCAACCTGATCGGGCCGCTGCTGCTGGGGCCGCTGTTCGATACGGTGGGGCGGCGCCGGATGATCTTCAGCACCTATCTGCTGGCGGGATGCGTGCTGCTGGTCTCCGCCTTCCTGTTCCGCCAGGGGGTGCTGACCGCGAACACGCACACGATCTTCTGGTGCGTCTCCTTCTTCTTCGCCTCGGCCGGGGCGTCATCGGCCTATCTGACGGTCAGCGAGATCTTCCCGTTGGAGGTCCGGGCGCAGGCGATCTCCTATTTCTTCGCCATCGCCCAGGTGGTGGGCTCCACCGGCCCGCTGCTGTTCGGCTGGCTGGTAGGGGAGGGGACGGAGCGCGACCCGCTGTTCTGGGGCTATGTGCTGGGGTCGGTGGTGATGATGGCCGGCGGGGTGGTGGCGCTGGTCTATGGCGTCGATGCCGAAGGCAAGGGGCTGGAGGACATCGCCGAACCGCTGACCAAGGCCGGCCGCGCCCACGGGGTGGGGGATACGGCGGCGGAGACCGTCTAGGATCCCTTGATCGTCATTCCAGCCAGTTTTCGACGGCAAGACCCGGAACGCGCTGGAATTCCCGCAGGTTCGCCGTGACAAGAACAACATCGAGCGCGCGGGCATGGGCGGCGATCAGCAGATCGTTGCCGCCGATGGGATGGCCGGCAGCCTCCAGTGCGGCCCGGATCCTGCCATACTCGGCGTCGGCCGGCAGGTCGAAGGGAAGGACGGCCACATCGGACAGCAAATCCTCGACCCGTTGGGACAGCTTCGCCGACCCCTTCTTGGCTGCGCCGTACCGCAATTCCGCGGCGACGACGATGCTGGTGCAGATTGTATCCTCCCCGACATGCCGCACATGCCCGGCCGCCTTGCCCGATGGGTTCCTGACAAGGTCGCTCATCACGTTGGTGTCGAGCATGTAGCGCATCAGAAAATGTCCTCGGGCGCGGCGGGCCTGTCCTCGATCTCCGGGAACTCCTCGTCCAGCGGTTCCCAGCTTTCAAGCAGCGCCAGAAGCCCCTTCTTCCGAACCGGTTCGATGATCAGCCGGTCTCCGTCGCGGCTGATGAACACCGAGTCTCCGGGAAGTTCGAATTCCACCGGAATGCGGACGGCCTGGCTGCGGTTGTTGCGGAACAGGCGGGCTTCCTTGCGCTGTGGCGTTGCCGGCTGCGGCATGTCATAGCCCTCCCCACGGCCTTCCCCAAGGCCTTCCATGTATATGCCAGTTACATATGTCATGGATAAGGCCGCGGTCAATTGCGGGCCGTCACCCTCGCGCACGCCCCGTTCAGGAAGAGACGCACCGCCTGCCGGACATAGCGGTCGAGGTCGGGGATGGCCGGCGCGCTCTGCGGCAGGATCAGGCGGCGGACCAGCAGGTTGCCGGTGACCATGCCCAGGAAGGCCTGTGCTGCGGCGGCCGGATCGTCGATGCTCAGATCGCCGCTGTCCGACAGCCGTTGCAGATAGTCGGCCAGCCGGCCGATGGCGTTCTCCGGCCCGATGCGGAAGAAGGCCTCGGTGATGTCGGGCACGCGGTCGCCCTCCGCGATCAGGATGCGGACGGTGGCGGTCGTCTCCTCGTTCAGCAGGGCCTTGACCAGATGCAGCGCGAAGGCGGTCAGCCCGGCTTCCGGCGTCACCCGCTCGTCAGCCTGGGCGGGGGCGAGGCCGGAGAGGATCATGGCGTTGTCCTCTTCCATGATCGCGCGGAACAACCCCTCCTTGTCGCCGAAATGCTCGTAGAGCGTGGCGCGGGACCCGCCGGCGACGGCGATGATGTCGCTCAGCGTCGTCTTCTCGAACCCCTTCTCGACGAATAGGCGCCGCGCCGCCGTCAGGATCGCCTGCCGGCGCGCCATGCCGCGCGGCCCGCAGGTGGCCGGTCCGCAGGTCGGTCCGGTCGTGGGCGCGGTGGCCGGCGGATGGTCGGGATGGGCCTTCTGGCTGCTGGTCATAGGTACGCTTTCTTCCGCTCCGGACTTCCGTCCGGCGCGATGTGTGAAGAGGATCGAGGGGCTCCCAATCTGTCTATCGAGGGTGACTTCCCATGTTCCGGCCCCATATCGGGCATTTGCGGAACCCCCTTGCGCGGTGCAGCATTCTGAATGTATCGTCTGGTACACTGTACTGTATGAGACAGTACTAAGCAACGGGGATGTGCCGGACCGCCTGACCCCGCAGCGTATAGCAGAACGTGCAGCAGGGAGACGGGTCCGCCGACGTGCGGCGCCGAGACGAGGAAACAGATGTCCAGTTCCAAGCCATTCATGACGTTGGCCGCGGCGGCCTGCCTGATCGCGGTGCTCGCCGGCTGCAACCAGCAGAAGCAGGCATCCGGCCAACCCCAGGGTGCCGGCGGCCCGCCCGAGGTCTCGGTCGCCACAATCGAGCCGCAGCGCCTGCCGGTGACCACCGAGCTTCCGGGCCGCACCGCCCCCTACCGGGTGGCGGAAATCCGTCCGCAGGTCAGCGGCATCGTGCTGAAGCGCCTGTTCCGCGAGGGCAGCGAGGTCAAGGCGGGCGATCAGCTCTACCAGATCGATCCCGCCACCTACGAGGCGTCGCTGGCGAGCGCCCAGGCCGACGTGCAGAAGGCGGAGGCCAACCTCCAGGCTGCCCGCAACAAGGCGTCGCGCTATGGCGATCTGGTCAAGAACAGCGTGGTCAGCAAGCAGGACTTCGACGACGTCCAGGCCTCGTTGAAACAGAACGAGGCGCAGGTCGCCTCGGCCAAGGCCGCCTACAATCTCGCCAGCATCAACCTGAACTACACCAAGGTCTTTGCCCCCATCTCCGGCCGCATCGGCAAGTCGGCGGTGACGGAAGGCGCGCTCGTCACCTCCAACCAGGCGACGGCGCTCGCCACCATCCAGCAGTTCGACCCGATCTATGTCGACGTGACGCAGACCGCCTCGCAGCTGATGAAGCTGCGCGAGGACATGGAAACCGGCCGCATCCGCCCGGCGGAACCCGGCAAGATCCCGGTGACGCTGTTCCTGAACAGCAACGCCAGCGGCGACGACACCGCCTATCCGGCGAAGGGCGAGCTGCAGTTCGCCGACGTGACGGTGGATTCCGGCACCAGCTCGGTCCAGCTGCGCGCGGTCTTCCCCAACCCGAACAAGCAGCTGCTGCCCGGCCTGTTCGTCCGCGCCCGTGTCGAGCAGGGGGTGGCGGAGAACGCCATCACCGTGCCGCAGGCCGCCGTCGCCCGCTCGCCGGATGGCTCCGCTCGCGTCTGGGTGGTGGGCGCCGACAACAAGGCGGCCCCGCGCACCATCAAGACCGAACGCGCGGTCGGCAATGTCTGGCTGGTGTCGGACGGGCTGGCTCCCGGCGAGCGCGTGGTGGTGGAAGGCCTGCAGAAGCTGAAGCCGGGTGCCGAGGTGAAGCCGGTGCCCGCCCAGAACGCGCTGGCCGCATTGCCTGAAAAGGCCGCCTCGGCCCGCTGATCCCAGGAACCGTCCCCATGTCGAAATTCTTCATCGACCGCCCGGTCTTCGCCTGGGTCATCGCCATCGTCATCATGATGGCGGGTGCGCTCGCGATCCTGCGGCTGCCCGTCGAGCAATATCCGAAGATCGCGCCGCCGACGGTGTCGATCACCGCCAGCTATCCCGGCGCCTCGGCCAAGACGCTGGAGGATACGGTCACCCAGGTCATCGAACAGAAGATGACCGGGCTCGACCATTTCCGCTACATGTCCTCCAACAGCGACTCCTCCGGCAACGTCACCATCACCCTGACCTTCGAGCCGGAGGCCAATCCCGACATCGCCCAGGTGCAGGTCCAGAACAAGCTGCAGCTGGCGACGCCGCTGCTGCCGCAGGAGGTCCAGCAGCGCGGCATCCAGGTGTCGAAGGCCGGCAACGACTTCCTGCTGGTGGTCGGTTTCGTGTCGAGCGACGGGCGCCTCAGCCAGGGCGACATCGCCGACTACGTCACCTCCAACCTGCAGGACACGCTGAGCCGCGTCGAGGGTGTGGGCGACATCACCGTCTTCGGGCCGCAGCATGCCATGCGCATCTGGCTCGACCCCGACGCGCTGAACAACTTCGCGCTGACCACCACCGACGTCTCCAACGCGATCAAGACCCAGAACGCCCAGGTCTCCGCCGGCCAGCTCGGCGGCGCCCCGGCGGTCCAGGGCCAGCAGATCAACGCCACCATCAGCGCCCAGTCGCGGCTCCAGACGCCGGAGCAGTTCGGCGCCATCCTGCTGCGGGTGAATCCCGACGGGTCGCAGGTGCGGCTGCGCGACGTGGCGCGGATCGAGATCGGCTCCGAGACCTACGAGATCAACGCCGCCTACAACGGCAAGCCGGCGGCCGGCGTCGGCATCAAGCTGGCGACCGGGGCCAACGCGCTGAACACCGCCGCCGCGGTCAAGGCGCGGGTGGCGGAGCTCCAGCCCTTCTTCCCGGCGGGCATCGAGGTCATCTACCCCTACGACACGACGCCCTTCGTCCAGCTGTCGATCCACGAGGTGATCAAGACGCTGTTCGAGGCCATCGTCCTCGTCTTCGTCGTGATGTACCTGTTCCTGCAGAATTTCCGCGCGACGCTGATCCCGACCATCGCGGTTCCGGTGGTGCTGCTCGGCACCTTCGGCGTGATGTCGGCCTTCGGCTTCTCCATCAACGTGCTGACGATGTTCGGCATGGTGCTGGCGATCGGCCTGCTGGTCGACGACGCCATCGTCGTGGTCGAGAATGTCGAGCGCGTGATGGGCGAGGAGGGGCTCCCCCCGCGCGAGGCGACGCGCAAGTCGATGGACCAGATCACCGGCGCGCTGGTCGGCATTGCGCTGGTGCTGTCGGCGGTGTTCGTGCCGATGGCCTTCTTCGGCGGGTCGGCCGGCGCCATCTACCGCCAATTCTCGCTGACCATCGTCTCGGCGATGGCGCTGTCGGTGCTGGTCGCGCTCGTCCTGACCCCGGCGCTCTGCGCCACCCTGCTGAAACCCGTTGCCAACCATGGCGAGGGTCACGGCCATGCCCGCGGCGGCTTCTTCGGCCTGTTCAACCGCGGCTTCGACGCCGGCAGCCGGGTCTATGTCCGCGGAGTGCGCGGCGCGGTGAACCGGCTGGGCCGCTACTTCATCGCCTATGCGCTGATCCTGGGCGGGCTGGGCTATCTGTTCGTGCAGATGCCGTCCTCCTTCCTGCCGACGGAGGACCGCGGCCAGCTGTTCGTGCTGTGGTCGGCCCCGCCGAACGCCAGCTCCCAGCGCACCGCCGAGACCGCCAAGGCCGTCACCGCCTATATGCTGGAAAAGGAGAAGGACAGCGTCGAGGGTCTGTTCACCATCGTCGGCTTCAACTTCTCCGGCCGCGGCCAGAACGCCGGCATGGCCTTCGTCCGGCTGAAGGACTGGAGCGAACGCACCCAGGCATCGCAGAAACCGCAGGCCATCGCCGGCCGGGTGATGGGGGCGATGTCGAAGCTGAAGGACGCGGTGCTCTTCTCCTTCCTGCCCCCGTCGGTTCCCGGCCTCGGCAACGCCACCGGCTTCGACCTCCAGCTGGTCGACCGCGGCGGGCTGGGCCATGACCGGCTGATGCAGGCGCGCAACCAGCTGCTGGGGGCGGCAGCGCAGAACCCGAAGCTGGTCGGCGTCCGTCCCAACGGGCTGGAGGACACCCCGCAGTTCAAGCTGGACGTCGACCGCGAGAAGGCGAGCGCGCTCGGCCTGTCGCTCAGCGACATCAACACGACGCTGTCGGCGGCCTGGGGCTCGTCCTACGTCAACGACTTCATCGACCAGGGCCGGGTGAAGAAGGTCTATCTCCAGGCCGACGCGCCCTACCGCATGCAGCCCAGCGACATCGACCGCTGGTATGTGCGCAACGCCAGCGGCCAGATGGTCCCTTTCTCCGCCTTCACCACGGCGCAGTGGATCTACGGCTCGCCGAAGCTGGAGCGCTACAACGGCTCCTCGTCGCTGAACATCCAGGGATCGGCCGCACCGGGCATCAGCTCGGGCGAGGCGATGGCCGAGATGGAGACGCTGATGCAGAAGCTGCCGCCGGGCATCGGCTACGAGTGGACCGGCCTGTCCTACGAGGAGCGGCTCAGCGGCTCGCAGGCACCGGCGCTCTACGCCCTGTCGATGATCATCGTCTTCCTCTGCCTGGCCGCCCTCTATGAGAGCTGGTCGGTGCCGGTGTCGGTCATCCTGGTGGTGCCGCTGGGCGTCATCGGTGCCGTCATCGCGGCGACGCTGCGCGGCCTGCCGAGCGACGTCTATTTCCAGGTCGGCCTGCTGACCACCATCGGCCTGTCGGCGAAGAACGCCATCCTGATCGTGGAGTTCGCCAAGGCGCTCTACGACCAGGGCATGGAGTTGAAGGAAGCCGCGGCGGAGGCCTGCCGTCAGCGCCTGCGTCCCATCATCATGACCTCGATGGCCTTCATCCTCGGCGTGCTGCCGCTGGCGATCAGCACCGGCGCCGGGTCGGAAAGCCAGAACGCCATCGGCGTCGGCGTGATGGGCGGCATGATCTCCGCCACCGTGCTGGCGGTGCTGTTCGTGCCGGTCTTCTTCGTCGCCGTCTACCGGCTGTTCGTCCGCAGGCGGCCGGGGCATGGCGCCATGCCGCAGCCGGCGGCGGGGGACTGAGGGGAAAAGAGTATATTTCCCGGCAAGAAACTCCCTCTCCCGCCCCGGGAGAGGGAGGGGACCCGCGGCGAAGCCGTGGGGAGGGTGAGGGGTAAGGCAAGGATCGGAAGCGCAGGGTTTCTTGGGTCACCCCTCACCCTTCCCAAGCTCCGCTTGGGCCCCTTCCCTCTCCCGGGACGGGAGAGGGAGTTTTTCTCCCACCCTCTTCGCCTCCGTCAGCAGCGTGTCCAGCAGCTCGACCAGATGGTCGATGCGATAGGGTTTCGGCAGCACCATCACCCCGGTGGCCCGCGCGACCTCCTCGCTGTAGCCGGTCGCCAGGACGACGGGCAGATCGGGCCGGAGCCTCTGCGCGCTCCGCGCCAGATCGACGCCGCTCAGGATGCCGGGCATCACCACGTCGCTGAACAGCAGGTCGAAGCCGCCGGCCTCCAGCAGGGGCAGCGCCTCGTCGGCGGTGGCGGCACGGGTGATGGTGAAGCCGGCATCCTCCAGCGCGGTCGCCACGGTCAGCGCGACGATGGGGTCGTCCTCCACCACCAGCACATGGCCGCCGACCCGGCTGGCGCCGGCCTCCGCCGCCGCCGGTTCGGCCGCGGTCGCCGGGGCGGTGCCCGACCGGCGGATCAGCAGGCCGATGGTGGTGCCGCGCCCTTCCTCGCTCTCGATCCAGACGGTGCCGCCGGAATGGCGGGCGAAGCCGTAGACCTGCGACAGCCCCAGCCCGCTGCCCTTGCCGATTTCCTTGGTGGTGAAGAAGGGGTCGAAGGCGCGGGCCTGCACATCGGCCGGCATGCCGGTGCCGGTGTCGCTCACCGTCAGCCGCACGAATTCACCCGACAGCCCGGTCGGCGCCTGCGGATCGCCGTGCGTCAGGGTGACGTTGGCCGCCCGGATCGACAGCATGCCGCCGTCCGGCATCGCGTCGCGCGCGTTGACCACGAGGTTCAGCAGGGCCAGCTCCAGCTGCGTCGCATCGACCTCCACCGGCCAGAGCCCGGCGGCGAAGTCCACCTCCAGCCGGATGTCGGCGCGCAGGGCCCGGTTCAGCAGTTCCGACATGCCGAGCACGCGGTCGCGCAGATCGACCGTCTCCGGCCGCAGGGCCTGCCGGCGGGCGAAGGCCATCAGCTGCTGCACCAGCTTGGCGCCGCGGTCCACCGCCTGCCGGCCGGCATCGACCAGCGGCTGGATGCGCGTGCCCTCCGCCCGCTTCTCGATCATGTGCAGGCAGCCGGACAGCGCCTGGAGCAGGTTGTTGAAGTCGTGGGCGACACCGCCGGTCATCTGGCCAAGCGCCTCGGTCTTCTGCGTCTGCAACAGCGCGATCTGGACGCGCTCGCGCTCCGCCACCTCCTCGGCGACGCGGGCCTCCAGCGTGGCGTTGAGCTGCTGCAGCTCCTCCTCGGCCCGCTTCGCCTCGGTGACGTCGCTGCCCTCGACGAACAGGCCGGTGACGCGGCCGTCCTCATCCCTGATCGGCTGATAGACGAAGGTGAGGAAACGTTCCTCCAGCGGCTCGCCCGGCCTGCGCTGGATGCGGACCGGCAGATTGCGCCCGACGAAGGTCTCGCCGCTGGCATAGACGCGGTCGAGCAGCTCAAAGAATCCCTGCCCATCGACCTCCGGCAGAGCCTCGCGGGCGGTGCGGTCCAGCAGATCGCGGTTGCCGACCAGCTGCAGATAGGTGTCGTTCGCCAACTCGAAGACATGGTCCGGGCCGCGCAGCACGCACATGAAGCCCGGTGCCTGCCGGAACAGGGTGCGCAGCCGCTCCCCCTCCGCCGCCAGCCGGGCGTTGGCCGCCTCCACCGCGGCGCGTTCGCGGATCAGCGCCGCGTTGGCGGCCCGCAAGGCCGCCTCGGCAAGGGCGCGCTCCACCGCGGCCCAGGTCCGTTCGGCCACATCCTCCGCCAGGGCGGCGTCGGTTTCCGTCCAATGGCGCGCCTCGCCTTCGTGCAGGTATAGGATGGCCGTCAGCTGTCCCGCCTTCAGCAGGGGCACGACCAGCAGCGCCCGCGCCCCGATCCCGGCGAAGGCCGCCGCCGGCCCGCTTCCGCGGGTGCGGGGATCGGTGGCGACGTCGTCGACGCGCAGGGTGTATCCCGCCCGCAGCTCGGCGATCAGCGCCGGGCCGAAGCTGTCGAGCGGCCGCGACTGGCCGGCGAGGCTTTCCACCCCGCTGTCGCTCCAGTCGCGGTCCACCGAAATCATGGTGCCGCTCGGATCGATCCGACCATAGCCGGCCCGCGCCACCCGCAGATGGCGGCCGATGGCCTCGGCGGCGGCGGCAGTGATGCCGACCGGATCGTTCATTCCGCGCAGCTTCTCCGCCAGATCGAGCTGGAAGGTCAGCCGCCGTTCGGCCAGCACGCGGGCGGTGTTCTCGGTGCAGGCGCAGAACATGCCGGCGACGTGGCCGGCCTCGTCGCGGACCGGGCTGTAGGAGAAGGTGAAATAGGTCTCCTCCCAATAGCCGTGCCGTTCCATGAACAGCTGCAGATCCTGGTGGAAGAACGCTTCGCCGGACAATGCCCGCGCCACGAGGGGGATCAGCTGATGCCAGGTCTCCGCCCACACCTCGGCGAAGGGGCGGCCGAGCGCCTCCGGCTTGTCACCGAGGATCGGGCGGTAGCTGTCGTTGTGGAGGAAGGTCAGCTCCGGCCCCCAGGCCGTGAACATCGGAAAGCTGGAGGTCAACATCAGGTTGACGGTGGTGCGCAGCGATTGCGGCCAGTCTTCCGGCCGGCCGAGCGGTGTCGCCGACCAGTCCATCTCCCGCATCCGCCGGCCCGTCTCCCCGCCGCCGGTAAAGACGTCCAGCCCGGTCCGGATCCTTCTTTCCATGCCGTCGGGTGTGCGGCCCGGACCTGCGGATTGCCGCAGCCTTGCGGCGTCCTGCCAGACCGGATCGGCCATCATACGACCGATGTCGCAACAGCGGCGGGACGACGACGGTGAGCATAAATTAGAGAAAACATAATAATCCCCACCCAGATCATGGCGCAAGAATAGGCAATCGCAACAGGGGTGGCAATCAGCGCCCCCTAGCCATTTGGGAGTAGTTTTTCCGAATCCTCATGCGGGCGCGACTTTCGCAGTTCTGCCGTTGTTGTCGAGATCATCGCAGCCGGCAGCCGCTTCTTGGTCCGGTCATGAGATTGTCGGGCAATTGCGCAGCCTGCGCTGATTTTTTCGGAGAATGCCCGTGGGTCCGTTCCAACTCGCTGCCATATTGTTGGCCCTGGCGGCGATCTTCGGCTTCGTCAATCACAAGTGGCTGAAGCTGCCCGGCACCATTTCACTGTTTTTCCAGGGGCTGGCTCTGGCGCTGCTGGTGAGCGGCATCGACGCGGTGGGCTCCAGCCTGGGCGTGGGAGACTGGCTGCGCGGTCTGATCGACCAGATCAGCCTGCCGGCGATCCTGCTCGACGGCATCCTCAGCCTGCTGCTGTACACCGCCGCGGTGAACGAAGATCTGTGCGCCCTGCTGAAGCGGAAATGGACGGTCCTGGCGCTGGCGACGGTGAGCGTCCTGCTGTTCACCGGCCTGCTGGGGGTGGGGCTGCACCTCGTCCTCCCGCTGGTCGGGATCGAGGTGCCGCTGATCTGGTGCCTGGTGCTGGGAGCGGCGGTGGCACCGACAGACCCGGTGGCGGTGCATGGCATCCTGGGGCGGTTGCCGGTCCCGGACACGCTGCGATCGGTGATCTCCGGCGAAAGCCTGTTCAACGACGGCGCCGGCGTGGTGCTCTTCGCCACGCTGCTTCACCTCGCGACCGGCAGCGACCAGGATCTGACGGTAGGGGAGGCCGCGCTGGACTTCCTGAAGGAGGCGGTGGGCGGGGCGGCGCTGGGCTTCGTCTGCGGCTGGATCGCCTATCAGGCGAAGCGGCGGGTGGACGAGAGTGTGGTGGAGCTGACCATCTCGCTGGCGCTGGTGCTGGGCGCCTATTCGCTGGCCAGCCGGCTCGGCCTGTCCGGCCCCATCGCCGTGGTGGTCGCCGGGCTGCTGATCGGCTCCACCACCGGGCGGCATGTGCGCAGCGACGAGAGCCGCCGCGACCTGCATGTCGTGTGGAGGATGATCGACGCCGTGCTGAATTCGCTGCTGTTCCTGCTGGTGGGGCTGGAGGCGACGGTGGCGGTCTCCTGGACGGGCCCATTGCTGCTCGCCGCTCTGCTGGCGGTTCCGCTCGCCCTGGCGTCGCGGATGCTCAGCCTGACGCCGGCCCTGCTCATGCATATGGGTCGGACCGACAAATCCAGTGCGCTGGCCGTCCTCACCTGGGCCGGACTGCGCGGCGGCATCGCCGTCGCCCTGGTGCTGTCGCTGCCGCCCAGCCCCTACCGCGATCCCATTCTGGCGGTCTGCTATGTCGCCGTCGCCTTCAGCATCCTGGTTCAGGGCCTTACCCTGGAACCCATCGGCCGGTGGCTTTACGGCGGCCGCCAGGATCTCTGACCTCCACCGCACCGTCTTATCGCACGCAAGGCAGCCGCGCGGGCCCCGGCATGGAAGCGGCACCTCCGGGACCATACCTTGAATGGCAACCGATGGCCGCATGCCGGCCCCACCCCGTTCCTGTCAGGGTCCGCGCGATGATTCCCTTTTCCGTTCTCGACCTCAGCCCGATTGTCCAGGGGGCGACTGCAGCCGACAGCTTCCGCAACACCCTCGACCTCGCCCGCCATGCGGAGCGGTTGGGCTACAAGCGCTATTGGCTGGCCGAGCACCACAACATGCCGGGCATCGCCAGTGCGGCGACCGCCGTGGTGATCGCCCATGTCGCCGCCGGCACCTCGACGATCCGCGTCGGGTCGGGTGGGGTGATGCTGCCCAACCATGCGCCGCTGGTGGTGGCGGAGCAGTTCGGCACGCTGGAGTCGCTTTATCCCGGCCGCATCGACCTCGGGCTCGGCCGGGCGCCCGGGACCGACATGATGACGGCGCGGGCGCTGCGCCGCGACATGACCGACAGCAGCGACCGCTTCCCGCAGGATGTCGTCGAGCTGCAGATGTATTTCGAGGAGCCGGAGCCCAACCAGCGCATCCGCGCTGTGCCGGGGGCCGGGTTGAAGGTGCCGTTGTGGCTGCTGGGCTCCAGCCTGTTCAGCGCGCAGCTGGCCGCGATGCTGGGTCTGCCCTTCGCCTTCGCCTCCCACTTCGCGCCCGACATGCTGATGGAGGCGCTGGCGATCTACCGCGCCCGTTTCGAGCCCTCGGCGACTCTCGACAAGCCGCACGCGATGGTCGCCGCCAACCTGTTCGCCGCCGACACGGAGGCCGAGGCGCGGCGCATCTTCTCCTCCGCCCAGCAGCAGTTCGCCAACCTGCGCCGCGGCACCCCCGGCAAGCTGCCGCCGCCGGTGGACGACATCGAGTCCTGGTGGAGCAGCCCGGCCGAGAAGATGATGGTGGACCGCGCGCTCGGCACCATGGCCGCGGTTGGCACGCCGGATCAGGTGGCCGGCAAGCTGTCGGAGATCGTCCGCGCCACCCAGGCGGACGAACTGATCCTGGCCGGCCAGATCTACGATCATGCCGCCCGCCTGCGCTCCTTCCAGATCGGGGCGGAGGTGCGTGAGCGGATCGGCTGAGGAGGCGGTCCGGGTAAAAATCGCGAGGGGGCGAAAAAAGCGCTTGCGCGGCATCGGCCAGGCGGCCTATACACCGCCTCCCGCGACGCAGCACGGTTCGAAAGAACAGTGATGCGCCAAGGGAAACAGTGGTCCGACCAAGTAACTGTCGAGCGCCTCGAAAAAAAGAGGTTGACAGCGAAAGTAAAGACCACTAAATAAGCCGAACACGACGCGGTGGTCCAGAAGGGATCGCCGCTGAAATGTTCGGAAGCGGCGCTCCTGAGTGCTGCGGGTTCATTGACAAGTTTATACCGTGTTGTGAGAAGGGATGCGCAGGCGGCGGCAGTTGGTAGCCGTTGCGGCCTTGAGGTGCAGGTTCTTACGGGGATCGGCGCAATCGAGGATCGTCTGTGCATCTTTTGAGCAGAGAAACTGTAACAGTATCGACGTTTCAGGAGATCGCTTCAGGCGGTCCTGTCAGTCGTGGATTTCGGTCCGCGATCTGAACCTGAGAGTTTGATCCTGGCTCAGAACGAACGCTG
>Ga0206117_101147_pt1 | contig 15724 bp, 22 predicted proteins | sample 3A5Ametagenome_FD_177997 | JGI IMG/M metagenome (GOLD analysis project Ga0206117, IMG submission 177997) | Enriched microbial communities from leaf-cutter ant dump, University of Wisconsin, Madison, United States - 3A5A | ecosystem: Environmental > Terrestrial > Nest > Insects nest > Nest dump... | reverse complement strand
TGCCGGGGACGGCGCGCCGACCACCAAGGCGTCGCTGGGCCGCGCGGCGAAGGAGCTGGGCATCAGCTTCAACCGCGCCTGGGCCATCTACTACGGCCGGGTTGAGAGGCTGTGGGCAGTCGAGTACCTATCGATGAAGGCCTGCGCCGAAGCCGGCAAGGCCCGGAGGATCGCCCGCCTCAAAGCTGAAATCGCCCGACTGGAGACCGTGGATGCCGCTATCACCGCCCGCCTGGATACTGAGGCTCCACCGAGCCTGGGTGCGGTGGCGGATCAGCCGGCTGCGTCGGAGGCTGGAGAAGGAGCAACAGCGCTGACCCCTCGCGGGGGTCGCAGCTGATGTACATCCATCCCGTCGCCGATCTGCCGGTCGAGGCCGCACCCGGCTCCGCGGCGCTGAACGAGGCGCGCCTGCGCATCGTCGCCGACGCCTGCCGCCTCGACACGCCGGAGCAGCGCAAGCTGCTGGTCACGGCCTTGTACGAGGACGGGATCCTGTCGATGGAGGAGACGGCGGCCCTGTTCGACCGTCTCGGGCTGGCGGAGGCATGATGCGCGACCCCGCCGCCCTCGAGCGCGCCCGATCCGTCCCGCTGTCCGAGGTCGCGGCCAAGCGCCTGCGGCTGGTCAAGGCCGGGCGCGAGTTCAAGGCCTGCTGCCCCTTCCATGAAGAGAAGTCGCCGAGCTTCTTCATCAACGACCGCAAGGGCTTCTTCAAATGCTTCGGTTGCGGCGCCTATGGCGACGTGATCGACCTGCTGCGCCGGCTGGACGGGCTGGACTTCGCCGCCGCGGTCGAGGCTCTGTCCGGCGAGCGCCCGGCGGTCCGCCGCAACACCGCTCTGGATTTCGAGCGCCGCATGATGGCGGCCACCGAGGAATACACCGCCGCCGCGGGCAGGGGGTGGGAACCGGATGAGGACGAGCGCGCCCGTATGGAGCATGCGCGCGCAATCTGGTTCAACGCCCGGCCCATCGCCGGCACCGTCGCCGAGACCTATCTGCGCTGGCGCGGCATCCGCCTGCCGCTGCCGCCGACCCTGCGCTTCGCCCCGGCGCTGTGGCACAGCGGCGCGCGGCGCGAATTCCCGGCGCTGGTGGCGGCGATGCAGGACGGCGCCGGCACCATCACCGCGGTCCAGCGCATCTACCTGACGCCGGACGGGCGCGGGAAGCTGGACGTGAGTCCCCGCAAGAAGGGGAAGGGGCCGATGCGCGACGGCGCCGTGCGACTGGCGCGGCCGGGCAGGGTGCTGGGGCTGGCCGAGGGCATCGAGACGGCGCTGTCGGCCCGTCAGATCTACAGCCTGCCGGTCTGGTCGGCCAACGGCGCCGGCCGCATGCACAGCGTCGCCCTGCCGGATGGCGTCGAGCATGTGGTGGTGTTCGCCGATGCCGGGGAAACCGGTATGGCTGCCGCACAGCGGGCCGCCGACCTGTTCGCCGGCCGCGGGCTGCTGGTCGACATCGAGGCGCCGCTGGAGGGCGACTGGAACGACGCGCTGATGGCGCGCGGGGCGGTGGCGGCATGAACAACGTCACGCCTTTGCCGGCCAACCAACGGCGGCTGGCGCCCTTCGAGGCGTTCTCTCCCATCGAATGGCAAGGCCGGACTCCTCCGGCGCTGGACTGGATGGTCGAGAACTGCGTCCTGCGCGGCACCGTCTGCATGCTCTCCGGCGATGGTGGCCTGGGCAAGTCGCTGCTGATGCAGCAGCTGCTGACCTGCGCTGCGCTCGGCCAGGATTGGCTCGGCATGAAGGTGGCCCAATGCAAGGGCCTGGGCTTCTTCTGCGAGGACGACAAGGACGAGCTGTGGCGGCGCCAGCAGTCCATCAACACCCTGTACGGGACCGAGATGGGTGACCTGGAGGACGTCTGGATGATGTCCCGCGTCGGTGCGGAGAACGTCCTGATGGAGTTCGACCGCCGCGACGATACACCGAAGCCGACTCCGATCTTCGCGCAGCTCCGGCAGAAGGTGCTCGATGTCGGTGCGCAGCTGATCGTGCTCGACACGCTGGCCGACGTCTTCGCCGGCAATGAGATCATCCGCAATCAGGTGCGACGCTTTGTATCGGCGCTGCGCAAGCTGGCGCTGGAGACCAACGGGGCGGTGATCCTGACGGCTCACCCGTCGCTGGCGGGTCTGAATAGCGGATCGGGCATTTCCGGTTCCACGGCCTGGAACAACTCGGTGCGCTCCAGGCTGTATCTGACCAAACCCAAACCGAAGAATGGAGAGGAGGAAGACGATGGCGATATCCGGCTCCTGAAGACCATGAAGTCCAACCAGTCCAAGTCCGGCGGCCAGATCGAGATACGCTGGGAGCATGGCGCGTTCGTGCGGGTGGACGCCCCGGCGGATGCCGGCCCGCTGGACAAGGTGGACCAGATCGACCTGAAGGTGTCGGTGCTCAAGGCGGTGGACCAGCTGTGCCGGAACGGTACCCGCATGAGCCCGGACAAGTTCGCCCGCACCTATGTGGTGAAGGCCCTGATGCAGCACCCCATGACCCGGCGGTTCACCCGCGGTCAGATCGAAGGGGTGAAGGACGCTTTGCTTGCCGACAAGCGGCTGGCGATCGTCGAGATCGGCCCGCCGTCCAAGCGGCAACAGTACATCCGCACGGACACGTTCCGCTTCGCGGATGAGGAAGGGAAACCCTGATGCGCATCCTTCCGATCCTGTTTCCGACCTGCCTTCCGACCTCCTTCCGAGCTTCCGACCTGCTGGTAAGTGTTTGGAAAATCAAAAACTTCCGACCTCGCTTCCGACCTTTTCCGACCTTCCGACCTGTCTGCAACCCCTTGATCCGAAACGTCTTTCCAACCTTCCGACCTCCGAGTATAGGGCTAAAGCCCTATACCGCGCACGCCCGCGAGGGACGCTGCGGCGCGGCCCTATGGGCTGGAGGCCTTCGACCGATGGGAGTGACCGCATGACCGACAAGACCGAGCGCACCGTGCTGGCATCCGCCGGCCATCACGCCGACGGCGTGGTCGAGCTGTTCCGGCTCCAGGGCGAGTTGGAGGCCAAGGCCCGCGCCCTGCTGGCGAACCGGGAGCGGCTGGGGGCGGGCAGCGCCATGCCGGACGACCCGACCGAGGCCGGGCTGCGGGCGGACATCCGCCGCATCGGCGAGCGGATCGGCGCGCTGGGCGGCACCGCGGCGATGGTAGACATCTGGGACGATCTCGACCGCACCGCCGGGCACCACGCCTCGACGGCGGTGGATCACGCTTGGCACGGCATCGGCGGGTGGGCTGCATGACTGCTGCGACCGTTCCCGCCGGCTCCGGGCGGCGGCCCGCCAACGATGCCGCGGCACCCGACACCCGCCATCCGGTGGATGTCGAGAGGCTGGCGATCTGGGCGATCCGCGACCAGAAAGCGGACCGCACCGGCGGCGCGCTGTTCGACCTGGAGGCCGCGCTCGACCATCCCGACCGGGAGCCGCGGGACAGCAGCCGCGACGGCGTCGCCACGCTGCTGCGCCGGCGGGAGACGGGCGGCTGCAGGGTCGACGGCGGCGGGCCGATGCGGGGAGTCCAGCCCCGGGTGCACCCGGACGCCGAGGCGGTGGTCGACGCGATCCGCGCCATTCCCGACTGGCGGCAACGCGGGCTGGTGTTCGAATACGCCCAACTCGGCGACCGGCCGGACTGGTCCAACGGCGACCAGACGCTGGTCCCCGTCCCGGTGCCTGAAAGCCGGCGCGGAGCGGTGCGCCACGTCGTCCGGGCTGAGTGGGTGGACCTGCCGCTGCAATCGGTGCTGCTGGCCGATCTGCGGCGCCGGGGCGTGCCGATCCTCGACCGGTACGGCCGGCGGCGCTTCCCATCGCAGGAGCCGGGCTTCGCCTATCGAATCACCGACGACGGCGGGCGTCAGGTGGTTACGCGCTGGTGTCCGCTGGAGCCGTACCCGTCAGATGCCTGGATCGCGAACACGAACGCCATCTACGCGGCTTGGCATGCTGGGATGATTGCGCTGGAGAGGGGGCTGCGGCGCGTGGTGCTGCGGGACCACCGGCTCGTCGGGTTCGGTGTGCCGGCGGAGCCTTGGGGGTGATGCGTAAGCAGAAGAAAGCCCGCCGGCCGGGTGGGATGGCTATAACGGGCAGCGCTGCCGGGGCTATGTTGGCTTGATCGGCGGGTGGTGTGGGTGGAGGAACATGGAGCTATCCTAATCCGTCGCGGCTTAGCGGCCCATCGCCTTTTCCAGGTCGTCGAGCGTCACCATCAGCGTGAGAGGGGCGACGGGCGACGGTGCGAAGCCGTGCCTTTGGTAGAAGGCCTTGGCCGTGTCGTCCTTGGCGTGAACCAGCATGGCGCGTGTCCCAGCCAGTTCCGCCGCCTTCAGCGCCTTGCGCACCGCGTCCCGCAGCAGGGCCGAGCCGAGGCCCCTGCCGGACCAGTGTCTGTCCACCGCCAGCCGCCCTAGGACCACGACCGGAATCGGGTCTGGCATGTTCCGCCTGACCTTTCCGGTGGCCTGCTCATGGAACACGGCGCCCATCGCGAGGCAGTAATAGGCGATGACGGCGCTCCCCTGGCAGACCACGAACACACGGGATCCGCCCGAGACGTGGCTTTTGAGTGCCCGCTTCCGAAGCCATTCATTCAGGACCGGAACACCGGAATCGAACTGGCTCAGATCGTGAGCTTCGGTCAATGGGGCCGGGGCGGTGATGGCGGCTTCGTGCCCCGGCGGCGGAGTCACTTCTCCCACGGCGACTTCGCAGCCATGAGAGCGCGGAGCCGGTCGATATCACCGACGGGTTCGTCCAGCATCTCCAGAAACCGCTTGTGGCTGGCGCCGTCCAAGTAGAACACCCGCTGGTCCAGCAGGGCGTCCTCAGCCGCGTGGAAGGCGGCCTCGATGACGAACTCAGTGCGGGTCTTGCCGGCCAGCTTGGCGGCGCGGTCGATCACATCGCGCTTGTTCGGCGGCACCCGCATGTTGATCGTGACGGATTGCGCGTCCGTATCTTGGTTTCTCAGCATTCGCCCGGCCTCCAGGCAAGGGAGCCGCTGGTGGTCGCGGCCCGATGTGTTGACGTTGTGTATATGGCTGCCGTGTGGACAGTGTCAACACGCTGTGAGTTCACTGCATCCGAAGCGCGACAGGAGCTTCGAACACATGACGATTGTCAAAGCCGGCAAAATCGATTGGTTAAGGGTTTAGAAAGGATTTCCCTGCAATAGTTGACGCCATGCACCGCCTGAGGTGCGACTGAACCGAGCCCCGCCGGAGAGATCCGTTGCGGGGTTTCGTCGTTCTGAAGCTCAAGCTGGCACGAAAAATGCTCAACCCCACGTCAGATGGACGGAAGGGGTAGATGTCATGGATGCAGTTTCAGCTTTGGACATCATCGCTGGCACCAATCAGCGAGATGATGAATCGTATTGGTTGGCCCTTCTGTCGAAAGCCAAGATCATGGCGGTAAGGGATGACCAATTCCCTCTTGCCGTTGCGGTGTCTCTCTTCAATAAGGACTACGCAGATTTATTCTTTCGTGGTCATGGCGTTGCTGTTGAGATAACAGGAGCTGGAATTGCGGCGCATCAACTGCGAGGTGCTTACGAACGGTGATGGTGGTGCCGTCGATTAGAGCGATAAGCAATTCGCATTCTGCTTCGCAACAGCCACACTTCCTCTCTCTTTGCGACTGTCACTTCCGAAGCCCGTCCGACCTCGCGTCGTGGCGGGCTTCAGTACTTATGGGATTGCCGCGCTATGGATACTCTGCCGTTGCCTGATGTCGGCGACACACTCGCCCGCATCGCCATCCTCTCGCCGGCCGCCCAGATCACGGCGCTTCTGATGATCGGCTGCGTCGCTGGCCTATGGATTTGGTCCCGGCGACCACAGCCCGGTCCTGATGCTCAGATCGTCGTCGAGGCGCTGAAGAGCACTGCCCAGGCCCAGGTGGAGACTGCAGCCAGCATCGCCGCCATGGCCCAACAGAACGAACTGATCGTTTCGGAGGTGCGCGGCGCCGTTGCGGAGATGCGTGTCATGGTCAATGCGGCCCTGGCCACCATCAAGCAGTCGGCTTGATCCGATGGATCTGCTGAGCGCCCCATCTGGCGTGCTGTCCCAGATGATCGCGGTGGTGGAGGCTGTTCGCTTGCGTGTGCTTGCGCAGACGCAGTGCCTCTCAGGTTCTCAGCATGTGCCGAACCTGCGGAACCCGACCGCGCTTCAGGCCAGTTGCGGCAGCATCGGTGCCCGTCGCGGAGCAAGCGAATTGGTAGGCGAGTGACAGCAAGCCAAGCGCGAAGATCGGGTCCTGCGAACGATGAAGGAAGTCGTCATAAGGGCTTAAGGACCCGACAACCCTTCTCCAGAGAAGGGGGTCGTCCAGAAACATCAGGTTCATGCCCCAAGCGCCGAACCGCCGACGAGTCAGCCCGTCACTGAACAGGAGAACATCGACGTGATGATGGCGAGGGTCGTTGGCAACCCTTCGAAAGATCGAGTTAACGGCTTCCTCAGGCCCTTCTAACGCCTGAAGGAAGACCCCACCGCACTCAATCATATAGCCCGTAACGTTCCACTTCCTGTTGTTTCTCGCAGATAAAAGGCATATGTCGCGCATAACGGAGTATGACATAATAGACTTGAGTTCGCTGCGAAAAGCGTAGGTTATCATGCATCTCTCCGGAGGTACGAGTTCGGCTATAGCGCGCGGCAAATTTTATTGAAGAACCAAAGATTGATTATGCTGTGTTTATTTTCACTGAACGAAATGTCTCATTTAATTTCCGAATTGTAATAGAAGAATTTCTTTGGAAATTCGAGATTGGTCCGCAGGCTAGACATGATCATGACAGGAAGCTTGGGTGGAAAGCGGAGCGGACGAAGAGCTATGCGATGACACGTCTTCGTACCCTAAAATCCCCGCTGTCCATCTTGGACACCCACACCGGCAAGGCCTTGGCACCCGTGGTGTCGGAGCAGGACCGCAAGCGCCGCCACGACGAGACCCGCGGTTCTGCGCGCCAGCGTGGCTATGACCGTGACTGGGAGAAGCTGAGGGACGCGGTGGTGATCGAACGGGGATGCCGCTGTGAGGCGTGCGGCACCATCGTGGTGCTGCGCAAGCGGGAAGCCACTGCCACCACCCCCGTGGCTGAAGTGGACCACATCGAGGGCATCGCCGACCGGCCCGACCTGCGTCTGGAACGCTCGAACCTGCGGGTGCTGTGCAAGCCCTGCCACTCGGGGCGGACGGCCAGAGACCAGGGGTTCGCGCGCGGCTGACCCGCCGCCCCGACTGGCACACCCCTTGCAATGAGGGGGTGGGGGTGCCGAAAGTCTGGGAGGCGGCCGACCGGGGGACCGCGCCTTCCCCCATTCAGAGTTTTTTCCTCTCCGGATGAATTTGAGGTGCGCACTTTGCGGTGCGCACGACCGGCCATGGCGAAACGCAAAAACATCGATTGGGCAGCGATTGAGGCCGCTTTTCGGGCCGGAAAGCTGTCAAATCGCCAGATTGCAGAGCGTTTCGAGGTGTCGGAAAGCGCCATCCGGAGCCGCGCGAACAAGGAAAAATGGGTGCGCACTGCGCACGAAAGTGCGCACCAGAGTGCGCACTTGCCGGTGCAGGAAATCCTCCCGCCCATCGACCAGATGGTGCGGCCGATGCACCCCGCCGAGCGCCGGGAGCACGTCGAGCACGCCCGTGACATCGCCGGGCAGATGCTGGATGAGTTGGACACGGTCACGTCGCGCGTCGGCGAGCTGGAGCAGCTGATCGAGGCCGAGACTGCCGACGACAAGGACGGTCGGCGCCGTGCCGCGATGATGAAGGCCATCTCCCTGCCGGCCCGGTCCATGACGCTGAAGACCATCGTGCAGGCTCTGGCGGTCGCGAAGGAGGTTGCCGGCGTCGGCATCGGCGGCGGCAAGAAGGAAGAGGCCAAGGCCAAGGCGCAGGAAGCCGCCAAGCCCGGCAACAAGTTCGCTCCCCCGGCGCCGCCGCGCCTCGCCGTCGACAACACGAAGGGCTGACGCATGCAGTGGACCACCGCATGCCCCGACTGGGAACGGCGCATCGTCGCTGGGGAGTCACTGGTCCCGTGCCCGCCGTTGTTTTCGGCGGAAGCCGAGGCGGCGCTGAAGATCTTCCGTGCGTTGAAGCTCGTCGACGTTCCCGGCAACCCGACGATGGAAGAGGCGTGCCGGCAATTCGTGTTCGACTTCGTCGGCGCGGTGTTCGGCGCCTATGACGCGCATACCGGCCGGCGGCTGATCAACGAGTTCTTCCTGCTGATCAGCAAGAAGAACAGCAAGTCGACCACTGCGGCCGGCATCATGGTCACGGCGCTGCTGCGCAACTGGCGGCAGAATGCCGAGTTCATCATCATCGCGCCGACCATCAAGATCGCCCAGAACTCGGCCGACCCGGCGATGGCCATGATCGGTGCCGATCCGGAGCTGTTCGAGATCCTCAAGCCGATCCCGCACCTCAAGACCATCGAGCATCGGACGACCGGGGCGACGCTGAAGATCCTGGCGGCCGACAGCGACGTCGTCACCGGCAACAAGGCCACCGGGGTGCTGATCGACGAGTTGCACGTCTTCGGCACGCGGGCGAATGCCGAGGCGATGCTGCGCGAGGCCCGTGGCGGGCTGACCAGCCGGCCGGAGGGCTTCGTCATCGCCCTGTCCACCCAGGGGGAGGAGCCGCCGGCCGGCGTCTTCAAGCAGTGGCTGGCCCGCTTCCGCGACATCCGCGACGGCAAGCTGACCGCTCCGAAGTCGCTGGGGGTGCTCTACGAGTTCCCCAAAGCGATGCTGGAGGCCAAGGCGCATCTCCGGCCGGAAAACTTCTACGTCACCAACCCCAACATGGGGGCATCGGTCGACGAGGAGTTCCTGCTCGATGAGTATGCCAAGGCGCAACTGGGCGGCGAGGGCTCCGTCCGCGGCTTCCTGTCGAAGCACCTGAACGTCGAAGTCGGCTTGAACATGGGGTCCGACCGCTGGGCCGGCGCCGATTTCTGGGAGGTCTGCGGCGAAGAGGGGCTGACGCTGGAGGCGATCCTCGCCCGCTGCGAGGTGGTGGTGGTCGGCATCGACGGCGGTGGACTGGACGACCTGCTGGGTTTGGCCGTGCTGGGGCGCTGCCGTGAAACCCGGCGCTGGCTGATGTGGCACCGCGCCTGGGCGCACCGGATCGTGCTGGAGCGCCGCAAGGAGATCGCCCCGCGCCTGCTCGACTTCGAGAAGGACGGCGACCTGACCATCGTCGACGATCCCGCCCAGGCGGTGGTCGAACTGGCAGACGTCGTCATGCAGGTGGAGCAGGCCGAGTTGCTGGCCGAACAGGGTATCGGTGTCGATGCCGCCGGCATCGGCGAGATCGTCGACGAGCTGACCGGACGCGGCATCGCGCTGGAGCGGATCATCGGCATCAGCCAGGGCTGGAAGCTGAACGGCGCCATCAAGACGGCCGAGCGCCGGCTGGCGTCGAAGACCGCGGCGCATGGCGGCCGGCCGATGATGGCGTGGTGCGTCGGCAACGCCCGCGTCGTCCAACAGGGCAACGCCATCTCGATCACCAAGCAGGTTAGCGGCTCGGCGAAGATCGACCCGCTGATGAGCTGCTTCAACGCCGTGGCGCTGATGGCGACCAATCCGGCAGCCCGCGGACCGTCGGTCTATGCGACCCGCGGCCTGCTGATCATGTGAGGCGCCGATGGGCCTGTTCGATTTCTTCCGCGGCGGCCGGGCGCAGGGCGGCCAGCGGCCCCAGGCGAGCGGCGGGCAGCTCTTCACCGGCCTGGACGACCCGTCCCTGCTGGAGTTCCTGCGCACGGGAGCCTTGTCGGGCACCACCGTGTCGGTCGACGAAGCGCTGCGCAACTCGGCCGTCTTCCGCTGCGTCGATCTGGTGTCGAGCAGCATCGGCATGCTGCCGGTCTTCCTCATGCGCCGGGAAGCTGGCTCCGTCGTGAAGAACGAGGCTCACCCGCTGTTCGACCTGCTCGCCTACCAGCCGAACAGCTGGCAGACGGCGTTCGAGTTCAAGCAGCTCATGCAGACCTGGGTGCTGGTCCACGGCAACGCCTACGCCATCATCGTGCGCACCGGCGCCAAGATCACACAGTTCATCCCGGTCGACCCCTGCCGCGTCATGGTGCGGCAGATGCCGGACCTGACCGTGCGCTACGAGATCACCCGCGCCGACGGCTCGCTCGGCTATTACGCCGCCCGCGACGTTCTGCATCTGCGCGGCCTGTCGCTGAACGGCCTGACCGGTCTGTCCCGTGTCCAGAAGGCAGCCGAGACGATCTCGCTCGCGCTCCAGTCCGGCCGCGCCGCCGAGCGCATCTTCCGCAACGGCATGATGGTCGGCGGCAACCTGAAGCACCCCGGCAAGCTCGGTCCCGAGGGCAAGCAGTTCCTCCGCGAGTCGTTGAACGAGATCCACGCCGGTCCGGAGAATGCCGGGAAGTGGATCATCACCGAGGAGGGGATGGAGGCGAAGCCCTTCGCCAGTACCGCCAAGGACGGCCAGCTGGTCGAGACCCGCGCCTCGCTGGTCGAGGAGATCGCCCGCGTCTTCGGCGTCCCGCGTCCGCTGATGGGGGTGGATGACACCTCCTGGGGCTCGGGCATCGAACAGTTGAGCATCCTCTTCGTCCGCTACGGCCTGGCGCCTTGGTTTCAGGCCTGGGAGCAGGCGATCACCCGGTCCTGCATCCCTCTGGCGGATCGCGGGACCCTTTTCCCCGACTTCGACGAGACCGAGCTGCTGCGCGGCACGCTGAAGGATCAGGCCGAGTTCTTCGCCAAGGCGCTCGGCGCCGGCGGGCAGCGGCCATGGATGGAAGTCAACGAGGTCCGCGAGTCGGTCGGCCTGGGAGCGCACCCCGACGGCGGCGGCCTCATCAGCGCAGGAGAACCCCGCAATGTCGCTCCGTAACCTGCCGGCCGCCCGGGCCTTCGAACGTCCCGAGGGCCTGCATTGGGACCCGCCGTCCGATGCCCTTGAGCGCTGGGCCGCCACCGCCGCCATGGCGGAGGCGCCCGGCACCATCGGGATCATGGACGTCATCGGCACGGACAGCTGGACCGGCGAGGGGGTGACGGCCAAGCGCATCTCCGGTGCGCTGCGCTCCATCGGGGACAGGCCGGTGACGGTCAGCATCAACAGCCCCGGCGGCGACATGTTCGAGGGGCTGGCGATCTACAACCTCCTGCGCGAACACCCGGCCGAGGTGACGGTCAAGGTGATGGGGCTGGCGGCTTCGGCGGCCTCCATCGTCGCCATGGCCGGCGACCGGATCGAGGTGGGGCTCGGCTCCTTCCTGATGATCCACAACGCCTGGGGGGCCGTGGTCGGCAACCGCCATGACTGGCGCGCCGCCGCCGACATCTTCGAGCAGTACGACGCGGCCATGGCCGACATCTATGCCGCCCGCACCGGCCAGCCGGTGAAGGACGTGGCGAAGATGATGGACGCCGAGACCTTCATGCGGGCGTCGGAGGCGGTCGACAAGGGCTTCGCCGACGCCACCTTCAACGATCCCGCCCCCTCTTCCGACGGCGCTTCCGCGCGGGCCGACCAGTCCGCCCGGCGCCGTCTCGACGCCCTTCTCGCCCAGAACGGCATGCCGCGATCCGAGCGGCGCCGCCTGATGCGTGAAGCCCTCGGCACGCCGGGCGCTGCCGAGTCTCCCGCCACGCTCCGCGCTGGCTTCGATCCCGCCGCAGCCTTGCGGCTTCTCGAAACCATTCGTTCCTGAAAGGACGACCATGAAGATGCAGACCGCCCGCAAGTTCCGCGGGATCGCATCGGTGCGCGCGGACGCGGCCGATGCCAACACCATCCTGGCCAACCTCCAGCAGGCCTTCGCCGCGTTCAAGGCCGAGCACGGCGAGCAGATCAAGGAGGTGAAGAAGGGCTTCGACGATGTGGTGAAGGCCGAGAAGGTCGAGCGCATCAACACCGCCGTCACCGAGCTGCAGTCGGCGCTGGACCAGACCAACGCCCAGCTTGCCGCCCTGAAGCTGAACGGCACCGGCGGCAACGACAACGACCCGGCCCGCGCCGAGCATGCCCAGGCCTTCAACCAGTTCTTCCGCAAGGGCGCCGAGGCCAACCTGCGCGACCTGGAGGTGAAGGCGAAGCTGACCACCCAGTCCGACCCGGACGGCGGCTACGTCGTGCCGACGCAGATGGAGAGCGCCATCGACCGGGTGCTCGGCACCATGTCGACGATGCGCTCTCTCGCCACCGTCCGCCCCATCGGCGCCGCCACCTACAAGAAGCTGGTGAATGTCGGCGGCGCCACCAGCGGCTGGGTGGGCGAGAACAGCGGCCGGCCCGAGACCGCCACGCCCCGGCTGATCGGTCTGGAATTCGGCATGAAGGAACTGTACGCCCAGCCGGGCGCCACCCAGACCATGCTCGACGACGCCGGCATGAACATCGAGCAGTGGCTGGCCGACGAGGTGTCCATCGAGTTCGCCGAGCAGGAGGGCGCCGCCCACATCAGCGGCAACGGCGTCGACGAGCCGCGCGGCCTGCTGTCCTACGACATGGTGGCGAACGCCAACTATGCCTGGGGCAAGCTCGGCTTCGTCGTGTCGGGCAAGGCGGACGGCTTGGCCGCCACCAACCCGTCGGATACCTTCCTGGACCTGATCTATGCGCTGAAGCGCGGCTATCGCCAGAACGCGTCCTGGCTGATGAACGACGCCACGGTCGGCAAGATCCGCAAGTTCAAGGACGGCCAGGGCAACTACCTGTGGCAGCCGTCGGTGCTGGCCGGCGAACCGGCGTCCTTCATGGGCTACCCGGTGGCGGACGACGACAACATGCCGGACGTCGCCGCCAACGCCGTCCCCATCGCCTTCGGCGACTTCAAGCGCGGCTACCTGATCCTGGACCGCATCGGCGTGAGGGTGCTGCGCGACCCCTTCACCAGCAAGCCGAACATCCTGTTCTACACCACCAAGCGCACCGGCGGCGGGGTGCAGAACTTCGAAGCCATGAAGCTGATGAAGATCTCCGCCTGATCCCTGGCCGAAGGAGGGCCATTCCATGCGCGACCTGATGAACAGCATCGCCCCGAAGCGGGCGATTTCCCCGGCGGCTGCCGTCGCCGACAACACCCCCATCGTCTCCCAGATCGTCGACGTGCTGGGCTACGGCAGCCTGACGTTCCTGATCCTGACCGGCGCCCTGGCCGACGCCGACGCCACCTTCACCGTGCTGGTGGAGCATGGCAACGCCGCCAACCTGTCCGACGCCGCCGCGGTGCCGGATGTCGACCTGCTGGGCACCGAGGCGCTGGCGAGCTTCACCTTCGCCGACGACGACAAGGTGTTCAAGATCGGCTACGTCGGCATCAAGCGCTACGTGCGCCTGACCGTGACGCCGGCCGGCAACAGCGGCAACGCCTTCGTCTCGGCGGTGGCGCTGCTGGGCCACCCGGCGATGTTCCCCACCGCCAACCCGCCGGCCTGAACAGGATGAGGGGGCGGCAGCGCCCCCTCGCTCCGGAGTGCTCCGCATGTCCGTTGTGACCCTGGATGAGGCAAAGGCCCATCTGCGCGTTGACGGCGCCGACGAGGACGCCGACATCGCGCTGAAGCTGGCGGCGGCCGAGGATGCCGCCGTGCAGCACCTCAACCGGCCGGTGCCCTGGACGGATGCCGACGGCGCCGCGGTGCCGATCCCGCCGTCGGTGAAGGTTGCCATCCTGCTGATCCTGGGCGACCTCTACGCCGTCCGCGAGGGCGCCGTCGTCGGCGCCACCCACGCCGTCAACCCGACGGTCGAGCGGCTGCTCGCCCCCTACCGCAGGATCGCATTCGCATGAAGCCGCTGCTGATCCTGGGCTATGCCGCCTGCCTGTTCGACGATCTGGCGGCGCTGGGTCCGCTGAACTGTGACGTGATGGCCGTCAACCGGGCCGGTCTGGTGGTGGGTGCGCTGGACCATTGGGTGTCGCTCCACCCTGATCAGCTGGCCGGCTTCGCCGCTGCGCGTTCCGCCCGCGGACTCGTCGGCGGCTTCATCACCTGGGCGCCCGATCCGGGCCCCGGCATCGACCGGGTGACGACGGACGTCGAGCGCTTCGGCACCTCCAGCCTATATGCCATCCGGATCGCCCTGCACAAGCTGGGATACCGGCGGGTGATCCTGGCCGGCGTGCCGCTGGACGATGCCCAGCCCTATGCCGACGGCTCGCCGATCCCGCGGCACTTGGGCGGGCACCGTGTCGCTTGGCACCATGCCGTGCCGGAGATGGACGGCCGGGTGCGCTCGCTGTCGGGCTGGACCCGTTCTCTGCTGGGCGCTCCGTCGCCCGCATGGTGGGCGGCATGATCGGGGCCGGCGAACTGGACCAGCGCGTGACGCTGCAGCGACCTGACAGTGCGCCAGACGGGCGCGGCGGCGTCACGAAGGGTTGGTCCGACATCGCCACCGTCTGGGCGAGGGTCCGGCCGATCTCGGGACGGGAACGCGCCGCCGCCGGCCAGATCGAAGCGGCAGCGACCTATCGCGTCACCATCCGCCGGCGGACCGACATCACCGCCGACTGCCGGATCGTCTGGCAGGGCATCGTGATGAACATCCGCTCTGTGCCGGCCAGCGGATCGCGCGCGATGTGGACCGTCATCGACTGCGAAGCCGGCGTTCCGACCTGACCGGAGACCATCCATGGCCCGTCAACGCAGCCGCGTCAAAGGCGCGGCGAAGCTTCAGCGCGTCCTGCGCCAGCTGCCGGACGAGGTGACCGGCGAGGTGAAGGAGGCGGTTGCCGAGAGCGCCTTTGCCGTCTTCGCCGACGCCTACCGGGCGATGCCCAAGCCGGGCGCCGGGCACCCCTATGCCGACGGCACGCTGATGCGGAAGTTCCAGGTGAAGTTCTCCAAGGGCGGCTTGGCCGCGCGCATCGGGTCCTGGGGCAAAGGTCGCGCCGCCCACATCCATCTTGTCGAGTTCGGCGCCGCGCCGCACGACATCCCGATGCCCGACGGCGGTATGATCCACCATCCCGGCGCTCCGGCGCAGCCCTTCCTCTTCCCAGCCTACGAGGCCAACCGCAACGGGGCGATCAAGCGGGTGCGGGTTGCGGTCAACCGCGCGCTGGGGCGGGTGGTCGCCGCCGGGAAGGGGCCGGAATGAGCGCCGCCGCCGACACCCTGCAGGCGGCGCTTTATGCCCGCCTGTCCGCCGCCCTGGCGCCAGTGCCGGTCCTCGACGGCGCCCCGGCCGGCCAGCCCTATCCCTACGCCACCATCGGCGACGTCAGCGCCTCGGCCGGTCCGCTGGTCGATGTAGAGACCGAAGAGCATCTGGTCACGGTCCATGTCTGGTCCGACCAGGGCGGCTATGCCCAGACCAACACGCTGCTGGCCGCCATCAAGACGGCCCTGCACGACCGCCCGCTGACCGTCGCCGGCTTCGATCCGGTGCGCCCGGTCTACCGGAGTTCCACCGCTTTCACCCAACCCGACGGCGTCATCCGCCACGGGGTCATTCAGTTCCGGGCGCTGACCGTTCGCCCGTGATCCCGGCGGCACCGCCGTCATCCACCCACAATGAGGGCTACCATGAGCGTCCAATCCACGATTGGCACGAAGCTGTATGTCGGCACCAAGGCGAGCAGCCTGACCGCCGACACCTACCTGCGCGTCGGCAAGGTGGAGAACTTCGGCGAGTTCGGCGACGAGGCCGAGGTCATCAAG
>Ga0206117_101144_pt1 | contig 15851 bp, 12 predicted proteins | sample 3A5Ametagenome_FD_177997 | JGI IMG/M metagenome (GOLD analysis project Ga0206117, IMG submission 177997) | Enriched microbial communities from leaf-cutter ant dump, University of Wisconsin, Madison, United States - 3A5A | ecosystem: Environmental > Terrestrial > Nest > Insects nest > Nest dump... | reverse complement strand
TCGAGGAAGCGATCCACACCCACGCCTACCAGTACTGCATCGAATCGCTGGGCATGGATGAAGGCGAGATCTTCAACATGTACCACGAGATCCCGTCGGTGGCGAAAAAGGCCGCCTGGGGCCTGCGCTACACCCGTTCGATCTCCGACCCGGAATTCGACACCGGCACCGTCGAGACCGACAAGGAACTGCTGCGCAACCTGATCGCCTACTACTGCGTGCTGGAAGGCATCTTCTTCTACTGCGGCTTCACCCAGATCCTGTCCATGGGTCGTCGCAACAAGATGACCGGCGTTGCCGAGCAGTTCCAGTACATCCTGCGTGACGAGTCCATGCACCTGAACTTCGGCATCGACGTGATCAACCAGATCAAGATCGAGAACCCGCACCTGTGGGATGCCGAGATGAAGGAAGAAGCCTCGCAGATGATCCTGCAGGGCACCCAGCTGGAGATCGAATACGCGCGCGACACCATGCCGCGCGGCGTACTGGGCATGAACGCGGCGATGATGGAGGATTACCTCAAGTTCATCGCCAACCGTCGCCTGTCGCAGATCGGCCTGAAGGAAGAGTACCCAGGGACCACCAACCCGTTCCCGTGGATGAGCGAGATCATGGACCTGAAGAAGGAGAAGAACTTCTTCGAGACGCGGGTGATCGAGTATCAGACCGGTGGGGCGTTGAGCTGGGATTGATCGGCTCGTACCGCAATGCTCTATGTAAAAGGCTGCCTTCGGGCAGCCTTTTTAGTTTGCGCTTAAGCACTTTCCAGCAGGTTGCGGGATATGCCAACCGTGCTGGGCGAGGATGGGATTGAAAGGGAAGGCCTGGGTTGGCGATTGGGGATCGAGCGGACGTTGCGGGCTTGATGGGGGCAATCGCGTGGTCAGGTTCCGGGGTCGCTTCGCAGGTGAAACCGCCGACATGGACCAAACCGCAACCTACTGATTCACATAGACCCTGTGGGAGCGAGCTTGCTCGCGAACGGCGGCGAAGCCGTCGCAGAACCTGAGGCTGCGGTTTTCCTGACTCACTGAGGTGGATGGTTTTGGGACCGCTCTGCGGTCCTTCGCGAGCAAGCTCGCTCCCACGAAATGCTCGGCCGTGTTCAGAAATAGTTCTCTGCGCAACAGCACAGCCTCAAGGGCTGGGCGAACGCCCATGTGCTGCCCAGGCCCGACAACCACCCTACCCCTCCCAACGCCAGGCCGGATGCGACAGATGCTCATGGAAAAAATCAGACAGCGCCCTGATTTTCGCCGGGCGGGTCCGTGCCGACGGCGTGACGAAGTACAAGCCACCTCGCGTCATGCTCCACCCCGGAAGAATCCGCTGCAGACGCCCATCAGCCAGGTATTCGCTGGCAATGAACTCGGGCAGTTCGGAAATCGCCAGCCCTTCGAGCAGCACCGGCAACATGGCATCGGCGTTGGTCACCCGCAGCGGTCCGTTCGGCACCACGTCTTCTTCCGTGCCTGAGGCGTCCGTGAAGCGCCACACCTGGGTGCGGGCGCGGTAGGCGTAGCTGAGGCACGGGGCGTTCGCCAGGTCCCTGGGGTGCTGCGGGTGGCCGTGCCGTTGCAGGTAGGCCGGCGACGCCACCAGCAGCTGGCTGACAGCGCAGAGCCGCCGGGCCACCAGGGAGGAATCGGGCAACGCGGCGATGCGCAGCGCCGCGTCGAAGCCCTCGGCGATCAGGTCCACCGAGGCATCGGACAGGTGCAGGTCGACCGACAGCTCAGGGTACTGACGAAGCAGTTTCGGCATCAGCGGCGCTACCCAGCGCAGCCCGAACGACATCGGCACCGCCAGCCGCACCTGGCCACGCGGCTGCACCGACAGCTCCATGGCCTCGCCCTCGACCTCCTCGGCCTGGCGATAGATCTCGCTGGCCTTGGCGGCCATGCTGTGGCCGAACTCGGTCAGCGACAGCTGCCGCGACGTGCGGTTGAACAGGCGCCCGCCCAGGCGCTCTTCGAGGCGGGCGACCGCGCGCGAAACCGTCGGCACCGACACCCCCATGACCCGCGACGCCGCGGCGAACGAGCCTTCCTCGGCCACCTTGGCGAACATCGCCAACCCTTCGAAATCCGGAAGCTTGCTCATTTCATTTCTGCAACGATAGGTTTCAGACGATTCTATTTTGATTATCCGGGTTCGTCGATACGATTCTCCCATCGCAAGCAACCACCCCACTCGGAGAAACACCATGAACGGCAAACTCGAAGGCAAGATCGCAATCGTCACCGGCGGCACCAGCGGCATCGGCCTGGCCACCGCCACACTCTTCGCTCGTGAAGGCGCCACCGTCTACATCACCGGCCGCCGCCAGGCCGAACTGGAAGCCGCCGTCGCGCAGATCGGCAACGCCATCGGCGTGCAGGTCGACTCGTCGAAGCTGGAGCAACTGGAGGCGTTCTACCAACGGGTGAAGGCTGAACAGGGGCGCATCGACGTGCTGTTCGCCAACGCCGGTGGCGGCTCGATGCTGCCGCTGGGCGAGATCACCGAAGCGCATTACCACGACACCTTCGACCGCAATGTCAAAGGCACCCTGTTCACCGTGCAGCAGGCGCTGCCGCTGCTGGCGCCACAGGCCTCGGTGATCCTCACCGGCTCCACCGCCGCCAGTTCCGGCACCCCGGCGTTCAGCGTGTACGCCGCCTCCAAGGCCGCCGTGCGAGCCTTCGCCCGCAACTGGATTCTCGACCTGAAGGACCGCAACGTGCGGGTCAACACCATCAGCCCGGGCGCCACCCGCACTCCCGGCCTGGTCGACCTCGCCGGCCCCGACGCCGCGCAGCAGCAGGGCCTGCTCGACTACCTGGCGTCGCAGATTCCCCTGGGCCGCGTCGGCGAGCCGGAAGAAATCGCCAAGGCCGCGCTGTTCCTGGCTTCCAGCGATGCCAGCTTCGTCAACGGCGCCGAACTGTTCGTCGATGGCGGCCAGGCACAGATCTGAGACCCGATGAAGCAGCCCTCCGGGCTGCTCCCCTGGCGACCGATCAATCCAAGGACTTGAGAAATACCCCACACAAAACAGGCGAAAAAACTCCTTCGCTTGTGGGACTATTGCCTCCCCCTTTATTCGATGGATCGAACATGGTGACGCTCTCTACCCGCCCTTCCGTGTCATGCAAAGCCCTGGCCCTGGCCTTGATCGCCGCCAGCCTGAGCGGCTGCGTGACCACCCAACCCCAAGCCGATGGCTCCACCCGGGTCAATATCTCCCTGGCGGATGCCCTCGGCCTGCCCAAGCCCTCCCAGCCTGCAGCCCAGGCCGCCGCCACGCCAGGCAACACGACCGTCGCGCAGGCTGCCACGGCAACCTTGCCCAACGTACGTTCGGTCAGCGCCACCAGCCTGTCGGGAATCTTCACCAAGTACCCGTACGACGGCAGCACCGCGGCGCCCTTCCCCCGGGTTGCAGTGACCGTGACCGACTGGAGCCGCAGCGACTGCTGGACGGCGAAGGCGACCATCTGGTGGAACGCCAAGAAATCCGAGCCCGTGGCGCCTTTCGCCGTGTGCTGGAGCCAGTCCCTGGGCTTCGCGGTCAACAATGCCGCCGGGCTGCACATGTTCATGGGGCAGAGCGCCATGAACACCTCCGGCAATGTCCGCGGCGAGGGTCCCAAGCCGCCGATGCTGGCCGTCCCGGGCAATCAGCAACTGGGCGAACGGCAGATGCAGCAGGACTTCCCCGGCTTCATCTCGCAACTGATCGTGAGCACCGGCTGGGAACCAGGCGGTGACACCAACATGTGGCTGGTGGGCTACAAGAAGCAGTAAGCGCCAGCCCCGATGACCAGGGCCCGGCCCTGGTCATTCCCGCTTCAGCGCTTCACGCAGGCAAACAGCGCATTCCCCGACACCCCGTCCCACGGCAGCAGCTTCTCGTAGTCGTGCTCCAGCACCTGCACCTCGAAGTACGGCGCCAGCAGCCCGCGCAGCTCATCGAAACTCACCGCCACCATCGGGTGCTCGTCCTCCCAGACCTGGGTCTCGCCGGCCCGGGTACGCTCGATGCTGAGCCGCAGCGCCTGGCGTTCCCCCTCGCCCGGATAGCCCCAGGCGGAGCGGAAGACAAAATGCGCGCCGTCCTGTTCAGCGGTGTGGGAGACGAACGAGTCATTGTCGATGCGCCGCTTGTCCACCGCGTTGAAACAGAACACCCCGCCCTCCGCCAGCGCCGCGTGCACGCTGGCGATGCAGGCCTGGAGGCGTTCGACGGTGCCGCTGTAGTGCAGCGAATAGAGGAAGCAGGTGATCAGGTCCCGCGGCTGCTCGACGCTGAAGCCACACATGTCGCCCAGGGCGAAGTGCGCTTCAGGGCAACGCAGCGCAGCCTTGTCCAGCATCGGCTGGTTGATGTCGAGCCCGGCACTGTGGAAGCCGGCATCGATGAAGTGGCGGACATGCGGCCCCGTGCCGCAGGCCAGGTCCAGATGACGCTTGCCGCCATTGCCGAACAACTGCTGCAGGCGCTGCACGCAATGGCTTTGCGCGCGGTAGTCGATGTTCGCGCACATCAGGTCGTAGTAGCCCGACAGATCGGTATAGAGAGCGTTGCCGGACATGGGGAACCTGGGAGGGAAAGTTGAAGGCGCGGCATTGTATCTGGAAGCCGCGACGAAAAAAGGCCCGGTGAAGCAGAACTTCACCGGGCCTTCGGTAGCGCGGAACGTGCGTCGATTACAGGTCGAAGCGGTCCAGGTTCATCACCTTGGTCCAGGCCGCGACGAAGTCACGGGCGAACTTCTCCTTGGCATCGGCACTGGCGTAGACCTCGGCGTAGGCGCGCAGGATGGCGTTGGAACCGAACACCAGGTCGTTGCGGGTGGCGGTGTACTTCACTTCGCCGGTCTTGCGGTCACGGCCTTCGAAGACTTCGTTGCGCTCGTCGCTGGCCTTCCACACGGTGCCCATGTCCAGCAGGTTGACGAAGAAGTCGTTGCTCAGCTGGCCTTCGCGGGCGGTGAACACGCCGTGCTTGCTGCCGTCGTAGTTGCTGCCCAGGACACGCAGGCCACCAACCAGCGCGGTCAGTTCCGGAGCGGTCAGGGTCAGCAGCTGCGCACGGTCGATCAGCAGCGATTCGGTGCTCGCCGGGCTGTCGCTGTTGCGGTAGTTGCGGAAGCCATCGGCCAGCGGTTCCAGGTAATCGAAGGACTCGACGTCGGTCTGGTCCTGACGCGCATCGACCCGGCCCGGGGCGAACGGCACATGCACGTTCACGCCTGCCGCCTTGGCCGCCTGCTCGATGCCGACCACGCCGGCGAGGACGATGATGTCAGCCAGCGAGGCCTTGTTGGCTGCCTGCTGGATGGCTTTCAGACGCTCCAGGGTCGCCACCGCACCGGCATTGACCGCCCAGTCCTTCTGTGGCGCCAGGGCCAGGCGCGCGCCGTTGGCACCACCGCGCTTGTCGCCACCGCGGAAGGTCGAGGCCGAGGCCCAGGCCACCGAGACCAGTTCACCGACCGACAGTCCCGACTCGGCGATGCGCGCCTTGAGGTCGGCGATGTCGTCCGCGCTCGGCTTGTACTGCGCCGCCGGCAGCGGGTCTTGCCAGATCAGCTCTTCCTTCGGCACTTCCGGGCCGAGGTAACGGGCGACCGGGCCCATGTCGCGGTGGGTCAGCTTGAACCAGGCGCGGGCAAAGGCGTTGGCGAAGGCTTGCGGATCGTTGAGGAAGCGCCGGGAAATCGCCTCGAAGCCGGGGTCGAAACGCAGGGTCAGGTCGGTCACCAGCATGGTCGGCCGGCGCTTCTTCGACGGATCGAACGGGTCGGGCATGATCTCCGGAGCGTCCAGCGCTTCGAACTGGATGGCACCCGCCGGGCTGCGGGTCTGGGTCCATTCGAACTTGAACAGGTTCTCGAAGAAGTTGTTGCTCCACTGGGTCGGCGTCTGCGACCAGATCACTTCCAGGCCGGAGGTGATGGCGTGGGTACCGACACCGCTTTCGTAGCTGCTGGTCCAGCCCAGGCCCTGGGCTTCGATGCCACCGGCTTCCGGATCGACACCGACGTGGCTGGCAGCGGAGGCACCGTGGGTCTTGCCGAGGGTGTGACCGCCGGCGATCAGGGCGACGATTTCCTCGTCGTCCATGGCCATGTTGCCGAAGGTGGCACGGATCGCGGCGGCCGCCGAAGCCGGGTCACCGCTGGCGTTCGGACCTTCCGGGTTGACGTAGATCAGGCCCATTTCGGTGGCCGACAGCGGGTTCTTGGCCAGGGTTTCCGGGTCGCGGTGGGTCAGCCAGGCCTTTTCGTCGCCCCAGTTGACGTCCATGTCCGGTTCCCAGACGTCTTCACGCCCGGCGCCGAAGCCGAAGGTGCGGAAGCCCGAGGCTTCCAGGGCGACGTTGCCGGCGAGGATCATCAGGTCGGCCCAGGAGATCTTCTGCCCGTACTTCTGCTTGATCGGCCACAGCAGGCGACGGGCCTTGTCCAGGCTGACGTTGTCCGGCCAGGAGTTGAGCGGGGCGAAACGCTGCTGGCCACGGCCCGCGCCACCACGACCGTCGACGGTGCGGTAGGTACCGGCGCTGTGCCAGGCCATGCGGATGAACAGGCCGCCGTAGCTGCCCCAGTCGGCCGGCCACCAGTCCTGGGAGTCGCTCAGCAGTTGCTTGAGGTCGGCCTTGAGGGCGGAGTAGTCGAGCTTCTTGAATTCTTCGCGATAGTTGAAGTGTTCCCCGAGCGGATTGGAACGGTCCGAATGCTGGTTCAGCAGATCCACACGCAGTTGGTTCGGCCACCAGTCACGGTTGCTGGTGCCACCACCGGATGTATTGTGGAACGGGCATTTACCTTGGTTCGACATTGCTGCTTTCTCCTTTTTCCTCAGCAGACCGGCCCTGTGTCGCGGCCGACGATAGGCAAAGACTAAATCGACACCACTAATGGAACAAATTTATGAATTTTATTGAATCGATAGTCATTTACTTATTGGCGAAGGTGCCGCAAATGGCTGTTGGACATTTGGTTCCAATCCGTATGACAACGCGTCGACGGGTGGTGCTGGTTGCGCAGGGAAATTAAAGCAGAGGCGGGTGGATCAGGGATTGAACGGATGTGATCCGCACGCGCGATCAGCGTGACAACGCCGACGATTCAAGACAATTTCCAATTGCCAGCACTCTTGGCTGCGACCTAGAATGCAACCCATTCTCAAATGACAGTCCCCTCCCCGCCCATGCCACCACCCGCGGATCGTGCTCCCGTGCAGCAGCTCTATCGCAGCCATCACGCCTGGCTGCTCGGCTGGCTGCAGCGCCGCGTGCAGAACCGCTGCGATGCCGCGGACCTGAGCCAGGACACTTTCGTGCGTCTGCTCAGCGTGCCGCAACGCGAGGACGACCTGCGCGAACCGCGGGCCTACCTGGCGACCATCGCCCGGCGCCTGCTGGCCAACCTCTACCGCCGTCGCTCGCTGGAGCGCGCCTACCTGGAAGCCCTGGCCAGCCTGCCGGAAGAGCTGGTGCCCAGCGCCGAACACCATGCCGCGATCCTCGAGGCGCTGCATGCCGTGGAGCAGGTGCTGGCGCGCCTTCCGGCCAAGGCGCGACGGGCCTTTCTGCTGTCCCAGGTCGAGGGCCATACCCAGGAGCAGATCGCCGAGGCGATGGCGGTGAACGTGCGCACGGTGCAGCGCTGGCTGGTGCAGGCGTTCGAGGAATGCATCGTGCTGGCCTCGAGTGAATGGCCATGAACACGCCCCCGGTTTCCCGGCAGATTGCCCACGACGCCGCGCAGTGGTTCCTGCGCTTGCAGGCGGCCGATGCCGACCCGCAAGCCCGCGAAGCCTGCGACCGCTGGCGCGCGGCGGATGCCGAGCATGAACGCGCCTGGCAACTGGCGCTGCGCTTCAGCGCCCAGGTGCAGTCGATTCCGCCGGCGCTGGGCCGTTCGACCCTGCAGCGCCCGGCCACCCTGAACCGGCGCGGCGCGCTCAAGGCCCTGACCTCGCTGGTGGTCCTGGGCTCGCTGGGCGTGACCCTGTCGCGCAGCGGCAGCCTGGACACGCTGCTGGCCGATGCCAGTACCGCCGTCGGTGAACGTCGCCGCCTCACCCTGCCCGATGGCAGCGAGCTGCACCTGAATACCGACAGCGCCGTGGATATCCGCTTCAGCGACGCGTCGCGGACCGTGCTGCTGCGCCGCGGCGAAGTCCTGGTGCAGACGGCGGCAGATCCTCGTCCGTTCCTGCTGCTGTCCTCCCGCGGCAGCTTCCGTCCGCTGGGCACGCGCTTCGTGGTGCGCCAACTGGCGGACCACGACCTGCTGCAGGTGACCACAGGTGCCGTGCTGGCCACCCCCGGGCAGGACGAGCAGGCGGCCCTGCGCATCGCCGCCGGCGAGCAGGCGCTGCTGACGCGCCAGCAGGTCAGCAGGCTGCCGGAGCCGGTGAAGTCGCCGGACTGGGTCGAGGGTGTGCTGCGGGTCGAGCGGATGCGCCTGGCGGATTTCCTCGCCGAGCTGGGCCGCTATCGCCAGGGTTGGGTGCGCTGCGCGCCAGAGGTCGCCGAGCTGCGCATCTCCGGTGCCTACCAACTGGCCGATACCGATGCCGCCCTGGCCGCGCTGGCCATGGCGTTCCCGCTACGGGTGCGCTATGTGACGCGCTATTGGGTCACGCTCGAGGCCGCGTGAAAAAACCATGTCGGGTTTTACCGGGGTCGCGTGTCCTCCTCCTGAAACCGTCACTTTCCGCGTTCAGGAATCCCGTATGCGCACACCTCTCCCGACTCCCTCGCTGTTCCGCCTGGCCCGGCTCGCCCGGGCCATCGCCACTCCGCTGCTGAGCGGCGGCAGCCTGCTGGCCGCGCCCCTGGCGCTGGCCGAAGCGCAGCAACGCTACGACATCGCGCCCGGCCCGCTGAGCGAAACCCTGGCCGCCTTCGCCGCCAGCGCCGGGGTCAACCTGCCGATCGACCCGGCACTGCTCGGCGAGCGCCACAGCCCCGGCCTGCAGGGCAACTGGAGCACCGCCCAGGGCTTCGAACAACTGCTGCGCGGCACCTCGCTGGAGGCCGTGCCGCAGACCGGCAACACCTACCTGCTGCGCCCGCGCCCGGTCTCCTCGGCCTTGCAACTGGACACCACCAGCATCACCGGCCGCCACGCCGCACAGCCATCGGCGATCGGTCCGCTGCTCGGCTACAAGGCATCCCACAGCACGGTAGGGACCAAGACCGACGCCGCCCTGCGCGATATCCCACAGTCGATCCAGGTGGTTCCACGCCAGTTGCTGGAAGACCAGCAGGCCAACAGCATGGCCGACGCGCTGAGCAACGTCAGCAGCATCCAGCGCGGCAACACCCATGGCGGCAGTGTCGAGAGCTTCATCGTGCGCGGCTTCCAGGGCACCACCTATGCCGTCGACGGGATCCTCACCAACGCCCTGGCGGTGCGTCCGGAAATCCTCACCGACCTGGTCAATGTCGAGCGCGTGGAAGTGCTCAAGGGCCCGGCCTCGGTGCTCTACGGCCGGGGTAACCCGGGCGGGCTGATCAATATCGTCACCCGCCGGCCTTCCCTGACGCCGGAAGCCCAGGTGAAACTGCAGGCCGGCTCCTTCGACTACCAGCGCGGCCAGGCCTGGCTCAGCGGCCCGCTGTCCGCCGAGCACGGGCTGGCCGGCAGCCTGGCGATGGCCTACCAGACCGAAGGCAGTTTCCGCGACCACTTCCGCGACAGTCATCGCCGCCACTTCGCCCCGTCGCTGTCGTGGACGGACAATGAGCGCACGCGTCTGGACATGGGCCTGGAATACACCGAGACCGACGCGCCCTACGACCGCGGACTACAGGTCATCGGCGATCGAGTCGACTCGCGCCACAAGGTCTTTCTCGAGGAGCCGTGGTCCCATAGCGACAGCGACAAGTCCGCCGCCTGGCTGCGCCTCGAACACGACCTCAACGACTGGCTGACCCTGCGCCAGATCACCCGCTGGGACCAGTCCAACAAGACCATGCTGAACATCTCGCAGCGCACCCTGCAGGCCGACGGCCGCACCCTGGTGCGCCGCGCCACCGACTTCGACGAGACCGCGCGCTCCCTCAGTGCCCAGTTCGAAGCCGTCGCGCGCTTCGACGGCGCCGGCTTGCAGCATCATTTGCTGGCCGGGGTGGAGACGGTCAAGGGGCGTCGCGCCGTGACCATGCTGCGCGCCAGTGTCGCGTCCATCGATATCTGGAACCCGGTCTACGGCGCCCAGCCGGGACCGTTCACCTTCGGCGAGGATTCGCGCTTCGACCAGGAAAGCTACGGCCTCTACCTGCAGGACCAGATCGACCTGAGCGAACACTGGAAACTGCTGCTGGGCGTGCGCTGGGACCAGGTCACCCAGCGCAACCGCAACTACACCGCCAGCGGCAGCTACAACGACATCGATATCGACCCGTCCGACACCTCGCCGCGGGCCGGCATCGTCTACCAGCCGAACGAGCGCCTGGCCCTGTATGCCAGCTACAGCACCTCGTTCGCCCCGCAGAACCGCCTGACCCGGGATGGCAGCGTGCTCGACCCGGAAACCGGCGAGCAGTACGAAGTCGGTGCCAAGTACGAGCTAATTCCGGAGCGCCTGGCGGCCACCCTGTCCGCCTTCGAGATCCGCCGCGAGAACCTGTCCACCACCGATCCGCTGGACAGCAGCTACTCGATCCAGACCGGTGAACAGCGCGTCCGCGGTGTGGAACTGGATGTCAGTGGCGAGCTACAGGACGGCTGGAATGTCATGGGAAATATCGCCGTGCTCGATGCGAAGCTGGTGAAGGACACACGTCTCGAGGAAGGCAACCGGCTGGAGGGCGTACCGACGGTCAGCGGTTCGCTGTGGTCCACCTACCAGTTGCAGGACGGCGCCTTGCGCGGGCTGGGCGCCGGCGCGGGGGTGTTCTTCGCCGGCAAGCGCTATGGCGACCTGGCCAACAGCTACAGTGCCAGCGGTTACGCGCGGGTCGACCTGAGCCTGTTCTATGACATCAACGAGCAACTGCGCGTGTCGTTGAATGCGCGCAACGTGCTGGACCGGGACTACATCGAGACCATCGCCAGCTCGGGCAACTATGCGGGGGAGCCGGCTTCGCTGGTGGCGTCGATCAGCGCGGGGTTCTGAGGGCAGCATCGCTGGCACGCCAGCGATGCACGCAAGGCCCGATCAGAAATCCACGGTCGCCGACAGCTTCACCGTACGCGGCTCGCCCTGGGTCAGGTAGTTGTTGGCCGTCGAGGCCGATGCCCAGTACGCCTTGTTCGCCACGTTCTCGACATTGGCGCGCAGGGTGATGTACTTGTCGTCCGCCTTGAAGCCATAGCGCGCGCCGAGGTCGATGCGGGTCCAGGCCGGGATGTTCAGGGTGTTGGCGGCATTCACGTACTCGCCACCGGTGCGCAGCATGCGCGCGCTGAGCGCGGCCCCCTGGATCCCCGGCACGTCCCACTCGCCCCCCAGGTTGAACTGGAAGCGCGGCACGCCGGCGGCACGGTTGCCGTCGGTGGCACCGTTGGCGGTGTTCTTCTGCTCGGTGTCCATCCAGGTCGCGCCGGCCAGCACGCGCAGGCCATCGAGGGGCTCGCCGAAGACGTTCAGCTCGACGCCCTTGTTGACCTGCTCGCCATCGACATTGAAGGTGCCGAGGGCCACGCCCGGGGTGTAGCTGGTGGAGTTGTTCGGCTGCTCGATGCGGTACACCCCGAGGGTCGCGCCGAAGCGGTCCCAGTCCAGCTTGACCCCGGCTTCGGTCTGCTCGCTGCGCTTGGGCGCGAAGACTTCGCCGGGGTTGGTCACCCCGGTCAACGGCGCGGTCGGGCCTTGGGCCAGGCCTTCGATGCGGTTGGCATAGAACGACACGTGTTCCCACGGCTTGATCACCAGGCCATAGACCGGCGTGGTGATGGACTCGTCGTAGTTGCTGGTGCGCGCACCGCTGGTGGTGTTCCAGGCATCCACCTCGATGGTCTGGCGGCGCACGCCAAGGGTCAGCAGGACGCGGTCGTCGATGAAGCCCAGGGTGTCGGATACCGCGACACTCTTGATGCGGTTCTTGCCGACGATGCGCGGGTCGTGGATGTCGCTGCCGAAGTAGGTGTTGCGCGGACGCGGCACCTGGATCGGGTCGTACAGGTTGCCCACGGGGCGGTTGGCCACCAGGATCGCCTCGAACGCCGAGCGCTGCTCGCCCCACATGCCGGACAGGCCGAGGTTCATCTGGTGGGTCACCGGACCGCTGTTGAAATGACCGTTCAGGCCAGCGACCGCACTCTTGTTGTCCTCGTCATGGGGCGGATAGAGAAAACCGGTACGACCGCTTCCGTCATTGCCCACATACAGCGAGGAATACACGCCATTCTCGCGGGTGTGCTTGGCACCTGCGCCGGCATACAGGGTCCAGTTGTCGTTCAGGTCGTACTCGCCGTTGACCATGCCGTAGGTATCTTCCAGCTGCGACCAGCTCCAGTCCTGGGCGTAGTTGTCCTTGGCCGAGGGTGCGTCGGGGACCTTGCTACCGTTGGGGTAGACCACCGAACGACCGTTGTCGATGCGCTGCTTCTGGTAGCCGAGGTCGGTGGACAGGCGCAGGTGATCGCCGCGGTAGTCGAGGCCGACGGCTATCAGCGTGGAGCGCTTGGTCTCATCGTCGATGGCGGTTTCACCGCCGCGCTGGGCCAGGTTGATGCGCGCGCCGAAGCGGTTGCCCTCGCCGAAGCGCTGGCCGAGGTCGAGGTGGCCACCGACCTGGGTGTCACTGGTGTAGTCCAGGGTGACCCTGCGGGTCGGGGTGTCCTCGGCGCGCTTGGGCACCAGGTTGACGCTGCCGCCGATGCCGCTGCCCTGAGGCGCCACGCCATTGAGGAAGGCATTCGGCCCCTTGAACAGCTCGACCCGCTCCACCGCCTCGGTGTTGACGATCTGCCGCGGCAGCACGCCATACAGGCCATTGAAGGCGATGTCGTCGCTCTGCAGCGGCAGGCCGCGGATGGTGAAGACCTGGGAGAAGTTGCCGAAGCCGGCGGACTGGCGCACCGCGGCATCGTTGAGCAGGACGTCGCCGATGGTGCGGGCCTGCTGGTCGGCGATGGCCTTGGAGGTGTAGCTGACGACGCTGAACGGCACGTCGTTGATCGAGCGGTTGCCCAGCACGCCAAGACGCGCGGTACGGGCCACCTGGCCGCCGCCGTAGGTGTCGTCGAACGCGCTGATGGCGCTGGCGTCGACAGTGGTTGCGCCGAGTTCGAGCGCATCGCCGCTGGCCGCCGGCACCAGGGTATAGCCATTGCCACCGGCACTCTGCAGGGTGTAGCCGCTGCCCTGCAGCAACAAGGCGAAACCACCCTGTGCCGTGTAGCTGCCGTGCAGTCCGGGACTGCGCCGGTCATTGAGCAGCCTGGCGTCGAACGACAGCGGCACCCCGGACATGGCGGCGAATTGCGCCAGTACATCGCCTAGCGGTCCCGGGGCGATGTCGTAGCTGCGGGTGCTGCTGCCCTGCACCGCATCGGCCGCCATGACAGACGGTGTCGGCATCACTGTCGCCAGGGCGACGGCCAGGCTCAGCGCCTGCAGGGCAAGGCGTGGGGGGCTGATTCGGGAAACGGACTGCAACGGCCTGGACGTCATTCGTGGCTCCTGTCGGCGCATGGAAAAGTGAGGATTCACTTCCTCACCGAAGGAGACTGAAAAAGGTATCAGGCCACTCGCGAATTTCTTCTCGACTCAACGTGGCTCGACGGCGACCCAGTAGCGGGTCAGGCTGCTGACGCGAATCGGCAGGGTGTCCTGCAGCAGGCGCAGGCTGGCATCGGTGTCGTGCAGGGGGAAGGCCCCGGACACGCTGAGCCCGGCGACCCCGGCATGGCAGCGCAGCACGCCGGGACGGTAGCGCCCGAGTTCATTCAACAGGTCGGCCAGGCGCATGTTGCGCGCGACCAGCATGCCCTGCTCCCAGGTCAGCGCGGCGCCATCCAGTGGCTGTACTGGCGCGGTGCTGTCGCGGCTGAAGCCACCCTGCTCGCCGGCCTTGAGAATCAGGCCCTGGCCGCCCTGCTGCGGCAGCATTTCCACCGCGCCCTCGGTGACCGCGACCTGGCTGGACTGCTCGCCAACCCGGACGCTGAATCGGGTGCCCAGGGCACGGGCGGTGCCGTGACGGGTCTCGACGATGAACGAACGCGCGGGGTCCTTGGCGGTGGTGATCAGCACCTCGCCCTCCAGCAGCCTGATCCGCCGCTCCTCTCTGCTGAAGGCGATGTTCAGGGCACTGCCGGTGTTGATCAGCAGTTGCGTGCCATCGGGCAAGGTGAGGTGCTTCTGCTCGCCGATGGCCGTGCGCTGGTCGGCACTCCACTGCTGCCAGGGCAGTTCGCGCGCGGCCACCCATACCGCCGGACCGGCGAGCAGGAACACGCCGAGGCGATGCAGCGCCTGGCGCCGACCGACCCGGGTGTTGTGGCGCAGGCGCTGGAAGGTGTCATTGGCCACCGAGCCGGGCACGGCGCGCAGGTCACCCAGCAAGGCTTCGGCGCGTTGCCAGGCCAGTGCATGCTGCGGGCTGCGATTGCGCCAGAGCTGGACGGCGCGGTGATCGGCTTCGGTTGCCGCACCGGATTGCAACTGCACCAGCCAATCGGCCGCTTCGCCGAGGATCAGCGGGTCGATCTGCGGGTTCATCAGGCCACGCTCAGGCAGGCGAGGAAGGCCTCGCGCATGTCGCGTTTGACGGTGATCAGCGACACGCCCAATTGCTCGGCGATCTGCCCGTAGGTCAGGCCGTCGATCTGCGACAGCAGGAAGGTCTGCCGCGCGCGTTCAGGCATCTCGCGGAGCATGTTGTCGATGCGCTGCAACGCTTCGAGAATCAGCCAGCGGGTTTCCGGCGAAGGGACTTCCGCTTCGGGCAGGTGGGCAATGCTCTCCAGGTAGGCACGCTCGACATCCTGGCGCCGCCAGCGATCGACCACCAGGCCCTTGGCGATGTGGGTCAGCAAGGCGCGGGGCTCGCTGCCGAAACTGCGGGCCGGTTTGCTCAGCAGGCGGATGAAGGTGTCGTGGGCCAGGTCCGCAGCATCGCTGGCATTGCCCAGCTTGCGGTTGAGCCAGCCGTGCAGCCAGCCATGGTGTTCGCAGTAGAGACTTTCGATATGCAGATTGGGCGCGCGATCGATCGAGGACATGGAGACCACTGAATACACCAGCCAGCGACGGCAGGAATGCAATTAAGAATTGATCTCATTCTATAGAAAGGCCACGGCCCATGGCAATTGCAACAAGATGAGTGCAGACCGACGGAACGGGGCTCCAGATCATGAACCTGTGCGAAAATACGCGGCTTTTTGTTCATACGTGTGGAGATGTACTGTTTTGGTAATGCATTACTCAACGAACGGCGACGCCGCCGCCTGCGGTCGCACTGGCAACAACCTCAGCCTCAGTGCGCTGGAAGCCGAAGTCGATTGCAAATCGTGCCAGCGCTCGCTGTCCAGGGTGGAAGCCGCGCCGGCGAAGAAAGCCCCATCGCTGGCAGAACTGCGCAAGCAGCGCCAGGCCAGTCTGGAACAGGCCAAAGCCGCAGCCTTCTGCTTCAAGGCCAACTGGCGTGTGCGCCTGGCCGCCCGTCCTGATCGCTGCCGCCTGCCACGGGGCATGGCGCCGCAGGCGTTCGTCTAGGACGGATCGCGGGGCCCAGCCCCGCGACCCCTTTGCAGTTTTCCAGCGCCGGAAAAGACAAAACCCCTACCTGCGTCAGCAGATAGGGGTTTCGGAATTTAATCTTGACGATGACCTACTCTCACATGGAGAAGCTCCACACTACCATCGGCGATGCGTCGTTTCACTGCTGAGTT
>Ga0206117_101141_pt1 | contig 15903 bp, 12 predicted proteins | sample 3A5Ametagenome_FD_177997 | JGI IMG/M metagenome (GOLD analysis project Ga0206117, IMG submission 177997) | Enriched microbial communities from leaf-cutter ant dump, University of Wisconsin, Madison, United States - 3A5A | ecosystem: Environmental > Terrestrial > Nest > Insects nest > Nest dump... | reverse complement strand
CGCGGCAGCGGCGGTCAGCGACTGTTCGGTGGTGCTTTCGGCGATCGAGTTGACCGACCCCGCCGTAGCGTGGACGCGGGCCGAGGCATCGGCCACCGCGGTCACCACGCCGCCGACCGCGTTCTCGAATTCCTCGGCCAGCTTGATCAGCGTATCGCGGCGGTCCTTCTCGACCTGGGCATCACGCAGCTTCTGGGCGGTGATGTCGGTGGCGAACTTGATGACCTTGAACGGCTTGCCCGAGGCATCGAAGATCGGGTTGTAGGACGCCTGGATCCAGATTTCGCGCCCACCCTTGCCGATGCGCTTGTATTCGCCGGCATCGAACTCGCCGCGGCCCAACCGTTCCCACAGCAGCGCATAGTCCGGCGAAGCGACGAAGGCCGGTTCGCAGAACATGCGGTGCTGGCGGCCGACGATCTCGTCGCGCTGATAGCCCATCGCAGACAGGAAATTGTCGTTGGCATCCAGCACCCGGCCGGTCAGGTCGAATTCGATCATCGCCTGGACGCGGCTGATCGCGGCGACCTTGCATTCGAATTCCGAGGTGCGCGCCTTCTGCATGGTGACGTCGGAGGCGAACTTGACGATCTTCACGGGCTTGCCCGCCGCATCGAGGATCGGGTTGTAGGTGGCCTGCAGCCAGATTTCCTGGCCGGCCTTGCCGACACGGCGATATTCGCCGCCTTCGAACTGGCCACGGCCCAGGCGGGTCCAGAATTCCTTGTATTCGGCCGAGGCGACCACGGTCGCGTCGCAGAACATCCGGTGATGACGGCCGCGGATCTCATCCAGGGTATAGCCCGTCGTCGCCAGGAAGTTTTCGTTGGCGGTGATGATCGTGCCGTCCAGCTCGAACTCGATCACGGCCTGGGCGAGGTCGATGGCGCGGACCTTGCCCTCGAATTCGGCGGTGCGCGCCTTCAGCGCGGTCACGTCGGTCGCGAACTTGACGATCTTCAGCGGCTTGCCGCGGGCATCGAGGATCGGGTTGTAGGAGGCCTGCAGCCAGATTTCGCGGCCACCCTTGCCCAGGCGGCGGTATTCGCCGGCGTCGTATTCGCCGCGGCCCAGCCGCACCCAGAATTCCTTGTATTCGGCCGAGGCCGCGACGGTCGCGTCGCAGAACATCCGGTGATGCTTGCCGCGGATCTCGTCCAGCGTATAGCCGACGGTTGCCAGGAAATTTTCATTGGCGGTCAGGATCGTGCCGTCCAGATCGAATTCGATCAGGGCCTGCACCCGGTCCACGGCCTTCCACAGGGCCGAAACGGTCGCCAGCTTGTCCTTGTCGATACCACCGAAATTCAAGAACGACATCTGTACCCTCCCTCAAGGTGAATGGGTCCGGTCGACGTCGCGGAAATCCCGGCTTTCAGGGCCTGTGAGCTTTCGCGTGTCGGCGTGTTTCCCGATGCACCGAAGATACGGATGCCCGTATCTCGGGGGGTCATAGTTTGTAACGAGTTATCGCACCTTCGCCCAAGGTGGATATATTGGATTTTATGAAAAAATCATGGATTTCGACTTCCGAATAATTCCAGGCGGAAGTCGACGATGTGATAGCCCATTTCAGCCCCGATGGCCTGGACCAGCCTGGCAATTTCCGGCGCGCTGAACTCGACCACCGTACCGCAGCCGGTATCGATGAGGTGCTGGTGGCGCTGGCGCCCGGCCGTCTCGTAACGCGAAACGCCGTCGCCGTGAAAGTCGAACCGGCGCAGCAGCCCCAGTTCCTCGAACAGTTTCAGGTTGCGATAGACCGTGGCGATGCTGATTGCCGGATCGATCGCCCGGGCGCGGGCGTGGATTTCAGCCGCGGTCGGATGATCGCGGGCCTGCTCCAGCACCCGGATGATGACATGGCGCCGCGCGCCCATGCGCAGGCCCTGCCGGCGATAGGGATCGCAGATGTCGCGGCGGTCATCCCCGCCTGCCTGGCCCTGCCGTTTCGCCATCGGTGTCTCCCTTCGCACTGCCCTTACAAGACAAGACGATCGAGACCTCCCGTTTTCCCAGGATTTTTTTGGGCACGGCGGAAAAATCCGCGCATTCGTCAGGCAATCCGGCCGGCGCGGACGGTCAGACGGCGATCGGCCACGTCGAAATAACGATCGTCATGCGACACGACGACGACGGTCTTGCCCTGGCGTTTCAGTTCGGGGATCAGTTCGGTATAGAACACCCGGCGAAAGGTCGGGTCCTGCTCGGCTGCCCATTCGTCGAAGATCAGAACCGGGCGGCGGTCCAGGTAGACCTGGATCAAGGCCAGACGCTTGCGCTGGCCCGCCGACAGGTCGGTCGTCGAGAACACGCCATCGCGGATCGCGACCTTGCCCGCCAGATCCAGCCGTTCCAGGTAGCGATCGGTTTCAGCGGGCGGCGGCTCGTCGCCGGACACCAGGTCGTCGAACAGGTGATAATCGAAGAAGACAGCCGAAAAAATCTGGCGGTAATCGTCCAGGGCCGAGGGTGCCACCACGGCGCCGTCCAGCAGCACCTGCCCCGCTGCCGGGTGATACAACCCGGCCAGCAGCTTGATCAGCGTGGTCTTGCCCGAGCCGTTCTCGCCGGTGATGAACACGACCTCGCCCCCCTCGATCGTCAGGTCGATGGGGCCCAGGGTGAACCCGTCTCCGAAGCGATAGATCACGCCGCGCAGGTCGATGCGCGCGATGGCGGCGCGCGGCACAACCGGGCCGGCGATGGCCAGATGCGGTTCCGGACTTTCGAAGGCCGCAGCCAGTTCGCCGATCTTGCGCGCCGATACCTGGGCCCGGCCCAACAACGGCAGGGCCGCCACCAGTTCGTTCAGCGGCCCCTTCATGTAGAGCAGCACCAGCGCGAAGCCTGACAGCACGGCCCGGTCGGCGACCAGCCCGTCACCCAGCACCAGCACCAGGCCGATCACGGCAAAGAAGACCAGCGACCCGACGGCGTTGGCGGTTACGAATACGTTGATTGCCCCGATCCGCAGGTCGCGAATGCGGTCGATGGTCCGGCTCAGCCGGTCGTCGAACAGGCGGGCGCGGCGGATGCGGTTCAGCCGCAATTCCTTGGCGCCCTCGACGATCGCGCGATAATGCTGCTGCAGACCGTCTTCCGCGCCGCGAACCTCGGCAAAGGATTTTAATCCGCGGTGCCGGGCAAGCACATGGCCGACCGCACCCGTGCCCAGCGTCACGACGGTGACCGCGGCCAGCAGCGGCGACAGCACGGCAAGATAGGCCAGGCAGCCGATCGTCACGGCCAGCGCGATCACGAGGCTGGAAAAGACGAAGGCAAGCTGGGACAGGGTGTCGACATCGCCGGTCAGGGTCGCGATCAGCCGCGGCAGGCGATAACGTTCGATACCGGCGATCGGCGCCGTCAACACGCGGGCGCACAGATCACGGCGCAGCCGGGCGATCACGCGCTGGCCAACCACGTTGGTGCCGATGTCGGACGCGACCTCGCCTGCCAGGGTCAGGATGCATAAGCCGACAAAGCCGAGCAGCAATCCGCCGGCCAGGCCGCCATCGTCGTGCAATGCGCGGTTGGTGATGGCCAGCAGCCCCGCGGCGGCCAGCCCGCTGACCGTGCCCATCAGGCTGGCCACTGCCGCCAGCGGCCACAGCGGGCGCAGAAGATGCCACAGGATCGCAAACATCGGACAACCCTCTCTCAGCGCCGGCGCAAAAGGAACATCAGATAGGGCCCGCCGATCAGCGCAGCGATCAGCCCGGCCGGCAGCTGCCTGGGAAACAGCAGGTTGCGGCCGAGCCAGTCGGCCGCGACCATCACCACCGCCCCGATCAGCGCCGCCGCCAGGACCTGCGCCGTCGCCCGCTGGAACCCGATCAGCCTGGCCAGATGCGGGGCCAGCAGGCCGACGAAGCTGAGCGGACCCACCACCAGCGTCGCCGCCGCGGCCAGCAGGGCGGTCAGCAGCATGACGGCAAGCCGTGCCCGGGCCAGGTCGACGCCCAGGCCGCGGGCCGTCGCCTCGCCCAGCGGCAGGATGTCCAGCCAGCGGGCGCAGAGCGGCGCGAGGCCCAGCCCCAGCCCGGCGACGGCCAGGGCCGCCGTGGCCTCGGGGCCATGCACCCGATAGGTCGATCCCGACATCCAGTAGACCAGCGCGGCGGCACGCGGATCACCCGACGCCATCAGCATGCCGGCAACCGAATCGAAAAACGCCGCCAGCGCCAGCCCGGCCAGCAGCAGCCGGTCGGGGGCAAAGGCCTGGCGCCGCCCGGCCAGCAGCAGCAGGCCCAGCGTCAGCAGCGCCCCGCCGGCCCCCGCCGCCGTCTGCAGGGCCAGGCTTGGCGCGGCAACGGCAAAGGACAGGGCCAGCAGCCCTGATATCGCCCCGGCATTGATGCCGAGCAGTTCGGGGCTGGCCATCGGATTGGCCGTCATGCGCTGCATCACTGTGCCGGCCATCGCCAGCATCGCCCCGGCCGCCAGCGCCGCCGCGACCCGCGGCGCCCGCCAGGGCAGGACGGCATCCAGCCCGACCTGCCAGCCGCCGGGCCCCTGCCCGACCGCCAGCGCCAGCCAGACGACGAGGCCCAGCACCGCCAGCCCGGCGACCAGCGCCGCACCCGGCCTGACGATCCGGCGGGCGGCGACGCCGCCATGGGGCGGTTCGACGTTGCGCCGCAGCCGCGGCAGCAGCCACAGCAGCAGCGGCGAGCCGAGCAAGGCGGTCGCCGCCCCCGTCGGCAGCATGTCGCCGTACAGCCCGGCGGCGCGCTGGACCACCTGGTCGGTCAGCCACAGCAGCAGCGCCCCGACCAGCGGCGCCCAGACCAGCCGGTCGCGCAACCGCCGTGCCCCGCCCAACTGCGCCAGGATCGGCGCCGCCAGCCCGACGAAACCGATGACGCCGACGGCCGCAACGATCAGCGCGCTGGCCGCCACACCCAGCGTCAGCGCGGCCAGCCGTGCGATCGCCGGCGATAAACCCAGGCCGCGGCCACCGTCATCGTCCAGCCCCAGCAGCACCAGCGGCCGCAGCAGCGGCGGCACCAGCAGCACGACGATCCCCAGCCGCGGCGCCAGCCAGACGACCCCGCCCCAGCCCTGCTGCGCCAGCGACCCGCCGCCCCAGATGAACAGGGGCATCAGGGAGTTCGTGTCCAGCAGCAGCAGGATCGCGCCCAGCGCCCCGCAATACAGGCTGAAGGTCAGCCCGGCCAGCACCAGCGCCAGCGGCGACAGGGCCTGGCGCCAGGCCAGCGCGAACACGCAAGCCACCGCAATGCCCCCGCCGGCCAGCGTCACCCATTCGCGCCCCAGGACCAGCAGGCCGGGCGCCCAGGTCAGCGCCGCCGCCAGCGCCAGATGGGCGCCGGCCGACACCCCCAGCGTGGTCGGCGAGGCCAGCGGGTTGCGCAGGGCCTGCTGGAAGATGACACCGGCCAGGCCCAGCCCCGCCCCGGCCAGCCAAGCCATGACCAACCGCGGGGCCCAGGCGTAGTGCACCAGCAATTGCGCGATATCGGTGCCGTCGGGCGACCACAGCGCCGCCCACTCCCGGACCGGCAGGCGCTGGCCCAGGCCCTGCAGCGTGAGTGCGGCAGCGGCGATGAACGACAGCGCGAACAGCAGGACCGGGCGATGGCGCGCCTCAACCATGACCGCAATCCCGCGCCAGGCGGTCGGCCAGCAGCGTGGCGAACCGTGCCGCCGACGGCAGCCCGCCGAAGGCCCACACCGCAGGCAGGGCCTGAACCCGGTTGCCGCGCACGAAATCCAGGCCGCGCCACAGCGGGCTGTCGCCCAGCCGTGGCGCCACGGCGCCCGAGGCCGGCTCGAAATGCAGCAGCGCGGCCTCCGCCACGCCGGCCAGCTCCTCGATGCCGACGGTGACGAAACCCCAGGCGGTTGCCGGCCCGGTCCAGGCATTGCGCAGGCCCAGGCGGTCCAGGACATCCTGATACATGCCGCCGCGCCCGAAGACACGGACATGGCGATCATCGACGAAGGCGACCAGATAAAGCGGGCGCACCGTCGCGGCACAGGCGACCAGGCGCTGCGCCGCCATCGTGATCGCCGCCTCGGTCCGATCGAGCAGCGCGCGCCCCGCGGCCTCGCGACCCAGCGTGGCGGCCAGCACCATCGTCTCGGACCGCGCGCGGTCATAGGGGTGGCCTTCCGCGGTGTAGATGGCGATCAGCCGCACCGGGGCGATGCGTTCCAGGAAGGGCCGGTTCACCCCCGATTGGAAACCCGGCGAGATCAGGATCAGCTGGGGGGCCAGGGCCTGCAGCAGTTCCAGGTTGGGTTCGATGCGCAAGCCCACGTCGGTCACGGTCGCCGGCAATGCGGGTTCGCTGGTCCAGCGGCGGTAACCGTCGGGCTCGGCCACGCCCAGCGGGGTGATCCCCAGCCCCAGCAGGGTTTCGGCCAATGCCCAGTCCAGCGCCACCACCCGGCCGGCCGCCTGCGCCGGTGCCGTCAGGCACAACAGCGCAAGCAACACGATGGCCCGCAGCGCGTCAGGCGACATAACTGATCGGCCGCCCGTCGACAGGATGGGACAGGATGCCCATGGCAATGCCGTAGATCGCCTGCAGCATGTCGGGTCGCATCAGGTCGGACGGCGTGCCGCGCGCCAGCAGCCGCCCGCCCCGCAGCGCGATCAGGTCGTCGCAGCAGCGTGCGGCCATGTTGATGTCGTGCAGCACGACGACGACGCTGAGCTGGCGGTCGCGGCTGAGGCGGCGGACCAGGTCCAGCACCTCGACCTGATGGGCGACGTCCAGCGCCGAGATCGGCTCGTCCAGCAGCAGGCAGTCGCTGCGCTGGGCAAGCAGCATGGCCAGCCACACCCGCTGGCGTTCGCCGCCCGACAGGCTGTCGACCAGGCGGTCGCGGAAAACCGCGACATCGGTCAGGTCCATCGCCTCGTCGACGATCGCCCGATGGCCGGCGTCGAAGCGCCCCAGCGGGCCGTGCCAGGGATAACGCCCCAGCGCCACCAGTTCGCGGACGCTCAGCCCGCCGGCAGCGGGCGGCTGTTGCGGCAGATAGGCGACGCGGCGGGCGAAATCGCGCGGCGCCCAATCGGCCAGTGCCCGGCCCTGGAAGCGGATCGCGCCGCTGCCCGCCGGAACCTGTCGGGCCAGCAGTTTCAGCAACGTGGTCTTGCCCGATCCGTTATGGCCAATCAGGCCGCAGACCGTGCGGGCCCGCAGGCCAAGGGTCAGCGGGTGCAGCAGCACCCGCCCGCCCGCCGAAAACCCGGCGCCTTCCAGCTCGTAGATCACCAGCGATAGCTGAGCGTCGCGTATACGGTTCGGCGATAGCCATACAGGCAGTTCACCGTGTTGGTGCATTCCGAGACATAGGTCTTGTCGAACAGGTTCGAGGCATTGATCGTGACCCTGGTGCCCTGCAACGCCGTATTCAGCCCACCCAGGTCGTAATGGATCGTGGCATCGAACAGGGTGAAGCCGGGAATGCGCAGCGTGTTGGTCGAATTGCCCCAGGTGGCGCCGACATACCTGGCCCCGGCGCCGAACCCCAGGCCGCGGGCCGGGCCGCCCTGGATCGTATAGTCGGCCCAGGCCGAGGCCATGTTCGACGGCGTATACAGCGGCGTCTTGCCCAGGTTGGTCGAATTGCTCCTGGTCACCTCGGAGTCGAGATAGGAATAGGACGCGGTCAGGTTCAGCCCGTCCATCAGGCTGGCCTGGCCCTCGATCTCGATCCCGCGCGAGCGGATTTCGCCGGTCTGGACGCTGAACCCGGTATGGGCAGGATCGGGGGTCAGCACGTCCTGCTGGTTCATGTTGAAGGCCGACAGCGTGACGAAGCTGTTGATGCCGGTGGGCTGGTACTTCAGGCCGCCTTCGACCTGCTTGCCCGTGGTCGGCTTGAACGCCCCGCCGCCGAATGCCGTGCCCGAGGTCGGCTGGAACGACGTGGTATAGGCGACATAGGGCGCCAGGCCGAAATCGAACTGGTAGACCGCGCCGACCCGGCCGGTGAAGGCGCTGTCGGACAGGGTGGTCGAGGTATTGTTCAGCCGGTTGCGGGTCTTGTTGTCGACCCAGTCGTTGCGGCCGGCGACCAGGAATGAAAACCGGTCGATCTTGACCTGGTCCTGCAGATAGACGCCGGTCTGGTTCAGCGTCTGGTACATGTTGGTCGTGTTGATGCCGGGTGCGACGATGTTCTGGTTGTAGACCGGGTTGAAGATGTCGATCGACGGCCCGACCGCCTGGCCGATGCGGTCCTTGTCGGCGACGTTCTGATAATCGAGCCCGGCCAGCACGGTATGGCGCAGCGGCCCGGTCTCGAACTTCGCCTGGACCTGGTTGTCGACGGTGAAGGTGCCGACGGTTTCATAGTCGACCTGGACATAGCGGTTCAACGTGCGGCCATTGGCTGCCAGCGACAGCGGCAGGACCTGCTTGAACGTGCCGTCGGTGTGCAGGTAACGCAGGTTCTGGCGCACCGTCCAGTTGTCGTTGAAACGATGCTCGAAGGCATAACCCAGCGAATATTGCTTGCGGCTGAGGTCGTTGAAGCTGGGGTCGCCGGCATAGAAGCTGGTCGATATCCTGCCGTTCGGATTGCCCAGCACCGAGCCTTGCGCCGGCACGAAATTGTAAAGACCGAGGTCGGGATCGTCCTTGTAATGGGTCAGGATGGTCAGCGAGGTATCGGCCGTCGGCCGCCAGGTGAAGGACGGCGCGATGAACAGCCGCTTCTCCTTGGCGTAGTTGACCTGGGTGTCCGACTGCCTGGCCAGGCCGGTCAGGCGGTAGAGGAATTTGCCTTCCTGGTCCAGCGGCCCGCCGATGTCGAAAGCGCCCTGGAACCGCTGATAGCTGCCGCCCATCAGCGATACTTCGCCGAACGCCGTCGATGTCGGCCGCTTGGAAATCTGGTTGATCAGCCCGCCGGGTGACGCCTGGCCATACAGCACCGAGGCCGGGCCGTGGATGAACTCGACCCGCTCCAGCCCGTACAGTTCGGTCTGCGGGCTGGCAAAGCCGTTGTTGTTGGCGAGCTTCATGCCGTCGAGGTACTTGTCGAGGAAGAAGCCCCGGCCGTACAGCATGTCGTAGCCGCCCAGGGTCGAGCGCGTTTCCGGCGTGATGCCCGCGGTATAGCGCAGCGATTGCTGCAGGCTTTGTGCCCCGATCGCATCCATCTCGTCGCGGCTGACCACCGAAATCTGGGCCGGCGTCTCGATCAGCGGCGTGTCGGTCTTGGTGCCGGTGGCGCTGCGCGTCGCGACATAGCCGGGGATCGGGCCCCAGGCGGTCTCACGATTGCGGTCGGCTTCGACCGTCACCGGCCCCAGCGTCGTGGTGCCGGCGCCGCCGATGGGCGCCTTGACGAACGTCACCGTGCGGGCATCGATGAAGCTGTAGGTGACGCCGGTACCCGACAACAGCCGGCGCAGCGCATCTTCCGGCGCCAGCGTGCCGGCGATGGACGCCGAACGCACGCCCGCGGCAACGGCGGCGTCGAAGGTGACCTGCAGGCCCGATTGCTGGCCGAAGGCCGTCAAGGCGCTGCCCAGCGGCTGGGCCGGAATGTCGAAGGTGCGGGCCTGCGCCCCCTGGGCCATCTGCTGGCCCCCCTGCGCCAGGGCCGGGCAGGCCGCCAAGATCGTCGTCATCGCCAGCACGCCGAATGCCCGTGCCGGCCGTCCCCCTGAAATCCGCGCCACCTGGTACTCCCCCTGTCGCAACGCCGTGGTCCGAGGACAAGACGGACCGGCACGCGGATTTTTCAGGGGGCCCGCGAAAAAAGTTCAGCGGCGGGATACCACCAGCAGATAGGGCGTGTATGCCTCGACCGTACCGGCATGGGGCCGCAGGGCGGTGCGCAGGGCGGCAACCGGATCAGCCAGGTCGTAGACGCCGGTGACCCGGCGGGCGGCCAGCGTGTCGTCGCGCAGCACGATCATGCCGCGGTGATAGCGGCGCAGCATGTCGACCACCTCGCCGATCGTCGCGTCCTCGACGATCAGCCGCCCCTGGCGCCAGGCAGCGATCTGGTCGGGCGGGCCGCTGCGCCTGACCGCCGCGCCGCTGGCGCGGTCGATGCGCAGGCGGTCGCCCGGTCCCAGCCGGGCATCGACCGGATGCAATCCGTCGCCATAGGCAACCTGGACCGCACCATGTTCGACCGCCACGGCAAAGGAATCGTCTGACATGCCGACATCGAAGGCCGTGCCGATATCGACGACCGTCATGCCCTTGGCCCGCACGCGGAAGGGTCTGGCATCAGGGCCCACGGTCACGAACGCCTCGCCCGCCAGCAGCACCAGGTCGCGGCGGCCGGGGGTATAGTCGACCGCCACGGCGCTGTCGGCATTGAGGTCGACGACGGTGCCGTCGGCCAGCGTCAGCTGGCGCCGCTCGCCGGCCCCGGTCAGATAGTCGGCCTCGGCCCGCAGCATCGCCCAGGGCAGGATGGCGAGGATCAGGCAGGCTGCCGCCAGGGCGGCGGCGGCATAGGCCAGCACCGGCCGGCGGCGCGGCGCCAGGGCCATGACCGGTGCGGCAGGCGCGATCACCTGGGCCGCCGCCAGGCCGCCGGTCACCCGCCAGACCCGCTCGGCCCTGACATAAGCGCGATCGTGGGCCGGATCGGCGGCGCGCCATGCGGCCAGGTCGCGGCGCAGCCCCGCATCATCGGGCGCGGCATGCAGCGCCAGCACCCAGTCCATCGCCTGGTCCCAGACCGGATCGTCTGCGTCGTCGGGCACATCCGTCATCGTCGTCGGGGCGTCCATCGTGGCTGGCCGGCCTGTCCCGGCTGGCTCTGGGCAAAAGACGTTCGGCGCCCGTCTCTTTTCACCAAAAGCGACGGCGATTCAAGAATTCGCATCGTCGAGACGGTTGGCGCAATGGGTGATCGCCCGCCGCACCAGCTGATGCGCCAGGGTCAGCGAAATGCCCAGCGTGCCGGCGATGTTCTGCAGGGTGCGCCCCTCCAGGCGGTGCATCTCGAAGACCCGGCGGGTGCGTTCGGGCAATTCGGCCAGGGCGGCGGCGACGATGCGCAACTCGTCGCGGTCGCAGGCCGCCTGTTCGGGCGAAGCCGCGGCGGCCGGCACGTCCTCGAGCACCACGCCGCCATCCGACCGGCGCCGTTCGGCCGACAGCCGCCGGCCCCAGTCCAGCGCCAGGTTGCGCACGATGCGATAGAGATAGCCGACGGGCTGGACGATCGGCTCGGCGCGTTCGGTGCCGGCAGGCACGAACCGCAGGAAGGCTTCCTGCACCACATCCTCGGCCGAGGCACGGCAGCCCACGATCGGCGTGGCGAAATCGACCAGTGCCGCGCGGTGGGCCAGGTACAGGGACAGCCTCTGTTCCTCGTGCATCGCGCCCTTCGCGCCTCACCCCCGCCACGCGCGCCGGATGGTCACGCGCCGCGAGGGACTGTATCGTTACTAATTCTCAGTTTCAACGCTCGGCCGCGACATCCGCCCAGGGTCGCGGCGCGCTGTCCGCCCCGACCCATTCGGCGACATGGGCCGACAACGCCGGCGGGCCGGGCGGCGCCTGCGGCTCGACCGGCGTGCCGACATAGAACAGCCCGGCCAGGCGATCGGGGGCGGTGAAACCGAAAGCCGCGTTGACCGTGGGGTCGTAGGCATGACCGCCGGTGACCCACATGCCGCCATACCCAGCCATGTGCAGGGCATTGAGCAGGTTCATGCCCGCCGCCCCGACCGACAGCAGCTGTTCGGTTTCGGGGATGGCATGGGGCAGGGTCAACCGGGTGCCCAGGGCGATCAGCATCGGCACGCCCTGGATGCGGGCGCGCATGCGTTCCAGCCAGGCCGGGTTGACCCCGGGATCGCGGGCGATCCAGGCCCGCTGCAGCAGGTCGGCCAGCGCGGCCAAGCCCTCGGCCCGCACGACCACGAACCGCCAGGGCCGCAAGCGCCCATGATCGGGAGCACGCATCGCCGCCGCGAAGATTTCGGCCAGTTCGGCATCGTCGGGGGCCGGGCCGCGCAGATTGATGGTCGAACGCCGCCCGGTCAGCGGCAGCAGGGTTTCCTTGAGCGACAAGAGGCGGACTCCTGAACGGGATGACAGGTGATATCTTTATTGAGATTGAGAACTGATATCAACAATGTCACGCCAGGAAGATCAGCGCCGTGCCGCCCACCGCCATCACCGCGCCGGCCCAGCCTTGCCACGGCGGGGCGCGACGGGTGCGCCACCACACCATCGGCAGCACCGCGACCGGCGTCATCGCCGCCAGGGTCGAGACGACCGCGACGCTGCCCTGCGCCAGCGCCGCCATCATCAGCAGCATGCCAAGCCCCGACCCGATCAGCGCGCTGGCCGCCGCCAGGCCGAAGGCATGCCAGGAAAATCCGCCCGCGATCACCTCGCGCCGGATGGCGCCCAGCGCCAGGAAAAAACCGGCCGCCACCGCACAGCGCACCGCCATTGCCGCGAACGGGCTGACATGGTCTGCCATGACAGGTTGGGCGGTCAGGGCCCCGGCCGCCTGGCCGGCGGCCGAAATCAGCCCGAAGATCACCCCGCGGCGGCGCCCCTCGGCCGGGGCCGCACCTATGCGCCGGTCACGCGGGCCGCCATACAGCACCGCCAGCATGACGCCGGCGACGACCAGGGTGATGCCGCCGATCTGGATCGGCCCCAGCCGTTCGCCCAGCAGCACCACGCCCAGGACGGCGGCGAACGGCGCATTCAGCGAGAACACCAGCATGGTCGAGCGCGGCCCGATGCCGAAGATCGCCGCGTTCAGCGCGGTTTCGGCGATGATGATCCCCGTAACGGCGGAAACCGCCAGCCAGAACAGATGCCACGGCTGCAACCCGCCCCAGCCGCCCAGCACGGTGGTCAGGGCGACCATCGTCGTCGCAACGACAAGCTGCCGCCAGCGCGTCAGCGTGACCACGCCGACCCGGCCGGCCAGTTCGGCCGACAGCATGGAGGACAGCGCGATGCAGATCGCGGTGCCGATGGCGAACAGCTCAGACATGGGGTGGGGCCGAACATTCAGACGACGACCGCCTGGATATCCGCCCGCCGCCCGGCGGATGCAAACATTTAAATCGGCGGGCGTCGGCCGCCGGCCGGGTGAACGGCTGTCGAAGACGCCATGAAACGAACCGGGGCGGCCCATAGGCCGCCCCGCCGGATGTTCAGTGGCGCGGCGCCGCCTTGGACCGCTTGATGCGCTTGGCCATCGACCAGCGATGGACTTCGGACGGGCCGTCATAGATGCGGAACGCCCTGATGTCGCGGAAGATCTGGTGGACCGGGGTGTCGTCGCTGACGCCGGTACCGCCCAGGACCTGAACGCAGCGGTCGGCGACGCGATACAGCGCCTCGGACACCGACACCTTGGCGAGGCTCGATTCCGCGGTGCCGGCGCCATGGCCGGCATTGTCCAGCACCCAGGCGCACCAGTCGATCACCAGCTCGGCCTGCTTCAGGTCGATCTCGTTGTCGGCCAGCATGAAACCGACGCCCTCGTGGTCGATCAACGGCTTGCCGAAGGCCTGGCGCTTGCAGGCATAGTCCACGGCGATGTCATGGGCGCGCTTGGCCGCCCCCCACCAGCGCATGCAATGGGTCAGGCGCGCCGGGGCCAGGCGGACCTGGGCATACCGGAAACCTTCGTCGACCTCGCCCAGGATCTGGTCGGCCGAGACGCGCACATCCTGCAGCGACATGACGGCATGGCCGCCCGGCATGGTCCGGTCGATGGTGTCCAGCACCCGGTCGATCCGGATGCCAGGGGTGTTCATGTCGGCCAGGAACATGGTCGCGCCGCGCTCGGTCTTGGCCATGATGATGCCGAAACCCGCGCCCTTGGCGCCGGTGATGAAGGTCTTGCGGCCGTTGATCACCCAGTGATTGCCGTCCAGACGCGCGGTCGTCGCCATCATCGAGGGATCGGACCCGGCGCCGCCGTCGGGTTCGGTCATCAGAAAGGCCGAACGGGTCTGGCCTGCCGCCAACGGCCGCAGAAAGCGTTCCTTCTGTTCCTTGCTGGCGACCTTCTCCAGCAGGGCCATGTTACCTTCGTCCGGCGCCATGATGTTCAACGAAACCGGGCCCAGCAGCGAATAGCCGGCAGCGCGGAACACGGTGGCGATCTCGCGGTGGTTCAGGCCCAGACCGCCGAATTCCTCGCCGACATGCGGCGACAGAAGGCCGGCATCGCGCGCCTTGGCCTGCAACTCGCGGCACAGTTCGTCCGACGGGCCGTGGGCATCGATGCGCGGATCGCGCTCGCAGGGGATGACGACATCACGGATGAAGGCTTCCACCCGTTCGGCCAGCGCCGTCTCGCGCTCGCCGCGCTTCAGTTCGATCATGCCGTCTTCCTCCTACAGACTTTGGGCGGCGGCACCTTAGTCGCGACTTTGCCAAAAGCCAATAAGCCAACATGTTGACATTATAGCGCACCCGCGTCGTCGGGCCGGACGCGGTGCATCCGCGGCGCCCGGGCACTTGCCTACCGCGAATCGGCAACCGGGAATGACACCGTTACGCCGTTTGCATGTCGCGTGACAGGAAGTTGCATCCCCGAACTGCCGCTTACGGCGGTCTTTGGCAAGGTCTGCTCACCAACAGATTGGATTGGAGGGTGAGCAGATGTCTGGTTCCGATCTTCGTGACGTCGTCCTGGCGATCATCCTGGTTGCCGACACCCTGGTGTTCGGCCTGATGATGTGGCGCTGGCTGTCCAGCGCGCCGGTCATCGCGTTCATCGCCCAGCACAGCCATACCCTCGCCGCGGCCCTGCAGCCGCGCCAGCCCGCCCTGCCCGCCCTGCCCGCCGCGCAGGGTGGCTTCGACCGCTCGCTGGCCCACGGCTGATCGCCCAGGGCCAAACCTGCAACAAGGGGGGATGCCGTGGAAACCCTCGATGCCATGACCGCCGGCCTGGCGATGGTGATTACCCAGTTCGGGCTCGCCCTCGTGATGCTCGGCCTGTTCCTGGCAGCGCGCCGCGATGCCGCCACGCGGATGTGGGCCATCTCCGGCATCCTCATCGCCATCTCGATCGTCTTCCCCCTGGCCCAGCCCCTGTGGCCCGAATTCGAAATGGTCATGTTCGGGTCGACCGCGGTCATCTGCGGCACGGTCTTCATGTGGTGGGGCACCCGCGCCTTCTATGGCCGCGACCGCAACAGTTTCGGCTGGGTCGTGGTCACCGGTTTCATCGCCGTCTTCGACCTGGCGCTGCTGATCCAGGCCGACGTGCCGACCCGCGCCGCCGCCTTCAACGTGCCGGTGGCCATCGCCCTGATCCTCAATGCCTATGAAATCCAGCGCAGCCGCGGCCGGCGCCCGACCTTTGCCACCCAGATCGTGATCTGGGCCAACCTGGCGACCGCCACCATCTTCGTCATGCGCACGGCCATGGTGATGACCATGCCGGAAATCGACCTGCGCCCTGGTTCCAGTTCGCCGGTTTCGGTGGCCGTGCTCTACCTGCTGCCGCTGGGCGGTACGTTGCTCGGCTCGGTCGGGCTGATCCTGATGCATTTCGAGCGCACCATCGACGAAAAGGAATACCTGGCCACGCATGACGAGCTGACGCGGCTGTGGAACCGCCGCGCGATGGTCAACATCGCCCAGCGCGAGGTGGACGAAGCCTGCCGGCTGAACCGGCCGTTCACGGTGCTGATGGTCGATGCCGACCATTTCAAGCAGATCAATGACAGACTGGGCCATGACGTCGGCGACCACGTCCTGCGCAGCCTGGGCAGCATGCTGACCAGCGTCTGCCGCGAAACCGACTTTCCCGCCCGGCTGGGCGGCGAGGAATTCTGCGTGTTGTGCCCCGCCTCGCGGCTGGCCGATGCCCAGGCCCTGGCCGAACGCATCCTGATCGCGGCCCGCGACATCCCGATCCCCGAAAGCCTGGGCCGGCCGGTCACCG